>ENA-OWPA01000587-OWPA01000587.1-bioreactor-metagenome-genome-assembly--contig:-NODE-587-length-44584-cov-6.958074_pt1 | contig 44584 bp, 41 predicted proteins | sample MGYA00238139_ERZ651803 | MGnify/ENA primary metagenome ERZ651803 (study PRJEB26909, sample SAMN07631231) | bioreactor metagenome | isolation source: Switchgrass digestor | place: USA: Dartmouth... | reverse complement strand
GAGCCTTTAGGCTCTGCCTAGTACCAAGCCCTTATAGGGCTAGAGCAAACCACCCGCTGAGCGGGTGGTTATGATTCTACCTCTTCTATTTCATACTGCTGGGTTCCCAAGCCCCGTTTTTCCAACTGTTCAAGTTGAACAAAAGGATTTTTGCCGTGGAGCCTTTCAAACAGGTGCCCTTTATTACCTAATTCCAAACCTTCGGGCACACCGGCCATAAGTAAATTCTCCCATTTGATTGCATCTAGGGAAGCTCTCTCGACAGCCACAATGTCCTGTGCAGCCATAATCCCTATATCCGGCACTAAAGAAGGAGTGGTAAAGCCCCAGCAGTCGCACAGGGCGGTAATATTCATCAGGAAGTTGATGTAAAAGACGTGCCCAGGTTCAAAAGTTTTCAGCACCGTCTCAGTACACAAAGCCATGCCTATCTGGAAATCTTCATATCTGCTGGCATCCATAGTGACGGCATGAGTCGGGCAGACCTTTACACAGTGTTGACAAAAAGTGCAGTCGTGAAATGATACTTGATACTTTCCTTCCTCATCAAATTTATTGGCCGAATGATTGCAATTATTAATGCACATTTCACAGTGGATACAAAGCTCTTCATTCCAGACCAAGCCGCCTTCCAGTCCGTGGATTTGCTGTCTGGTCCGGTCTGTCACACAACCCATGGCAATGTTTTTACATGCCCCGCCATAGCCGCAAGCCCCATGTCCTTTTACATGAGAAAGATCAATCATGACTTCAGCATCGTGAATATGTCCCGCCACATCAACGTTTTTAAAGCTTTTAAAGCTTACTTCTTTTTCATAATAATACTTACCCATAGTTCCGCAGGCAGCCACAATCGGCACTCCTAAAAACTCTTCGGTATAACCCCTGTCTCTCGCACCGTCTACTACTTGGTCTGTAATAAAGACTTTGGCACCATAGCTTTTAAGTTTGTCGACCAGTATCTTGACAAAGAGAGGATGAATGGTCGAATAGCCTGTTTTTCTGCCCAAATGCATCTTGATGGCGGTCCACTTGTCCCTGACGACCTCCTCCATGCCCATCCTATCGATTAAACGTCCAAACTTAGCCGGCAAGGTAGCATCAGCGTCATATTCCTTATAGTTGACTGAAGCAAATAAAACCTTCGCACTCATAGTCCACTCTCCTTTTAATTTTAAATCTGATTATTTGGTTTTTAATATTAACAATTTAAACTCCCTGGAAGCCGAGAATATAGACATCCCATTCAAACTATGCTAGGATGTTCATAAGTTTAACGTAAAGGAGATATTTTTGTGGGACTAACCTTCTGGGTTATGTTAGGGATAGTCCTCATAACCATGTTTGTGATATTAACTGCATTCCAAGCAGTTCAAAGGCCCAACCGACAAAAACCTTCTCTGTTCTCCTTATCGGCGTTAGGCTTACTGGTTTTAAACTTGATCCTGTTTTTAACTGACTCTTACGGTCGGCTGCCTTTGAAAATCAGTGAAATAATTGTTTTTCCATTTTGGTTTTTAATTTGCCTGCTGGGAGCAATTGCCGCTTGGAAGGAAATTAAAAATAATCAAATCTTTGCTGCCTTAAACGGTGGATTAGCAGCTATTACTTTTATCGTCGGACTGCTTTTGTTGTTAATAGGAAGCATGTAAGTGATACTTATTACTTCAATTATTATCATCTTTCTTTCGTAGCACTATCCCACTGCTGATAACCTTTTTACCATACTTATCATTAAGCCGGTCAACCAAGTCGGCTAATTTGGTCCTTTTTTCCTCCTCCTCATTAAAAAAGCTCAATTGTTGGTCCTTAGTAAAATTAGATACCTGGACACCAAGAAGTCTAACGGGCTTGCGGTTTTTTAAGGCATTGTATAGAGCCAGAGCAGTTTGGTAAATATCCCAATCGGTATAGAGCCGTTCCGTGGTCTTTGACCTGGTTAGGGTTTTAAAGTCCGGATACCTGACCTTAATAGTCAAGGTCCGGGCGTAATAGCCGGTCCGCCTGAGCCGGTAGCCGACCTGTTCGCTGAGCTGGTGGAGGACAGCCCTTAGCTCATCCTGGTCGCTGATATCTTCAGAAAAGGTAATTTCTTCACCAACAGATTTCCGTTCCCGTTCCAGCACAAGGGGACGATCATCAAGCCAGTGGGTATACTTATATATCTCTTCACCCCTGCTTCCAAATTGCTGGATAAACCAGGCTAAAGGTTGTCTGTTTAAATCGGCAATGGTTTTGATGCTGTATGCGCCAAAGCGCTCGGCTGTTTTAGGTCCGATGCCGGGAATAAGTCTGATTGAATAATTTCCTAAGACTTCCGTTGCCTCCTCAGGCCATAAAGCCTTCATTCCATCCGGTTTAGCCAGGTCACTGGCTATTTTGGCCAGGAGCTTATTGCTGCTGATACCGATGGATACGGCCAGTCCCAGCTCTTGACGGACGGTTTCCCTGATTTTAGTAGCTAGCTTAGTTCCCGTACCCTTTTTAACTTCCAGATAGGCTTCATCAATGGAGACCACTTCAATAAGAGGGGTAAAGCTTTGATAAATTTTAAAAACTTTTTGGGAAACTTCCTGGTACCTTGGCATGTTTACTTTTAGAAAGATACCCTGGGGACAAAGCCTTTGGGCAGTTTTGAGGGGCATGGCTGATCTAACCCCGTATTTTCTTGCTTCGTAGGAACAGGTTGAAACAACGCCCCTGGAATTAGGGTCACCACCGACTATAACCGGCTTGCCACGTAGCTCCGGCTTGTCCAACTGTTCCACCGAAGCAAAGAAGGCATCCAGATCGCACAGCAGAATATCTCCTCGCTCCACTTTACTCACCACTTACCAATTTACTTGGGATATAATTTCTCCAAATAGATCTTTTACCCTGCAGGCCCGGTAAAAGCCAATTAAGCTCCAGAACTATGGAAAACTATGCCTTAATGATTTTGATAAACTTATTAGTTAGATTCGGACAAATATGTATATAATTACGGCAAATTTCAGCAACCTTTTTATCCTTAAAGAGTCTATAATAATGACGAGATAATGACGAGGTGATACATTGTGCTAAATTTGTTGAAACTATTGAAGTCTACAATGAAGGTTTTACTGCTGTCCGTTAATGTCGCCTTAGTTTTTTCCCAAGCAACAGTTTGGGCGATTGATGAGCCCAGAGTCTTAATTGAAAGCGACAATTATCAATTGGCTAAATATGAACCACAGAAAGGTGTCTATTTAGGTGCTTATGTTTTGCAGGATAGCACCATTAATTATGATATGGCCAGGTTTAATGAGTTAACAGGGAAAAAACATGCTTCCTTTTTTAAATACGTAGGTTATGGCCAGCCTTGCCCTGAAGACTGGCTTGAAGATGTTCGGGAAGTAGGCGCCGTACCCCATATAGCCTGGGAACCTAATGACGGGCTGGACGTGGTGCAAGATGATACCTACCTCCGCACCTTTGCCCGTAAACTAAAGGAGTATGGTGAACCGGTCTTCTTGAGATTTGCTTCGGAAATGAACGGCGATTGGACTGCCTACCACGGCGACCCGGAAAAATATATTGAAAAGTGGCGTTTGGTTCACAACGTGATGGAAGAAGAAGCGCCAAATGTAATGATGGTCTGGACCGTATTTACTTTTCCCCAAGCCACTATCATGGAATATTACCCTGGTGATGAATACGTCGACTGGGTAGGGGTAAATATTTATAACGTGATTTATCACAATAACAATCCCAAACAAAGAGCCGACCATGAGGATCCTTTAGAACTCCTGGATTATGTCTATAACACCTTTAGCGAGCGGAAACCTATTCAAATTTCCGAATTTGGCGCTACCCACTTTACCATAACTGATAATAAAGAATACGTAGATTTTGCCATAGCCAAAATCACACGGATGTATGAAGGGCTAAAAACCAAATACCCCAGGGTAAAATCTATCTTTTACTTTGATGTTAACAATCTGGTGGACGGTGTTGCCGGTCGCCGAATCAACAATTATGCCATAACTGACAACGAGAAAATCTTAAATACCTATGCGAAGCTGATCAACAATTCCCATTACTTATCTGAAGTTGGGGAAAACCAGGAAGGTTCATACGATCCGGAATTATTTTTAGTTCAAGACGGTGTATTTACTAACCGGGGCACAACTTATATCTCCTCTAAGGTAGTAAACAAATATTTCGGCGCTCGGGTAGCCTACCTGCAAAATCCTAAGAGTCTGGTTATAAGTAAAGGAGATAAAACCCTTAGCTTGCCCATTAGCGAAACGCCAGCGGCTAATGCTGCCTTTATCCATAACGGTATTTCTTACCTTCCCCTGCGAACCATTGCCAGTAGTTTAGGTTACCAGATCAAATGGAGCAAGGCAGAGAACTTAATTATCGTAACTCATTAGAACATAGTAAAAACAAGGAGCTGTAAACATCTACAGCTCCTTGTTTATTATATAATCCCTGTTATCTTTAACCAGCTAAACTTAAAACCTTAAACTCTTCGGGAAAGTGTTTCATAGCAGAAAGAAGGGCATTTGGTGCAGCTTGCCCCAGCCCGCAGAGAGAGCAGGTCCTCATCAGATTAGCCAGATCTTTCAGCACTTCCAAGTCGCCGGTTTGAGCTTTACCGTCTTTAATTTTCGCAATGATATAGGCGATTTGGCTGTTTCCCTCACGGCAAGGTGTACACTTGCCGCAGCTTTCATCAATGAAGAAATGCTGTACTGCTTGCAGAAAGTCAATTACACTGGTAGTTTTATCGACTACCAGAAAACCACCCGAGCCTACACTCAGACCTGCTTTAGCCAGATCTTCGTAAGTATAGGGTGTATCCAACAGGCTGGCCGGGGCGATTTTCCCCGAGGCACCGCCTAGCTGGACAAAGTTAAACTCTTTATCGTCTGCAATTCCTCCGCCGATCTCATAGATAATCTCTCTTAAGGTAAGGCCAAAAGGAACTTCGTAAGCTCCAGGCTTCCTCACATTGCCTGCCAGGCAGATCATCTTCGTGCCTTTTGAGTCTGCTGTGCCATAGCGGATATAATCCTGGACTCCATGCTGGACAACAGCCGCTGCTACAGCCAGAGTTTCCACGTTGTTGAGAAGCGTAGGAAGATCAAACAGCCCGCACTCTTTAGTAAAGGGAGGTTTAGTCCTGGGCCTGCCGCTGTCGCCCATCATTGACTTAACCAAGGCTGTTCCTTCGCCGCAGACATAAGCACCGGCTCCGGAATAAAGATGGATGTTAAAGCTAAAATTGGTTCCTAAAATATTTTTTCCTAGGAATCCTTTTGCTTCGGCAGCCTGTAAGGCATTTTTTATTAACGGCCGCAAATGCCTGTACTCTTCGCGCATATAGATATAGCCATTCTGGGCCCCTACGGCATAACCTGCTATAATCAACCCTTCAATAAGGCGAAAGGGATCCTTAGCCAGAATTTCTCTGTCTTTAAAAGTACATGGTTCTCCTTCATCGGCATTGCAGACTACTACTTTGTTCAGGCCGGGTACGGCGGCAGCTTGCTCCCACTTCTTTCCTGTATCATAAGCTGCACCACCTCTGCCTTTAATACTTGCAGCTTTGATCTGTTCGATAATTTCACCGACAGACATGGTTAAAGCTTTTTTAACAGCGGTAAAGCCACCTATCTTCAGATAGGAATCAATCGAATTAGGATCATAACGATCAAAGTTTTCAGTGATAAAACTTACGGTTTTAGGCACTTAGTTTTACCTCCTACCTATTTGTATTGGGCAAGAACTTCTTTGACGCGTTCCACAGACGTCAAATTGCCATGAACTTTACCGTTGATTCTAATGGCGGGAGCCACATCGCATGCCCCAAAACAGGATGTATATTCCAGCCAATACTTACCATCCGGTGTAGCTTGTCCTGCTTTAATTCCTAGCAAGTCGGAAATGGCGTCTTTCAGAGCCTCATTTTTGGCAACTTGACAAACTAAGCTGTCACACAACTGGATAACATAGTCGGCTCTAGGCTCAGTGGATAAGGCCGCATAAAAAGTGATGACGCTATAAATCTTACTTAAGGGGGTGTTCAGCTCTTTGCTGATATAAGTCACCACGTTTTCCGGTAGATAATGTTTCGGTACGACTTCCTGAACATCCAGGAGAATGTCAACTAATCTATTAGAATCGTGCTGGTAATTGGCGAGAATCTGATCTATCTGCAAAGCAAGGTCTTTAGCCAGAGGCTCGGCACAAGACTGATTAGTACTCATAATCCTTGCTCCTTTCACAAGTTTTCAAAATTTCCCTTTTTTAAATTTTTTCAACTTTCACCGCAGTAACCTTATATTCTGCCGTTTTGGTAACCGGATCGTAAGCCGAATTGGTTAACTCATTGACCGGTGATTCTTTATAATGGAAGGTCATGAACATAAGTCCCGGATATACCTTATCGGTTATCTCAACCTTGGTGACAATAGAACCCCGTCTTGAAGTAACTCTGACCTTATCCTCCGGACCAATGCCCAGTCTTTCCGCATCCAGCGGATTGATTTGAGCTCTCTCTTCAGGACAAAGCTTATCCAGGTTAGCTGAGCTTCTGGTCGTAACGTTATAGTGATATAACATCCTACCGGTTGTGAGCAAAATCGGGTATTCTTCATTGGTTAACTCGGCAGGTGCTTCGTATTCTACCGGGAACATTCTGCCCTTGCCCCTGGTAAATATACCCTTATGGAGGAATTTAGTCCCAGGATGATCTTCGGTCGGGCAAGGCCACTGAATACCCTGTTTCTCTATCCGCTTATAGGTAATTCCGGCATAGCTTGGAACCAGGCTGCGGATTTCTTCAAAAATATCTTCAGCGCAAGCATATTCCATAGGATAACCCAGCCGGTTAGCCAAGTCGCAGATTATTCTCCAGTCTTCCCTGCATTCACCGGGTGCTTCAACAGCTTTTCTAACCCTTTGTACCCTTCTCTCCGTATTGGTAAAGGTACCTTCTTTTTCTGCATAGCAAGCCGCCGGTAAGAAGACATCGGCAAATTTAGCCGTTTCGGTTAAAAACAGGTCCTGAACCACTAAGAAATCTAAATTGCTAAGTGCTTTCTTCACATGGTTAGCATCCGGATCGGTTAAGACCGGGTCTTCACCCATAATATACATGGCTTTTACTTTCCCGGCCAAAGCCAGGTCAATCATCTCAGGTATCCTTAAGCCGTTTTTACCGCTTAGCTCGACTCCCCAAGCCTTGGAAAACTTTTCTAAGTTTTCCTTGGTATAGGATTGATAGCCGGGTAAAGTATTAGGCAGAGCAGCCATATCACAAGCACCTTGGACGTTATTCTGGCCGCGTAAAGGATTAATTCCGGCAAATTCATAACCAATATGACCGGTGATCATGGCCAGGTTTGCCAAGTTGATAACATTAGCTGTACCGGTAGTGTGTTCGGTTATTCCCAGAGTATAATAGATGCCTGCCCTTCTCGTGCTGGTATAGAGCCTTGCCGCTTCATAAAGTTTTTCTACCGACACGCCTGTAATTTCCGCCACCAGATCAGGCGGATAGTTTTCTACCACTTTCTTGATGTCCTCAAAACCTTCACACCTGGTCTCTATGTATTCCTGATCAATCCAGCCTTCTTTAATGATGATATGCATGATACCGTTAATTAAAGCAGCATCGGTACCGGGGATAAGCCTCAGCCAAACGTCTGCCATGCCGGCAAGTTCTGTTCTGCGAGGATCTACAACGATTAACTTAGCACCTCTTCTTTTGGCCCTTTTCATCTTATTGCCGATAATGGGATGGGCCTCAGTAGCGTTAGAACCAATAATAAAGAGGACTTCGTTAAATTCAATTTCACCTATGGAATTAGTCATTGCGCCGCTTCCTAAAGTAGTAGCCAGACCGGCTACGGTAGGAGCGTGTCAGGTACGGGCGCAGTGGTCAACATTGTTGGTGCCGATCACTGCCCGCATAAATTTCTGCATTACCCAGTTATCTTCATTGGTGCAGCGAGCCGAACTTAAAGCCCCAATCGAGTCTGCACCATAGGTGGATTTGATCTCTGCCAGTTTTGCAGCAACCAGAGAAAGGGCTTCTTCCCAAGAAGCTTCCACAAAGGCGCCGTCTTTCTTAATCAAGGGTTTAGTAATCCGATTAGGATTATAAATAAAGTCGGTATGGAAACGGCCCTTTACACATAAAGAACGGCCATTGACTACGGCTTCAGGAGTAGGAGTCACGCCTACCACTTTTCCGTCTATCACATTCAAATCAAAATTGCAGCCTGTACCGCAGAAAGGACAGGTTGTCCGCACTTTCTTGACCGTCCAGGGACGGACTTTGGCAAACTGTTTGTTAATCAAAGCACCCGTTGGGCACATAGTCACACATTGTCCACAAAAGCGACAATCTTCTGTACTTAAGGGACGATCGAAGGGTGTGGTTACCGTCGTCTCAAAGCCCCTGTTAGCAAAATCTATAGCATTGGTGACTTGTACCTCGGCACAGACCCGTACACATTTGCCGCAAAGAATACATTTATTTGGGTCTCTTTCGATAAGATGGTTTTCTGAATCAATGGGAAGGCGCTTTTTAGTTCCTGGGAAAGAACTTGCCTTTACCCCATAGCGATAGCAATAATCTTGCAGCTTGCAGTCTCCGGTTTTTTCACAAGTTAAGCAATCTTGAGGATGATTAGCCAAAAGCAAATTTAAAATCATCCTGCGTGCTTCAACAACTTTAGGCGACTCAGTTTGAACAACCATTCCTTCTGCCACCAGCGTCGAACAAGCCGATGCCAGCTTATGGGATCCTTCAATCTCTACCATACAAAGCCGGCATGATCCGGCTATGCTAAGATCCTTGTCATAACACAAGGTAGGGATGTCAATACCAAGGGATTTGGCTGCTTCCAAAATGGTCGTTCCTTTTGGTACTGTAACCTTCTGGTTATTGATTGTTAGGTTAACCATGTTTTCCTCCTTAGGAATTATTCTTAAATTTCAAAATTTACAAGGTGTTTAGTAAAATAACCTTAACCTGCGACCCGGACTTAACATAAGGAGTGTTGGCCGGTATATCGATCAAGGCATTACAAGTAAGCATAGATTTCATAATCCCAGGGTTCTGCTTGCCTGTGAGTCTTACCTTTAAGATTCCCTGTTCAAGATAGGCTTGTCCTCGTACAAACCTCCGTTGTTTGCTGCTTTTATTAAAATCATTTTCCAATATTCCAACAGTACTTTCAAACTCATAGTTTCTTCTTCCTGCCAGCTTATATATAGCAGGCTTGGCGATTAGATGATAGCTTATCAAAGCCGCTGCCGGATTTCCGGAAAGGCCCATAATTACCTTGTCGTCTTTCACAGCAAGTAAAGTCGGCGTGCCGGGACGGATGTTAACCCGGTGAAAAATCACCTCGGCGCCAATTGAATCTAAGGCATCTTTTACCAAATCGTAATCCCCTACCGAGACACCACCGGTAGTAATGACCATGTCCGAGTCTTTTAAAGCTTTTGCTATTTCCCCGGCTATGAGCTGAAGGTCGTCTTTAACGATCTTGGTAGATCTGACTTGAGCCCCTGCTTCAGCAAGTTCGGCAATTAAAGCGTATAGGCTGCTGCAGTAAATTTTCCCGGGTGCCAGCTCCTCACCGATATCAGTAAGCTCATCCCCTGTAGCGACCAACGCTACGCGCGGCACAGAATGGACAGATACCCGCTTAAAACCAAGAGCTGCCAGCATGCCCACCGCTGAAGGGTTGATAAGGCTTCCGGCTCTTATGACCAATTCGTCCTTTTTAACATCTTCACCCCTAAAACAATAATTGCCAAAGGCTGACAATGGTTTAAAAACTTTTATTCTATCGCCTAACACCTCTACATCTTCAAATCTAATCACCGCATCCGCCCCGGAGGGAATAGGGGCGCCGGTTAAAATCTTAACCGCCTGGCCGCTTTTAAGTTCCAAAGGACTATAGCTCCCCGCCGGAATTTCTAAAACAACTTCCAGTTCCACCGGCCTGTCAGGAGCTGCCCTGGCAATATCCCCGCTTTTAACAGCATAGCCGTCCAAAGGAGAGCGGTTAAAAGGCGGCAAATCTAAAGGAGCATAAATATCTTCTGCAATAATTCGCCCCAGAGCCGAAGACAGGTTGATTTCTTCCCTGCCAACACTCTGAACACATCCAAGTACAGCTTCTACTGCCTCTTCCAGACTGATCAATTTTTGCATCTACTGCTACTCCTTTTAATGGACTTTTAAAATAGTGTAACCCTAAATTAATTATTATGTCAATTAAAACAAATGATTATTCCTAATTAGCGCATAATGATTGATGTCAACTGAAGATGATGTATATATATTGTATACATCATGACCGTCTAAGGTATTTTTTCTAGAGATTCTACTTCACTACCTTCCTTTTATAAAATTATAAAGCAAGGTAACTCTTTGCTACCTTGCTTTGAAGCTTACCTTTCTATCTGCGTAGGGCTTCAACAGGAGGTACAGAAGAAGCCGCAACCGCAGGGTAAACACCGAATAAAAGGCCTGAGCCTAAAGCCACTCCACAGGCGATCGTAACAGCCTGGATACTGATCACGGTCTCAAAACCATAACGGGAAAAAACGTTCATTCCCCATACCCCGGCTGCAACTCCGGCAACGGCTCCGATCCCGCTTAAATACAAGGCTTCTAAGAGAAACTGAACCAGAAGATCTCCCTGCTTGGCTCCCAAAGCCCGACGGACACCGATTTCAGCGGTTCGCTCAGTTACGGCTACCAGCATGATGTTCATGATCCCCAGTCCTCCAACCAGAAGAGAAACTGCCGCAATGCCGCCCAAAAGTAAGGTCATGATCCGGTTGGCTTTATCTGCTTCATCCACTAACTGGTTGAGGCTGGTAATAGTTATCAAGTCTTGGCCGGTGGATAATCCTGCAGACTCTTGCTCCGAAGGGGCAACGGCTTCAGTGCTAGCAACCGCTTCTTCGCTCCCCGCCAAACTCATTTCTTCTTTGACCATCGTTTCTCCATTTGGATCCGTAGACAGCACAGGAGTAGGAGCCGACTGATCTAAGCCTAACTTGCGCCGGAAAATTCTTCCTAACTGGACCACCGCCAGGTCTGTGTCTTTTTCTGAGCTTGCCTTTGCCCAAATTTCTTCAACTGTTTTCTTATTAGCAATTTTCTGAGCCGAAGTATAAGGAATCAAAATCTTGTCATCGATATTATCGCCTTGCCCCGCCCCTTTGGGGGCCAGCACCCCCACGATCAGATAAGTAGTGTTATTTAAAGAAAAGGTTTGGCCGACCGGGTCACGGCCGTTTAATAGTCCTGCCCCGATATTATAGCCCAGGACTGCTACCGGCGAGCGTTGTTCCACATGTAATTTAGAGAAAAAATGGCCGGAAATAAGCTGGTGATCTCTTACCTGGGGAAACTGTTCATTTACCCCGAGCAATTCGGCTGTTCCCCTGGCCCTCCTCCAGCGCATATTGCCCTTAGTCTGGATGACAGGAGTAGCCAACTCAAGTCCTTCTACCTGCTCTACCAGCTCTGCTGCCTCTTCAGGCTGAAACTCAAACTTTCCATCCATGGCTTTAATCACGATAACATTAGAGCCTAGGCTTTCAAACTGCCGCACCACCGACTGGCGAGCTCCTTCGCCGATCCCCATTAAGCTGACTACGGAAGCTACACCAATAGCCACGCCCAAAATGGTTAAGGCTGAGCGCATTGGTTTAGCAAGAATGCCATGCCAGGCCATCTGGGCACTAAACCAAAACCTGGTCCAGTATGAATAGAACCATTTAAGAATTTTCATCCTGTTCACCTTAGTTCTTTCCTGTACTGTCAGAGTTATTGGCCTGCCCAGAACCGTTTTCCCCGTTTACCGGAAGCAGAGTATCATTGGATTGGATCCGTTGACTGGGCAGTAAATCGGCTGTACTGCCTGTAATCACCAATTGGCCTTCTTCTAAGCCGCTTTTTACCTCAGCCAGACGGTGATTCATCAGGCCAAGCTCAACAGCAACTACCTTAGGCGTACCGTCAGGCTGAAGGATTTCCACTTTAGATTGGCCATTCTCTTCAAAAATGGCTTCCAGGGGGATTAAGAGTACATCTTGAGCACTGCCCGCTTCTACATGGGCCTTGGCCTGCATGCCTGGTCTAAGTTCCACACTTCCAACCACTTTAATGTTTACTCCAAAGCGGGTAATTCCGTTTTGGTCAGTGCCCATGGTGTCCACCATCTCAACCTGACCCTCAAAGGTCTTACCAGGCAAAGCGTCAACTGTAACTTTTACCGGTGCTCCCTGCTGCACCAGTAGCACATCCACGTCATCCACCTGGCCCCACAAGCGCATATCTGAGGTATTGTAAATATAGCCAAACCATTCGCCAGGTTGCAGGGATTGACCCGGCTGCTTTTCAATACTGGCCACAATCCCGTCCATCGGTGCTTTAACCTCTAAAAAGTCCAAATGAGATTTAAGATCAGCCAGATCCATTTCCAGCCTTCGTATTTCTTCCAGCCTGTTTTCCAAATCCAGTTGAACTTCCTTACCGGCCAGAGAAACCAGAGGATCGCCGGCTTTTACCGTTTCCATTTCCCTGACATAGACTACCGTGGCAATGCCTTCCACCCTGTTAAAAATCCGTTCTTCTTTTACAAACCCTTCAACTTTGGCGTCATACCGTAACCAGCTGGCGTCTACTTCATTAATATTCACCTTTTCGCCATCATTGGCCTGGATACCTGTTAAACCTACCTGAGCCACCATTTCCGGCTGGATTAAGCCGGGATTTACACCTTCCACCGTTCCTCTATAGACCAGTTCATAGCCGTCTATTTTATCGGTTTGCCCGTATGAACTGAGGTTTAATTCCGAACTTTTGGCCGGTATTGAATTAGGGTTAAGATCTACCAGCTTGGCTTTGACCAGGCTGTCAAACTGGGGAAAGCGTAAAGCGACCAGTTCGCCTTTTTTGGCCCGCTTGTATTCACTGGGAGTCATGTTAATGGTCATTTTAAAGCGGGAATCGTCAACTACCCGTGCTATTGTTTGCCCTTGCTCCAATTCTTTGCCTTCCTCTACTGCCAAACCTATTACTCTCCCGTCAATAGGCGACCTTAAGGTAATGCCTTTGGCCGGGTTAATACCGGTTAAGTCATCCACGGGAACGTCTAACAAATCGGCTAACGACTTACGCTTACTGTGCAACTCTTCTTCCAGATTTTTAATTTTACTTTCTAAATCAGGTGAGTCAAGAACAGCCACCACCTGACCTTGACGCACCGGATCTCCTTCTTTGACTAAGATGGATTGGATTACATAAGTAACCACGCCAAAGGAGCTGGGCCTATATTCTACTTGCAGGCCTCCTCCTCGGGACGGATTTAAAGGGCCTGTAATGTCTACCCCTACGCTAATATCTCCCCGGCTGACAGGTTGAGTAGAATAGACCGGCCCCGATACTTCCTCTTCCGGCGGGGGAACCAGTTGCTGAAAAGCATAATACCCACCACCGAGAACAATTGCTAAGATTAGCACAATCATTATTACCCGTTGCACCAAAGTATTTACCCTCCCATTCTCAACTTTCAATTGTTATCATAGACTTTTAGGCTAAGCCTCCAGGGGCTTAGCCAACACCTCTTCTCTCTCCAGTTCCCCGTCTAGAAGGTAAATTATCTTCTGTCCATGGCGAGCAATATTTTTCTCATGGGTAACCTGGACAATTGTCAAACCCCGTTCCCGGTTTAATTTTTGAAAAATAGCCATAATATTGCGGCCCGACTGGGAGTCCAGCGCACCGGTAGGCTCATCGGCCAAGATGACGGCCGGCTCACCGGCCAGGGCCCGGGCTATGGCCACCCGTTGCTGTTCTCCTCCCGATAGCTGGGACGGCCGGTGGTGTCTTCGGTTGGCCAAGCCGACGGCTTCCAAAGCCGATAAAGAACGCCGGTGTCTCTCCCGGCTGCCCACTCCCCGGTAAATCAAGGGCAGCTCTACGTTAGCCTGGGCATCAAGATCCGGCAACAGGTGAAAACTCTGAAAAACAAAACCGATCAAGCGGTTGCGGATATCGGCCAACTTGCCGTCGCTGTATTTCTCAACTCGCCGGCCGGCCAGCTCATAAGAACCGGAAGTAGGGCGGTCTAAACAGCCAATGATGTTCAAAAGTGTTGACTTTCCTGACCCTGACGGCCCCATGATGGAGATAAAATCGCCTTCTTCAACCGATAAAGTAATGCCTTTTAAAGCATTAACCTTAATTTGACCCGAACGGTATTGGCGGGTTATTCCTTCAAGCTTGATTAACGACAAGCAATCATCCCCATTATTACAGAATTATCTAATTCATCCTAATTGACGTGATCAGGCAAAAGTTAGTTCCAGTAAATTAAAAAAATTGGGAATATTTTTGTCTTAATTTTCAATCAAAGCCTTATTAAGCACATGAAATTTGTAAGAGAACCTTAATCCGTTTACCTTCATCGTGCTATAAAAAGTCAATGCATCAAATATCCTTTCTAATATAGAAAAGGTACTTAATAGATATTAAGCACCTCTTTAAAAAACAATCCTTTCCGAATGACTATAAATATTAAACCTACCCTGTCTTAAGCAGCCAACTAAAGTAATGCCGCATTTTTTCGCATACTCTACGGCTAGAGAAGTGGGTACGGAGATGGACAAAATAATAGGTAAGCCAACTCTTGCCGCCTTGGTGATCATTTCATAACTGGCCCGGCCGGTAATCAGAGCAATTTTATCATTTAAAGATATATCCCTCATGACAGCGTAACCGATAACCTTGTCCAAAGCGTTATGCCGGCCTACATCTTCGAAACTGCATATGACATTTTCCCGGGGGTCAAAGAGCACTGCTGAATGAACACCGCCGCTGATGGGTTTAAGCTTTTGTTCGGCACTTAAAAGCACCAGCAGACGACCTAAAGCTTCAGCCTTGACTGTCATCCCACTTTCGCAGACCGGCAAATCCAACTGGGCAGCGTCTAAATTATTTCGGCCACAGCCCGAACGGACTAAGAGCATGGTCAAGTCTTTACCTCGGACAATCTCTCCGCTAGTTTTTACTTTTACCACGTTCCTCTCTTCCATTCCGTCAGAAGGGGCTGCCGGGCTTAATCCTAGGCTTCCACAGTGATGTACCATGACGATCTCCTTCATGTCCTTAACCAGGCCTTCGGAAAGGCAAAAACCTACTGCGAGTTCCTTTTCATTGCCCGGTAAACGCATGAGGATAGCGGCGATTTGCCCGTTGATCTCCAGGGCTAAAGGCTCCTCTATGCTTAAATAGCTTTCAACTTTCTGTTTTTTCTCTCCTCTGGTCCACTTGCAAATCTCAACCTTTTGAAGCAAGGCAGGGTTAATGTCTTTCCATCTTTCCTGCACTGGACTTAACCTCCCATTAGTCGACAAGAGTATGCCCCCCTACCTATACCTTAACATGGTGGCAGTTTATATCTTAAAGCCGCTAGTATCTGCCAATACATCTTTAGCCGTGCTGCCACTCCATACAATAGCCCAAGTTTTTCTTCTTTCATGACCTGGGTCAGGTTGACAAGTTCAACTGTTTTCACTCTTAGTCTTGTGTTTTTGGCATAGCGGCTGATGATCAAATCCACCCCGTACCTGGTTTGTTCCAAATCGGATAAGGATTCTAGAATCTGCCTTTTCATGGCCCGCTGCCCGTTTAAGCAGGGAACCAGGCGCTGGGACAAGTCAGTAGAAAGTCTTCCGTATTTAAAAACACCGACCGTCATATCGGCTTGGCCGGTATAAACCGGCTTTAACAGGAGATTGATATGGAAGGGGTTAAGCCCTACCAAATCAGCGTCCAGTAAGACGATGAGGCCGGCATCTGTAGCCTTTAGTCCGGCCACTATGGCCGCCCCTTTTCCAAGATTTTTCGGCAGTTCAACCACTTTAGCCCCTAACTTTCTGGCTAGCTGGGCAGTACAATCCGTTGAACCGTCGCTGATGACCACAACTTCATCTATATTTGGGCAGACTAAAACTACTTGTAAGACCTGGGCAAGGGTTTTTTCTTCGTTATAGGCTGGAATAAGGACAGCAGTTTTCATTTCCTTACCTCACTAAGCTGAAAGTCTCACCAGATTTAGCGACGGGCAAATTAATAAGTCCCTGATCGGAAACTTTTATTTCCCTTTTTACGATTTTTTCCTATAAGCACCCAATTCATGCAAAAAAGCACTGATTTAGGCAAAACAAAAGCCACTTTTGACAAAGTGGCTTAACCTAATGCTATTCTTCTTTAAGCAGAGCATTATATACTTCTCGTTTTGGAAGCCCCAGTTTTTTAGCTGCCTCTTTAATGGCCGTTTTCCGGTCCAGACCTGTTTTTTCTAAGGACAACACACAAGCCACAGCCTGATCCGGGGAAGGCACTTCAGCCGTAGCTGGCATACTTTCCGGCGGTGCCAGGATAATCGTAAACTCCCCCTTTGGTTCTACTTCTTGATAATAATCCAAGAGGAAAGAAAGGGTCCCTTGGATAAATTCTTCGTGTTTTTTGGTTAATTCCCGTGCTAAAACAACCTTCCGATCACCTAAGGCCTCGTACAAATCTTTCAGAGTGGTTACCACCCGGTGGGGTGCTTCATAGAAAATTACCGTTCGGGTTTCCTTTTTAAGCTCTTCCAAGATATCCTTTCGCTCTTTTCCTTTGCGGGGCAAAAAGCCTTCAAAGACAAAACGGGCCGTAGGCAGTCCGGAAGCGACTAAAGCCGAGAGCGAAGCTGTCGCTCCAGGAATAGGAACAATCATCAAACCCTGTTCTCTGGCCTTGACAACCAGCTCATAGCCTGGGTCAGAGATACCGGGCATACCTGCATCAGACACCAGGGCTACCTTTAACCCGGCTTGAACCTTGGCGATGATCTCTTCCCCCTTCTCCAGTTCGTTAAACTTATGGTAACTGGTTAAGGGAGTGTGAATATCGTAGTGGCTTAATAATTTTCTGGTATGTCTGGTATCTTCGGCGGCAATCAGGTCCACTTCCTGCAAAACCTTCAAGGCTCGCAAAGTAATATCTTCTAAATTACCAATAGGTGTAGCTACGAGATATAGACAGCCTGTTTCCGTCAAAATTCTCCACCTTCCTGGATGTCACAGCCAGCATAGATCCTCTTTAGCTCAGGCGTATACTGACCTGACTCGTCATATATGATCAGAGGGGGTAAAAGCTTAAGAGATAGGGCAGTTCCCTTTACAGCCTCCAGCAAAAACAATTCTCCTTGCTTATCTCTTTTAGGATGGACAAAAAGCAGGCGCCAGGGGGTAAGCCTAACCTGCGCCAGGAGGTTTATAAGCTCCGGCAAACGTTCAATACGGTGTACCAGAGCCAAATGACCCCGCGGCTTAAGAAGTTTGGCCCCACAGGTTATCACATCAGCTAAGCTGCATTTAAGCTCGTGGCGGGCAATGGCTTTCTCTTCCTGACCGAGCTTACCGGCCTTGACTTTAAAGTAAGGAGGGTTACTTACGACTAAATCCCATTGACCGTTCATTTCCTTAGGCAAAAATTTTAAATCTCCCTCTAAAACTGTTATTTTCCCTTGCAAATTGTTCAAAGCTACATTCCTTCTGGCCAGTTCCGCCAACCGGGGTTGAATTTCCACCCCTTGGATGAAGAGATTTTTGGCCCTAGTTGACAAAAGAAGTGGAATTACACCACTTCCTGTTCCTAAATCTATAATTTTATATCCTTCCCTAATAACCGGGAAACGAGCTAAAAGAACAGCGTCCAAGGAAAAGCGATAGCCACTTTGGGGCTGAAGAATCCGCAGTTCTTCGTTTAGTTCTTCCAAGACAAATTCATCTTTCACCATGTCAGATTTTTACTCCCGTTTTTTCAAAAAGCTTAGGCAGAATAAACAGTCTTCCCCCTCGCTTCTGACAGTAGCAAAGTGCATAGGACAGATGTGAAAGCCTTCTTCATATAATCGAGCCAGGTTTTCGTAGCCTTCTCCTTGGGAACGTTTTGCATATAGTTGAGCTCGTAGTTGCTCATTTTGTTCCTCTAAAGAGTAGACTCGCATTTTCAGTTCCTTTATTTCCTCCAGCATTTCCGTCAACTTATTTTCCATCTCGATCAATGACTCTGTAACTTTCAACTCTATCCCCCCTCAAGGAATACTACTGCTCATCTTCTACTTCATTTTCTTCCTTGTTTACCCTGGTAACTTCAGCTACATTAAACTCTAAGATCCGATCGTCTTCCAGTTCTACTGTTACCTTTTCCCTCAGCAGGCTGGAATAAATCACCTTGCCTAAGCCATGAGGCGTCATGACAAATTCACCTGGTTCAACGGCATTTTTCTTTAATTCTTCATAGTTATCGTTTTCATATTTCAAGCAGCACATCAAGCGACCGCAAATACCGGAAATTTTGCTTGGATTTAAGGACAAATTTTGCTCCTTAGCCATACGGATGGACACAGGCTCAAAATCGCCTAGGAAGGTAGCGCAACAGAGAACCCTGCCACAGGAACCCAAACCGCCCAGCATCTTGGCCTCATCCCGCACACCGATTTGTCTTAGTTCAATCCGGGTTCTAAAGATGGCTGCCAGGTCTTTGACCAGCTCCCTGAAATCGACCCGCCCCTCTGCTGTAAAATAGAAAATTATCTTACTTACGTCAAAGGTATACTCAACGTCAATCAGTTTCATGGGCAGCTCATGTTCTTCGATCTTTTTTAAACAGATTTGATAGGCTTCTTTTTCTTTTTCCTTGTTTTCCTTTACCCGCTGGGCATCCTCTTCGGTTGCCAGTCGCACCACACTCTTAAGTGGTGGTACCACGTCTTCTTCGTCAACCCATTTAGGGGCAACCACCACTTCGCCGTATTCCAAACCCCTGGCGGTTTCGACGATAACCTTATCATACAATTTTATTTCAAATTCTGAGGGGTCAAAATAATAGATTTTTCCCGCTTTTTTAAAACGTACGCCCACGACTTTAACTTTATTTTCTCCCATATGCTACTCCTTTTGAGTATTTTCAATTTTCCCAAGATAATTTAGCTTAGGTTTGCTAGGCAAAACCGGCTAAACGTCGCTTTTAAGCTTTACCTTGGGAAGCAAATAATAAACACAATTTTAAAAATAAAACATCTATGGTTAACCTTGGATTGGCATTTTGTTTTAGATTTTTTAGAGCCTGATTTAATAGAATTATCGCCTGTTCACCTTTTTCAACCTGGCCTTCCAAGGGTTTATACTGGTTTGGATCAACCTTAGGTGCATTTAGTAGTTTAACACTTCCAGTTTTTATCCATACTACTGCATCTCTAAACCAAGAAATTAAGCTCGTTAGAATAATCGGTAAATTGGGGTCTTTTTCCAACTCAGCGTTTAAACGCATAAGGTCACACATATCACCGGCAAAGATCAAACTCAAAATCCTAGACGGAAGTCGGCTGGTTAAAGTTTCACCCCAGCCTTCCTTTAACTGGAGCGCCTGCTCGATGCTGCCACCGCTTAACAGGCTGATTCCTTCTGCCTCTTCCTGGCTCAAGCCATATTCTTCCTGAAGAATTCGACTGATATGCTCCGGCTTTAAGGCTACAAAGCGGATCAGCTGACAACGGGATAGAATGGTCGGTAGCATTGAACGGCTTTGATCAGCCAGGAGAATAAAAACAGTACCCTGAGGCGGCTCCTCCAGAACCTTTAACAGGCTGTTGGCTGCGTCAGCCGTCATGTTTTGGGCATCTTGCATGATGACAATTTGGTATTTTCCTTCCAACTTTTTATAGGAAATCCTCGCCTGGATTTCCCGGATTTGTTCAATTTTAATTGATTGGCCTTGAGGTTCTATCAGAAGAAGACCAGGATAGTTACCATGTTCCATTTTGTGACAGGAAGGGCATTTCCCACAAGGTTTATACCCCTGCTCAGGGCTTTGGCAGTTCAAAGCTGCGGCAAAGCTATAAGCCGTTAGCCTTTTTCCTACACCTGCCGGTCCCAAAAACAGATAGGCATGGCTGATGATTTTATTTTGCAAAGCAGCACGTAACTGGTTAATTGCCCCTTCTTGGCCTAAAATACAGTCTAAATCTTTCATCGCTTCATCCCTAATTATAATGAAAAATGCCTGCTAAGTGCAGCAATAATCTGCCGGTTAATATTTTCTATCGAGTCACTAGCTTCAATGACTTCAAAACGCGCCGGATTTTCCTTGACCAAATCCAGGTATCCCTGCCTGACTTTTCGGTAAAAGTCTAAAGACTCCTGTTCCAACCTGTCTAACTCCTGGTGCTCCTCCCTATTTCTCTTGACCAACCTGGCCAAACCTTCTTCAGGTGTTAAGTCTAAAAGAATGGTTAAATGGGGCGTTAGTCCTTGGGTAGCAAACAGGTTGACCTTGATAATAGCCTGAGGGTCGAGCCCTCTTCCCAGACCCTGGTAGACAATACTTGAATCGACAAAACGGTCACACAAGACAATCTTTCCTGCCTGGAGGGCCGGCAGGATTACCTCCGCCACGTGCTGGGCCCGGGAAGCTGCGTAAAGCAAGGCCTCGGTAGTAGGGTAAACCTTTCCCGAAGCTGGATCTAGCAACAGATTTCTAATCTTTTCGGCCAGAGGAGTACCGCCAGGCTCCCTGGTCATGACCACCTCATAACCTTTGTCCACTAAGTAATCCCGTAACAGTTTTATTTGCGTTGTCTTTCCGGCCCCATCCGGGCCTTCAATCGTGATAAAATAGCCTTTCATGATATCTCCTTATAAGTTCTCACAGGGAAGTTTTTCTGCACTACTCCGTTCGCTGACGATCCATTTGCTACTCGCTTGACAATAAAGCTACACGATGAACCTCTGGGCTTTTCTGCATGTGAACCTGCATCGTGCTTAACGCTTTATTGTCTACGCTCGTTTAACGCAAATTCCTCTAATGCTCACTCCGAGTGCAGAAAACATGCATCTATTGAGGTCAAATGTTTATTGGAATGGGACTTGCATCCCAGTCGCCAATGATTTCAGTCAAAGCCAGCTATAACCTAATAGCCAAATTCTAATTAAAACTCAAAACTTAATAAACTTACGACCAACGACTAGCGACTATTCTATTATTCTCACCGTCTGCAAACTTCCATCTGCCGGTCCCTGCCATTTAATTTCCTGACAGCGAAGTTCTTCAATATACTCAATTATTTCAGCCGTAAACACCTCTCCAGGGCAAATCAAAGGAACTCCCGGCGGATAAGGTGCAATCATTTCCCCGGCTATTTTCCCTTTGGCCTCCTTTAAGCTTACCTGCACGTAAGGAGAAAAATAAGCTTCCCTTGGAGAAAGTAAAGCCCTGGGCAAAGGAGGATAAGGCCGCCCAATACTTCGCTTTTGATTATGCTTTAAATCTCCACTTTTCGCAATAGTCTTTAAAACATCCACCAGATATTCCAGATTTTCCTGCCTGTCGCCTATCCCGGTTAAGGCTAAGACATACCCTAAGGTGGCCATTTCCATATCTAGTTTATATGAACTTAAAATCGCATCCAGCTGATAGCCGCTTAAACCGCATAAACTTCCGATCACCAGCTTGGTCGGATCATACGGTATATCAGCCGGCAAATCTTTTTCGGTTAAGCACCAGAAAGACGAGAGTTCGTTAATTTCTCTCCGGGCCTGTTGACAGAGATCTATTAATTTTGTAAAAAGTTCCGAGCCCTTTAAAGCCAGCTGAGCCCTGGCCCCGTCCAGAGAAGCCATTAGTAGGTAAGAAGGGCTTGTACTTTGCACTATACTCAAGGCTTTTTGCATACTCTCTTTCGCCCCTGAATCAGCCAGGTGAAGCATCCCGGTCTGGGTAAGGGAGCCTATCATCTTGTGACTGCCGTGAATCACTATATCAGCCCCGCTAGGCAGAGCCGGCTTGGGAAACTGCCTGGAAAAATAAAAATGAGCGCCATGGGCTTCATCAACAATCAGTTGGACACCTGCTTCCTTGATCACAGGCATCAGTTGCTCATAGTTGGCGGCTAAGCCTTCATAAGTAGGACTGACAATAAAAACGGCTTTTGCTTCAGGATGAGCGTGGAGAGCTTTTTTCAGCTCAGCTGCCTGAAGAGGTAACGGCAAGCCGTGAGCTGTATACTTAACCTCGATATAGACAGGCTCAGCTCCGCTAAGGATCAAACCATTTAAAAAAGAACGATGCACATTGCGAGGCGCAATGACAACATCTCCCGGCTTACAAGTAGCAAGCAGGGCGGCCTCAATACCACAAGTCGCTCCGTTGACTAAAAAAAAGGTTGCCCCTGCGCCAAAACACCGGGCAGCCAGTTCCTGAGCCTCAGCTATAACCCCTTGAGGGTTATGCAGGTCATCCAGGCCTTTAACTTCGGTAAAGTCTGCCTGAAAGGCCTTTTCCCCCAGCAGTTCAAGCAACCGAGGCGTAAGGTGATAACCGCCTTTATGTCCCGGCATATGGAATCTAATCCGCTTTTGGCTAATATGTTTCCGTAGGGCATCAACTAAAGGTATATTGTAATCCACCGAAATACTCCTTTTATTTTCTTTCCTATTTATATAGCAACATAGCTAAGTTACTGATAACAAGACTTTCTTTAATTTTAGCATAAGTAATTAATTAAAGAAAACTTGGCTAAAAGCAAGCCAAGTTTTCCTTTTATTTTATAATATTTGGGCAGTGTATTGGCAGGTTAAAATTATAAAATATTTATCTATAGTTGTAAAAAGCGGTGAGCTTTTGCCCAGCCGCTTTACAGCCAGATTTTCTTCAGCTTTTCTTGAAACACTTTATATTTTTCATCATCACAGGCGATGGATAGTAATTCTCTCTGACAATCGTCACAGATAAAATTCCCCGTAATTACCAAACCACCCATAATTCCTTCCAGAGGAACCTGCTCACAGATTATGCAGACTGGCAGAAGCTTACCGGATTCAGCCATTATTTCACCTGCCCTTATACTGTCATAAGGTAAAACAAAGCAGGTTTTATAACCTGCTTTGTTTTGGGGTATGGAGTGAACTTTGCTACAACTAAGCCATAGTTCGCGCTGCTATTTTTTCGAGGAATAATTAATAAACCCCAGTAGCTAGTATTTCCACAATAATACGAAATATACACTTCAAGATAAAAATACTTCAATAGAATACAAGAGTGTTACCTAGCTCTTGGACACTCTAGCTACCTATGTCCTAACTGTAAAGTAGTCCCCTGTCCCTAGTCACCAGTCCTCAGTAACCCTTCTGTAAAGCCATTTATAGCCAATTCAAAATTTATAACTCAAAATTCAACATTAACAAAATAACTCTTAGCTCTTAACTTCTAGTTAAAAAAGCTTGACCGGTAACTGGTGCCTAATTGTGATTGCTTCCCCGCTGCTGCACTCCGTTTACATCTACATAATAGTCTTCCTTATATATTAATTCGGAAATCGGCACAATCTTAAAGCCTCTGCTCTGTAAGTTTTCCAGGATGGGGCCTAAAGCCTCGGGGGTATGCTTGGCATTATTGTGAAAAAGGACAATACTACCGTTTTTAACCTTGCCGGTTACCCTCTGGTAAATTTGTTCTGCTGATAAATCCTTCCAATCGAGGCTGTCTACATCCCACTGAATTACATGAAAACCCATGTTGTTAGCCACACTTATGACCGTATTGTTATAACTGCCAAAGGGCGGGCGGAAAAGGATTGACTTAAATCCGGTTACTTCCAAAATCTTATTATAGTTGTTCTGCAGTTCGCTGATCATCTGTTCCTCTGAAAGCTTTTTAAAGTCGGGATGGGTGGTTGAGTGAAGCCCTATCTCATGGCCTCTTTTCACAATTTCCCTGGCTTCTTCCGGAAACTTATCCAACCAAATGTTAACTAGAAAGAAAGTCGTTTTTACATTGTACTTATCAAGGGTATCCAAAAGCTGTTTTGTATATGCCGCTCCCCAAGTTGCATCGAAGCTAATAGCTACTTTAGGTTCGTCAGTATTAACACAGTAAATAGGATGGAGTTTTTTTACTCCGGTGACAAAGCCGGCCAAAATTTCCGTCGGCCCGGCCAAAGGCCCCCTTACTAAACCAATCCCACAGATTATCAAGATAATTCCCAACAGCCTTCCCAACCAAAGTTTACGGGATAACACCAAGATCCGCATAATGTTTCCCTCCTTACCAAACCCTTACTGCATTGTATTGAGGGAACACTTATCCTATACCTGTTGGGAAATATTACTTTTAAGAAGGCAATAAAAAAGCAACCTATGTCGGTTGCGGCAAAACTATGATAGCTCGTATTTTGACAGAAACAGGTAGGTTTCAAAATGCCAGCTAACACACAAGGAAATTTTCTATTCCTTATAGGTTGCTAAAAACAAAACAAAGGGCAAGAATTTACTGGGTTTAGATTTTAGTTCCAATTCCTTATAGGTAGTCTACAAGCACGGTTTTACCCGGCTCAATTATACAATAAGTTACTGTTTCAATTCCTCATAGGTAGTCTATAAGCAAAGTATATCATGTCTACCAGGGGTGGGCAAGTGAAGTTTTAATTCCTTATAGGTAGACTACAAACCCTTGTCAGTTTGCCGAAGCCAATGATTTTAAAATGGAGTTTCAATTCCTCATAGGTAGGCTACAAACCGTTGATGAAAGAAAAGTTTATTTCGGCCATTTTGAGTTTCAATTCCTCATAGGTAGGCTACAAACGACTCCGTCCGTGTCAAACGGGCGGATGAAAACCTGCGTTTCAATTCCTCATAGGTAGGCTACAAACTCAGAAACGACTTGCCCAGCTGGGATATGAGGCCAGCAAGTTTCAATTCCTCATAGGTAGGCTACAAACAAGTACATTATAATCTTTTATAATCAAAGCAATAAATGTTTCAATTCCTCATAGGTAGGCTACAAACACCTTGGGGCCTCAATGAAATAGAAGGGGTGTTCAAAGTTTCAATTCCTCATAGGTAGGCTACAAACAGTGTTTTCTATGATGTAGAAGCCGTCTGCCACACCAGTTTCAATTCCTCATAGGTAGGCTACAAACTATCACAAACAAAATACCCGTCCATCTTAAGCCATCCTTGTTTCAATTCCTCATAGGTAGGCTACAAACGAGGAAATGCAAGGGCTTGGTTATAATGAGGTACCAAAGTTTCAATTCCTCATAGGTAGGCTACAAACTGTTCAAAATGTTCAAAGGAAGTATATGAAAGTGAGTTTCAATTCCTCATAGGTAGGCTACAAACCCAGCGAATGATGAAAGTGTGGATATTCAAGTTGCGGGTTTCAATTCCTCATAGGTAGGCTACAAACCTCACTTAGAATTAATGTTAAAAAAGGGGACTGAGAGGTTTCAATTCCTCATAGGTAGGCTACAAACTTGGCCCGGGCGTATGTTTCCGCTATGGCCTTCGGGTTTCAATTCCTCATAGGTAGGCTACAAACTCAGCTTCTTCTTTTTCACACACCTTGCCGTCTGCTGGTTTCAATTCCTCATAGGTAGGCTACAAACGTGGCTGTAAAATCTTATCAAATTAAAAATATTGAGTTTCAATTCCTCATAGGTAGGCTACAAACTGCTTGGGGAAGTTCCAGATAAAAGTTCCAGATAAAAGTTTCAATTCCTCATAGGTAGGCTACAAACCCGTTAAAAGTCTTAAAAAATAAGGCTTTTGGGAATGGATCCTTTTAAAGGATTGATAATTAGAAACCTTGTCCAATTCCTAGTTTTACTTGATTTACCTAGATTTCTAAGATTTTTGTATTGTCGTCGATCTCCGGGGGTTTTTGCACTACCGGCGATCGACGACAAAATTGATATTTTACAAAATATAGTTAAAATCCTTCTTTTTAAATGTAAAACCGAATATAACTTTTCCCCGACGTTGGTCGAAACCGGTTCTATAATATTTAGCAACCTCCCGGTTTTAGAAGGTGACTTGACCAGGTCAGAATCAGGAGCACAGCACAAGGCCTGCACTTATTTCAGTGCGTTCTTTCTAATTTGATTTAACTCATCCTCATTAAACAGCCCTATTCTATATAAAAGCAAAAACTCTTCCGAAACCCCGCTGTCGAATAACAACAGGTCGTCTGTATTGATCGTTATAACCAGGCCTCTGTCAAACATTTTCCTGGCCGGATGGTTTTTCAGGTCGCTGACCGCTCCCAGTACATAATTACTGGTCGGACAAATATTAGCCCTGATATTTCTCTCTTTTAAAAGATCAAGTACATAATCGCTATAGATGGCCCCAATGCCATGCTGGACTTCGTCTACTTCCAATAACTCAACGGCAATCTTGATATTTTCCGGCTCCAAAAATTGGCCTGCGTGAATCTTTAGCTTCAGGCCTTTCTCCCTGGCATATTGATAATATTCCTTAAACTTTGGATAAACCTGTTTTGACTCTTCCCCGTAAGCGTCTATAGACATAAAGACACCGCTTTCAATACAGGGTACTACATACTTGTCCAAATCGGCCACCGGAGTGGTCAAGGCCATACCTATTTCCGGCCGAAAGTCGATATAGGGCTTATATTTCTCGCTAATCAGCTTCACCAAGTCAAAAAAATCATTTTGGGAACTAAAATGAAGCATTTCGTGGTAGTCGATGCTGGATTCGAGGATCCTGATCCCGTCTCCGATAGCTTCCTTGACCGTTTCTTCAATGATAAAGGCCACATCTTCTTCAGTAGTGACATACCTGCTCAGCTCGCCAAACATATAGTCGTTAAGGTCTTTTACCCCGTTCATCTTTTTAGGCGGCCGCTTCACCTTTCCTCCCGCCCGGTTGTTAAAAGTTGAAAAGCGCATGCCTGTGCCACAGTGATTATGTAACTCACCCTTGGGTACTTCCCTTAACTTCTCCAAATTTTCATCCTTCAAACCTTCTTTAAACAGTTGGTCCTCCTTATTACTCATATATGCCCTCCTCTTTTTGATCAATAATACCCGCTTGCCTTGTAACTGCAAAGAAAAGGCAAGACTACCGGCCAAGGACATACGACATTTACTAACAGCGGATTTATTACCTATCATACCATTTCCGGTCCAATTATCAAATCGTCTTGGGTAGCCATTTTCTAAATAGTGCAAAAATAATCAGTGACTAAAAGCCTGTCCTGGTAAATCAAAAATCCCAAAAATTAATATAAAAATAAATACCAGTAGTTGCCTACTGGTATCTGGTCTAAGAAGTTTTATTTACAAATAGCAATGTAACCGTCTGCTTCAGTCCCGCCCCAGAAGATATTTCCGCCTATAGCTTCTGTGATAAAACGTAAAGGAATTAAGGTGCGGTTGTTAATCGACTGGACCGGTGCATCCAGATTGACCGTATTACCATTAACAATTGCCTTCTTACTGTTCAAAGTCAGTTTAATAGTCCGGTCACCTGCTCCAATGGTAACAGTTTGAGACGAATTGTCCCACTTAACCTCTGCACCCATCTTCTCAAAAATACCTCTAACGGGTACTAAGGTATAACCGTTTTTGATAACCGGCTTGGTCCCGCTAAAGTTGATTTTCTCACCGTTATAGAAAACTTTAATTCCTTTATCCGAGATATTACCCGCTTTAGTCAGGGTGTCAAAAGACGTTTTCCAGTTATATTTGCTCAGGTCGGCATTCTTAGCAGGATTTAGTATGCTAAAGGTCCATTTGGCCGTTTCTCCAGGGTTTAGTTTTAAAGCCGCTAAACCTTGATCATTAAAAGTTGAGCTGGCGACAAGATTGTTATTGGCGTCGTAAATAGCGATCTGTACGTTGCAAAAATCTGAAGCCACTGTATTAGACACATTGTAGAAAATGCCTTCTACTACCAGAGTGTTTTGACTTTTATTCTCATAGTAGACGTTTGTAATATGGAGACCATTACTGGCTTGGGCCGCGTAAGCCGGAAAAATTGCCATAAAGCAGGCCATAAGTAATGCTAAGAAAAGTATTGTTTTAGTTTTGTGCATAAAAAAATACCCCCTACTTTAGAATATAGATTTGACTTCAGCCAACCCAATTTTGGTTAAATTAGGCTCCTTTTATATATTTTATATTCTCGGCCGGTTAATGAAAATCCTGTCAAAATAGCTCAAATTTCATCGAAAAGTATTGATACTCACTATTAATAAACTTAAAAAACTAAAAAGGCATGGCCGAGTTTTATTCCGGCTATGCCTTAAAATTCCTAACTATTTAATCAGCTTTTCTAAATCGACAACAAGTTCTTTCCTTGTTGAGGAGGTTTCAACATAGTCTGAAATGAATTGTTCACCGGTCCAGGCAAAGGATTTCTTTTCTACTAAGTCGATTAGTTCTAAGATTCCATCGCCGTCAACGTCTTTAAACTTCACGTTGTGGGTAAGCAGGGCTTCTCCTTCTTCTCCAGCACCCGTATAATTAAAGCCATCAACTTCATATACTCTTTTTAGTGATCCCTTTTGCTGTGAAGAACCGGCTAACAGGCAACCATAAGTAACAGCATAACCTTGATTGACTCTTTCCGCCGTCAGCCAGACCTCTGAAAGGCCGTCCTTTTGCAAGTCGACCACTTCAAAATTGACAAAATCTGATTCAAGTAATTGTCCCTTAATCTTCCAGCCGTTATTGTAACTCAATAACCAAACTTCACCAAACAAGGAGGCATGACATTGACTGCCGTCACTAAAGGAAACAATTGCTTCCCTGGCATTGTGACCGGTAAATGACCCCTCCTGCCACCTAATCTGGTCAAGTTCATAGTTAAAGCCGTCTTCATTAATTCGACTGCTAAATAATTTTTTAATAATATTCTCGTTTAAGCTGCTTCCTGAATTAGCATTTTTGGCCGCAATCTCAACCTTATTTCCGTTTTTACCTGCCACCCAGTTTACTTCCTGTCCTAAAACCTGGCTGATAAATCTTAGGGGCACCATGGTCCGACCGTTCATTAACTTAGCAGGAGCGTCAATTGTTTGGGCCTTCCCGCCCACCACCACTTTTGTACTTCCAATGGTCAGAGAAATACTTTTACTGCCATCAGTAATGACAATTTTCTGTTCTCCCTTAAGCCAGTCTACCTTAGCGCCCAGTGCTTCAGAGACAAATCTGATGGGCACATAGGTCCTCCCTGATTTTTTTTCAAGAAATGGTTTTTGATCGGGGATACTGATCAGTTGCCCTTGTACATAGATGTTGACATTATAGTCGTACTGTTGGTCGGCTTGGGCGATACCGGTAAAAGCTAAAAGCAGTGTAAGGGTGACTAATAAAATTGACTTCTTCATACCTTCCTCCGTCTTTATGTAATGTATTACCTACCCAAGCCAGTTATAATAATTAAACAAGCTTGTTAAGGCGTGTTACATTATTCGACAAAATACAACATTTCCCTGCCATTCAGGTAAGATATTCCAAGCATAAAAAAGCAGGCAGCGGTTTTCCGGCTCAGAAGCCTGTCCATTGCCTGCAATATCCTAAAATAAACAAATTGGCCAAGTATGCCTTTTATCCCTGAACAGGCTTAAACTCTCTCCTGTGCTTTACGATCTTACTGCCGTAGAGCAGGGCAAACATGATCCAGCCGATAACGGACAGGAGGACATCGGTTTGGATGGTTATTACAGCAATTATTAAAAACAAAATTCTTTCGAGTATGGATATCTTACTTTCCACATAGCCTTCAATTACGATGGCCACCGCATAGCAGACCACAAAGGCAGAAATCCAGTTGACAAAAGTGGTAAGGTCAAAGCCTAAATGGAGGTATTCGGTGTTGTAGACGAAGACAAAAGGCATGACAAAGCCGGTAATTGCCAGTTTGACAGCCGTAAGTCCTACCTTTAAGGCGTTTTCCCCTGCCAGCCCGGCGGCGGCGTAAGCAGCAACGGCTACCGGCGGGGTAATTGCCGACAGGCAGGCATAGTAGAAGATAAACAGGTTAGCCGGTAAGGACGGTAAACCTAACTTGATCAGGGCCGGGGAAAGAACCGTCGCCCCTATAATATAGGACGCAGTGGCCGGCAGGCCCATGCCTAAAATTGTGCAGACAATCATACTTAACACCAGGCTGAAGAACAGGCTGCTTTCGCCCAGAGAAACTATAAAGTCGGAAAACTTAAGTCCTAAGCCTGTCAGAGAAAACATACCGACCACAATACCAGAGCAGGCACAGGCCGCCACAACCTGGGGTAAATTCTTTAAACCGTCTATGCATCCGTCTATAAATTTTTTCAGGCTCATCCGGCCTTCCTTGTCAAATAAGCCGGTGATAATTAAAGCCAGGATGCTCCAGATAGCGGCAATCATGGGAGTCATCTGCACGGCAATCAATAAGACCAGCAGGACTAAAAGAGGAATGAACAATTTAAAGCCTTTCTTTAACGTCTTCTTTAAATCCGGCAGTTGGTCTTGCGGAACCCCCTTTAAGTTAAGTTTAATGGATTCCAGGTCAACGACTTTAAATAAAGAAAGGTAATACATCACTGCCGGCAGTAAGGCAGCAATGGCAACTCTGGAATAGGGAACCCCCACAATATCGGCCAGGACAAAAGCTGCAGCACCCATAATAGGTGGCATGATCTGCCCGCCGGTGGAAGCGACCGCCTCCACGGCTCCCGCAAACCTATTGGAATAACCCTGCTTTTTCATCAGGGGAATGGTAAAGGCCCCGGTACTTACTACATTGGCAACCGCGCTTCCGGAAATGCTGCCAAACAACATGCTGGACAGTACGGCTATTTTAGCCGGTCCTCCCCGTTTTTTCCCTGTTAAAGCTACGGAAATATCCTGAAATATCTGATCCGCTCCGGAAACAGCCAGAAAGGAGCCGAAGAGCAAAAAGATGAAAATGGTAGTGGCTGAGACGCCGACCGGAGTGCCATAGACTCCCTGGTCACTGAAGATGGTCACCATGGCCCGCTGAAGTGAATAGCCCCTGTGGCCCAGGATGCCTGGCAAATTACCTCCAAATAAGGCATAGAGGATGGTTATGACGGCAATAGCCGGTAAGACATAGCCCAGTACCCTCCTACTGGCTTCCAAAACCAAAATAGTTGTTATGGCGCCGAAGATATACAGGATCGGAGTTAGCCTGTTGGTCTGCATAATGACCACATAACTGTCAAAGTTTACAATGACATAGATACCTATTATGGCCGATAAGACAATACAAATCCAGTCCAAAACCAGGTATTTTTTAGGATTCTTTTTGTTAAAAGGAGTATAGATAAAGACAGCCATCAGGCCTAACATTAAGTGCCAAGCATAAAATTTAATGCTCTCCATCGGCAGAAAAGTATATTTCCCCACATGGATAAAGACGGTTAAAATGGCCAAGACAGTAATGAAATACTTGCGAAACTTTTCATACAAATCTGTAGAATTTCCCATGGCAGCCTCCTCTTAGATATGCAGACCTGTAACAAAAGTTACAGGTCTGCAACTTGCTATTGCCAGCCCCTACTCAGTATATTCCGGCGGGATCAATTTGCTGGGCACGTTAATACCAAGCTCTTTTAGATAACGAACCGTCCCGGCATGTAAATAGACATTGGAATTTAAGGTATTTTCTGCCGTCATATACTTGGCACTTGGGTGGACATTGATCATGTCTTCCTGGTTTTCACAGAGGGCCTTCACAATCTTATAGATGTCATCGGCCGGTACCTCCGAACTGCTGGCTAACATATTCCACTCAGAGACACCCTTCACGTCTTCCGTTGCCCCCTTATAAGATCCGGCCGGCATGGCATCCGCCTTGTAAAAGTCGTACTTGTTTACTAAAAAGGCCTGTTCCTCATCGGTAAGAGCAATAAATCTTAAATCCATTGTACTTTCCAGCTCACTGATGGCCGCAAAAGGCGGATAGGAGAAGAGAATGGCCGCATCAATGACCCCGTCTTTTAAGGCGGCGGCAGTGGCAGCATGGCCGTCATTATGGATTTGTTTAGGTTTGATACCTCTTTCTTCCAAGAAGTTACGGAAGATGGCGTCCATAGCCATACCCTTTGAGCCTAAGCCCGCAATTTTGCCGTTTAAGTCCTCCATCTTTTCAATACCCGAATTGGCCGCTGTATAGACAGTTAACCAAGAGGGATAGAGGGCTAAAGCAACCCGGACCTTGTCATGCTTAATGCCTGCCGTCCATTCGACTTCCCCCTGATAAGCCTCAAAGAGGGATGAAGTCATAGCAATGCCTAATTCGGCATCTCCGTTCTGGAGCATGGTCAGGTTAGCCGTACCCCCGCCGGTAGTTTCCGAGGTAAACATAAAGTCATCGGGCAAGTGCTTATTGATGGTCGAGGCTATCCCGCCGCCCATCAGGTAGAAGTTGCCGCCTACCGAGCCGGAAGCGATGGAATAGTTCTTAGGCGCTGCGGCTGCCGGAGGGCTGGAGTCTGTCTCAGAAGTTGTACTGTCGTTGTTATCAGCCGGGGTTTTCTGGGGTTGGGTGCCACAGGCAGCCAGCACGAATACTGCAAGGCAAAGCAACAGGACTAAAATCTTTTTCATGAAAATACCTCCTTGTTTTTAAAAGTTTGGAAATTGTCAAAGTTAATTTCTTAATATTCTATTCAAGGGAGTGGATAAATACCTTTACTTTAAGAAAGGCTCTACCTTTCTGGAAACCTCCCCCATAAACCCGGGAGCCGGGTACTGCTATGGAAGCGTGAATATGGGCAAAGAGGGGACCTTGTTCATGGGCGTAGATTTTTTGCATGGCCGGGTCCATTTTTTCTTTTGGCATGACTTCACCGGTAAAATTTAGAATCTCAGCCGGCCCTTCATACCTAAAAACCTCAACCTGGGGGGGAAATTCCAGCTTAATCGGTGTTGTCAGTTCTACGCTTTGGAGAGAACCAACGGCACCGCTTATATATGCCCTCTCCCAACCTTGAGTTAGGATAAATTGATAAATGACATCCTTAAGCTCCTGATCTTTCTCTACAACAATTTCATAAGTTTTCCCCATGACGCTTCTCCTAATTATAGGGGCAGATTCTTACCACTTGACCCCATACTTTGCGATTACTCCCAACTCCTCCATCATTCGCTTTAAGACTTCATAATGTGGCCCACTGTAATCTAAGTAAGGCCTCCTTAAATGGCCGCCCGGCAGGCCCAAAATGTTTAGAGCCGCCTTAATGACTACCGGGTTAGAGAGATGATAGAGGGCTTGGAGGAGGTCGTACCATTTAAAATATTCTGCCCGGCATTCCTCCATAATGGATACGTCCGTCCACGGCCTGGAGAATTTCGCCACTTCTTCGGGGATGATATTACCTCCAATATTAGCCGTCCCGTTTCCGCCTATGGCCAGGGTAGGAATGACTATGGAGTATTTGGGATAATCACAGCAGAGAATGTTAACCTTATCACCGCATAATCGCTTTACCTGGACCAATTGGCTGACATTACCCATGGCCTCTTTATCGGCTACGAAATGGGGATGGAGTTGGGATAACCTGGCAATGGTCGCCGGTTCCACATTTACTCCCAACCGAGCAGGATTGTTATAGATGCCACAGGGAATACTTACGGCACTCATGCAAGTATGTAGATGTTCAAAAGCAGCCTCCTGGGAGACGAGCACATAAGGCGGGACAGTGAAGATCACTCCATCTGCGCCTTCAGCCTCACAAAACTTGGCAAAATCTACGCTTCCCTCAGTTGTTAAGGCTGAGGCGTTAAAAAAGACAGGGATTTTACCTTTGGTCATTTTAATGACATTTTTGACAATGGCTTTCTTTTCTTCCAGAGTCAAAAGAGTAGTCTCACCGGCAGAGCCTAAAATAAACAACATGGAAGTTCCGTACTTAATTTGGCGATTAATCAATAATTCAAAAGCATCGAAATCGACCTTATTATCCTTGGAAAAAGGGGTTGGCATGGCAACCCATGAACCCGTCGGTCTGATCAACTAAGTCACCTCTTTAATAAAATTTTGATTTCAATTTTTCTACACTATATGCTTTCTGGTTTTTTATAATACCCTCAAAAGCTTATCTCTGCTGAACTATTATCCCCACTTTGCCCGTTTCGTTCTCTAGACTTAAGTCAGTTTTGCTTAGCTATTTGAGATGACTATTTCATAGGTCACAGGAGTAGCTTTCTTAAGCATGGCACTAACTGCACAGTATTTTTCCTGGGATAGGGCAACTGCCTTTTTTACCTTGTCTTCCGGGATATCTTTGCCTTTGACGATATAGGTTAAATGAATGTTCTGGTATACTTTGGGATGTTCCGAGGCATTGTCTGCCTCAACTTTAATCTCCAGGTCATCAAAATTTACTTGCATCTTCCTTAAGATTGACACTACGTCCATCCCGGTACAGCCGATTAACCCTGCCAGTAAGAGTTGTTTAGGCCTAGGGCCCAGATTTCTTCCCCCAAACTCTTCGTCGGTGTCGACTATAAACTTATGCCCGTCAATAGTCATTTCAAATGCCATGTTGTCTATTAACTTGCCTGTAAAACGTTTTTTGTTCATCTCAATCTCCTCTCCCACTTTTCATTTCATAGTAATTATATATGTAAACATGGTATTAAAGATACAAAAAAGGCTACAATGTATCCTACGATACAATGTAGCCTTCTTTACCTAAATTTATGACAACTAGTTTATTAACCTTGGTTTATAAACTCAAAATATTTTTCCCTGTTTATTTGCATTTTGTTATTGATCACCCTGATAAAACCTTCTTTCATTAATTCCTGCATTATTTTCGTGACCGTTACCCTGGTACAACCAACCAGCACACCTATTTCATAATGAGTGTATTCCGAATCTATATCAATCCACTCTAATTTATCCAGCTTTTCAGAGTTTAGATTAAGGCACAAAAAGGTCTTAATCCTGTCTTTAACCGGATTAAAGAGGATGTTTTCTATTTCATAACGTAAAATCATGGTCTTATAAGCAAAAGACTTTAGGACACCTTCCCGAAAAATTTTATTATTATCCAGTAAATCCTTCGCCTTTTTTCTATCCAACTGGTAGAGAACAGTATCAGTTTCGGCTTTGGAATATAGACTTGTTTCAGGATAATCCAGCACTAAGGAAGCCTCTCCGAAAAACCAGCCTTTTGTCAGGACATAAAGTATTTTCTCGGCACCGTTGGGGTCGGCCATGTAGTGCCTGGTCTTGCCTTCTTTGATGAAATAAAGGTAATTTAGCTTTTCCCCTTGGTATATAAATATTTTATTCTTGGGAATCGCCACCCTAGAACTGTTTTCTTTGATCACTTTCTCCAATGCTGGATTTTCATTGACCGAAAAGGTGAGATTCCTTTTATTTACCCCCATGTCCTATCCCCCCAGATAGCGGCATTACTATTTCTACCTCATAGCATTTTCCTATATCAGCTAAGCCTTTATTATCACATGCCTGCTTAAACCAGTAAGTCTTGCGATTGCTAAATTCCTTATGAGATTGCTTAAATCTTATTATTGCCTTATTCCTATCTGGGTCAAATAGATTTAATATAAAATCAATGTCCGTTAATGTTCCGGAATTCAAGTATTCATGGTAACTTACTCTATTGAAATTGATCGATGTCTTTATCACTCCGGCTTTCCCTCTCTCGCAACTCGTGGCATTTTGACCACCCAAATCTAACCATTTTTAGTTAATTATTTCGACCGCAAGAACCGTCCCTCGGGTTTAGCCTCCGGTTTAACAATTGTCTTTCAATTACAAAATTGTTACCAGAGTTTACTCTATAAATTGAGGCAGTAATAGATAGGATTATCCCAAAACTTGTCTTTGTAAATTCCATTTTAATTGTTATGATATATGCATTAATAATAATAATAGGAGTTAATTTAGTAATGAACAAAGATTTGATTCAACATATTGTTGACTATGCCATTGAAAGAGAAAAGGAATCGTATAATTTTTATACACGTGCTGCTGAGAGAGTGAGTGATAGAAGTCTAAAATCAATATTTCAGGAATTAGCAGCAGAAGAAGTGAGCCATAAAGATTTTCTGGAAGAATTTTTAAGAACTGGTGCTACTGAAATACATATTAGTGATTTTGATGATTATAACGTTTCTGATACGGTTGAAAAACCTAAATTTACCGAAGAAATGAGTTTTGTGGATGCTGTTGCCTTAGCAATGAAAAAGGGAGAAGTAGCTATGAAATAATATCAGAAATTGGCTAATAGCACTGAGAACCCGAGGAAAAAGAATTATTCCTTGGTATAGCAAAGATGTAACAGTTACATAAAACAAGATTAGAAGAGTTTTATACAACATTACCCTAGCAGAGGTATGGTAAAAGGGAAAAATAAAAAAGCACCTTGCAAATTTTTACCTGCAAGGTGCTTTTCAGTCGGCAGTAAATATTCGTTTCAATTTTTCAGCGCAAGGATCCTTTTTCATTCCTGGTCCCTCTAGCTGTATCATGTGCCAATACCCCCGTCCCTTTGACACTTTAATTGCTTCTTATCTTTAAAAGTAAATAGTTTTTGGTTATAATATTTCCAATTCTGAAATAAAGGCGTGAAAATATGGCTGTAACTAGAATTGAATTTGAGAAAAAAAAAGTCTTTAAGATGATATCTATTTATTGTAAAGGACATAAACATAGTAGCGTATTATGCAGTAAATGTAATGAACTAGTTCAATATGCTCATAAGAGATTAGATAACTGCAAATTTGGAAATGAGAAGACCTTCTGCTCTAAATGTGAGGTGCATTGTTATAAGCCTGAAATGAGAAAAAGTATAAAGATGGTAATGAGATATTCAGGACCAAGAATCCTATTACATAATCCTATATTAGCATTAAAACATTTTCTAGGAAAATAAATTCTGTATTCCTCTCGCCTAAGTCTTTGTTATTATGTAACGGCTTAAGCCTGTAAGTCTGGCAATTTGTCTGGCAGATAGCCCCTCTTCCTTTAACTTTCTTAAACAGTTATCCCTCTCTAGAATATTCATTCTTTGGATGTCACTGCAGTGCGATACTTGGCAAATCTGTTTAATCATTTTAGCTGCTTCCCCGTCCTTGATTTGCCTTTTTTCTTCTATATCTAAACAATTAATGCTGCTTTTTTTCTCATGAAATTTTTTAAACATCAACTTAGCTCTGTTTCTGTCTACATCAAATAAATCAAGTACAAAATCAATGTCCGTAATTGTTCCACCATTTATGTATTCATTGTAACTGCTCCATTTATATAGCTTTAAATCTTTTACTAAGCCTGCCTTTAGAGTATAGATCGTAAAATAGAATTGACCCTAGATCGTCAAACAAAACTGACCCACCTGTGATAAGATCTCCCCTGAAAAGGAGGGGAGAAAAGAGGTGGTCAGCATGTACAAATGGCAACGCATTAAGGCACTGCATGCTCAAGGGGTCAGTATCAGGCAAATAGCCGCAACGGTAGGAGTATCAAGAAATACAGTCAGAAAATACTTGAGGGAAGCCGGTCCTCCGCAATTTAAGGCCAGGGAGTATGTCAAAGAATTGGACAACTATAAAGAAGCAATTAAGGACATGCTAGCCAAGGGGTTTATCGGCACAAGGATTTTTAATGAACTAACAGATATGGGCTACAAAGGCTCCCTATCCAGTGTCCACCGTTATCTTAGAAGTTTAAAAGAAGAGGAAAGGAACGCCAAGTTAGCCACCACAAGGGTAGAAACAAAGCCCGGGCAGCAGATGCAATACGATTGGAAAGAGTGGATGCTGCCGGTGGCCGGCAAACCAGTAAAAATATATCTTCACGAAGTGGTTTTATCCTACAGCCGTATGAAATTCTACACCTTCTCCTTGCGCATCACCACCGCTGATGTGATCCGGGCCTTGGCTGAAGCCATTGCCTTCTTCGGCGGTTATGCCTTGGAGCTGGTGATGGATAATGGTAAGCAAATGGTTATCATCCACCGGAAGGACGGTGTTGTTCGGTATAATGAAGAGTTTTTACGTTTCTGCGGCCTATACGGCATTGAGCCTTCCCCTTGCGCAAACTACCGTGCCCAGACCAAGGGAAAGGTGGAACGTCCATTTTACTACGTTCAGGAGCACTTGCTAAAGGGTCTGGAAGTGAAAGAGCTAGACGAATTTGCTGTCAGGCTTTCCAGCTTTCAAGATACATACAACCAAAGGCCCCACAGCACTTTAGGCCGACCGCCGCTAGAGATATTTGCCGAAGAGAAAGACTTCCTTTCTCCAATACCTCTAGTCGAACCGGCTCTGCTCTATCAGAAAGAGCCCCGGAAGGTAAGCAATGACGGGTATGTATCCTATGGCGGTAACCTCTACCCCGTGCCCATGCGCTGTGCTTTAAGGCAAGTGTGGGTGGAAAACATCTACGGTCGGCGCTTGAGAGTATATGACGAGGCAGGAGGCCTTTTGGCGGAGTTTGACCTTGAAATCAAAAAGCAAACGGGTCGTCTCCCCCATCCCGAACACGAAACCATCAACCGCCATTACCAAGAAAAGAAACTGAAAGCTCGTTCAGCTCTGGTACAAGAGTTTACCGTTGCCTTTGGCGAGGACGGGCAAAGGTATCTGGAAGGATTACGTACAGAATGCGGCGCCAACCTGTACTGGCATCTGGCGGAAATCTTAAGCTATCTGAAGCTATATACTCCAGCAGATATCACAGCAGCCATCAGAGAATGCCTTGAAATTGGTTCTTTCCATAAAAACAGCATAAAGAGGCTGCTGGAATTGAAGGAAGTTGCCCCCTTTCTTCCGGTGGATGAACAGTTAAATTTAAATCTGCCTCAGGTTAGGATTAAACGGGACCTTTCCTGTTACGCCTTCAAGGAAAGTGAGGTGGGGGCAGCACCATGAGTAAGGAACTTACCGGCTACTTGGAAAGCCAGCTAAAAGCCTTAAAACTAAAAGGGGTGCTGGCCCATTACCAAGAGATAACCCAGAAGGCAGCTCAAAGCAACCTTTCCTACATCGAGTACCTCTCCCTGCTTTTGGAAGAGGAGATAAGGAGGAAAAATGAAGCCACGGTCAAAACCAAAGTTGCCAAAGCCCGTTTTCCTTTCATCAAAACTCTGGAGGAATTTGACTTTAGCTTCCAGCCTTCCATCCGGGAGAGGGAGATTATTTCTTTGGGCGCCCTGGATTTCGTGGAAAAAAAGGAAAATATCATCTTCTTGGGTCCCCCCGGGGTAGGAAAGACCCACCTGTCAATAGCCTTAGGTATCAAGGCTTGCATGGCCAAATACCGGGTGGGGTTTGTTACCGTCCAGAAGCTATTGGAGGAACTGCTGTTAAGCGCCAAAGACGGCAGTTTGCTGGACAAGCTGTTGGGTTATTCCCGGCTTAATCTCCTAATCATCGACGAACTCGGCTACATGCCGGTCACTAAAGAACAGGCTAACCTTCTCTTTCGCCTGGTCTCCATGCGTTATGAAAAGGGAAGCATCATCCTAACCAGTAATTACAACTTTGACGAATGGGGGGAGATATTTTCCGATCATGTGGTAGCTGCGGCCATAATTGATCGTCTGGTGCACCATGCCCATATTTTTTACATCAACGGTACCAGCTACCGGCTCAAGGGAAAATTGAGAGCTTCAACAGAAACTCGGTGACAAGGCTAAAGTTTTATCCTTTTTTACATCACTACAAGCTCGCAATTATTACTCTCAGGTGGGTTAATTTTATTTGCATATGGCGGATCAATTCTATTGACTATCAACACTTTAGAGGGTTCTGATGAATGTATCTTAACACTGCCAAGAGATATTTTTCGGTTTCTACTACTTCGCTTTTATATCTATCTTGAAACAAATGTCCAACTCTTTCATATTTCCAGTTATACCAATAGACATAACTCGCTCCTATTCTTCTCATGGTGACCCCTAAGTCCTCTTTTCCCTCTTTTAGCAATATATGAACATGGTTTCCCATAAGACAATAGGCATAAATCTCATAACCACTTGTTTCTTTATAGCGCTCCAAAGTTTCTAGGAATTTTATGGCATCTTCATCTTCTTCAAAAATGATCTGCCTGTTTACTGCTCTTAAGATAATATGATATATTCCCGTTTTACTCTTTTCTCTCGCTACCCTTGGCATTTTTTAACACCCTTTTTAAATCTACCATTTTTATCCTTTATTTTCAACCGCAGGAACCGTCCCTCTGGCTGACCCTGGCTGATTTGGCTGACTCTCAACCGCTAACATATTTTACTGCAAAAAGCATAAAAAAGAACCCCAGAGGATTTCTCCTCTAGGATTCCATTTTTAACTCATTAGCAAGTTTTCGACAAAATTCGGGTGGTACCCGGTACCTTTGTGAGAGGGGAGGTTAGGCCCCTCGAACTTCTAGCGACCGAACTTCTGATACTTTTTAATTTCTAAGCATAAAAAGAACCCCTTTGGATTTTACTCCGCTGGGGTTCTTCTTGTTAACCTAAGAGTTTAGTTTAGTTACTGCTCTTTCCATCAATTGTAACAGTTAAACCTGTAACATCTGTTCCATCTTCTACATCCAATGTTAACACATATTCACCTGCTGAGTTTGTTGCAAATTTGGTTATTGCGACATCTTCGTCATTATCTTTTACTTCAAACTTAGCTTGTGGAATACCTTTTACTACATTGCCTTCACTATCCGTTACTTTGACAACTAGTTGATTTGCATCCGTTCCTTGTCTAATCTCAACTGTGTCTACAGAGGTGATTACTAATGTTATAGTAACTTCTGATCCTTCGACACCATTTTCAGATTTAACTTTGAATTTCCAAACTAACTCATTTGAAGAATCCTTTTCCAAATCAACAACCTTTGCCTTGCCATGTTCTAGAACTATGGTAATATCATCTTCTGTAACTGCCTTAGCTTTTGCTTCTGTAACACCATATGGCAATACTACTTTGTAGTTGTCACCATCAGCTACTGCTGCATAGCTTCTGCCGTCAACTTTTACTTTGACACTATCAATCGACTTATCGTCGCTCTTAACATATACTTTAAGTGTTTCGTCTAATTGCTCGCCGTTTAGGTAAGCCCTTACTTCATAAGTTTTGCCGGCTGCTAATGCTGTTTCTTCGCTAGCTTCCTTAAGGTCTATTTCACCTAGTTTAGTTTTTAGATTTGCTGCGAGGAAGAATTCTTCATCTGCTTTGGCTGTTCTTATAACTACACCACTGTCAACATCGACTAAGCGAACCGTTACAGAGCCTTTTTCTACCAATACATCTTTGTTTCCTGTGTTATTGTACATAACTTTTACTTTGTCTGCATCACTTGGTACTCCATCTAACACAAGTACTCCGTCTTCATTGATACCATCATTAATATAAGTTACAGTGCCTTCATTATCGCCGTTGCCACCACCGTTGTTATTACCATCTTTGAAGAGGTTATCTACTAAGAGTATAGCATTAACTTTACCGTCATCATTGAGTAATAGAACTACACCATCATTTGCGTTAACTTTGCTAAAGCTGGAGACTTTATCAAGTTTAAAGTCATCGTCTACGGTGTAAACTACTACATCGGAAGCTACTTTGTAATATTTAGAATCAACTTTAATTGAGGATCCATCAATGTCTTCGACTTTTACGAAGGCATCCTTACCTTGCAGTTTAGAAGCACTTGTATTGTAAATTAGTGTAGCGGCTGTGTTTTTATCATCATATACTTTTCCGGATACTACATTAATGTAGTCTTTAACAACAGCTTTATCTTTGTTGTTAAGCTCGAAGGTAATCATAGAACCCTTAGAGATAAGATCCTTAGAAGCAGAAGTCAGTTTTACTTCTTTTACGCCTTCGCCAGCAATGTTAATGTCTGCATACCAGTCATCGCTGTCTTTAACAGGATTCTTAGCAACTATACCATATTGCAAGGTATCGTCTGCACCTTGGAAACCTTTTTCTACAAAGAAGATCGCATTAGCAGTCTTTCCTGCTTCTCCAAATACTACTACATAACTCTTATCGGTTGAAGGACTGATTTCGTTGCTGTAAAGGCTCTTGTAGCTCATTGTAGCAGGATCTAATTCACCATCGTCATTAATGGTTGTATAGATTGCAGTACCTTCATCAAAGTAGTATTTGTTACTATCTACTGTAATGTAGTCTTTATCAGATTTCTTTTCTGCAGCTCCAAAAGCTATGCCAGCAACACTATTATCAATCGTATTGCCATCTTTATCGATTGCAGCAACGGTTGGAGTACCTACACCTTCAACTTTTACTAGCACGCCTTTAGTATCAAAGGATTCGTGAATTTCTCCGTCTTTGTCTACTTGATACTTAATTAAGGCATAGGATAAACCCTCATTTTTACCATAATAATCAAGTCCACTTGATCCACTTTGTCTGTCTCGATAGATAATTTCTGCAGGCATATCGCCTCTATCGGCAAATTTGTAATCTACTTCTTTGCCTTCGCTGGTGTAGATAGTAATCTTGGAAGATCCTGATTTTTCAGCGTAAGTTACTACACCGTATTGGTCGCCACTGGTTTCGTCAGAAGAACCAGCAATGTAGATAACGTCACCAGCTAAATTCAATACAACCTTAACATTGTAATCAACTAAAGTTTCTATATCGTCTTCATCGTATAGGTCATAGTTTGAACCGTTATCATCAGTGAAGATTGCCTTTTTAGCTACATCATAGCTGGTACCGTCAACTTTAATGCTATCTTCGCTAACTCTTTGTAATGTACCTTCTACAAAATCGCTATTAACGAGAACGTAAGCAATATCGTCTTCTGAGTGTTCTGCATAGTACAGGCCACAATCTGCTTTAACAGAAGATAAATCGATTTCGTCTAGATCTTTGTCAAAGATGTAGTACCCATCTTCATAATCTTCAAGATCTAATTCGTTGTCATCCTTATTAGCTTGGAGGTCAACATAGGTCACAACATTGCCGGATACTTCGGTAACTATACCAGAATCACCGGTGCTAAAATCAAACAGAAGGGCATATTCAATTTCATCATCGTCATTCAGAACAAAACGACCATATGCACCATCAATGCTGTCTAATTTTGAAGTTGAAACTTTTTCACCGTTTAGATAAATAGCGGCATTTTTAGCAACATCAAAGGATTTGTCTGCAACATCTAATTCAATCTCATTACCGTCTACATCGGAAACAGTGTCAGTGTAGACATCACTATCTGAGGTTTGAACGTCAACAGCCCAGATTACGTCGTCATCATCATCGATCCAGGCAGTTATGGTCTTACCAAACAGATCGATCGGTTTAGATGTTTTCAGAGTATATGTTCCGTCATAGGTTCCATATGGATCGTCAATTACAATTTCGTCATCGTCTAACTTGTCATTTAATAAAGGAATACTGGTAACTACTAAATCTTCTACTTTAACAAGATCTAAAGCATTCTCTAACAGAGTAATGTTTTGAGTCTTGCCTGCAACTTTAGATTCCTTGTAAAGGAATTCTTTTTCACTGGAGCTCCAGTAAACGAGTTTTTCATCTAATGCTCTGCTGGCAACAAGGAAGATATCTCCACGGACTGCAGAAGCTTTAGCATCAGTGTAGCTTAATCCTTTAACAAGTCCTAAGGAAGTAGCTTTTGCCAGGTAGTTGGTTGGCCAAACGCCTACCAGGTTGTCATCGTAACCCAATACTTTTACGATCATGGTAACAGCTTCTCTGTATTGAACCGGATCGTTTGGACGGAAGGTACCTTGTGGGTCACCTTTTACCCAGCCTTGAGAAGCAGCTAAATTAATCCAACCGGTGTACCATTCACCAGTTTTTACGTCACTGAAGATTGATGGTTGGCTGTGTAACAGCTCAGCTGCTTCACCCATACCATTAAGTCTTGCTAGAAGTACAGTTAATTCTGCACGGGTTAAGGTTTTGTCTAATTGTAAATTACCACTTGCATCACCGGAAATGATGCCTAGGCTTAGTAATCTGTCACCGGCTTTTTCCTGATCAGTCTTAGTTGCTGCCATTGTAGGAACAGCAAAGCTGAAGATCATAACCAGTGCCAGAACTAGAGAAACTAGTTTTCTAGTCTTCATTACTTGTAAATCCCCCTTTTGTTTTTTGGTCTCTCTCTTTGTGTGATTAAACAACGATATCAATAATACTTATTTTCCTTAAGCTGCAATCACTCCCTTCAAGGTAGGTTTATTGCAATTAACCAAAAGGCTTCTTAACTGGTAGCTTAGTCGGCTACCATGCTAAAGTCACTAATGGCTTCTTAGTAACTTTGGCATGATGCCGGGTTAAGAGTTAAGAACAAAAACACAAATTTTGAATTAAGAATTTTGAATTTTGAATTGAGAACATTAAAACATTAGATTCTTCGCAGTGCTCAGAATGACAAGAAGGCTGAGCTGAGTCGTTGGTCGTTAGTGTGTATGATTTAAGTATGTTATTGAGTTGTCAAGGATCTGTGAGTAATTCAAAATTTAAAATTAAAAATTCAAAATTGATTTTGAACTACACTATTAACTACTACGCTTCTTGCGTTTTTCTTGCAAAATTTTTAAAACAAATTTCGGTAAAGCCATCATTCTTTTGTAACGCCAGGGTTCTTTAATGAGTCTATATAGCCACTCGGCGTGGAGGTCCTGGAAAAGTTTTGGCGCCCGTTTGACCTGTCCGGCCAGAACGTCAAAACTCCCTCCCACCCC
>ENA-OWPA01000586-OWPA01000586.1-bioreactor-metagenome-genome-assembly--contig:-NODE-586-length-44599-cov-14.696734_pt1 | contig 44599 bp, 35 predicted proteins | sample MGYA00238139_ERZ651803 | MGnify/ENA primary metagenome ERZ651803 (study PRJEB26909, sample SAMN07631231) | bioreactor metagenome | isolation source: Switchgrass digestor | place: USA: Dartmouth... | reverse complement strand
TGTGTGGGTTACTTGAAAACTATACCACATCGAGAAGGTAACTTGCTTTTTTATTCCTACATAAACTTTACACTATGGGATGTATGGCCCGCGATTGATATTGTAAATTGATATTGTAGTATATTAATATATTTATAAAAGCGGTATCATGCGCTGAAGCCATGGCCGAAAAATACTTTGGGAGGGGTTAGCGTGAGCCTGCAAAAAGAGGAACAAAAGCGCGGCAGAGCGTATGACTGCTGGCTGGGATACCGCCTGCTGGAGGAGCCGGCTTTGGAAAAATACCGCTCAATATGCGGCGTGATAACGGTATCAGGTGATTCGGCGGTGATTGATGCGGCAGCGGAAGAGATGGAAAGGGGAATAACCTCCCTTATCGGCATAAAGCCGGCCGTCCGCCGTGTTTCCGGTGCATTCCCTGCCATAATGCTGGGCGGGGAAGACGACAAAATGCCCATGCCGGAACATGAAACTGATTCAGTTAATGACGAGGGTTTCATTATAAAAAGGGTCAGCGGTGGAATTCTTATTGCGGCACGGACCGGCAGGGGCGTGCTTTACGGTACCTTCTGCCTTCTTCGCTGCATGCAGACGGGTGTAGACCCCGACAGCCTTTACCGGATTGAAAATCCGGCTGCAGAAATACGCATGGTGGACCACTGGGACAACATGGACGGAACTGTTGAAAGAGGCTATGCCGGAAATTCGATTTTTTTCAGCGACAACCGGTTCATAGCCGACAAGAAAAGGATACGTGATTATGCCAGGCTTCTTGCCTCTGTGGGAATTAACGGGGTATGCATAAACAATGTCAACGTCCATGAGACCGAAACGCGCCTCATATCTGAGGAATTCCTGCCGGAGGTGGCAAAGCTGGCGGATGTCTTCAGAAATTACGGAATTACCCTGTATCTTTCAATAAACTTCTCAAGCCCCATGGAACTGGGAGGGCTTACTACAGCCGACCCGCTGGATGAATCCGTGCAGGAATGGTGGTGCAGAAAGGCGAAAGAAATATACGAATATATACCGGACTTTGGCGGATTCCTTGTAAAGGCTGATTCGGAGTTCAGACCGGGGCCCTTTACATACGGAAGAGACCATGCCGACGGTGCCAATATGCTGGCAAGAGCGCTGGAACCATTCGGCGGTCTCGTCATATGGCGCTGTTTCGTATACAACTGCCGGCAGGACTGGCGCGACAGGAAGACTGACCGCGCCAACGCGGCATATGACACCTTCATGCCCCTTGACGGAAAATTTATGGACAACGTCATTCTCCAGATAAAAAACGGCCCGATGGACTTCCAGGTAAGGGAGCCTGTTCATCCCCTGTTCGGCGGGCTCACGAGGACCAACCAGATGCTTGAGCTTCAGATTACCCAGGAATACACAGGACAGCAGAAACACGTCTGCTTCCTGGTCCCCCAGTGGAAAGAAGTGCTGGATTTCGAAACCTGGTCAAACGGTCCGGGGTCTTCCGTCAAAAACATAATAAGCGGAAAGGTGTATCCTCAGAAACACTGCGGATTTGCGGGCGTTTCAAACGTGGGGGATGATACCGGCTGGACAGGGCATGTGCTTGCCCAGGCAAACCTTTACGGCTTCGGCCGGCTTGCGTGGAATCCTGACCTTTCCGCCAGGGAAATTGCGGATGAATGGGTGAGCCTGACCTTTTCCAATAACACGGAAGTAGTGGAAACCATATGCGATATACTTCTCAAGTCCTGGGAGACCTATGAACACTACACAAGCCCGCTGGGTATCGGCTGGATGGTAAATCCCGGCCATCATTACGGTCCCAATGTGGACGGCTATGAGTATTCCCATTGGGGAACATATCACCGTGCCGACTGGCTGGGCCTCGGCATTGACAGGACGGTGGCCACGGGAACAGGTTTTGCAGGAAGGTACCACAAACCCAATTCTGTCATGTATGAGAATATCGAAACATGTCCCGAAGAGCTTCTGCTCTTTTTCCACAGGGTGGAGTACAGGCACAGGCTGAAATCCGGAAAAACGCTTATCCAGCACATCTATGACACCCATTTTCAGGGAGTTGAAGAGGTGGAGGAGTTCCGCAGAAAATGGATGAGCCTTAAGGGAAAGATTGACGCGGAGAGGTATGAGGCGGTTCTTGAAAGGCTGGATATTCAGCTTAAGGATGCAATTGAATGGCGCGACGTAATAAACAGCTATTTTTACCGCAAAAGCGGGATACCCGATGAAAAGGGAAGGACTATATACTGAAACATTTCGGGATTATAAGCCAAAGCCCTGCCTTTTCGGCTGAAGCCGGGAGCAGGGCTTGTTTTATATCACATTTCAATATTTGCAAAATCATTGTTCTGGTATTTGGACTTGGCTTCCAGCCACTTGTCGGACCTGTATCTTGCATAGATTATTACAGCTCTTACGGTCTGGTCCAGAACGAGGGCTATCCATGCTCCCACAAGTCCCCAGTGGAACACATTGACAAAAAGATATGCGACGATTACGCGGAAGAACCAGATTCCGAACGCCGAAGCATAAAGAGGATACATGGTATCTCCTGCACCCCTCAGGGCACCGGAAAGAGCAAGCTGCGTGGACTGTCCGGGCAGGGCCAGTGCAAGAATCTTTAAAACCAGACCTGCAAGCGAAACAACCTGTGCGTCGTCGTTATATATCCTCGCCATCGGATTTGAAAACAGGATATATACAATTCCCATCAGTACGGCGACAACCAGGGCCATATGGTGGACAACGTTGGCTGATTTCTTAGCGCGCTCCGGATTGTTGGCACCAAGGTTCTGCCCGACAAGGGCCGTGGATGCCACGCTGAAGGCCTGGCTGGGCGAAAAGGACAGGCCGGAAATGTTCAGGCCTATCTGATGTGCCGCAAAGTATTCCGTTCCAAGACCGGAAACAGTCCTTGCAAACATCATGAGGCCGCTTTGAAGTATGAACTGTTCCAGGGCTGAAGGAATGCCGATGGAAAAAACGGTTTTTATTGATTTGCGGTCAAACCGGAATCTGTTCAGCCTTCGTATACTGATTCTGGCTTTTCCTGAATAGACGATATAGAGCGCGGCAAGGCAGCCTGCCAGCCTGGAAAGGCTTGTGGACATGGCAGCTCCGGCAACGCCGTAGGCCGGAAATCCAAGCTTTCCGTATATAAGCACATAGTTGCCGAAAACATTCAGGAGGTTGCTCCCGATGTTGTAATACATCGGGATCCTGGTCAGTCCCGCACCTCTCAGGGATGCAGTAACGCCCATATTGACTGCCTGAAACACCAGACCTGCCGAAACTATCTGGAAATATGCTTTCGCGTCTTCAAAAGTGTCTTTGTTGGCACCCATGAACGTAACGACCTTTGGAGCAAGCATGATTCCGACTATGCTCATGACTGTTCCCAGAATGAGATTGAGAACAATGACCTGACGCGTCACGTCGGATGCCCGGATGGGCTTTCCGGCTCCTATGTACCAGGCTACAAGCGTCGTTGCACCCACATTTACCGCTGCAAATACCGACAGGAGAAGCATGAATGGCTGGTTTGTCAAACCGACTGCGGCGATGGCCGCATAACTCACCTTACCCACCATTATCATGTCCACCATACCGAAGAGGGTGGACATTACAAGCTCTATGAACGCAGGCCAGGTTATGGCTATCACTTCCCGGTGGAGTTCATCATTCCAGAAATTTTTAAGTGAATTTTTCAGGCTGTCAAGATGCCGCAACAAAGCTGTCCGACTCCTTTCCGCACAAAAATCTCAGGTTTAAAGTCTGTAATTATTTCCCGTAGCTCTTATGGATTCAATAAAAAACAGAACAGAACGATTGCTCATCGTTCCGTCTGTTTATCTTCCTGTATTCCTCTTGGCACCCGTTAGGTTGATTCCCGGGTAATCGCCGAGCCGAGCTTCAGCGTCTGCTTTTCAAGCTCCAGCACAATATTCCCTATTTCTATAATCTGCTGGGGCGAAAGGCTGCTTCCCACAGCAAGATGCGTATGATAAAGAATGGTTTCCAGTTCGTCGTGAATGGATGAAATTCTGCCTTTTATCTGCATGATGGCTTCAGGCGAAACCCTTTCCTGAAGCGCTTCTTCCACAGATATCACCGTGTCCTTCGACAGGGTGTATTCAGAGTTACCACGCACTATCGTGCAGTCATAGTTCAGGACTTCCTTTACGGTTTTTGCAAAGGCCTCCTTCGCTTCATCCTCACCATGCACAAGAAATACCCTCGCAGGCCTTTTCTGAAAACCTGAAAGCCAGTCAAGGAGCCCATCCCTGTCGGCGTGGCCTGAAAAGCCTTCCAGGTTGTATATTTCAGCTTCGACCTGTATCTTTTCGCCGAATATGGTTACCCGTTTGCATCCGTCCACTATTGAACGGCCCAGGGTTCCCACAGCCTGATACCCCACGAACACAATGCTGGATTTGGGATTCCACAGGTTGTGCTTGAGATGGTGTTTTATCCTGCCGGCCTCGCACATTCCGCTTGACGAAATTATAATCTTGGGCCTGGGATCGTTGTTGAGCGCAACAGATTCCTCCACGGTCTTTGTAAATCTGAGGTTTTTAAAATCCAGCGGGTGGTCGCCCTTCAGAATATAGTTTCTTGTCTCTTCATCGAAGACCTGGGCGTTTCTGCGGAACACTTCGGTGGCCGACGTTGCCATTGGGCTGTCTATGTACACCATCACATCGCTGAGTTCCTTCCTGAGCTCTGAATGTTCCTCATAGAATCGGTTGAACTGATATATCAGTTCCTGGGTCCTGCCCACGGCGAAAGACGGAATTATGACATTCCCGCCTCTGCGGATGGTCTTCAGGACAATCTCCACCAGTTTTTCAATGCTGTCGGAGTTTTGGGGATGGAGACGGTTTCCGTAGGTGGTTTCCATTATGACATAATCTGCTTTTTTAATGATTTTGGGGTCCCTCAGAATGGGACGGTTTCTGACTCCGAGGTCGCCAGAATAAACGAGTTTGGATACTCCGTCATCCTCGGTAATGAACACCTCGATTATGGCGGAACCTAAAATATGCCCCGCATCGTTGAACACGACACTTATGCCTTGGGCAGGCTCTATCAGCTGATCATACAGGACCGGGGTCACAAGTCTCAGTGTGGCCTCTGCATCATCCATGGTATACAAGGGTTCCACCAGAGGCCTTCCCGCGCGAAGGTTTTTCCTGTTCGTCCATTCGGTCTCCTTTTCCTGTATGAAGGCGCAGTCCCTGAGCATGATGTCAAGCAGGTCGGCTGTTGCGTCGGTACAGTATATCCTGCCCTTGAATCCCCTTTTTACCAGAAGTGGAAGCCTTCCGCAATGGTCTATATGCGCATGGCTTAAGAGTACGAATTCAATCTCTTCAGGGCTGAAGTCAAAATCCTCGCGGTTTAGCCGGTCGATGTCGTCATTTCCCTGGAACATTCCGCAGTCAAGCAGAAATTTATGACCCTGGGTGGTTATAAGATGGCATGAACCTGTTACCGTATCGGTTGCACCAAGAAACCTTATTTTCATAATCCGGCCATCCTCCTGCCTGTCAGTGACTTCGGGCAAATATCTTTTTTCCATTATAGCACAACATATTGCCTTTTTTGCGAATAATACCTGTCCGAAAAATGTTTATCGGGCCTTGCTCCATCATGCCTGGCTGTTTTGCCCCACATAACCGAACTGGACCGTTCTACAAATCGGGCGTGCCAGATGATATGATTATAAGTAATAAGGATTTAACGGAAGAGAGGTAGATGGTATGAATTCCTTTACATTTTATACGCCGACCAAGGTGATTTTCGGCAGGGATGCTGAGATGAACGCAGCAAAGGAAATCAGGGAATTCGGCGGCAGCAGGGTAATGATTGTTTACGGCGGCGGCAGCATTGTAAAAAGCGGTCTTCTTGAGAGGATAACAAGGCAGCTTGATAATGAAGGCATTCCCTATATAACCTACGGCGGTGTAAAGCCCAATCCGGTACTCTCCCATGTAAGGGAAGGGATTAAGAAGGCTCTGGAGAACGGGGTCGATTTCATCCTTGCGGTAGGCGGCGGCAGCGTCATAGACGAATCAAAGGCCATAGCCCACGGCACGGCCAATCCGGGCGTGGACGTATGGTCATTCTGGACCAGGGAGGTACCCCTTGAAAAAACCATTCCCGTGGGTGTTGTCCTGACCCTTTCCGCTTCCGGCAGCGAGATGAGCGACTCGGCGGTGATAACCAACGACGAAATCAGGTCAAAGAGGGGTCTCTCAACAGACCTCAACCGTCCGAAATTTGCACTGATGAATCCCGAACTCACGTATACACTGCCGAAATATCAGATAATGTGCGGAATCGTGGATATCATGATGCATACCATGGAGCGCTACTTCACCAATGACCTCGGAAACGAGATTACCGACGAAATTGCCGAGTCGCTTCTGAGAGTGATGATTAAGAACGGTCCCGTGGCCCTGGAGAATCCCAGGGACTATCATGCCATGAGCGAGATGATGTGGTGCGGAAGCCTTTCCCATAACGGGCTGACGGGACTTGGAGGCAACAAGGATTTTGCCACCCATCAGCTCGGCCATGAACTTAGCGCCATGTTTGATGTGGCCCATGGTGCAAGCCTTTCCACCATGTGGGGTTCATGGGCGGAATACTGCTTCAGCCAGAATCCTGAAAGGTTTGCGCAGTTCGGCCGGAAGGTGTGGGGCATAACCGGGGAAAACACCGAGAAGGCAGGCAGGGCCGCCATCGAGAAGACGGTATCATTCTTCGCCTCAATAGGAGCTCCAACATGCTTTTCGGAGCTTGGCATAGGGGTGCAGCCCGAAAGCGTTATCAACGAGCTTGCAGACCGCTGCGTTTTCTATGGGAAGCGCACCATAGGAAACTTCAGGGTGCTCGGCCGCGATGACGTATACAGGATTTACAGGATGGCAAACAGATAAAATCGGGTTCAGGGAAAAAGCCGGATGTTCCGTTTCCCCTGCCGGAAGCCTACGGCAGGGGAAACTTTTTAATTCCATGCATGGGAACTAATAAAAATTCATTTTTCTGAATTGCGTTTTGCTATAATGTGCTATAATCATAGAAAAATAAAATCCGAAAAAGGATGGGTCGGAGATATGGACGAGACCATGGTAAAGGACATTGCAGCCAGAATTAAAGGGCTCAGGCTGCTTGCGGGGCTTACTCCCGAGGAAGTCGCTAAGGTTGTCAACATAGCCCCTGAAGCCTATATCCGGTATGAAAACGGCGAGGACGACATTCCGGTAAGCCTGCTGCATGAGATATCAGAGTTCTACAAGGTGGACCTTACCGAGATACTCACGGGTATCTCGCCGAAGCTCCACGATGTCTGCCTTGTCAGGAAAGGTGAAGGCATAAGCGTTGAGCGTTACGATGAGTACGAATTCGAAAGCCTGGCCTACAAGTATGCGGGACGCAAGATAGAACCGCTTCTTGTAACCTTAAGGCCGGAGCAGAAGCCCGAACTTGTATCCCATAAAGGCCAGGAGTTCAATTATTGCCTGGAGGGCAGGATGAAGGTCATCATCGGGAATGATGAATACGTCCTTGAACCCGGTGACGCGTTGTACTTTAATCCGATAAAGCCCCACAAGATGGTGCCCCTTGACGGCAAAATCGCCAGGTACCTGACGGTCATTCTGCTGTAAAGGCCGCTTAAAAACAACAAAAGAAGGAGAGACACAGATGAACCTAGCTTATCGGTATTTGGAGAGGGAAGACTTCTCAAGCTATGAGGATTTCTGCCGGGGGCTTAAGGTGAAGGTTCCCGAAAATTTCAACTTCGCCTATGACATTATCGATGAGTATGCACTGCTGGAACCTGACCGCACTGCGCTTGTATGGTGCAACGACCACGGGGAGGAAAAAATCTTTACATTCCTTGACCTCAAGAAATGGTCATGCAAAACCGCCAATTACCTGAAATCTCTGGGTATTAAAAAAGGCGACCGCGTAATGCTCATATTAAGGCGCAGGTACGAGTTTTATTTTTTTGCTCTGGCCCTTTGCAGAATAGGCGCGATTTATATCCCCTGCACCCATCAGCTTAAGGAGAAGGACATTGTATACCGTGCAAATGCGGCCGGTGTAAAGATGATAGTCGCCTATCCGGCCTGGGACGTAGTGTGGAGCGTGGAAAACTCTCTGGCCGAAAGTCCGACGGTCGAGAAAATAGTCATGGTGGGCGACAGGCGGGACGGCTGGCTTTGCTACGATGAAGACATACATAGCTTTTCGGATGAATTCCCGAGGCCCCGGGGTGACGAGGCCCCGAAAAATGACGACCTGATGATAATCTATTTCACTTCGGGCACCACAAGCATGCCCAAGATGGCCTGCCATGATTTCACATATCCTCTGGGCCATATAGTGACGGCCAAGTACTGGCAGAGGGTGCAGGAAAACAAGCTCCATCTTACCGTGGCCGAATCCGGCTGGGCCAAGTTCGGCTGGGGAAAGTTCTACGGCCAGTGGATATGTGGCGCTGTCCAGTTTGTTTACGACATGGACAGGTTCGTTCCCGAAAACCTGCTGGAAAAGATGCAGAAGTACAGAATTGCCACTTTCTGCGCGCCTCCCACGGTATACCGTTTCCTTATCCATCATGATTTTGAAAAGTATGATTTATCATCCCTTGAGCACTGCTCAACAGCCGGAGAACCTCTGAACCCTCAGGTCTTCAAGACCTGGGAGCGGGTGACAGGTCACAAGATTTACAACGGATTCGGGCAGACAGAAACCACTGTGCTGGTGGCAAACTTCGAATGGTTTGATGTGCTGCCCGGCGCCATGGGCAAGCCCAATCCGCTTTATCATATCGATATTGTTGACGAAAACGGAAACTCTGTACCGGTCGGCGTTGAAGGCGAGCTTGTCATAAGGGATGTGGACACCAACAAGCCCGTGGGACTGTTCAGGGGATATTACAACGATGAAAAGGCCACCGGAAGGGTTTGGCATGACAATACATACCATACCGGCGACATGGTATACAAGGACGAGTACGGCTTCCTGTGGTTTGTCGGCCGCAACGACGATGTAATCAAGTCTTCCGGTTACCGCATAAGCCCGTTTGAGGTCGAAAGCGCTGTCATTGAACATCCTGCCGTTGTGGAATGTGCGATAACGGGTGCTCCTGACCCCATCCGCGGAACGGTGGTCAAGGCAACCATTGTGCTGGCCAAGGGATACCAACCCTCCGAAGAGCTTAAAAAGGACATTCAGAATTTTGTCAAGAAAATAACTGCACCATACAAGTACCCGCGGGTGATTGAATTTGTCGACGAGCTGCCTAAGACCATCAGCGGCAAGATAAAGAGGGCACATATCCGTAAGGCGGATTACGGAGAAAATATAGATGAATAACTGGAGAATGTGCCGGGAACGATGAGCGGGGCGGGCAGCATCCAGTAACCATATTGCAGGGACAGGCATAGCATGTATTAACAGCTGCTTAAAGGGAGGTTCCTCAATGGATTACAAGACAGCGCTTGCTCTCTGCAAAAGAAACAGCTACCGGGTATGGCCGTCCGAGGCCGCGTATGAGTCCAAACCGAAGCCGCCCGCACAGACTCACACCCATGAGTTCACCGCCTCAACCGAACTCGCACTTAAGGGGGATTTAAGGCACAACCACAGGTTTGCCGGCGTGACGGGCGAAGCAATACCTGTCGGTGACAATCACATCCACAGGATAAAGGTCAGAACGGCCTTCGAGGTGGGACATTTTCATGAAATTATCGTAAAGACCGGACCGGGGATTACGGTTAACCCCGATGCGCCGCCCTGCGAGCAGGTGCATATCCATTTCGTGGAAGGGGAAACCACCATCAACGGTGCAGTTCTTCACGACCACGATGTGAAGTTCACGACCCTTGCCGCTCCGAATCCCCCTCCTGCATAACAAAGGCTCAAGACACAAAAAGAGGACCCCGGGAATCCGGAGGTCTTTTCTTTTTTAAGTGGCCGGACATGTAACCTGACATGCTTTGCGGTGTATAATATACAGATGCAGAGAAGGAGCGTGGAAAGCATATGAGCGATAAAAGGCGTGCACTGGTTCTCGGGATGGCCAGGAGCGGTTACGAAGCTGCAAAGTTTCTTATAGGAAAAGGATACGATGTGGTCGTAAATGACGCCAAAAAGGAGCAGAACCCTGACCAGGTAAGGGAACTTGAGGCTCTGGGAGCAAAAGTCATCCTCGGAGTGCATCCTGAAAATCTTCTGGACCAATCCTTTGGAATAATGGTTAAGAACCCGGGAATCCCCAACAGTCATCCGTATGTAAAAGAGGCCGCAAGGCGAAATATTCCAGTAATCAACGAGATGGAGCTGGCCTTCCGCTATTTTCCCGAAGGCGTAACCATAATAGGTGTTACTGGCACGAACGGCAAGACCACTACCACAACCCTTATATATGAAATTCTAAAAAAGGCTTCAAAGCCGGCCTGGCTGATGGGCAACATTGGTTTCCCTGTCTGTTCTTTCGTTCCAAAGCTTAAGAGCGGGGATATTGCCGTCATGGAAGTATCCGATCATCAGCTGTGCAATGTGGACAGGTTCAAGACCGATATATCGGTCCTCACAAATCTGTCGGAGGCTCATATCGACTTCCACGGTTCCTATGAGGCATACAAAGCCGTGAAAAAACGGATTTTCAACCATCATACCGAAAAGGACATTGCCGTACTGAACCTGGGTGACAGGGAAGTGCTTGATTTGACGAAGGACATCAAATCTGCAAAAAGGTACTTTTCATCAACTCCCTCGGACAGACCGGGCTGCTGCATTTCGGAAGGCGCAATCTTCTACAACGGCGAAATGGTTATGCCTCTAAGTGGGATAAAGATAAAGGGAAGGCACAACTATGAAAACGCCATGGCGGCCATAGCCGCCGTCCGTGAACTGGGTGTGGACAACGGGCCGATTGTCGAAGTCCTGAAGAATTTCGGCGGTGTGGAGCACAGGCTTGAATATGTCAGAACGATAAATCAGGTTGATTTTTACAACGACTCAAAGTCAACAAATGTGAAGTCGACACAGATAGCCCTTTCGTCCTTTGACAGGCCGACCATTCTATTGCTTGGCGGTCTGGACAGGGGTCACAGCTTTGACGGACTGTATGACTATATGAAGCATGTGAAGCTAATAGTTGCCTTCGGGGAGACAAAGGAGCGGATAAGGCAGTTTGCATCCGGACATGGCATTCCGTGCATTGTTACCGGTACCCTTGACGATGCTGTGACAGAGGCCTATAAATCCTCCAGCCCGGGCGACGTGGTGCTTTTAAGCCCTGCATGTGCATCCTGGGACCAGTATGACAGCTTTGAAACGCGCGGCAAAAGGTTCAAGGAATGTGTCAATGCGCTTTAAAGATTTCATGGAAGAAAAGCCGGCTGTTAGAGGTTTAACAGCCGGCTGTATTTTTCCAGAAGCTCCGGGTCCTCAACCGGAACGCCGGACCTGAAGAAACGGACATGTCCCTTTTCAGAAGACGTGCTCAGAAGCCCTGCCGATTTCAGGACCTCGTGCAGGTGTTTCACCGTTCCGCGGTTTCCGTCGATGATATCAATGCCTTCCGGTAGCATGCGGGAAAGAACATCACGGAAATACGGGAAATGGGTGCAGCCAAGGACGATTGTTCCGTAGCAGTCAATCCTGTCCCAGGGCAGAATCTCCCTGAAATATGCCTCCGCTTCCGGCCCGTCAAACATGAAACTTTCAGCAAGCTCCACCAGTTTCGGAGCGGCGACCATATCCACTATGTGCCCCTTGTCCACGCGGGCCACCAGATCCTGAAATTTCACTTCCCTGAGGGTCAGCGGCGTTGAAAGTACCAGTACGCGTTTGTCACCGTTTTTGTTTTTCTCCACCGCAGGCTTTACTGCAGGTTCCATGCCTATAATCGGAAAATCATATTTCTTCCGCAAATCTTCCACCGCCGCGCTGGTTGCCGTATTGCATGCAATCACGAGGGCTTTTATTCTCCGGGATATTAAAAATTCAACGGCCCTGAAGACCAGGTTTTTCACTTCCTCCTTTGTCTTTGTACCGTAGGGCGTGTTTGCTGAATCAGCATAGTAAAGGTAATTCTCATTGGGCATGAGGGAAATGGCTTCCCTAAGAACCGTCAGTCCTCCGATTCCGGAATCCAGGAATCCGATGTTCATATGCATCCCTTCATCTGTATATGTAATTTAATACGTGGCTTCAGTGAGAAGTCAGACCGCCATCTAATTTTATCATAACAGGCCTCAGACTCCTACAGGACTGAAGCTCCTTATTTCCCGAAAATGTAAAAAAGCTTTATGCAGGCCTGAGTCAATCGCCTTAAATTGCAGGCTTTCCTGGAAAGGCGTATAAAAAATCTCGGAAATTATTTCAAAAATGTATTGTAATCATTTCAATTTTGTATTATACTATAGGCGTCCGGGAGATAACCGGAAGATGATAAACAAATCGAGGTGTTTGTGCTATGATAAATGCGAAGAAAATTAATGATAAAGAAGAAAGTAATAGGAAAAGAACCAATAATTCTTCAGTTGCTGACGCCAGCCAGCTGTGCTGTTCGCCTGAATTCACGGAGGGATGCATCGAAAGCGACCCTTATGACGCTCCATAAAACAGCGGGCCGATAACTGCCGGGTTTAATATCTGGCTGTATCAGCCATACTACTGAATGATTTTGCACGCACCCTTGGCCCATGGTCGAGGATTTGGGTAAAAATATAGATGTAAAAGTTCCCATTCATATTTTGGAGGTGAAACCATGGCAGTTTTTGGTAACCCGTTTTCTGCAAATGTTGAAAGGAAAATGACAAAAGAAGAGCTCATCCAGGCAATAAGGGAAGATATTGCCGGGGAGCTTGAGGCAATTTATCTCTATGATGCTCATGTTCAGGCAACGGATGACGAGATAGCCAAAAAGATTCTCGCTGACATCCGTGATGAGGAAAAGGCCCATGTCGGTGAATTGATGACCCTGCTGAAGATACTTGACCCTGATGAGGCCGTACATTTCGCAGAGGGCGAAGACGAGGTCCGCGAAATGCTTTCACAGATGGGAACTACGGATTCAACAGCCACAAACGCCCGGAAGAAGGAATCCGCCACCATAGGCAGTCTTATTGGCAAATAGCCGTGTCTTTCCATGAAGGAGGGTGTAAATATGGATTACCTGTCCAGAGAATCAGCCCCGTTGTCTGAAAAGCTGTGGGAACAGATTGACGCTGCAGTCGTGAAGGCTGCGTCCAGGGTTCTCACGGGCAGGCGGTTCCTGAGCCTTTTCGGTCCTCTTGGAATCGGGGTTGATCATATAGCTGTTGACGATGGGAATAATCTGGCAGAGGTTGATACCGACGGCCTTATAACAATGCAGGGCAGAAAGTTCCTGGAGATACCGGTAATCCACGAAGATTTCATTCTGTATGCCAGGAATCTGGAAGCTGCCCTGAAATCAGGCTTCCCGTTTGATGTTTCCAGAGCTGCCGCCGCCGCAGAGGCATGCGCTATTAAGGAAGACAGGCTTATCTACTTCGGAAATGACAAACTCGGTTATGACGGCCTGTTCACCGCACCCGGAATAAACAGGATTGAGAGAAAGGACTGGAGTGTGGGCGAGAACGCGTTCGCTGACATCGCAGCCGCTGTTGAGCTCCTGACCGAAAAGGGAATTTATGAGCCTTACGCCCTTGCAGTAAGTCCTGACCTGTATATGCAGATGCAAAGACTGCAGCCGAGCACCGGCCTTCTGGAGATTGACAGGGTAAGAAAGCTCCTGAACGGCAACGTGTTCAAGTCCCAGGCCCTTGGAAGAGAAAAGGCAGTCCTGGTTGGCTGCGACGAGAGAAATGTGGACCTTGTGGTAGGGCAGGACATGGCAACCGCCTATGTCGAGCAGACCGAACTCAACCACAGGCTCCGCGTGCTTGAAAGCGTTCTGCCACGAATCAAGCGCAGCCAGGCAATAGTTGTTTTTGAATGAGAATGGGAACGTTTCCGGCCTACATGAGCCAGGGGATATATTAGCTTATAAGGGGGAGATAAGAAATGATTGAATTTTATCGCTGCGAAGTATGCGGCAATATTGTTGCTCTTGTCAACAAAGGCGACGGAACACTTGTATGCTGCGGCAAAGAAATGACCCGCCTTGTTCCGAACACTGTTGATGCCTCGAAAGAAAAGCATGTTCCTGATATAAAGAAGGAAGAAGGCAAGATTAAGGTTGCCGTAGGTTCAACACTTCATCCCATGGTTCCGGAGCACTACATTCAGTGGATAGCCCTTCTCGCTGACGACAGAGTTGAATTCAAGTACCTGAAGCCCGGAGAAGAGCCAAAGACTGAGTTCGACGATGCCAAATCCGGAACAGTCTTTGAATACTGCAACATTCACGGACTCTGGAAGGCTGATTTCTGATATTCAATATCTCAGAATGCATTGAAAATTTTGAAATATTTTAAGGAGGTATATGAGTATGGCTGTAAAAAACGACATGACTGCTGATTTCCTTCGTTCTGCTTACGGCGGCGAGAGCATGGCCCATATGCGTTATCTCATCTGGGGTGACATGGCTGAAAAAGAGGGATTCCCGAACATAGGCAGACTGTTCAGAGCCATTGCCTATGCTGAGCAGGTGCATGCCACAAATCATTTCAAAGAACTTGACGGCGGTACTTCTGCTGCTTCCGTAACAGCAGGTGCTGTTTTCGGTGTAGGCAAGACCGTCGATAACCTGCAGGGAGCCATTAACGGCGAGCTCCATGAGGTTAACCAGATGTATCCCGTGTATCTGAACGCTGCCGAATTCCAGAAGGAGGACGGTGCAAAGCGTTCCTTCCATTTTGCACTTGAAGCAGAGAAGATTCATGCCGAACTCTTCAAGCAGGCTCAGGATGCCGCCAAGGCCGGAAAGGACTTCCAGTTTGACAAGGTATACATCTGTCCTGTATGCGGATATACCGTCCTGAACGGTGCACCTGACAAATGCCCGATTTGCGGAGCCAAAAAGGAACTCTTAAAGGAATTCTGATAATTGGCTGACTGCATATATAAATATAAAGGAGAAGCGTCCGTGTATTGTGCCGGACGCTTCCCTCTTATTTACGTATTTATTACTACGTTTATGATATTTTGAAATTGAGTTCGGCAGTGAACTTGTCATATGGTGTAATGGCTTCAGGCCTTCCCAAAATTTCAATTACCGCTTTGTAATTGCCGGGCTGTACCTTATTGCCTTCCTTGTCGGTCATGTCCCATGCATCCTTCCACTCAAGGGATTCTCCCGGATTTATGGTCTTTTTCCAGATGGCCTGGGTGAACACTTTGCCGTCTGAATATCTGTAGACTTCCTTCCCATTTTCATCAAAAACCGTAATTTCAAACTGCTGTCCGGTATTGAAGGTCAGTGTCTGCGGGACGCCGGAAAGGTTAATCAGCTCAAAATAGAATGCGATCTGACTATCCTGAATTTCATATCTAGCCTTTGTCTCAAAACTTGCATTTGTTTCAGGCGTATTTGCATCAGCGGATGAATTTTTCCCGATGGCCCAGATTGTGCGTGTAACCATAGTGGCAAGCTCGCCGTAAGTGGCGGGTGTCTTGGGGTCAAAGACGCCGTTGCCCCTGCCGCGGGCAATCTCCTGCAGATATGCAAGATATACGCCATGGGCATACCTGCTGTCAATCTGATCAGCATCAACGTAGGGCGCTATCTGAATAATGGCAATCTGGTCCATATCCTGGCCTGTCTTCTCGGCCCATATTCGTGCGCATTCGTAAACCAGAGCCTGCCTTGCCGTTGAATCCGGCCTACCGGCATAGTTCCGGTCCACGGTAAGCTTTATAAGGCTTGTAAAATCATCGACCGTGATGTATTCATCAAGGTTTTTTCCACTGAAGAAATCATCGGTGCCGTAATTTTCATTAAGATAATCCACGTATGACTGGGACCAGTGGGACTGCTTCGCAGGCATTATGAGCAGGTCCTCACTCTGGGCGTATACGGTAAGGGACATGGACAGCAACACCAATATTGTTATGAGAGCGGGGATTAGCTTTTTCATCTTATTACGCCTCCTTAATAATATTATTCCGGTTACATCATTTTAGACGAAGGGGGGATAAATCCGGTTTATGCCGCCGGGAAATTTTTGTACGATGCTGGTCGAGTCATATCGTGGTGGCATAAAAAAGGACAGATGACCGAACGGTCATCTGCCTATGATACATGGGCTACCTTGTTCTATGATATAGTGAAAAAGTTTTATCATCAGTTTAAACAATAATGTATGCTCACACCTGATGCACTATAAACTTTGGCCTGCCGGGCACACTTATCACATCGAGAGATGAATTTTCAGCCAGTCTGGCAAAAGCCGATTCAGCCTCTGAGAGCCGAATGCTCAGATGTTCTATAACCTTCGGATTATTTTGTTCATCATCCGGAGATACCTGTGCAATCAAATATCTTGCAAAACCTATGGATCTTGTTTTTCTTTTCTCCTTGCTTTCTGAATCCATAGATTTAAATATTTCGGAAAAAATACTGTATTTTGAATGATAAAAATCAACACATTCTTTTATCATGTCTTTCTTTGCACCTGGAATAAGGTGCTCGTAAAAAGACTGTATAACTGCTTCCGTTACTTTGTTTTGTATTTTATCGTTTATTTGTTTTTCATTCCAGCATAGCATCGCAATAATCAGTATGACTGTTGCTAATTCTATCGAAAACCGCGCAGACATTTCCTCAGAAAACATGAGCATATCAAAGAACTTATCATCACTGATACAACGCTGGAAAAACTCACCTGCAAGATTTTCCCATACATCGACATATTCTTCAAATGAAAGCTGAATGCTGGATTTTATTTTTCTTGCCCCATACCGGTTTCCTCCTGTTCTAAATCCGCATGCTGCGTTTAATGAAAGACCCATCCCAATTATTTGATTCCATAATTCAAGCGTTACAGCCTACATTGATATCCGGCACAAAAATGCACCGGACAATTCAAATATTACTATGCCCCCCAAAGACCTGTCATATTTCTCTTCTGCTGTACATGGCTTTGCAAATGGATATTTTTTTATCATAAATATCCCTGCAGAGCTGCGGCAGTTCTTCCAGACTGCAGCGATGCGTTATGAGATCTTCGACTGTCATTTTGCCCTTGTCAATCATCTCAACAGTATATTTCCACTCATTCACAGGCATGTCTGAATAGTGCGTATTCCAAATGCCGCGCAATATGATTTCCTTCCGGAGAATATTGCTGTGTTGGGACAGCCTGATTGTGGTATCCTTATGGGGATTACCCATCAATACTATTGTTCCGAATGTTTTAACTGCTTCTATTGCCTGTCCGAGGGCTTCACCGGTCCCGGTACCTTCAATGACAACGTCGGCCTTGTTGCCTTTATTAAGTCTTCTGAATTCTTCGACAATATCCTGGGTCATGCTGTTTAACGTTGTTATTCCCCGTTCAGTTGCAAACTGTACCTTTTCATCCATTATGTCAACAAGCACGACAGGATCTGCCCCGAATATTCTGGCCCAGCGTCCGGCCATTATACCTATCGGACCTGCACCAAAAATCAAAACCGAACTGCCTGCTGTTATACCTCCCTTTCGAACAGCATGCTGGGCTACAGTACATGGTTCTACCATCGCAAGGGCTTCCATCGAAGTATCAGGATTTTTGGATTCTATAAAGTGCCATGTACTGGGCACCAGGCAGTATTCAGCAAACCCGCCGTCACTTCGGGACCCGAGGTAGTCATAGTCTTCGCACATTGCGTAATGTCCGTTAATGCAAGGTGTACATTTTCTGCAGGGTATGCATGGGAAAATTGCACCTCGTCTGCCGATAAGCGATTTATCAGCATTCTCTCCGACATCAACTATAATTCCGCTAAACTCATGACCCAACGTTAGAGGATATTTTTGTTTGCTTGTTCCCAGTTCAAAAATGCGTGGTATATCAGAGCCGCAAATACCGCAGGCGCCAACTTTGACCAGCAGCTGGTCGCCGCCGGGTTTTGGCACAGGAACTTCGTCTACGCGAAAATTGCCTATGGAATGCAAACGGGCAGCCTTCATTCTTTTCATCCCCTGATTTGTATTTATTTGAGCACCTTCGTTATATCAACTTTCTTTTGGGACGGAACAATTTGAATTTCTATTTTGGTGCCTTTGTTTAACAATTCACGCAAAATTTCATTTTCCTCAGGCGAGGTAGAAATATTCTGGTATAGCTTCTTTCTGCCGGGTGACATTCCCATGCCGCCTATATTCACAAACGGAATTTCAACGCCCCCATCAACAAGACGTTTTATAGTGAGCGGAGACTTTACTATCACCATAGTAGGCTTTTCAAGGCCGGCCTTAAACTTTTCTATGGCTTCATCGACATTTCTGATTTCAATGGTAATGCCGTTCGGTACTAAAAGAGAGAACATTTCCTGCATGAACGGGTCTTCCCTTACTTTGTCATCAATAACCATGATATGTGTAACATTGTCATAAGCACGTAACCACGCTGCAACAACCTGTCCGTGAATAAGACGGTCATCAATTCTTGTAAAAACCAGATTCTTCATAACTCGTCCCCCCAAAAATTAGTAGTATTTATCTGCCAAATTCAGATATTTCAGACCTGCCGGTCCGGATAAGGCCTTCGACCAATTCGTCCTGTGACATTTCATCATTGCGTTCTGTCACGGCATAAATAACCATTGGAACATTTACACCTGTGACTATACGGATATTTTTGGTTTTGGCGGCATGATATACTGTGTTGTTAGGTGTACCTCCATATATGTCAACAAGGGCAACCACGCCTTTGCCGGTATCCACGCGCTCAGCAGCCATGACTACTTTTTTGTAAAACTCCTCTGGGTCGTCATCCGGATTAATCCCGACAAATTCAAGATTCTCTCCCTTTCCGACCAGCATTGCCGCAGTGTTTACAAGTTCTTGTGCCAAAGCGCCGTGACTTATTACAACAACGCCTACCATCTCATCACCTCCGTTGGCATAGTTATAAGCTATGAGACAAGTTCATTAATGAACGGAGTCAGTTGATTCATAAATTCTTCATATGCTTTTGCAAAACCGGCGGCACCATACTTTATAAGTGAAGACGTGCCCGCCACAAAGCCGGTTGCACCTGCATCAAGCATCTTTTTACAGTTATCGATTGTTGTGTTTCCGTCAACAATGATTTCAATATCCATCCTGTTCTCATCTACAATTGATTTAATGCGTCTGAGCTTGCTTAGATGGTCAGGAACCATCTTTTGACCTGAAAACCCGGGTTCCACGGCCATAACCAGGATAAAATCCAAAACACTTTTCATTTCCTCAACATACTGTACAGGGGTCCCCGGATTGAGCGCAATACCAGCCTTACATCCGCGTTCCCTTATCTTCTGCAGAAAACGGTATGGCTGACGCGTGGCTTCAGGATGAAAACTTACCCAGTCACCTTTGCAAACGTTAAAATACTCAATATACTGTTCCGGTTCCTCACACATGAGATGAATATCTACCGGTATATCTGTTATTTCTTTAATAGCAGAATAGATGTTGGTTCCAAGCATTATATTGGGCACAAAATGCCCGTCCATTACGTCAAAGTGAATGAGGTCAATGTTTTTTTCTTCGAATGAAGCAATATAGTCGCGTATTTCCCATGGCTTAACGCACATAATTGAAGGTGAAATTATTATTTTTTTATTCATTTTGCGTTGCCTGGCCTCCTTTTAAGGAAAATAGGATTATGTTTGTGCAGAGGGTTTCCTCTGCACAAACATAAAAACATGGCATTGTTTTACGCGTATACGCCAAGCAGAGCTGATACCGCTACGTAGACAATACCAACCAGGAACATCAGACCGACGATTGTAAGGGGCTGTACGCGTTTTCTCAACAAAGCCCATACTCCCAGTACGATGCCTAAAGGAAGCATGCCAGGCAGTAAAGCATCAAATACGCCTGTTTGAAGATTGAATTTGACTACACCCAGTTCGTTGGTAAATGTCCACTCAATTGGTATGCTGAACTTTACATTATTTACAGTCATATTACCAACGACCATAAGACCGACTATGCTGACCATTTCAAGAATCCGGTTAAGCTTGCCGCTCTGCAGGAAATTGATGATTGCAGTTTTACCCTGTCTATAACCCATCATGTACATGTTATATCCAAGAGTGAGCATGATTACCTTATAGATAATTTCAAAAAGGATCGGGCCGGCAAAATTGCCTGCCAAAGCCAGCTGGATACAAATTCCTGCCAATATTGGATACACTATTGACTGGGAAACTACATCTCCGACACCGGCAAGCGGACCCATTAACGCGGAACGGACCGAAATAATCTCTTCTGCTGTAATATCCTCGCCATTTGCGCGTTTTTCCTCCATGGCGGCTGTTATTCCGTGAATAACTGTGCCTATGTAGGAAGGCTCGGTGTTGAAAAATACCATATATTTCTGAATTTCTTCAGCATATTTTTCCTTGGGATAAAGAGCCCGTATTATGGGAATAAACGCGTTGGCGTTTCCAAGTGCCTGCAGGCGTTCATAGTTATAGCATGTCTCGCTTGAATAACCAAGCAGCCAGTTTTTGACAAGGTCTGATTTTTTCAGTTCTGGCATATTATACACCTACCTTTTCAGTGGATTTGGAATTGTAATTGTACATGATGATTGCAATAATTACGCCGAAAACCGTTACGGCCATTGTACTAAGGTTCAGGAACTGTGTCAGGAAAAATCCTGCAAAGAAGAACGGTAATATTTTTCTCTTGCCGAGGTAGTTAAGCAGCATACCAATTCCAAGGGCAGGCATAATACCGCCAATTACTGAAAATGCATCCATAATCCACTGTGGGAAAGTCTTGAGCCATTCGCCAAAGCTTTCGCCGAGCATAACGATCAAAAATGCAGGTATTCCGTTTAATACGAGAGATACAAAGAATGAAGGTACATAATTGCATACACGTACCATTTTTAAATTACCCTGTGCAGCGTATTTATCAGCTGCATGGACCCAGATGGAGTTAATTGACATATAGGCGTTCCAGGAGAGAACAGCTACGGAACCAAGGACCACACCAATAGTAGTTGCTGCGTTGATATCCATGCCGGAAACCAATGCCAGCGCTGTACCAACTGGTCCGGCAAACATCGGGTTACCGGGCATGGAGCCGCCGGCCGTGATAAATCCAACATAAGGCAGGTTAATTGCCGCAGCAATCATCATTCCTTCGAGCGGTTTCCCCATCATGATCCCCACAAGAAAACCGGCCCATATGGGGTACAGCCATGTTCTGGTAATGGTGTGGCTGAACCACCATGTACAGCATGTCGTTACTAACGCAACAAGAATCGCTTGTAATACCATAAACCCCCCAACTCCTTTTCATGTAATGATTTTGATTAGATAAACTGATTATTGAACGGGAATTTTTAAAATATCACCCCTTTCATCTGTAAAAGTGGATAGAATACTGTTTCTCATGGTTGTCAAATTGGGTAATCGTTTGGCAGAACAGTTCTCAGAAAGTCCGTTATTTCTTCCTTATCCTTTGCTTCAAGTAATTTGTCAGCATATTTACGCATCACGGAACAATTAAGCAGCTGCATGTACTTTTTCGCCCTGAGAATATTGGATGGTGAAACACTGAACTTATTTAATCCGAGGATTACAAGTATGGCCATACCTGCGGGATCTCCAGCCATCTCTCCACAAAGGGAACACTCTTTTCCCGCTCCGTGTGCGACGTCAATTATGTGTTTTATTAGCCTTAATACAGCTGGGTCCATAAAGCTATAGAGATAATTGACTTTTTCATTCATTCTGTCTACCGCATATGTATATTGTGTCAGGTCATTGCTTCCGATGCTTATAAAATCAACATATTCCAGAAGTTTATCTATCAAAACTGCTGCCGACGGTACTTCAACCATTATGCCCACTCTTATTTTTTCATTGAATGGAATCCCCTTTGATCGAAGCTGTGCCTTCGCCGTTTCAAGAAGTTCAAGCATGGTTCTTACTTCCTGTGCAACGGATATCATCGGAAACATTACCTGTACATTTCCTTTGGCCGATGCACGAAGTATTGCACGAAGCTGCGTCAGGATAATGTCCCTGTTATCAGCATATATGCGCACTCCGCGATAGCCCATAAAAGGATTGTTTTCTTTGGGAAATTCAATATATTTAATTTCTTTGTCCCCGCCAACATCAAGAGTACGTATTGTAAGCGGTTTTCCGCATAACTTTTCGGCTGCATAACTGTATGCGGCAAACTGTTCATCTTCCGAAGGAAGATTGGAACGTCCCATAAATATAAACTCCGTCCTGTACAGTCCCACACCGTCGACATTGTATTTCAGCGCCTTATCCAGAATGGCGGAATCTGCTATGTTTAAGCAAAGGGAGAACCTTGTGCCGTCACTGCTTATTGCATTTTTATTAATGTATTTCTCAAGTTCACTGCGTTCATTCTGATAATCCGTCTGGAGTTTCCGGCATTCTTCAATTTCTTCATCTGTCATTGCGTACACAATAACACCCTTTTCACCGTCCATGTATACATACTCGTCGGCTGTAATATTCAAGGCGTTGCTGCAGCCTACTATGGTGGGTATCTCCAAACCGGAAGCCAGAATTGATATGTGTGATGTCTTAGTTCCGCCTTTCATAATGATGCCTTTTATATGCTTCAGGTTAGCCTCAAGCAGCATCGACGGAAGCAAATCCTCTGCAACTACAATTACGTCGGAATTGAGGTCACTCAGGCTGGGGTAGCGGATGTTACATAAACAGCAGGCAATACGCATTCCTATGTCACGCACATCATCCCTGCGTGCCGCCAAATATTCATCATTAAGGGCCAAGAGCATGTCTTCCTGAACTTTCACTGCGCGCAGTACAGCCGCCACCGGCGAATAGCCGGCAGACAAGTATTCATCTATCAGGGAGAGAAACCCGGGATCAGAGAGCATTACCTGCTGTACTTCCAGGAAGGCAATGCGCTCAGCATTTAAGTCATGTTTTGACTTTAAGTCTTCGAGATTCTCTTTAACAGTACTTATTGCATCAAGAAGAATTTTGCGTTTTTCTTCAAATGTGCCTGCTGAACGTTCTTCCGGATCAAATTCAGGTAAAGATTTAAGTATAAAACTCTTTCCCAGGACACAACCGGAAGAAACCCCGGTACCATAGATTCGCATTTTTATTCCTCCAAAGCTTCAATAAAATCAACAACTTGCTCCAGAGCTGAAGCCTCATCTTCTCCATCCGCAATTACCGTTATTTTGTCACCCATTTTTACGTTGGTGTGCAGCAGTTCAAAGATACTTTTTGCGTTACACTTCCTTTCATTGAGTTCGATGTATATGCTGCTTTTGAACTTCCTGCATAAATTAACCAGCTGTGCGGCCGGACGTGCGTGAAGCCCGGTCGGGTTTTTCACCAATGCTTTTTTTTGCACCATGATATTCCCCTTCTCCTGTTGCAATATCCTTAAGAAATGATTTTTCTTCTCACTTGATATATTGCAATTTTTATGCCAAAACACTTTTAAGGTATGAAGATGCAGATCGGGATGTAGATAAAACATTTGATAATTGACAAAAAATGCAGTCTTAAAATGCGGAGAGAAATTATGCATGAGAATGGGCATGAAAAATATACAGAGTATGCATCTACTCAGTGAAACATGCCGTAAAGGTCATAAAATGCAAAAGAAGGTATAGTTAGTAATCATTTGGCTATATGGTCAGAGATAATATTTGTTCTATCATTTCATATTCCTCTGCCGGAATATTTATATGATATGCCGAGGCCATAGGCTCGAGAGCATCCACTATATCCCGGGATGCTTTATTAAGCTCATTGTTGTCTTCTTTAACTGACTCGAACAATAGTTTTTCTACCATGGCACAAAGATGGATACAAAGCATGATGCGTTTGCCGGTCCTCATTCTTCCGCGGCTCTTTTCTATATTGTCAATGCAAGAGCGCAGATAGGGGGCCAGCTTGTCTCCGTCCAGGTAAAACAAGTAATTGTTAAGGTATTCTCTGGAAAAAAAATATCTTCCATTTCCGTTTCCTTTTCTGCAGGATTTACTTCAGAACGCTGGCTGATATTGTATTTGCTTAATATAATACTCAGCCTTTGTATGCCGTTTCCCAAAACAAATTCATCAATGGATATAAAAGGAAAGCTTGTTTCAAGCCCTACATCCATGCCAATTATGCAAATCACTTCACGGGATGAAGAAAGTTTTGCAATATGGTCTTTGAGGGCTGAAACAGATGGGATGTCAACTGTAATGATTTCAATATTGTCCGGTATCTGGAAACGTTCTTCTATTATGCGTTTAAGCCGAACAGCGGCACCGTATCCGGAAATACATGCTGTTACAATAACCTTTTTTTCACATGTGTTGGTCATTTTTTTCGTTTCTATTTCATGGAGCTCATTATAACTTTGTGCCAGGGAAATCAGATAATGATATGCCTGTTGCGCTGACGCATGGTGTTCGGTAAGCATAAGCGCTGCTTCGATTACCATTGAAGTACTGATGTTATCCAAAACATATATTGGTTTTTCAATGGAGTTTTTTATGTCAAACAATACTTTCAGGAGAGTCTGTGAATCAACCAATACTAAAATACTGCCAAATGAGTTCATGTCATTTAACTTTTGTGTTATGTAATCACAAAGCTCCTTTTCTGACAACTCGGCTGTAATATCAAGCCAGCAGACAAAATCTTTTCCCAATATGTCGTTCGCGATCTTGGCCATATTTTTTGCGCTTCCGAGACCGTGGCATATCACGAGAAGTCCGCATGACAGTTTGGATTTCGAATCATTCATGAGCTGCATAAGAAGATTTGCAAGGAAACCCACCTCATCGTCAGGCAGGGCGATATGATAATCCTCCCGTATCGTTTGTACTATCTGCATTGCAGTATCAAAAATATCGGGATTGTTTTCCCGTATTCGCGGAAGCAAAGGATAAACTATTGTTTTTGAAGCAGCTATCCGCTTTAAGGCAATGCTGATATGAAACGCAACAGCAGACCGGCTGCGCTCGTTCAGAGTTAATTTCAGCCTGCTTTTCAGGATCTCTTCGACCCTGCATGCAATATCCAGAGCGTTCTCTGAAATGCCTCCCAAAGTGCTGTCATCCGGCATAATCTGTTTATTGCCCTGGATTAAATCAGAAAAATAATTTTCTACATCCAACATTATTACCGTCTCTATAAAATCACTGTCAACATCATCCCTGGAATATTCATAATACCGCTTTTCGAGAAGATCATATATGTCCATGTATTGTTCAGGCATGGAATTTACTGATTTTATACTTTTTGTATTCCAATGAACTTCAAAATCATCTGAAATAAGGTTTATATCTGAATATATTTTTTTTAGTTTGCGTATACCTTCTTTTACGTGCATCGGAAGATCCTTGATGCTGACTTCAATATATTGCTTTTTTTCAACTAAACACGAGACATACGCTTTTGCGCATGCAACCTTGATGTCGTTTTCAAGTTGTCCTACATTACCGGGACAGTCATATGCAAGCAGTGCTTTTATGGCAAGTGAATCAACCTTAAGATCAAGTCCGAGTTTTTTTGCTTCAGCAGTGAAAAAGTGTTTTACTAACTTCAGACGCTCGATGGGACTGCGCTCTGCAAGCGTAGGAAGCGTTATGGTTATGGGAATTCTGCGCAGAAAAGTAGCAAGGAGAGCAGAATCCTTGTTTTCTGTTGTTGCCATTATTATAATCGGCCTGGATGTCCTTGTTACGTTTGATTCGCCCAATCTTCTGAACTGGCCGAAGTCCATCAGGAAAAATAACATTTCCTGGGCTGTTTTGGGCAGCCGATGCACCTCGTCTAAAAACAATACCCCGCCGTCCGCCTGTTCAACAATTCCGATACGATCTTCATCGGCTCCGGTGTATGCACCTTTTGTACAACCAAAAAGCTGTGATGTTATAAGCTGTGGATTATCTGCATAGTCAGCGCAGTTAAAACTTATAAATTTAGCATCCCGTGAGATACGACCTATTTTTTTGGCATACTCATACATTAACTTTGCAAAGGTAGTCTTGCCTACACCTGTCGGTCCTTCTATCAGCATTGGTAAACCACTCAACGGGTATAGCACGGCGGCCTTTGCTTTTTCAATTTCAAGACTCATGCTTCCGTTAAAACCGATGAAGTCCTCAAAAACGCTTTCCCCATCCTCTATTGAAAGCGTTTCTGATTTTTTGGGCATAGGGGTAAGAACAGCTGTGCTTGCACGGTACCTTACCGGCCATCCCGGAAGTTTTTCAACCAGTTCTTCCTTAAAAAGCTCGTTTAAATCAGCGCTGGTATTTGCCCGCGAAGCACCAACCGCATTGGCGATTTCTTCAGTCGTATAGGCAGCGTCCAATCCATATTGGCTTTTCATCCTTCTTAGGAATTCATAAATGTCCTGCTTCCGTGACATAAGTTTTTCCTCTCCTTTGAAGAAGGGATTCCCAATGCTTTCCTGTATTTTGCCACTGTCCTTCTTGAAATGTTAACCATATAATCGTAACAAAGGATATTGGCAATTAACTGGTCACTGTATGGAGCGTACGGCTCTTCACTTTTTATTAGTTCATCTATTACTTTCTTTATTTGATCGGAAGATACACCGCTTACCCCATCATTCGTAAAAAATGTGGAAGCAGGAAAAACCCTTCCGGCAAACAATACATATTTATTGGATATGGCGCGCGTTACTGTGGATGGGTGCAATTTTAACGCCCTGGCAACATCTCTCATCAGTAAACGTTTAAGCGGGCCGCCTTCCAGATATTTAACCTGATTATCAACAGCATACTGAAATATGGACAGAAGTGTACGGTTACGCCGCTCAAGGCAGTATAAAAATCTTCTTGCGTAAAATATTCCTTCATTTGCAAACCTGTTTCCTCTGCCTTCAAACTTTGAAAGGTACGCTTCACTTATATGTACTTTTGGCATTGCCTGTTCAAACAACCGCACAACATATTGGCCGTTTTCATCCCTGATTATTTCAGCGTCCGGTATGATGTGCTGCTTCTGTACATCAGTATATATCCCGGCTGGGCTTATTGTCAGTTTTTTCAGTTCTGACAATGCCTTATGAAAACGTTCTTTTTCCCAACCCAAAATGGAGCATACGGTTTTAACGTCTTTTTCCCGCAGAAGCTCAAATGCGTCATGTACCAAAATCCACGCATCACTGCTGGTAAGCCCCTTTCTTTTCAGTTGAAGCAGAAAACATTCCCGGAAATTTCTTGCGGCAATTCCCGGCGGTTCCAGCGATTGAACCAGCCTTAATGCCTTCTCAATAATCTGCTCTTTTATCGAAGTCCGCCTGGCAAGCTGTGGAATTGTTTCCCTTAATAAACCGTCATTATCCAGCGCCTCGATTATACAGCAGGCGGCTTTATATAACTGCATGTCTTTTACAACCGACAGCTGCAATCTGAGATCCTGACGAAAATCCACAGGAGCCACGGCAGTTGCTTCAATGACATCTGTCACAGATGAAGGGTGGTAATCAATTTCGAGGCACAGGTTGCGGCTTGATTCGGCGCGCACATATTCGCCAAGTTCTGCAGTGTTCATGGAAATCATATTTATCATTTGCCTACGTACATAAGAAAGAGACAGGAGCTGCTTCTGCTCAGATTTTAAAGATAATTCGCCGTGTAGCTGGTTTGGTAATGACATGCCCCCCGCATCCTCTCATACGCAAGATGTCTTTGCCGCTCGCCTTGATTAATCCTTAATATTTATATTATCAGTAACTCCATATACTTATCAACATCTACAATTTTCGACACGGCAGTCTATGGTATGCCGATTTAGCAGCGCCATGATTTATGGTCATATTGCCATGATAAATGTTACAGGCAAAAAGTAAGGCCGGAACAGCCTGCTGCAAATTAGAATGCAGAAGCAGGCAGAGAAAAGACAAGGCAGGTAAATGGGAGAAAATCCCTGGGCGGGCAAAAGAAAATAATCCCGTAAGTCTCAGACTTACGGGATTTCAACTGGTTGCGGAGGTGGGATTTGAACCACACGACCTTCGGGTTATGAGCCCGACGAGCTACCAGACTGCTCCACTCCGCGTCGTCATTTTATGCACTCTCTCAGTGCGCTATCTAGTATAGCACGATAATTTTTTAATTGCAACCCCTTATTGCCCGCTGGCTCAAATTGTCAGCATATAAGGCGTCCGGCATCTCCCGGTTCAGGGGTGTCGTTTGTTTGCAGGTATTGTATTTACGCACATAAAGACTTCAGGAACCAAACTGTATCTTATGCATATGATGATAAACGGGCATGACCGTATTTCCTTAAAAAATATATAGCACCGTCTCCTCAGGAAATGGCCTTCGGCAGAAAAAGACCGCATGAACATAAGGTTTCATCCTATAGCCGCAAGAACTTGGACCGGACAGAGCATTTCAGTTCTGAAGCAGATTTCCTCCTTCTGTATGCCCGGCTTTGGAATCCCATGTATAACTGGTAATTGTTGCCTTCTATTGAATACGAAGTGCACAATTGGTATAATAAAAACCAATAAATAGAAAGACAAATTGCACAGTCGGCATAATTTTGATGTTTTGATTTAAGAGAGAGATAAAAGAGGCTGAATCTCGAAAGAGTACGGAGGACCCAGTTAACGGGGCGAATCCCTCAGGGAAGGGTAGGGTTCCCTATTTTCCGAGCCCGGCAGCTAACTCCGGAAGCCACAAATAGGAGGAATAATAATGCATTCCAAAAAGAACGTTTCAATATATTCCTTAGGCAGTATATTGGTTCTTTTCAGTCTTACGCTCGGAGTATTTGTTTTCACAGGATTTAAAAAGACCTCCGCAAACGAAACGGCAGAAACACGTCAGGAAGAATCAGCGGAATCACAGTCAGATAACCTTTCATCATTTACCCTTCCATATGAATATCTCGTAGCAACGTATCAGCAGATGGAGCTTATGGCAGAGAAATCCGCGCTCGATGTAATCAGGGAAAGCAGCCTTTCTCAAAATTCCACGGAAACTGAAACAACAGATGACGAAATGCTTCTTACAGCTTCCGTGGACCGCGGGTCGACGGAAGGCCTGCGGAGCGAAAATGATGAATCAGCATCTGCCGGACAAATTACGTCATACATGTATGTGAACGCAAACGAACTGAATGTGAGAAGCGGTGTGGGCACTGACTTCGACAAGCTTACCACGTTGAAGAGGGGAGACAAGGTAGGACTCATTAGCATGGATGGCGACTGGGCGAAGATTCAGACAGAATCAGGCATCACCGGTTATACCGTTGCTAAATATCTTGTAGACAGCGCAGACAAGGTTGGACCTGAAACTCCCGTGGCTTACTGGTATATAAACGCCAACGAGCTCAACGTGCGCAGCGGTCCCGGAACCGAATATGAAAAGATAGAGACGCTGAAGCGTGGTGACAAGATCGGCTATTACTCTTCTGAAGGTGAATGGGCCAGGGTCCTTACGCCGTCCGGAAAGAAAGGCTATATGCTGATGAAATACCTTGTTGAGAGTGAAAGTGAGGTTGAGAGAACTTCCTCACTGCCTGTTGCACAGTCCGGTGCGGTTACAAGCCTCACACAGCAGATTGTTGAATACAGCAAGAACTTCCTGGGCGTAAAATACAGATACGGCGGATACAGCACCGGCGGGTTTGACTGTTCCGGATTTGTCAAATATGTCTATGCCCATTTCGGGATAAATGTTCCGAGAAGCTCCGCAGAATATGCCGGCTTCGGCAAGAGGGTTTCAAGGGATAATCTCAGGCCGTCTGATATCCTCCTGTTCGATACTGACGGTGGAAACTGGGATGTCAGCCACGTGGGAATTTACATCGGCGGTGACAAGTTCATCCATGCCTCGACCACGAAGGGTAAGGTCGTGATCCAGTCATTGTCAGGATATCCTGCTCCTCTCTATGGAATAAGACGCGTTATTGACTGATTTTTTACTGTAATAATAAGAACGATTAAAGGATGACCTGCAAAATCCAGCGGTCATCCTTTTAATATGCCTGCTGTTCCGTTCCGGACAAAAACCTTAAAAAATATCCGGCAAAATCATGAACTTTTTCATGAGGTGGCACGTCAAATATGTCAGTATGGATGATAATGCCATCGGGAAGCTGTATTTCTTAAATATTTCTTAATATTGGCATTAGATGTTGTGCTTGATGCGTATACATGATATAATGTCCGATAATATATGACTGCCATTTTATGCAGGCATTTCAAGTATATATGGTAGGTACAGGGAGATACATAGATGTCTTCGATAATTAAGCTGGATAATGTATACCGAATTTTTCGCATGGGACAGGAGCGCATTTATGCCGTAAACGGCATCAGCCTGGAGATAGAGGAAGGCGAGATATGCTGTCTTCAGGGGCCGTCAGGCTCGGGAAAATCCACCCTTCTTCATCTGATGGCCGGTCTGGATAAGCCTACAAAGGGCTCAATTACAATCGGAAAAACCCGTATTGACAAGCTGAATGAAAACCAGCTGGCCCTTTTCAGGCAGAAATATATCGGCTTCATCTTTCAAAGCTACTATCTTATCCCGACACTCACCGCGATTGAAAATGTGGCATTGCCGCTAACCTTCTGCGGCATCCCGCCTTCAAAACGGAACAAGAAGGCCATGGAGCTTCTTGAGGCGGTAGGCCTTAAGGACAGGATGAAACACAAGCCTACTGAAATGAGCGGCGGTCAGCAGCAGCGTGTTTCCATCGCCAGGGCTTTTGTTAACAACCCGAAAGTGGTATTTGCCGATGAGCCCACAGGTAATCTGGATACGGTTACAACCCATGAAATGATGCAGCTCATGACATCTCTGGCACGCGAGAGAAAGCAGACCCTCGTGATAGTCACCCATAACCCTGAGTTGTCGCAATACTGTACGCGCATTGTGAGGGTGCGCGACGGCAAGATAGAAAAAATCGAGAGTGGAAGGGATAGTGGTCATGAAACAGAAATTGCTTAAGAAAAAGATGTTCAACCTTGTACTTGCTCTGGTCTTTGTACTGACGGCCATGCTTTCTCTTTTGCCGCCGGATGTGACTTTAGCGGATTCAATTGACTTAAAACCAACATATAAGAGAAAAGTTTCTATTGGTGAGAGTTTTGATTTCACGTTGGAATTAACGAATAATAGTAGCGATGTTCTTGTGGTTAACTCAATAATATTTAGTAGGCAAAGTGCTGCGATTCCAAAAGACAATGACTTTACAATTGTGCTTGATGAGAAAGTAGATCCCAAAGATACAGTTGTCATACTGGATACAGAATTAAGATTTATAGGTGATGAAAACAATTCCGACATAGAATTAACAATTAACTATACTTTCGATGGAAAAAATAATAGTACTAAAAGTGTTAGCTACCCAATTTCAGTAGAAAAGGATGATACTGACTATACCCCTCCATTTGACTCTACCAAATACAAGCCCGGAATCGATGCATCGGTGGCCGATAATGTCACTGTCGTGGCAGGCCAGTATACGGCGCTGGATGTAACGCTTAAAAACACCAGCTCAACAACCTATGCCAGGAACATAATATTCACGCCCATATATGAAAGCGGCTCTCCCTTCACGCATGTAAAAACCCTGTCGGACATGCCCATAAAGGAAATAAGGGTCAAGGGCTCAGAAGTGCTGAGACTCTCTGTAAATACCAGCAAATTTGCAAATCCGGGCATGTATCCCTTCAAGTTCAAGCTTACATACACCAATCCCTGGGGCGATGAATTCTCCAGCGAGCATACCGTCTACATCAATGTTACAAACGTCAATACCAACGCAAGGCTGACAGTCCGCACCTCCTCTGCTGACAATGTAAGCGCCGTGGCAGGAAAAAGCGTTTCGGTACCCGTTTATGTTATGAACACCGGCGATTTTTACGCCAGAGATGTGCTGATAACAGTCCAGGGTCTGTCCCAGGATACCTTCACGTTAAGCTCGGGAACAAACCGCATAAACTTTGATTACATAAGCGGCGGAGACTACAAAAAATTCAACCTGAACCTCAATGCGTCGCAGAAGCTGCAAACGGGAAGCTATCCTCTGTCTTTCAAGGTGGAGTACACCAAAGAATCCGGGGAAAAGATAAGCGAGGAACAGGAAATCTGGATTCCCGTAGCAGGAAGTGGTGACGCGGTAAGTTTGCTTGAAATATCCGATCTTAAGACTTCTAAAGCCACTGTAAGCTCTTCAGATATATTCGATGTATCATTAACCGTCAGGAACACCGGGACAGCGAATGCAGAGCAGATAAAGGTGTCGGCGGACGGTTCAGGTTCCCTTCTGCCTGTGACCCAGAACCTCTTCATTATTTCCAGACTGGCGCCCGGTGAAAGCAGAAACCTTACCTTCAGATTCCAGCCTTCGCCCGATGCACAGAGGGGAAGCGTACCCGTAGTCATCAAGGTTGAGTCCGTGGATGGCTCGGGAAACAACTCCTCCATCTCCCAGGCTGTTTCGGTGTTTGTCGAAGCGGACGGAGGGTCATCCGATCCGAACAAAAACGTTCCGAAGATAATTGTCGGAAGTTACAGCCACGAACCGCAACAGGTAAAAGCCGGGGAGCAGTTCACCCTTAACATGACCTTCGTTAATACGCATACTGCCAAGACCATAAGGAACATAAAGGGCAACTTCAATGTGGAGGAAAAGTCCAATGAGACGGGTAACGTGTTCACCCCCGTGGACAGCAGCAACACCTTCTACATTGATGAAATAAAGCCAAGGGGAAGCCATGACTGGACCGTGAACCTTTACACCATACCCGATGCCCAGTCCAAAACCTATACTGTGACCATCAGCTTTGAATATGAGGATGAACAGGGAAACCCCTACACGGCCCAGGAAATCATAGGCATCCCGGTGTATCAGCCCTCCAGATTTGAAATATCCGATATTTCAACGCCGACCGAGATGTATCTGGGCGAACAGGCATACATCAATTTCAGCCTGTACAACATGGGCAAGACAGACCTCTACAACGTAAAACTGAGGGTTGAAGGCGACTTCGCTGCCGACCCCATGAGCACGTATTTCGGCAATTTCACACCCGGATATTCCGAGTGGTGCGAGATAGGCATCACACCGATGCAGCCGGGCGTAAGCAAGGGCAAAATCGTGGTGGAATATGAAACCATAGGCGGCGAACTTATGACATGCGAAAAGGAGTTTGCGCTGAATGTCCTTGAAATGCCCAGCTACGATCCCGGTATTCCGGTTGACGGTCCGTTCGAACCGGGCATGGAAGAGAAAAGCGGGGGATTTATCGGAAGCGTTTGGTTCTATGTCATCATCGGTGTGGCAGTGGCAGCCGCAGTGGTCGTCACGGTCATCGTAGTCAGGAAGCGCAGGAGAAGCAAGGAGTTTGAAGTCTGATGAGATTTTTTGATACGCTCTCACTCAGCATAAAGAACCTGTGGCGCAGAAAGCTCAGAACCATACTTACCATTGTGGGTGTCATGATAGGTACCAGCGCCATTATAGTGATGATTTCCCTCGGCCTTGCGATGAACAAGAACTTCATGGAGCAGCTGAGCCAGATGGGAAACATCATGCAGATACAGGTATACAACTATAACCAGGGCGGCATGACCCCCGACGGCAAGAAGATTGAGCCGCTGACCGACGCAAAGATTGCGGAGTTTGCCAGGATGGACGGCGTGGAAGGTGCAACGCCTGTCCTGGAACTAAACCTTAAAATGATGGCGGGAAAGTATGTAGGCTGGGCATATATTCTGGGAATCGACCCCGACGTATTTGAGATGCTGGATATTCCCGTAAGCGAGGGACGCGGGCTTACAAGCGAAGACACCGGCGACCAGATGGTGGTGGGTGAAAGTATTAAGTATAATCTTTACAACCCAAGGTCATCCAGGTGGGAACCTGCCCCTGAGGATTTGAATCTTATGGAGGAGAAGGTAACCATCAGCTGGGACATGAATTACGGCGAAAAGCCTTTTCCCGGCGAGACGAAATCCAGAAAGAAGGTTAAACCCGTAAACGTTGAGGTTGTGGGCATCGTGAGCCAAAGCGGAAGCCAGTATGACTATGCCGTTATCATGCCGCTCGAAACCGTTAAGAAATACAAGAAGGAACAGGACAAGTTCAACCAGGGCAATGAGGGGATAGGCACGGCCCCGGCCCGAGGAGGCTCCCGGAGCTCCAGCGGGAACGATGGCTACTACCAGGCCATCGTCAAGGTCAAGGACATCGACAGCGTCGAGGAAGTGATGGAACAGATAAGGAACATGGGGTATGAAGTGTACAGCCCTATCCAGATACTTGATTCGATGAAGGAGCAGTCGGCGGGTTTGAGGCAGATTCTTGGCGGCATAGGCATTACTGCATTTATAATCGCGGCAATAGGCATCGCCAATACCATGTACATGTCCATATATGAAAGAACCCGCGAAATAGGCATAATCAAGGTTATTGGTGCAAGGCTCGGCGATATACGGCGCATATTCCTCATGGAGGCAGGATGGATAGGATTCTTCGGGGGCGTGCTCGGCGTTGGCATGAGTCTTCTGGCATCCATGGCACTTAACAAGTTCAACATAAATATAGGCGGGCAGATAATGTGGATGCCCCAGGAAACAGGACTACAGTCCTCCTATATTCCTCCGTGGCTCATGCTGGCAGGAGCCGGATTTTCATTCCTCGCAAGCCTGCTGGCAGGGCTCCTTCCCGCAAGGCGGGCCATGAAACTCAGCGTAATGCAGGCTCTTCGCCAGGAATAGGCGAAAAAGCGTATATTCCATTGTTCTGGTTCTTGTGGTATATTGTAGGGTAGCTTGCGCTGCCCTTTATTTATTTTGACCATAAAATTCTGAATCACTATATGTCCGGGTTATACTAATACATATTTCTGCCGGTTCCTTTAACTGAAACGCCATATTACTTGCCGTTTCTGCTGCGGAAGGAGGCGCAACGTGAGGAAATTCAGACTGCTGAGGGAGTTTCTGCGCGGGAGCGAAAAATCATATATCCTGGCAATCATATCCGTACTTCTGATAACGGCTTTTTCGTCACTGACCCCGCTGGTTATAGCGTTTACACTGGACTCAGTAATCGGGGACAAGCCGGCGGATTTACCCGCTTTTTTGCAGTCCCGCATTGATGCGTATAAAATCATTGGCTACATCAGGAACAATCTTTGGGTCATACTTGTTGTGCTTGCTGTCATAGCTGCACTGCAGGGGCTGTTCATGTTCATCAAGGGAAAATTCTCGGCTGTTGCGGCCCAGGAATCCGCAAAGCGGATGAGAGAGAAGCTCTACAATCATCTTGAACACCTGCCCTTTGATTATCATGTGAAGGCCCAGACCGGCGACCTTATCCAGAGATGCACGTCCGACATTGAGACTGTACAGACATTCGTATCGAGCCAGTCTGTGGATGCCTTTCAGATTATCGTGCAGGTCATCGTGGTTCTCGGCATCATGATGAACATGAACCTCAGGTATACCCTGATTTCCATAGTGCTTATTCCCATAGTCTTCGTAATAACCGTGCGGTTTTTTATCAGCATGATGAAGGTGTTCGTAAGAGCAGACGAGGCTGAGGGGTATATGACAACAACCCTTCAGGAAAGCCTGACCGGTGTGAGGGTGGTCAAGGCCTTCGGTGCCCAGGGATTTGAAATGGAGAAGTTTGACGAGAAAAACAGAAGATTCAGGGATTTGTCACTGGATATAGTCAGGGTAATGGCCCGGTTCTGGGGCGGAACCGACCTTCTGTGTATTCTTCAGAATGCCCTGGTTATTGCGGTCGGAACCTACTGGGTGGTCATGGACAAGGTGACCATAGGAACACTTGTTGCATTTTCCTCGTATTCAGGAATGCTGGTATGGCCGCTGAGGAGCCTCGGCCAGATGACCGGTTTTATGGGCCAGGCGTTTGTATCGCTCGGAAGGATTCAGGAGATACTCGATGCGAAGCCCGAGGATTATGACACGGGCCTCTGCCCGCCGATACAGGGAGAAATAGTATTTGACAATGTGTATTTCGAATACGAAAAAAGAAAGCCGGTTCTGGACGGTGTCTCCTTCAAAATCGAGAAAGGAAGCACAGTGGCTATACTCGGCGCTACAGGTTCCGGCAAGAGTACCCTGGTCCACCTGATTTTAAGGCTGTACGATTACACGAAAGGCAGCATACGGATTGACGGGGTCGAACTTAAGGACATAAGCCGTGAGTGGATAAGGAAAAACGTGGGGATAGTGCTTCAGGAGCCGTTCCTTTTCAGCAGGAGCATTAAGGAGAACATCAGGCTGGGAAATGCATCCGCTTCGGATGAAAAGGTACTTTCAGCAGCCGCGTTGGCCTGCGTTGACGAAGACATCCAGGAATTCGCCGACGGTTATGACACGATTGTGGGAGAGCGCGGCGTGACCCTTTCAGGAGGACAGAGGCAGCGCATAGCCATAGCAAGGACCATTGTCCGTGATGCCCCGATACTCATATTTGACGATTCCTTAAGCGCGGTTGACACCGAGACCGATGCCCGGATAAGGAAAGCCCTCAATGAGCGGCGGAGGGGCACCACTACCATCATAATATCCCACAGGATAACGACCCTTTCCGAGGCAGACTTGATACTTGTGCTGGAGAAGGGCAGGATAGTCCAGTCGGGAACCCATGAGGAACTAATACGGCAGGACGGACCATACCGCAGGATATGGGAGATACAGAGCAGGCTTGACGAAGAAACGGCTTAAGACGGTCATGAGGGGGTGAGACTTTGTACCCTGAAGAGGCTGAATACGGAAAAAAGCTTGACATAAGCGCATGGAAAAGACTTTTCGTGTTTGCCAGGCCATATAAAAAGACAATAATATTCCTTCTGGTACAGATGTTTTTCATGGCCCTGACCGATGCGCTTTTCCCGAAGCTCAACCAGTATGCCATAGACAATTTCGCTGTGAAGAAATCCCTTGACGGCTTTCTTGCATTTTGCCTGATTTCAGTGGGCCTCGTATTGGTGGAGGCGGCCAATACATGGCTTATGATAAGGAACGCGGGAAAAGTTGAGTACTACATTCCCTATGACATGAGGAAAGCCCTTTTCAGGAAGCTTCAGGAGCTGACGGTTTCATTCTACGACAGGACGCCCGTGGGCTGGATAATGTCGAGAATGACCTCGGATATAAACCGGATAGGCGTAACACTTTCCTGGCAGGTTGTGGACTTTTTCTGGTCGATATTTTTCGTGATTATAATGACAGTTTTCATGGTTGCCACCAATGTGATTTATGCACTGACAGTGCTCTGCGTGGTGCCTGCGCTGGTGGTTGTGAGCATGGTATTCCAGAAGAAGATACTGTTCAATTACAGAAAGGCGAGAAAATACAATTCACAGATTACTGCGGCCTTCAATGAGGGGATTACCGGTGCCAAAACGATTAAGTCCCTCGGCACGGAGGATTTCATGCTTGCCGAATTTGAGAAGACCACAAGGCAGATGAGGGATTTCTCGGTCCGGGCTGCCACGGTATCGTCCATATATACCCCGCTTGTCCTTCTTCTGGGAAGCTTCGCAACAGGCCTTGTACTATGGAAGGGGGGCAGCGAGGTACGCCTGGGACATACCAGCTATGGTACCCTTGTTATGTTCATATCGTATGCCGTCCAGTTCTTTGAGCCTATAAGGCTTTTTTCAAGGGTTTTCACTGAGCTTCAGTACACTCAGGCGGCGGCTGAGCGGGTTGTTACCCTTCTTGAGACCGAGAGCGACATCCAGGACAGCATGGAGGTCGTTGCCCGGTACGGTAACATGCTGGAGTCTGAGAAAACAAAATGGCCTGAATTTCACGGCCATATCGTATTCAGAAACGTGACCTTCCGATACAAGGAAGGCGGAAACGTCCTTGAAAACTTCAATCTTGAGGTAAAGCCGGGTGAGAAGATTGCGCTTGTGGGAGAGACAGGCTCCGGCAAGACGACCATAGTGAATCTTTTGTGCCGCTTCTATGAACCCACTGAAGGAAGCATCCTCATCGACGGAGTTGATTACCGCGAAAGACCCCTTCTGTGGCTTTACTCCAATATAGGCTACGTACTGCAGGAACCTTATCTTTTCAGCGGAACCGTCAGAGAAAACATTGCCTACGGCCGGAGAAACGCCACCATGGATGATATCATCCGTGCCGCAAAAACGGTCAATGCCCATGATTTTATCATGAAGCTGGAAAACGGTTACGATACCCAGGTGGGCGAACGCGGAAGCCGGCTTTCAACCGGCCAGAAACAGCTCATATCCTTTGCCCGGGCAATACTTTCAGACCCTGGCATGTTCATCCTTGACGAAGCAACCTCATCGGTGGACACCGAGACAGAACACCTGATTCAGGATGCGCTGAACAAAGCCCTGGAGGGGAGGACCAGCTTCATCATCGCCCACAGGCTTTCCACCGTGCGCTCTGCTGACAGGATTCTGGTCATCGACAAGGGGAAAATAGTTGAAGAAGGCACCCATAAGGAACTCATGAAGAAAAAAGGTTACTATTACAGGCTGTACATGAACCAGTTCATGAAGGAACAGAAGATTGGCTGAGGCAGCGTCTTTAAATTGAGGCATCGGATTGGATGCCTTTCACCAGTTTTTTCTTTGCAAGGTCGGCTTCTGCTTCCATATAGACCTTTTCAAAGTCTGAATCAATGCCGCCGCGGCTGTATCCCCAGGTAAGCGAAATCCTGTAGGGCTTTTCGAGAGATTCATTAAGCTCGTTAATCCTGCTTTGGAAACGCTCATCAATGGATTTTATCACGTCACCCTGAACGTTCTTTATGAGGATAACATAACGGTCGCAGCTTTGATGTGAAAGGAAATCATCTTCCCTGATACAGCCGGCCAGGACTTTTGATACCGAGTTCATGACAAATTCGCTTTCTTCGAAGCCGTACCGCGAATCTATTTCAAAGAAATTGTCTATTTCCGCAAGAATGACGTAGTAATCATCGCCTCCGGGCTTTCTGCTTTGGAGCATGTTGTTGGCCAGGAAGCGGATGTGTTTCAGCCTGTCCAGGTTATTCCTTACCGTGAGCTCATTAAGCTTCCGGTTTGTGTTTATGAGCCGCTCCAGGGTATCTGACAGTTTCTGTTCCACCTGCTGCTTTTCATAGGTCAGAAATGTGCTTTCGACATGCTGCTGAATCTCAAGGCACAATTGTGCCATGAAGCCTGTCATGTTTTCAGGAGCTGACATTACGATATACCCCAGCTGGCTCTTTCCGATGAAGATAAGCTTTACAAGGACCACACCTTCGAGGGTGCTGAAAATGGTATTCGGAAGAATTGCTGATACATCGAAGGCTTTTGGATAATGGACCGCCCTGCCTGAAGAAAAGCCGTAAATGAGAGTCCCTTTGGGTCCCTGGACGGAAGCCGAATTGTCGTCGAACCTGACCGGTGCCAAAAACCTAACTATGTAGCATGAGTTCATGCCGTATTCGGTAAGACATTCGGTGAGGGCCGACCAGAAATTCCCGTTTTCAAGTGACTGGAAACGTCCGCGGGATGAGAGGGAACCCAGCATAAGACCTGAGTCGGCGCTTGTTCCGGAAAACCGTACCTCATTGCAGCCGCATGAATTTCTTATAACAAGGCGCGGATTTATGGTGTAAACCATGTCCCTGTTATCGGATTTTTCGGGTTCCATAATAAGTTCTGCCACCTTGCGGCACATTTCACCGAAAGGCTGCGCAACGGTGGTCAGCGTATTAATAATGCCCAGCGAGGCGGCTGCATCATCAAAACCTGTCACCGCCACATCACCGGGCACTTCAAGGCCATTGTCGTTTAGGCATTTTATTGCTCCGAAAGCCGTATCGTCGTTGGTGCATACGATGGCATCTATTTTTTTGGACTTAATGTACGGTATGAGCCTTTTTGTGAGATTGTATCCCGAGATATCGCTAAAATTGCCCTCAAGGATAAAGTTCTGCGGAACCTCAAGCCCATTTTGATAGATTACTTTCAGAAAGGCGTCCCGCCGTATCAGGGCTTCAGGGTTTCTGAGGGGGCCGCTTATGTGGGCAAGCTTTTTATAGCCGTGGGATACGAGATGTGAGACTATCTGACTGAAGCCGGAGAAATTGTCGGTCACAACCGAGGGTATGTTTTCAAGCTCTATACCGAAGGAAACAACCGGTATGCCGACCTTTAGGGCCAGGTCCTGGACAAGTTCCTTCCCGGCCCTTGAAGACAGCTGACCGGAAAGAACGAGCGCATCAATGCGTCCACGGGAAACCATGCGGTATACGGTGTTGTACTGATAGTCGGAAACCGAGTTGTTCATAAGGCTGTAGCCTTCAAAGATAATCAGCTGGCAGTTGTAGTTTTTCAGTTCACGGCACAATGACTGAATCAAAGCCTGTCCGTACCTGTTGTGGACAATGGTGGTCAGAAGACCGATTCTCATTGGTTACACCAGCTTTTAGTCATGCGTCATAATATTTAACTTCATTTATTATTATATACCACTTTTGTATCAGATTTAAAACCGCAGCCGCCAGTGATGTAAAAATCCCTCTTCCGGCTTGGGCCTGGTGCACACACAAACAGGCATTTTGCTAAAAATATCCGGCAGCCTGATTCTATTGACGCCCGCTGCAACAAATCCTATAATCAAGGTGTAAACAAAACTGAATACTCTGTTAGGTGAGGCTCCTACACGGATACATACTGCTGCCCGGAAACGTCGAGAGACGCCAATGGGTAAACAAACATTGCCGGATTAAGGTTTTGTTTAATGCAGTCGGCCTTGTGCCTATGCCGTGTAGTGCCAAAACTCGATGAGGGAGAGTGCGGTCATTACGCAATGTAATGATAGAAGTCCGCTCTCGCGGACTTTTATTTTGTATTGGCAGGAATTAAAAGGCTCACGGAAGAATAACCGTGAAACCTAGGCATAATTCATGTGAGGTGATTATTATAGAAGGAAGGTGATTTCCATGATGGAAATCTTCAAGACATCTGAGCGCGGCCTCGAGCTCCGCTCGGTGGACTCTATCGAAAAGGGCTGCTGGATAAATATTGCCGAGCCCACAGAAGAAGAGCTTGAGCTGCTCACTCAAACAATCGGGGCGGAACCCACTTTTCTGCGTGACCCTCTTGATGTTGAGGAGAAGCCCCGTATTGATTCGGAAGATGATCAGACCCTCATCATCGTTGACATCCCGTATGTTTACGAGGATGAGAAATCCATAAAATTCGAAACAATTCCGATGGGTCTGCTACAGGTGAAGGACGACTACATCATTACCATCTGCAGTAAAGAGGTTCCTGTTCTTGACCGCTTCAGAAACGGACAGATTAAGAATCTCTATACTTACAAGAAAACGCGTTTTATCCTTCAGGTCCTGTACTATGTGGCCAAGGATTATCTGAAATACCTGAAGCATATTGACAGGAAAAGCGAGTTCATTGAAAAATCCCTGTATAAATCAATGAGAAACAAGGAACTGTACAGCATGATGGAGCTCAGCAAGAGTCTGGTTTACTTCACGACATCTCTGAAATCCAATGAGACAGTGCTTGAAAGGCTTCTTTCGGGCAAGCTCATAAAGATGTACGAGGAGGACCAGGACCTGCTGGAGGATACCATTATAGAGAACAAGCAGGCAATTGAGATGGCCAATATATACAGCTCCATTTTAAGCGGCATGATGGACGCCTTTGCCTCCATCATTTCCAACAACCAGAACATGGTGATGAAGTTCCTTGCCGCCATCACGATAGTGCTGTCTGTTCCCAACGTCATATTCAGCTTTTTCGGGCAGAACTTCACATGGCCGTTTGGCAGCAATCCGTTCATGTGGCTTTATGTCACCATCGGTTCCCTGATAATCACGCTGCTTGTGGCCTTCATCCTATATAAGCGGGACATGTTCTGATTATGGCCTGAAAATGCCGGCCGGGATTTTGTGATGTCCGGGAAAACCGTGCTACATAACCTGGAAGGGATGAATGGCGTGATGTTCAGACGAAAAAGTGCATCCATATATGTGCCTGACGGAGCGGATACGGAAAAGGCTCTTGAGCGCATAACCCATATGTGCATTGCTGCTCATCAGGATGACATCGAAATGATGGCATCCCACGGCATACTGGAATGTTTCGGAAGTGAGGACCAATGGTTCTGCGGCGTGGTTGTGACCGACGGGGCCGGAAGTCCGAGAGACGGCCGGTACAGCGGATACACCGAAGAAAAGATGCGCAGGGTAAGGCTCCTTGAACAGAAGAAGGCTGCATTTGTGGGAGAGTATGGAGCCGCGGTCATGCTCGGATATTCAAGCGCGGAGGTCCGAAACCCGGAGAATTCGGATGTTGTAGAAGACATTAAGGAGATAATATCCATTGCCAGGCCGCGGGTCATATACACCCATAACCCTGCTGACAAACACGATACCCATGTATCGGTAAGCCTGAGGGTAATAGAGGCACTGAGACAACTGCCCGGTAACCTGATGCCTGAAGAATTTTATGGGTGCGAGCTGTGGAGAGGCCTTGACTGGATGAATGACGGAGAAAAGGTATCCCTCGATATTTCTGACCGGCCTCATATAACCGGGGCACTCATTCAGGTTCATGATTCACAGATAGCATCCAAGAGATATGATCTTGCTTTTGCCGGAAGGACCGTTGCCAATGCGGTTTACGGTGACCCCTACAGCAGGGACCGTTACCGTGCGGTCATACATGCGATGGACCTGATGCCTCTTTTAAAGGACGAGGATATGGATGTGGCCGAGTATGTGGAAGGATTCATCCGCAGGTTTGCCCAGGACACCCTCTCGAGGATACGGCGGCATTCCGGAAAATAAAAGCATGTAGACGCCTTCCATTAAGGAGAACTAATGGTAATTTAAGCCGGCAGTTGATTTTTGGCCGTGTTTGTATTATTATAATCTATGCGCTTTGTTGTTGCGTCAGATGCGCCCATAGCTCAACTGGATAGAGCGTCTGGCTACGGACCAGAAGGTTGCGGGTTCAAGTCCTACTGGGCGCGCCAAAACCCCTGAAGGCTGAATGCTTTCAGGGGTTTTTCAGTATTCATCAAATTGAAGTTTGAACTCTCCTTTTAATTAATCCCGATATTTCAATTGAAAAGGTCACGAATTTTCCCGGCAGATTTTCCTGGCCAATAACGAACCTTAAGTTGATAATTATCGTCTAAATGGTTGAAAACTGGGAAGCTGAAAGGGTGTGTAGTCATGAACGGTAAAAAATTCAGATGGAAAGGGTTATTGGCCGTTCTGTGTGTTGCTGCGGCCCTGGTACTGTTATTCACGATACTTGGCAGGACGACCGGGGATTCTGTGGTTCCAGGAAATATGGCAAAACCTGAGCTTGAGAAGGTAGATACCGTCCAAAGCCGAAGTTATGCACTGACTATATCCGAAGACAGTTCAGCCGAAAGCGGAGAGTCAGAATCCGCGGGTCTGGGCAATTTCAAGCAGGTCACGACGACATTTTCCGAAACCATTGCAGATGATACTCCATCACAGACAGACCGGAAGATAATAAAAGAGGGCAGTGTTTATATCGAGACAGAGGATTTTGATAAGTCCATGTCAGCCTTAGACCTGATGGTGTCACAGTACGGCGGGTTTACGGAGAAAAAGGACATAACCGGCAGCAGCTACTATTACGATTCCTTGAAACACGCCACGGTTGTTATACGTATTCCATCCCAGAATTTTGAAACTGTCATGGAACAGATGGGCACGGTGGGCGTTGTAACCCGGAGCAGTGCCAGCGGAACCGACATCACAGACGAGTACATAGATTACGAAGCAAGGCTGCGGAACCTTAAGGCTCAGGAGGAAACGCTGCTTGAAATCCTCTCAAAAGCCGAAAAGCTCGAGGACGTAATCACCCTGGAATCGAGGATTTCAGAAGTAAGGTATGATATTGAGACCATTGAGAACAAGCTGAAGAACTATGACAGGCTGGTCCAGTACAGCAGAATTACTGTTCAGCTCGACGAAGTGGTGGAACCCACGCGGGCCGTTCCTGTTGCACGGACCCTTGGCGATCGGATGTACACCGCTTTCCAGTCTGCAATAGATTCCTTTACGGACGGCATCGAAAACTTTCTGGTCTGGGTGGTATACAACTGGATACTTCTGACCGCCATTCTCATCATTATTATTTTGCTTGTAATCGTGATTAAAGTCATGAGAAGGAGAAAAAAGGCCGCTGTTACGGTAAATGTTGAATCTGAAGGGACGGACGATGCCGATAAGGATGCTGATAAGACTGATGAGTAACAGCAAAGCCTTTATGTATCCTCTTTAAATCCAGCCGGGCTTTTCTCCGCGAAGTCCGGCTGCTTGTGCATCTTCGTTGCCGGATAGGGTGGGAAGTTGTAAAATAAAATGCCGTAATATATAGAAAACTCATGGTAATCCATTGTAAAATGTTTAATAACCAAAG
>ENA-OWPA01000585-OWPA01000585.1-bioreactor-metagenome-genome-assembly--contig:-NODE-585-length-44605-cov-8.394808_pt1 | contig 44605 bp, 38 predicted proteins | sample MGYA00238139_ERZ651803 | MGnify/ENA primary metagenome ERZ651803 (study PRJEB26909, sample SAMN07631231) | bioreactor metagenome | isolation source: Switchgrass digestor | place: USA: Dartmouth... | reverse complement strand
CGAAATAGATTGTGCTGTATAATCCTTCATAGGTTTGTAAAATAAGACTCTTGAGCCGTCTAGAGCTTGCCACCACCAAATATCGGTTGGTAATTTATTGGTGTCATTCCAATTGAGTTTAGTTGTAACAAAGTTTTCCATACCGGACTTTTTCATTATCTGTGGCATTTGAGCAGAAAATCCAAATACATCAGGAACATATCCAGTTTTACTTGGTTTTCCAAATTCATCTCTGAAAAACTTTTGCGCATGTAGACTTTGACGAACAAGTGCTTCTCCTCCGGATAAGTTTAAATCTGGTTCTACTACTTGTCCGCCAACTATATTCCATTGACCTTTGTTCACAAATTCTTTGATTTCTTCATACATCTCAGGATAATATTCTTTTGCATATTGATAATGCTGCGAAGCAGATGTACTGAACTTGTAATTAGGGCTGTATCTTAAAGCATTTAGTGCCCTGCTATACGTATCTGGGATTATATCTCTTGCAGTTTCTTCAACGGGCCACCCCCATGCAGTATCTATGTGAGAATTCGGAACGACGAATATGATGTCATTATTGTCATATGCAAAAGCTAATGAGTTACCCATTAAAGAAAGCAACATGGAAAATACAATAACCAAGGCAAAAACTTTAATGGGTTTTTTTTCAACATTTTACTCTCCTCTCCTAATTAATTTAACTTTATTAGTTTAAAAAATATAATTAGTTTTATTAGGTTGAAAACTTTGAATTTGGTTTCTGCAAATTTATGTTACAACCTCTTTTTCGCTCCTAATTCGCTAATGTGATTAATTAATTTGGGTATTTTATATTATTTGATACTTGTTTAAGATTCTGTATAGCATTACGGCTGTCTCTGCTCTTGTAGCATAACTTTTAGGATTAATTGTATTGTCAGGATTGCCTATAATAATGCCTTCTCTCACTAGCGTCGCAACACTTTCTATGGCATAATCAGAAACCTGTGAGGCATCATTAAATCTGCTAATATCGTTAAATGTTCCCGTAATAGTAACCTTCTTTGTTAGTTCTAATGCCCTTGCTACCATCACCATCATATCTTCTCTAGTAATTTGGGCGTCTGGGTTAAATTTGTTATTACCTACGCCTTTAACAATGCCTAATTTTTTGGCTATCCCTATCGGTCCATAATAGTACATGTGTTGTTCTACATCATCAAAGTTAGAATCGATTTCTCCCATGTTTTCTAGATTAAACGCTCTTACTAGCAAAGTAATAAATTCTGCTCTTGTGATATTTTTACCGGGTTCAAAAGTTGTTTCCGAAGTTCCTTTTATGATACCTAAGGTAGCTAATGTTTCTATTGCTTCTTTTGCCCATGGGTAGTCTTCAATATCTTCAAATGCTTTCTTTATAGGTGGTTCTTCTGGCTCTTCTGGTTCTTTAGGCTCCTTTGGTTCTTTAGGTCTTGATGATCCTCCTCCACTACCAGTGCTTTCTTTAAGAACTTTTACTTCGCAAGTTACTTCCTTACCTTGATACTTTATAGTTATGACAGCATTACCAGCACTTATTGCTTTGATTTTACCTTTTCCGATGACCGTTACAACTTTGGTATTTGAGCTCTCATAGCTCGCTTCTTCTGTTATGTCCTTTTCTGTTCCATCACTGTATTTGGCTTTAACTATTAGTCGATAGGTCTCGCCCTCTTTTAGGAAAACTTCATCAACATCTAGTTCTATAGCTTCAAGCTCTGGAATTGTTTCTTTTATCACATCGAAGTATTCTATTGCAGTTATATTGCCCTTCCCAACTATTACTGTATATCTACCAACTGGCGCATCTCCTGGTAATGTGATGACATCTTCAAAGTCGCCATTTTCTGTCCCTTTAATTACGTTAACATACATTATTGTGCCGTTTGGTCTTAAAATTTTTATTGTTACTTCATCTAGATTGGTTGTACCTTTTATGACCACCTTATCTCCTGGCATCTTGTCCGAAATTTGTTCAACGTTTACTGTCTCTTCAGCTAGTGCATTTAGTGGCACTAGCGTTGTTATAAATATTATTAAAGTTAGTATACCTACAACCTTTTTTATCACATCCTCACTCCTTTCTATAGACTAGACATTCGATTGCTATCAAAGTTCATATAACACAGCTACAGACAAATTCTTATAAAATAATTTTATATTTTTACAATTCATACCATATATGTAATTTTTTGTAAAATAATGTGCATAATTACTTTAATTTTTATATTTGCAAAAAGCACATTTTGCAATATATTAATTAATACCATTTGCAATATGTTATAAATTACCTATTTTTGAATACATATAACGTTGTATATTTTTTATTGACCGAAAGTTAGTGAGATCAGAAGTGACATTGTATCATAAATTTAAATATCTAAGACATTTACTAGGAGTAGGGTGGTTTATACAAATGTAAAACCACCCTTAAATTAAGCTACTTTACACCTATTTATACATCTTCTTTCTTTAACACTGATACACCTGTATCTATGTAATCTGGGCCAGTATCTTCACCCTTTAAAGCTTTTACTGCTGTTTTAATTCCTTCATAACCCATTATATCTGGGTTCTGAGCCATTGTTGCATATAAGTATCCTTCTTTTATCAGATTAAGAATAGCATCTGATTTGTCAAACCCAACACCGATAACTTTTCCACCTGACTCCTTTATTGCATTTCCTGTACCTACTGTACATCCTTCATTTGCACCAAAAATGCCAACACAACCCTGTGTTATGTAGTTTGCAGCAATATCTTTTGATCTAGCAGCATCACCATCGCTATACTGGGTTTCTAGTATTTCAAAATTGGTATTTGCAAAAGCTTTGCGGAATCCTTCTTCACGGGCTACTGTAGACGCTGTGGCAGCATTTACATTAACTATGCCGATTTTCCCTTCTGTAATGCCATTAGCTTTAAGAGCCCCAATCAACTCCTCACCGGCTTTTTGACCTGCAGCAACGTTATCAGTTGCTATAGTTTGAACGGCAGGGAAAGCTGCTGGAGAGTCAACATAGACGATCGTAACTCCTGCAGCTTTAGCCTCTTCAAGAGCAGAAGTTACTGCATCAGGCCCATTTGCTGCTAAAAGTATTGCATCTGCGCCAGCTGCTACAGCATTATTTATGCACTCGATTTGTTTAGCATCATCTTTTACATCAGGAGCAAGCCAATGGTAATCGATATTACCTAACTCATCAACAGCCTTTTTACAACCTAAGTCAACATTTACCCAATGTTGGTCCATTTGATCCATAGTTATAAGGTATATCTTATATTTTTCAGATTCTGCCCCTTGAGACGTTTCTTGCTGCGGCGTTGTTTCCTGCTGCTGTGCTGGTTGATTGCCGCCACAACCCGTTAATAGGCTGGCAACCATGATCATACATAAAAGCCCTACTATTAATTTTCTTAACACTTCAGTTCCCTCCTGATTATTTTAGTTTTAATTTAAAATTAAAGCATTATGCTTTAATTTCAGCTTTATTAACTGTAGTAATGTTTTTCTTCTTTCTAATTGGTCTGCCTTTTCTTATAATAACATCTAGCAATACAGATACTACAACAATAACTCCAATTGCTATGTTTCGAATAGCAACCGGCGCTCCTGCAAATTGTAGACCATTTTGAAGCACTCCCCATATAGAAGCACCGATTACTGTTCCTAATAATATTCCTTGACCTCCAAGGGTACTTACACCACCAATAACTGAAGCTGCAACTGCATACATTTCGTAACCGTTTCCTGCATCCATAGTGCCCATACCACTAATCGCACAAGTAATAAGTCCAACAGTACAGGAACAAAATGAGCTTACTACATACGCTGTTGTTGTTATGTGAGCAATATTGACACCAGAAAGTCGCGCCGCCTCTATGTTGCTGCCAATTGCATAAATGTAACGGCCAGTACGTGTTTTGTTCAAAATAAAGTTGAATATTATCCATAATACAGCCGCAATCCATATTGTATTAAAAACCCCAAAATTCTTTCCATAGTAAAAGAAGTCCCTGAAACCTTTTGCGGCTGCCCCTATCGAATCAGTATTATAGTTATTGTTTACAATCTGTGCTATACCCCTTGCAATAGTCATAGTTCCAAGGGTTGCAATAAATGGAGGCAACTTACAGTTTGCAACGAGCTGACCATTTATAATTCCAATGGCTAAGCAACATATATATGTAATTAACACAGCAACCCAAGGATTTACGCCTTTCGTCATCATTGTGGCAGAAACCATGCAGCTCATGCCAACTACAGAACCAATGGAGAGGTCAATGTTGCCAGTAATTAATACGTAGGATTGACCTATGCCAATTATTAGAATCGGTGCAATCTGGCGTAACAAATTCGCAATATTTCTGTTTGAGAAAAAAACTGGATTTAATATTCCAAACACAATGCACAAAACTACAAGACCAAAAGCTACTGTAATTACCTGTCCCATTCCTCTTATAGCCATTATTTTTCTTAATATGTTTTTATCATCTCTCTTTTTCATCTTTAACTCCCCTAGATTGTGATATGTTTATTACATGCAAAATTATGTTAATTTACTTTTCAAATTTCGTTGCATATTCCATGATCATGTTTTGTGTGGCATGTTCAATATCCAACTCACCGGTAATTCTACCATTACACATTACAAGTATTCTATCGCTCATGCCTAAAATCTCCGGCATTTCCGAAGAAACGAATATCACACCTATTCCTTGCTTTTTTAAATCGTTCATTAGATTATAAATCTCGACTTTCGCTGCAACGTCAATTCCTCTTGTAGGCTCATCAAATATTACTACCCGCGAATTCCTAGCTAGCCATTTACTTACTACTACCTTTTGTTGATTACCTCCTGAAAGGCTATCAGTTACCACGTCAATATCTGGCAACTTAATTTTTAAATCTTTTACCATCTTATTTGCAATTGCTTTTTCTTCGTTTTCGTCTACAATCCCACATGATTTAGAAAGAAAATCTAAATTTGGCAGAGCAATATTTTCTCTTACACTTAACTTTGTGCACAAACCGTCTCTTTTTCTATCTTCCGGCACCAAAACTATGCCAGCATTAATTGCATCTATTGGCTTATTTATAGTTACAGATTTACCATCTAGGATAATTTCGCCGGATTCTTTCGGTTCCGCACCAAAAATTGCACGTGTTGTCTCTGTCCGACCAGCTCCCATAAGACCGGCTATCCCTAAAATTTCACCTTCATATAGCTCAAAATTAATATTTCTTACTAGCCTGCCCGCATTTAAATTTTTGACTTCGAATATTTTTTCCCCTCTTTTTACGTTAACTCTAGGAAATTTCTGTTTTATTTCGCGACCCACCATGTTGGATATGATTTCCTGCAAAGTAGTTTCTGCGTAATTCATTGTTGTTATATATCTACCATCTCGCATAATAGTGACGCGATCCACGATATGTTGTAATTCTTCCAAACGATGAGAAATATAGATTATTCCACAACCTTCTCCTTTTAATTTTCTTATAATCTTAAATAAATCATCAATCTCTTTTTCAGATAATGCAGAAGTAGGTTCATCCATTATCAGTATTCGCGAATTTGTAGAAAGAGCCTTGGCAATCTCTACTAACTGCTGTTTTGAAACAGGCAAATTGCCAACAATTTCATCCGGTGAAATATCAATATTAAGCTTATCAAGAATACATTTGGCCTCTTTACTCATCTCCTTACTTGATAAAATTCCCATCTTAGTTATTTCTCGACCCAAAAATATGTTTTCGGCTACCGAAAGATGCGGACAAAGATTTAATTCCTGGTGAATTATAGCTACACCCAATTGTTGTGCTTTTTTCGGCGTCAATTCTGTAACCGTATCCCCAAAAATTTTAATCTCACCGCTGTCCGCAGTATAAACACCACTTAGCACCTTCATTAATGTGGATTTACCTGCGCCATTTTCCCCTAGCAGTGCATGAACTTCTCCCGATTTTAGATTGAAAGATACATCATCTAATGCTTTAACTCCCGGAAAAGTTTTATTAATGTGTTCCATTTCAACAATGTATTCTTGCATAAACACCACCTAGTTATAGGTTTTTGTTTGATATGATTTGTGCTATTGTTTATATAGTTTTTATTGCGTAATTATTTATAATTAACATACCAATATATAACTTCTGATAAAAGGGGGGAATTTTTGGATTTATGGGGGTTTTTTTAGAAATGTTCAGATGAGTATTTCAGAGGTGTTTATCATAGATTGGCTCGTAAATAGGAAAACTTCTCACTAGAATATTGTTTTTGCAGCCTTCCTTGTTCTATGACCATTAAACGGTTTGCTACAACAAGGCAATCAGATATACTAACTGCTAAAATAATCACTGTTATATGCTTTTTTCTCAATTGATCAATTAGCTGTACCAAATGATGCCTATGATACATATCTGCATCAGAAAAGGGTTGTATTAAAATAACAATGTCAGGCTTATAAAGATGAACCCTATAGTACACTAAATTATATAAAGATTTGGGCGTTAAATTTTTTATATCGCTTGCATAAATATCTTCACCGATTAATTTCTCATATTCTTGAATTACACTTTTTTGGATATTTTTCATTGGACACCAGAAAGATAGTTTCTTGTTTGCTAGAAAACATAAATTATCGATATAACTCATTTCTTTAAATAACATACTTTGAATTGGATTTTCTTGAATGAAACATATATTGTTTTTTAAATGTTTTAGGGTTTTAGTGTAATTTACTCCTTTAAAAAAAATTTGACCAGATAATGGTTTTATTTCTCCATTAATTAATTCTATAAAATCAGTTAAAACAGTATTGTTCATATCTAAAAAAACTACACATTCACCTTTTTGTATAGTGAAACTCAAATTCTTTATATTATCTGTTGAAATATTTTGGAATTTTAATATGCCATTTTCACTTTCTCTAGAAACTAACGGAAAGTCAATATGGCTAAAATCAAGGCTAAAAGAAGCAATCACCTCATCTCGAAATTCACTTTTATTTAATACCTTAATTACTTTCCCATTTTTCATTATTGAAATTCTATCACATATTTTAAAAGCTTCTTCATGATGATTACAGATATATAAAAAGGATATTCCTTGTTTTGTATAATATCTAATGATTTTATGAATTTTTTTTAAATCTGCCGTGCTTATAAAATTGCTAATATCTCGAATAACGATTAATTTAACCTTTGCTACAATAGCCTTTAAAATTTCCACAACGCACTTTTCAAAAGGTGACAAATTGAAAACTAATTCATTGCCGTCTATCGAAATATTTAAGTCTTTTGTAAGTAATTTCAATTTAGCATTTAGAAAATTAGAATTAATTAAGTATCCTTTAAAACCTTTACTGATTACAAAAATATTGTCCACCACAGTTAAGTTTTCTACTAAACGACTTTGTCTTTCAATTACAGCAACCGGATTGTAACTCATAGAACTGTGTTCATAATTGTTAACCATGTTTTCTTCTAAATAAACATGACCATAATGTATGGGAACGTTTTGACAGAAAAGTTTGATAAGTGCTTCTTTGCCATGGTCGTTTAAGCATAATAGTCCCATAATTTCTCCTTTAAAAATGTGCATGCTAAAATTATCTAAAACGGTTACACCATCAATAATCTGAGTTACTCTCTCTAACCTAAAAATTTCTTGTTTCATCTATAGCACCTTCTGTTCTAAATATTCTGGGCAGAGTAATTTCTACATCTGTTCCTACATTTTCAGTGCTAAAAATATTAATACCGTATTGTTCTCCAAACAAAAGTTTTATCCTATTATTGACATTTATCATAGCAATTCCTGCTTTTTTTTCATCATCTGACTTCACATATTCAAAAGACTGTACATTGAGCTTTTCATTAAGTTCCATTAGGCGCTCTTCTTTCATTCCTATCCCATCATCAGAAACAGTAATTATCAATCTCTTGGGAGTGGTTTCAACCTTTATACGTACATGTCCTTTCCCCATCTTCTTTTCTATACCGTGAAAGATGGCATTTTCAACAATAGGTTGGAGTGTCAGTTTAGGCAACTGGTATTTTAGTACTTCATCTTTATTTTCGCTGTCAATTTCAATACTTAAACTAAGGCGTTCGCCAAAACGATATTGTTGAATATAATAATAATCTTCAATATTAGATAATTCATCCTCTAAAGTAACCAGATTATTATAATTAGAAATCGCGTACCGAAAAAATTTACCTAAAGCTTCAGCCATTTCAGCAATACTGTCTAAACCTGCTAGAATAGCCTCTCCTCGAATTCCTTCCAAACTATTATATAAAAAGTGAGGATTGATTTGGTTTTGTAGAGCAAGGTACTGTGCTTGCTTTTTTGTAGCTTTCATAACTTCTTGCGTATTATAAATTGCTTTAACTTTATTGATAACATCTTCCATTTCGGGGCTAAAAGGATATTGCAATTCAAACATTCCTTGTACCGTATAGCCTTTTACAAAAAGCTGCATTATTTTAGAAGTTTCTTTATACGGTATAAATAACCACCTATAAAACAAATATAAAGTGCCCAAGTATGCAAAATAGGGTACTATCAATAATAAAAAATAAAAACTTTGTGAATTACAATAAATTACAGTTAAAAAAATAAGAAGATAGGCTGATAAGACAATCAAAGCTACAATTATATAAAAAGCCCTGTAAAATAAATACTTATTTTTATTCATAGCTCGATTTTCCATTCTAAGCATAAAGTTTTCTATATTCATGAGGTTTCAGTCCCGTAAGCCGCTTAAAAGTTTTTGTAAAATGCTTTAGGTCGTTATATCCAACGGTTTGGCAAATATCAATGGTGCTCAAATTTGTTTCTTTTAATAATTCTTTAGCCTTGTTTATTCTAATTTCCGAAAGATATTCCGTAAAATTTTTTCCGCTTTCTTTTTTAAATAAGGCACTAAAATACGACTCATTAAACCCAACAAATTCACTAACTTCTTTTAAAGTTATACGATGCATATAGTTTTGATGAATATATTCTTTTGCCATCAATATCGGTTTAATATCAGCTTGAATTTTTTCTTTTATAATAACATCTATAATTTTACTTATAGATTCAGACAAACAAATAAACAATTCCCATACAGAACTACATAGATCAGCTCGTAAATAAAAAGTCGAATTAGAATCTTCAATTTTATCTACGTCAAATTGAAAATTTCTAATCGATCTTAAAAACAAACTAAATATATCGATAACTAAATTAAAAACTTCCTGGCCAAAAACATTTGTTTTTCTTAAAACTTGATGCCTAAGAAAATCTATTTCTCTAACGACACCATCTTTGTCTAAAATTTCTAGTGAGGTTTCCAATTTTTTAATAGTGTCACCAAAAAGGACCTTTAAATCAGAATATACTTTCGGCTGAAAACCTTCAAGTATTTTCCCAGTTCCTTCTACCAAACGTTGTTTTATTGCCCATTCAGCTGTTTTAAGAGAATGTTTTATCTGGCATATGTCATTTACTGCCTCTCCACGACCTATCGTCACTTCTTTAGTACAAAATAAGTTTTTTTGTACAAGTATCTCATCTAGACTGCATTTTAGTTTTTTTCGTATGTTTTTTTTATTCTGCTCTCCATAGTTTAACATACAATATACTCTGCTATTTTTTAAGTAAATTTCCATGTCAAAACAGTCTGATATTAACTTTTCCCTTAAGATGTGTGAAATTTTTTGTTTTAGAATCTGTATGTTCCCATAAGATTCATTATGTTCGTAATCTAGTTTAACTACTAGCACTTCAAAAATGCCAGGGCAGAAATGAAAATAGTAGTTCTTATTTACTTCATCAATATTAAAATTAATTTGATTAACTACATCTTCTAACAAATCATTTAAAAAGCTAGAACGTAATTTTTCTGCATTGTTTTGTAGACTAAGTCGCAGCTGTTCTTGTACAGTATTGTGTTCTGTTTTTTGTTTATGTTTTTTACGGATATTGTTTAGAGTAGTAATAAGTTCTTTTTTGTTAATGGGCTTTAACAAGTAATCGCTAACTCCATATTTTATAGCGCTTTGAGCATATTCAAAATTACCATAACCACTTATTATGATAAAATCTATATTTTTGTTTATTTGCTTGCCTTGCTTAATCACTTCCAACCCATCATAACCAGGCATACGAATATCTGTAATCACTATATCAGGCTTTAATTTTCTTATTAACTCTAATGTTTCTAAACCATTATTTGCAATCCCAACTACTTCCATATCCATAGACTTCCAATCAATTAAACCAAAAATCAGTTGACACACTTTCACCTCATCATCTGCAATAATGACTTTAATCATAATATTTACCCCTCAATCAAAAAATTTATCCCTTCAACCCCCAAAACAGCATAGTAACTGGCAGTGCCAGAAATGCAAGAAAATTGAAGCAATCGTTCCTAATCTATATAATAAAAATGAATAGTTTGATTTGTCAAGTTCTTTAGATTACGCAAAACTATCGTTAATGTTTGAATGGATTCAAAAAAAACAAAAAACTCCCGCAGCTTAATAAATCCAAGTTAAACTACGAGAGCTTCTAAAAAATTATTGTTCGTTTACAGAAGTACAAAACTTTTTTGTAAGGCTAACTGTCATTAAATAATGTGGAGAATGTTGTAAATAAATCGCAGCATATATCAAGAAAGTTTTAACATTTTTTTGTTCTGCTCCTTTGTCTTACAGCTTCAAATACTATGATGCCATGGGCTACTGCTACGTTTAACGACTCAGCCTGACCAGGCATATCAATTCTAACTAATTTATCGGAAATCTCAGAGATTTCTTGCGATACGCCACTCGCTTCCGAACCCATCACTATGACGGTACTTGTTTTAAAGTTTACATTGTAATAATCTTGTTTTGCAGATAAATGTGTGGTTACAACTTGCCCACCTCTCTGTTTTATCTCAAGAAGTGTTTTGCTTAAATCATCAGTATGCACTATGGGAATGTGGAATATGGAACCCATAGCTGACCGAACAACTTTGGGGTTGTATATGTCTACACACCCTTTTCCTACAATAATGCCATCAGCACCAGCTGCATCGGCAGTTCTTATTATTGTCCCCAAATTGCCTGGGTCCTGTATTTTATCCAAAGCAATTATTAGAAAGTTGTCTTTAATTATATTATCCAGCTTCGCATCTTTAAAATTGATAACCGCTAAAATTCCTTGAGGTGTTACAGTATCAGCCAGTTCGGTAAAGGATTTATTTGAAGCCTTGTATAATCTGTCCTCAGAAATTTTCTTTTTAAGCCTTCCTAAAAAGACATCATTTGAGTCTAAAAAACCATCCGATAATACGACAAATCTTATGTCATAAGCAGAATCAATAACTTCTTCAATATTTCTTACACCTTCAACAATAAAGCACCGATTTTTCACTCTTGCGGTTTTAGACTCTCTCAAGGTCTTAATTAATCTTTGTTGCCTTTTAGATAGTTCTTTTAACATTTATCTGCACCTATTTAAAATACCTTTCCAATTTTTCTATATCCTCTTTATGGCCAACCACCACAAGTATATCATCTTTAAAAATCACATCATCTGCATGAGGCGAAATTATTACATCATTATTATTGCGCTTTATAGCCATAACGTTTAATCCGTATTTTTTTCTCATATCGAGCTGTCTAAGGCTTTTATCAAACCATGCCGGTACAGCGGCGATTTCTACAATGGAATATTCCGGCGAAAGCTCTATGTAATCTAGAATATTAGAATAAATCAAATTGTGAGCAACTCGGACGCCCATATCTCTTTCTGGAAATACCACTCTATCAGCACCGATTTTGTACAACACCTTTCCATGTAATTGACTTTGGGCTTTTGCTACTACATATTTTATACCCATTTCCTTTAACATAATCGTAATCAGAATACTTGATTGAATATCATCTCCTATACTAACTATTGCAACATCAAAATTTTTAACACCTAATGCCTTTAAAATATTTTCATCTGTCGCATCTGCTTGAACTGCATGGGTTATGCTGTCAGCCATGTTCTGTATAATATCTTCATCTCGGTCAATTCCCATAACATCATAACCGAGGTTGTACAACGTTTTAGCTAAACTTGAACCAAAACGGCCTAAACCAACAACCAAATATTGCCTCATGCACAATCCTCCATTTAACCTACTAGGATTCGCTCTTCAGGAAACTTTATTAATGATTTATTTGTTTGATTGCCTAAAGCCGTAGCAAGAGTGAGCGGTCCCAATCGACCTGTGAACATAGTCAATATTATTACGATTTTACCAAAATCCGTAAGCCCCGGCGTAATACCTAAACTCAAACCAACAGTTGAAAAAGCTGCCGTGGTCTCAAATACAATCGAAAAAAAGTCTGCCTCTTCCGTAATTGTCAATATAAATGAGCTGATAAACACCAGCAGTACAGATACAATCGCTATAACTATAGCTTTAAATACATTATCCATCGGTATGCGCCTTTTAAATATTTCAACATGTTCTTTTGATGCAATTACAGTATATATCATCAAAATGATAAGCGCAAAGGTTGAGGTTTTTATGCCGCCTCCCGTTGATGCAGGTGACGATCCTATAAACATTAAAATTATAGATAAATATTTTGCCGGCGTTGTCAAATCTTCAAGGTTTAAAGTATTAAAGCCGGAAGTCCTGGTAGATACTGAATGAAATGCCGCTGCCAGCATCTTTCCTGAAGGTGTAAGTGTGCCTAATGTTTTTGGATTGTTCTGTTCCAATACATAAAACATCATACAACCCAAAAACATCAAAATTAATGTCATCGTAATGACAACCTTTGAATGCAACGATAAACGCCTAAAATCTCGCGTGGTCAATATGTCATAAATCACAGTGAATCCAAGACCACCACACTCGTTAAGTACCATTGTTACAATATTTATTATTGGGTCTTCAATAAATGGTGCAAGGCTCCTAAACCCACCTACAACATCAAAACCTGAATTGTTAAACGCAGAAACTGCGTGAAACAGGCCATAATATAAACTTTGGCCAACATCATAATATTTGACAAATCGAAAAACAAGCAGCACTGCGCCAAACCCCTCGAAGACAAGGGTTATAAGCAAAATGCGCCTAGTTAGTCTCACTAGGCCTGATAGCGTAAATTGATTTAGAGCTTCCTGTATTACCAGCCTTTCTCGCAAAGTTATCTTTTTTCCTAATAAAAGGAATAACAAAGTAGCCATGGTCATTATACCAAGGCCGCCTATTTGAATTAAAACCAGTATAACAATCTGACCAAAAAGAGAAAAGTGTGTATAAGTATCAACAACAGTAAGGCCGGTAACACATACAGCCGATGTGGCTGTGAAGAGAGCATTTAGAAAGCCAATACTTTCTCCACTTTTCGAAGCCTCCGGCAGGCTTAAAAGGATTGCTCCCACCAGTATTAATAAGCAAACACCAAAAGCTAGTGTCCGAGTAGGCTTTATCTTTTTAAGTCCTGCATCTAATAGCTTAATCCCTATCGCCTCCGAAATATCCAAAAAAAGCGACCTGAGCCGCTTTTTACTGGACGTTTGCCTTGGCAATATCTACCAACTGAGAAAACCCGCTGGCATCATTTATTGCCATTTCAGACAACATTTTGCGATTAATTTGTATTCCGGCTTTTTTAAGGCCGCAGATAAACTTGCTGTAAGAAATTCCATTGGATCTGGCTGCGGCATTGATTCTGGCAATCCACAGCTTCCTAAAATCTCTCTTTTTAAGTTTTCTACCTCTGTAAGCATGAGATAAAGCCTTTAAGACCGCCTGGTTAGCAGGTCTAAATAATTTGCTCATTGAGCCTCTATAACCTTTTGCAAGCTTAAGAATCTTTTTATGTCGCTTACGTGCAGTAACTCCTCTTTTAACTCGTGCCATATAATTATCCTCCTTTGACTTACATATAAGGTATTACCTGTTTTATTCTCTTTAAATCGGCTTTACTAAGCATAGCCGGTTTTCTTAAGTATCTTTTTCTCTTAGCAGTTTTCTTGGTTAATATATGGCTTTTGAAGGCCTTAGCCCTTTTAATCTTACCTGTTTTTGTAACTCTAAATCTTTTAGCAGCTCCTCTGTGTGTTTTTACTTTTGGCATAAATATGTCACTCCTTAGTTTTAGTTTGTTTTGGTGAAAGAATCATGACCATATTTCTACCTTCAATTACAGGTGGCTTTTCAACTACTCCCAGCTCTTTTGTCTGTTCTATCATCTTGTTTAAAACGTCCTCACCCAATTTGGTGTGTGTCATTTGCCTACCCCGAAATTTAATGCTCACCTTAACCTTGTTTCCATCTTGTAAAAACTTTATAGCACTTTTTAATCTGACTTGGAAATCGTGGTCATCAATGGTAGGGTTCATCCTGATTTCTTTTACATTGATTACTTTTTGATTTTTGCGTGCTTCTTTTTCACGTTTGCTCTGTTCATATTTATATTTCCCATAATCCATAATTTTACATACGGGCGGCTTGGCATTAGATGCAACCTTTACAAGGTCCAGTTGAGCTTCCTGTGCGTGGCGCAGCGCATCTTTTAACGGCATGATACCCAATTGCTTTCCATCAGGGCCTATTACTCTAACTTCGCGAGCCTTAATTTCGTGGTTCACCTGTATATCCTTATCTTTGCTAATACTGTTCACCTCCAAGACATAATAAAACCAATTAATAAAAAAGGGACGAGAAGAATCACTCGTCCCGTCCTTACCGTTGACAGATTAATAACCTTATAAGCCTTAGCCATAAGGTGAGAAGTGAATCTTCTGCTTAGAATTGTTATTTAATTACACCAGTTAATATATCACATATTAACCTTTACTGTCAATTAAATTTTGAAGTTAATGATTTTACTTCATCAATAAAGGATTCAATAGATTTTTGCCCAATATCGCCTTTTTCCCTCACCCGCACAGAAACAGTATTTTCTTCTGCTTCTTTATCGCCCACAATTAACATATATGGAACTTTTTGCATCTGTGCTTCTCGTATTTTGTAGCCTATCTTTTCGTTTCTTTCGTCAAGCTCTACTCTGATACCAGCTTCCTCCAAGCGGTGTTTTACTTTGCGGGCATAATCCATGTGTTTTTCACTAATAGGCAGTATTCTGGCCTGAACAGGAGCCAGCCAAACCGGAAAAGCACCGGCAAAATGTTCTATCAATATCCCGATGAACCGTTCTATACTGCCGAAGATAACGCGGTGAATCATAACTGGGCGATGTTTTTCTCCATCAGGACCAATATACGTTAAGTCAAAGCGCTCTGGCATCTGGAAGTCCAACTGTATGGTGCCGCACTGCCATGTCCTTCCTATACTATCCTTTAAGTGAAAATCTATTTTAGGACCGTAAAAAGCGCCATCGCCTTCATTTATTTTATATGGCATACCTTTTTTTTCTAGGGCTTTTTGCAAGGCATTTGTTGCCTGCTCCCATAGCTCGTCAGAGCCCATGGAGTCCTCAGGTCTTGTGGAAAGCTCTACATGATATTCAAAGCCAAATATTTTGTAGACATAATCAATTAAATCTATTACACCTATTATCTCTTCCTCTATTTGAGAAGGCATCATAAAGATGTGCGCATCATCCTGGGTAAAACAGCGTACTCTCATGAGGCCGTGCAATACCCCTGACTTTTCGTGCCTATGGACAAGCCCAAGTTCTCCCAATCTTATGGGTAAATCCCTGTAACTGTGTGAAGCAGTTTTATACATGAGTATGCCGCCAGGGCAGTTCATGGGCTTTACTGCATAATCCAATTCATCTATTTTAGTAAAGTACATATTCTCCTTGTAGTGGTCCCAGTGGCCTGATCTGCGCCAGAGCTGTTCATTTAATATGATGGGTGTTTTTATCTCCTGATAACCCCGTTTTTGATGCTCACGGCGCCAAAAATCAGTCAATATATTCCATATCACCATGCCCTTTGGATGGAAAAACGGAAAACCTGGCCCTTCTTCGTGAATGCTGAAAAGATCCAGTTCTTTGCCTAGTTTGCGATGATCGCGTTTTTTAGCTTCTTCAATTCTGGCAAGGTATTCTTCCAGCATGGATTTTTTGGGAAAAGATATGCCGTAAATCCTTTGAAGCATCTTATTGCGTTCATCGCCTCTCCAGTAAGCGCCAGCAAGGCTTGTCAGCTTAAAGGCTTTTATTTTGCCCGTAGAGGGAATATGAGGACCTGCACAAAGGTCTGTAAACTCTCCCTGTTTATAAAAACTTATGTTCGCCTCTTCTGGAAGTTCCTCAACTAATTCTACTTTATAAGGCTCATTTTGGTTTTTCAAATGATTTAAAGCTTCTTGCCTTGAAATATCTTCCCGATAAAAAGCATAGTCTTCTGCAACTATTTTCGCCATTTCCTGTTCTATTTTCTCAAGATCAGATGGAGAAAAGCTTTCCTCCCTGTCAAAATCATAATAGAAGCCTTCGTCAATAGCAGGGCCGATAGCAAGCTTTACTTCAGGAAATAGTCGCTTTACTGCCTGGGCCATTACATGAGATGAGCTGTGCCAAAATACTTTACGCCCTTCTTCATCGTCAAAAGTCAGTATTTCAACCTGGCAATCGTCTTGGACTTTGTAGCTTAAATCTTTTACGACTCCGTCCACTTTGGCAGCCAGGGCCTCTTTTCCCAGCTTCTTGCTTATATCTTCGGCAATTTCAAACAATGAAATACCCTTCGGATATGTTTTTTTAATTCCATCTTTTAATGTTACCTGTACTTCGTTCATAATACCCCTTCCTTTACCTTTATGTTACATTATGTTATTCAAAAAGCCTCTCATCCCTAAGGGACGAGAGGCTTTCCCGTGGTTCCACCCTAATTTGAACTCATTAGCTTTTAAGGCTTGCAGCCGTAAAACTCCGAGGTGGTCTTCGGCTTAGTTTTCCCAGGGCTTTTCCAGCTACCGGCCCCTCTCTGAGGGAAAAATCATAAGCTTACTCTTCTCATCATAGTTTTTTGTAACTATAGAATTTTATTTATTATAAATCTTATGGTTACATATGTCAAGAGTTCGCGGCTACTGTCCTACAGCTTTATTGCTGCGCTGATATATTATACCTACTAATGCCAAAAGGGCCCCTGATAAAATCAAAATTGTTTCTACCGATATCACATCTGCCAAGGGACCGAAAATCAAAATGGCCACCGGCATAGAACTGGCTGTGATAATTTGAACAATAGAAAAGACCCGGCCTAACACGGATGGATCAGTAATTTCCTGAATAAATACTGTTTCCGCTGTGGAGATAATAGGCACAAAGAAACCAGAACATGCCATAATAATCAAATATAAGATAAAGTTTCCCGTTATGCCGAGCAGGACGAAGCTTATTCCAAAAGCCACAAGGCAGATAGCAATGGTTTTAATCTTATCCTTGAAATCTCCATGTAATGAAACAAATACGCCACCAATTAGTGTACCGATTGTCCAGACTATCTCAATAGCAGAGAGTCTCCATACATCACCGCCGAAACTTCTTTCTACTTGAAGGGGTGTCAGTACAGCTGCAGGAGTAATTAAAAAGAAGGAGAATGCATAACAGATAATAATTCCTCTAAGCAATGGATGCTGGAATGCATAATAAATACCCTGTTTTAAATCAGTGAATATAGATTCATGTGCATCCATACGTTCAACTTTTTCCACCTTTATAAATCCAATTATCAGAACAGCAAATGCCGCAGTAACCACATCCACCATAAAGGCCCACGCAATGTCCATAGTAGCAAGGAGTGCACCTCCTGCAGCAGGTGCAAGCAGCATTAATAAAGAATTCAGCGTTTGATTGACTCCCTGGACCTTTGTTAGGTTTTCCTTAGGTACAAGCTGAGGATAAATAGCATTTACAGCAGGCGTTTGAATTCCAGCTCCAATTGAACGCACTGCTGATACCGCAAGCAATAACTCCATGCGTCTAAAGCCCGCCCAAAAAGCAATGGCGAGGCCCAGTGTTGCCAAAGCAATAAAACTATCTGATAACATAATCAGGTATTTTCGATTATATCTATCTGCCCAAACACCGCCCCATAGTGAAACCACTACCTGCGGAACCATTGAGCAAATAGTAGACATCATTAACCATACTCCCGAAGAAGTTTCTAGTGTAATATACCACATAATAGCAAAGGCAACAACTGATGAGCCAAATAACGATATGTTTTGACTTAAGAGAAATAAAATAATCCTTTTGTCAAAAAGCGGCTGACCTTTTTTTACAGCTTTATTCGTCATAAAAGATTTCCCTTTCATTTATTTTGAAAGGATAATAGCACCAAAAAACGACAGAGGACATAAATCCACTGTCGTAATTATAACACTACCTAATAATTGTTTAAATGATACCATAAAAGGGTCTAAATTTCAATAAAAATAGCCAAATCATCCGCGTAAATTTACTGAACAAACGCACTTTTGTTCTGCCAAGGTCTTTAACTTGCGGATAGCCATTCTGTCTTTATGAAGTATCTCTCCTACAACATCTCTGGATTTATCATCCAGGTTGCCCCTCAGGATTTTTTCAGCCATATTGACGCCTCTGGTTTCTCCTTCGATGGCCTTTTTTAATATCTCAGCATCATCGCTCCTAAATCCCAAGTCTAAATTAACCTTTAAATCACCCATTTTACCCTTAAAACCAAGGTTTTCGTCAGGCTGCCCTCCTAAATTCTGGATATAAGTAGCAAGTTTTTCTATATTACTCCGGTGCTGTTGTTGAATCCTTTGAAATTCGGTTTTTATTTTCTCATCTTCTACCCTAGATATGAAATTATTAAAGCTTTCCACTGCCATGTATTCCCCCTGCAAAAGCTCATTTAGTACTTTTATTATTTTAATTGTATCTTTCATCCCATCACTCCTTATAAAAATGCGCTGTCTTTATCTTGCCACTAAGTTGCAAATTAATACTTGTTTATAAATCGTTCTTTAGCTTCCTTATATGAATTAAGCTTTTTTACTTTGAATTCTAAAAGCATATGTTATAATATCCTATATTATAGTATTTTTTTAATATTACGGAATTCCTTAGGTGAAAGCGGTGATATCAATGGCAGAGATGATAACACTACTTATCTTTGCCTGTGTGCTGTTTGTCTGTATACTGAAAGATTTTTCAATATTAGTTGCCCTGTTTTTGGGTCTCATATGCTTTGTTTTTTATTCACTGTACAGAAAATACACATATGCGCAAATAGGTAAAATGATTTTAAATGGCATTAAGGAAGCAAGAACAATTCTCATAGTATTTTCATTAATAGGAATGCTAACTGCTCTTTGGCGGGCTGGTGGGACAATTCCATTTATAATCTATCATACACTTTTGATGGTTGATTCACGGTTTTTTGTCATGTTTGCCTTTCTTTTGTGTTCACTGGTTTCTTTTTTAACAGGAACAGCTTTCGGAACAGTCAGCACCATGGGAATAATTTGTATGATTACAGGCAAAGCATTAGGTATATCTCCTTTTTATCTTGGGGGAGCTATTTTATCAGGTGTTTTTTTTGGCGACAGGTGTTCTCCCATGTCTACCAGCGCACTGCTGGTTTGTGAACTGACCGGAACTGATATCTACACTAACATAAAAAACATGATAAAAACTTCGGCTTTTCCTTTTATATTTACAGTCGCCTTTTATGCAATTACCGGATATGTGGGCATTAGCAGCAATGTAACAACTGACACTGTGGCTGTTTTTGCGGATAATTTTAATTTAAGTCCCTGGGTAATACTGCCTGCTCTTATAATTGTGGTACTCGCGATTTGCAAATATAATATCAAAGTGACAATTGTTTGGAGTATCATATTCGGCATTTTTATTTGCCTTTACTTTCAGGAGATGAGCTTGTACGAACTTTTTAAGTGTTTAATATACGGCTATCATACGGAAAACTTGACACTTGCCAAGTTAATAAACGGTGGAGGACTTATATCCATGGCAAAAACTATGGCAATAATCGCAATTTCTTCATCCTATTTTGGTATCTTTCGCAACACAAAATTGCTCGACCGAATAAAGCTTTGGAGTAATACCATAGCCCAGCACAGTACAAAGTTTGCTACGGTGTTAATTATTTCAATAATTACCGCAGCGTTTAGCTGCAATCAAACTCTTGCAACAATGTTGACTTATGAAATAGCGAATAATCTAATTTCCGACAGAGAACAATTAGCTGTTTATCTGGAAAATACAGTTATATTAGTGAGTGCCCTTATTCCCTGGAGTATTGCTGCTGTATTTCCAATTTCAACTGTAGGTGCTCCAACAAACTCCATAACTTATGCAGTTTATCTGTACCTTGTCCCTCTGTGGAATCTTTTCATTTCATTTATGAATCCTAAAGATAAAAGGGCCGGACTTTTAAACTCAGTAAGGAGGAAATGTCATGAGAAAACAGCTGAACTTCGATAATTTTATTATCTTCGATGGAGCCATGGGCACCATGCTTCAAGCCTTTGGAATGGGAGCCGGAGAACTGCCGGAAAGCTATAATTTCACTCATCCGGATATTATAGAATCTATTCACAGCAAATACGTGGAAGCCGGTGCAGATGTTATAACTACCAACACATTCGGAGCTAACCGATTTAAACTTAAAGGTTCAGGATTTGCTGTAAAAGATGTGGTTGCTCAGGCGGTCAAATTGGCCCGCAATGCAGCACAGTCAAAATTGGTTGCTCTCGATATAGGCCCTACGGGAAAGCTCATGAAACCACACGGCGATTTATCTTTTGAGGATGCATATACTGCTTTTTCCGAACAAATCATGGCAGGAGTAGCGGCAGGAGCAGACGTAATCCTCATAGAAACCATGTCAGATATATATGAAGCTAAAGCCGCTGTCCTGGCAGCTAAAGAAAACAGCAAGCTTCCAGTAATATGTACCATGACCTTTCAACAGGACGGTAGGACTCTAACAGGTACAGATGTGCTTACAATGGTCAACATCTTACAGAACTTAGGCCTTGACGCACTAGGAGCAAACTGTTCCCTTGGCCCAAAGGAAATTATGCGCTTGGTAGATAAATTGGTGCGGTATTCTAAAATACCGGTAATTATTCAGCCAAATGCGGGACTTCCTAAAATCCAAGACGGTAAAACTGTTTACGAAATAGAACCACAGGAATTTTCCCTTTATGCCAAAGCAATGGCACAAAAAGGTGTTACAATACTGGGCGGATGCTGTGGCACAACACCGGAGCATATTAGAGCCGTAAAAAATGTGCTTTGGGGTTTTAGTCCCGGAAAAAGAAATGTTGTGGATTTTACGGCGGCTAGTTCCTATTCTAAAACCGTAATTTTGACAGAGGGCATAAGCATAATTGGTGAAAGGATAAACCCCTCGGGAAAGCCCAAAATGAAGCAGGCCCTTAGAAACCGCACCTACGATTACATACTTAAAGAAGCCATAAAGCAAAGGGATGCAGGAGCTAAAATTATAAATGTAAATGCAGGCCTTCCGGAAATAGACGAAAAGCAAGCCATGATTGAGCTGGTGACAAAACTGCAAGGCGCTGTTAATTCTCCCCTGATGTTTGATAGCACAAAACCACAAGTATTAGAAGCAGCATGCAGGATCTACAGTGGAAGACCTATAATAAACTCGGTAAATGGCAAGGCAAGTTCAATGGAAGCCATTTTGCCCATAGCAAAAAAATACGGAGCCTGTGTAATCGCCATGACTTTAGACGAAACGGGCATTCCTGAAACCCCGGAAAAAAGGTTAAAAATAGCAGAAAAGATCATTGAAACAGCAACAGCCTACGGTATCCACAAAAATGACATTATCGTTGACTGCCTTGTGCTTGCGTCTTCAGCCGAACAAGAGGCGGCGGCCCAAACCATTAAGGCATTACAACTTATCAAAAAGGAGCTAGGAGTTTTAACAATTCTCGGAGTCAGCAATATTTCCTTTGGTTTACCAAACAGGTCATTATTAAACCGAACTTTTTTAGCAGCTGCCCTCGGCGCTGGACTTGATCTTCCAATTATAGATCCATTGGATTTGGAAATGATAAAGACAATAGACGCATTTAATGTGCTTTCAGGCCATGATAAAAATGCAGATCATTACATCAGCACCTATGCAAAATCTGCTGACATTACAAATGTAGAAAAAATAGATAGACCCGATTTAAAATCAATTATCTGTGAGGGGTTAACGGATGAAGTTAAGCCTGCTATTGATGAGCTGTTAAAACAAAAATCTCCCATGGAAATCGTAGATGGGATCTTAATCCCTGCACTAGATGATGTAGGTAAGAAATTCGAAACCGGCGAAATCTTCCTGCCCCAGATGATAATGTCAGCTGAAACTGCAAAGACTGCCTTTCAGATAATAAATTCTTATACTAAAAGCACCGAACAAAACACTTCTTATATCAAAGGCAAGATACTGCTGGCCACCGTCAGAGGCGATATTCATGAAATTGGAAAAAATATTGTCAAAGCAATGCTGGAAAATTACGGCTACGAAGTAATTGATCTTGGAATAGATGTGCCGGAACAGGAAATTGTAGAAAAGATAAAACAGGAAAATATCCGCCTTGTTGGATTGAGCGCACTCATGACAAGTTCGGTAAAAAGCATGGAAGATACTATCAAAGCCATAAAACTTAATGGCATTGACTGCAAGGTAATGGTGGGTGGTGCTGTGTTAAATCCTGAGTATGCAAACATGATTGGTGCTGATTACTATGGAAAAGACGCTCGCGCTGCTGTAGAGATAGCCCAAAAGGTTTTTCAAGCCTAATAAATGTTTAGAAAAAAATCGTGTGAAAATTTATGCTGAATTAAATAGTTTTTATCAATGATTTTTTCGGTTTGAGAGAGTATTTGGCTCGGCATAAAGCAGGCATTTTTCACTTTACAGCTATAAAATTTCCAAGGGGATTTGACCTATATGTATCCGAGGATGGAGTTAATTTCAGTTCTGTCTTTCTAGATGGCCTTAACAATCCCCACAACTATGGTGGCAGAATTCTCTTTGTAGACAGTGAAAATAATTTATACATTGGGACAGCAAATCCCTTTGAAGGTTGTGAGGTATGGAAGACGGATAGTATTCCAGACACAACACTTGAGCCTTGCAATGAAAACCACTATAAGGAATTACAGCAAGTTAGAGAACTAATAAATGAAAATTTCAAAGTCATCAGTGAAAATATGCCAGTCATCCTGGAGCTCATATCAAAAAATACCTGTCTGAAATCCCTGTAAGCCAAAAAAAAGAAAGAGGACAGTGAGTTGTCCTCTTTCTTTTATAATGTTGCCGTGAAGTTAACTGAATTTAACTAAAACCTTTAATTTGGTTCCATCATTGTTGGCTAAAGTTTTAAAAGCATCTAATACGTTATCTAAATTATATTCATCTGTAACAATATCATCTATATTAACTTTTCCGCTGGATGTTAAATCAATTAAAGGCTCAAAATCATTTAAGCTATTTCTAGAACCATATACATTTAATTCTTTTTGCAGTAAAACAGAGTGATTAAAGGTTGTCTCTCTTTTCCCGTTTCCCACCAGTATAATTTTCCCTGCAAAAGCCACTGTTTCAATACATTTCAGGAAAGTTTCAGGGGCACCTGCTGCTTCCACACAGACATCCATGCCATCGCCATTGGTTATCTCTAAAACTTTTTTCTTTACATCCTCTTTACCTACATTAATAACACCATCAGCGCCCATCTTCTTGGCATATTCCAATCTTCCATCTAGCATATCAGCTGCATAAACCTTTGCGCCCTTAAGTTTTGCTGAAATCAACGCAAAGATCCCAATTGGCCCGGCGCCAAAAACTAACACATTGTCTTCCTCTTGGACTTCCCCACGATTAATTGCATGATAACCAATTGAAAAAGGTTCAATCAATGCTAAGGTTCTTGCATTTAAACCCTTGCCATGGTAAATTCTTTCAATTGGCATTGTAATATATTCTGCAAAAGAACCGTCTCTGTGAACACCCATTGTCTGGTTAGACTCACAGCAGTTTACTTTTCCTTTCCTGCATGAATAGCATTTGCCACAGTTAAAATAGGGATTAGCAGTAACAATCATACCTTTTTTTAAGCCATAGTCATTTTCCTCAATTTCCACTATTTCAGCAGAAAACTCATGGCCTGGAACCCGTGGGTAAGTGGCAAAAGGCTGATTTCCCGTATAAGTTGCAACATCTGAACCACAGATGCCACAATATTTTATTTTTAAAAGAGCTTCTCCTTTTTTAGGAATAGGTATATCTTTTTCAATAACTTCGATTTTCCCTGGTTCCTTTATATATACTACTTTCATTTTTAAATTTTTCGCCTCCAAAAAAAAAGTAAATGATTAAATGCTACATCTATTAGATTCTTTTCAATGCAGCTTCTCTCGACGTCCTTAAATGTTCAAGGATACTCTTTTCTATTTTTTTAATATCCCTGTCAATTAGAGAATCGATAATGGCAAAATGCTCCGGTTTAGATCTTGTCTCTATATCTCCTATCTCTAAAGTGGACATAATGCGAATGCGAGAATCAAGATCGTAAATTTTGCTCATAAATTCTATTAAATAGTCGTTTTTGCTACTTTGGACAATGTATTTATGAAATTGAATATCCAAATCAAAATACTTCATAGCATCAGGAGTATTGGGGATAAATTTTATTTTACTAAATTTTTCTTTAAATTCCATCAAGCAGTCAATTGACATGTTTTTACATGAGTTTGTAGCAGTATAAACCTCTACCATTTCTCTAATTTGATAGACTTCATGAATATCTTTAACTGTAATAGGAGATACAATAATCCCTTTTCTGGGGAAAATAGTTATAAAGTTTTCTTGCTGCAGCCTTAATAATGCTTCTCTTACAGGAGTTCTACTCATACCTAACTCTTCACAAATTTCAGATTCTGATATATCACTGCCTGGCAATATTTGGCATTTTATTATTTTCTCTTTAATACTTTTGTAGGCTTGTTCTGTCAGTGACAAAGTCTTTTTCAAAAATATTCCCCCTGCCGTGTGATCAGTTTTAGTAGACTAAATTGACTATTCCTGTAGAGAAGGCTGGTACAAATGTTATTAGCAATAAACATATGAAAATTAAAGCATAAAATGGCACTGCTTCTCTTAGAAAATCTCTGATCTTACACTTGGTTATTCCACATGTTACAAACATCAATGTTCCAACTGGCGGTGTGACACAGCCGATGGCCAAATTAAATATTACTGTCATTGCAAATTGTATTTCATCGATGCCATAAGCTGCAGCAGTCGGTGCCAACAAAGGTACTAGTATTATCATTGCGGCATTTCCTTCGATAAACATACCGATAACAAGTAAGAATAAATTAACTGCAATTAAAAATAAATATTTGTTTGAAATATTTGCTAGTATGAACTCCATAAAGAGCTGTGGAATCTTCTCCCTTGTCAAAATCCAGGAGAAAGCTGAAGCAGCTCCAACTATCAACATAATACCACATGTACCAGTTACTGTCTCTTTTAAGCCGGCAACAAACTCTTTAAAGCCCATCTCTCTATACACTATTAAACCGAGGAAAAGGGCGTAAACAACGGCAGCAGAACCAGCCTCAGTTGGTGTAAAGATTCCGATACGTATACCACCGATGATAACTAGTGGCAGTAACAGCGGCAAAAAGGCCTTTTTAAGAGCATCAAAAAATTCACTTGGTGTGGCAGCACTATCCCGGGAGGGCTTGTAGCCACGCTTTTTTGAAATTATATGCACCATTATCATCAATGCAATACACAGCAATATTCCTGGTCCAAAACCAGCTACAAATAATTTACCTATTGAAATATTTGCAAGGGAACCATATAGAATCATAGCAATACCTGGTGGAATCAGTGGTGTGATAATAGCAGAAAAAGCTGTTACTACAGAGGAAAAAGCATTTGAATAGCCTTTCCGCACCATTTGTGGAACCAACATTTTGGCGTCCATTGAAGCATCGGCTAAATTGGAACCTGACATTCCGCCCATTAAAGTAGATACTAATATGTTAACTTGGGCTAATCCGCCCACTACATGTCCAGTCACCACATCGGCAAAATCATATATTCTATTTGAAACTCCAGCATAATTCATATATGCTGCTGCTCCAATAAAGAATGGAATAGCAAGCAGTGGAATACTTTCAATACCGGCAATAACTCTCTGGGCAATAATCTGGGTTGGCACATTAGGTGTTAAAATGAAATAAACAGCTGAACCTGCCAGAATTGAGACAAAGGCAGGTACCTTTAAAAACAACAAGACTAGCATTATTATAAAGGCTAGGCCTACGATACTTGCTCCCACTTTATACTCCTCCTTGGACTTCATTTGTACTTAAAAAATACTGTACAACCGTCACTGTGTAGCTAATAATCATAATAATACACCCCACCGGAAAAGCGCCGTAAATTAATCCATAAGGTATACCCAGTATATTAGTCAATCTCTCTGTCCTAACCATCTGTTGTGCAAGAACAGTTGAATATTTTGTATAGTATATAAGAACTGCTATGACAACTACATATTCAAAGACTTTTATAATTTTCCGCAAAGCCTTTGGTAATGAATCCACCAAAATATCTATTGATACGTGTTCCCCCAATCTAAAAGTTGCTCCTCCGCCAAGGAAAACTACCCAAACGAAACACCATAGCTGTACTTCTTCAGTCCAAACTAAAGGATTATTAAAAAAATAACGCATAATTACACCAAGGAAAGTAACAAATATTAGTACAGCCATGGCTATACATGTTACTGCCCAGTCTAAATTTGACAGCAAGTGTAACAGCCCGTTTTTAGACTTCATTATTTCATCCCCTTCAGCGTATTTATATGCCGGAGACTATATGTCTCCGGCTTCACAAATCCATCATCAGTTTTTCATTTGTTTTATTTCATGCTATTTTTAACTGTTTCATATAATCCTTCAGACCATATTGAAGTGAAATCGGGAAGTGAATAGAATTTTTCTGCTGCTTTTCTAAACTCTTCTTGGTCAACTTCTATAACTTGTACGCCTTCTTCTTTGAACTTTTCTAAGGTTTCTTGTTCTACCTTAATTACCAAGTCGTTGTTGTATAGACCTGCTTCTTCAGCAGTTTCTACCAAAATTTGTTGTTGTTCAGGTGTTAAAGAATTGAAAAATTCAGTGCCGCAAACTAAAGTGGTAAAGTTTTTGATATGGCCATCAAGGGTTAAGTACTTAGCCACTTCATGGAATCTTCCGTTGTAAAGTACTGGCAAAGGATTTTCAAGGCCATCTATGGTTCCTTGCTGCAGTGATGTATATACTTCTCCAAGAGCCATACCTACTGGTGCAGCTCCTAAAACTTCAAAACCTTTGATTTGAATTTTGTTATTTGGCACACGGATTTTCATGCCTTTTAAATCACTGGGACTATTTACTGGTTTTGTTGTAAGAGTATGTCTTTCGCCATATATCCAGTTAGAAGCTATAATTTTTAGTCCTTTTTCTTCTAATTTTGCACATTGTTCTTTGTACCAATCGCTTTCTACTAGTTTCCAGCACTCATCCCATGTTTCAAAAAGATAAGGAGCAAAAACAATTCCAAAATCTGGCACTCCTCTGTCAGCATAGAAGGCTCCGTCAGCCAATGTAACAACAGCGTCTCCAGCTAACATTTGGTCCATTAAGTCATTCTTTGAACCTAATTGGCTGGAAGGATAAAGTTCCATTTTCATAGTTCCGTTGCTTCTCTCTTCAAGAAGCCTTTTCCACTCATTCATGCCTAGGTCAAAGGGTTCTCCTGGGTGATTTTCATACCCCACTTTGACAACAACTGGCTTAGGTTCGCTGGCAGTTTCTCCGCTAGGAGGTGCTTTTGTTTCTTGTTTTGCAGTAGAACCGCAGGCCGTCAAGATTGCTAATGTCAGTGCTGCAATAAGTAATAAAGCAATCTTTTTTTTCATTATGTTCTCTCCTTTCTTTTTTCTGCACCGCTGATATACCACTAATATATCAGCGATATATCAGTAATATTAAAGTACAGTTATAATATATTTAATTTTTGTGTTTGTGTCAAGCTTAAATTTTATTTCATCTTAAATTAATACGTATTTGTAAACAATAGTTTAAATTCTATCAAGTTAACATTATTAAAATATAATAAAATCGAGCCGATAATTCCTACTAAAATCACCTTTTTGGATGATTACTTTATCATTTTTACACAATGTACTATATAATGTAATAGTAAAGTTTAGCAAATGTAGAATTCATATTTTTTTTCAAGCGAGCATTAGGGACGCTTTCTGTACATTATAAGCGGGAGGAATTCAGTGATGAGAAAAGATTTTCGGATAATTATGCCACTTATTGCTGTGTTACTTTTAACTGTCCTTTTGTCAGGGTGCAGCAATTCTAACTTCAACGACATTTCACCTTCTGAAAACTCGCTTCACAAGCCTTCTACTGATAGTTTAACTGCTGACGAATCTTCCTCCTTAAATATTTATTATAAAGTATACAGCGACACTGTAAAAGATGTAGACGGCACACTGCTTGTAAAATTTAGGTTTACATATCCTTACATCGATAATCCCAATAACCATGAGGGCATTGCAGTAATAAATAACTATTATCAAACCCAATTGGAGCAATTTATAAAAACCGTCGTGCCCGAAGGGAAAAAAGCAGCTTTAGAACTAAAAAAAGCTGCCGAAAATAATGGCTTTGATTTTCACAACTTATATTACGAGAGAGAAGCAAGCATCTGCTACAATGGCAATCATTTGCTATCTGTTCTTAATATCGGCTATGAGTATACTGGTGGTGCACACCCTACGAACTACTGGTCTTCCGAAACATTTGATGTTAAAACAGGCAGGATGCTTTCTCTATCCGACATCTTTGGCCTTAGCAAGGAAGAAGTTCTGGAAAAGGTTTATGAAACTGTCATCAGTCAGATTGAATCGACTACAGAAGAGGATTATTATTACTTCGAAAACTATGAGGAAAATGTAAAAAATCATTATTCGGAGAATGATTTTATCCTCGGTCCCAATGGCATTATATTCTACTATCAGCTATATACAATCGCTCCTTATGTTGCAGGTATCCCAACCTTTGAACTGCCATATGATAAGGCGGGAGATCTGGCGATTCAAATATTGCCTCTTGAATCAAATGAGCTAGAAAGAGAAATATACCTTCAAGCAGGAAGACTGATAGAAGCCAATAAAGATGTGTTTTACAATATATTCGGTCTCGCTATGCTTCCACTGGAATTACCTGAAAACATCTCCGGAGAACAGTCTCTATTTCCAGTAAAAGACAATAGATTTATTACTTTTTCTGACCTTGACAATTATATAAGAGGAATTTATGTAAAAAGTGAAGCTGACGCACTGATGAATAGTGGCAGATATGTTGACAAAGGCGGAAGGCTCCATGGCGATATAAACAAAGATGGCAGCATGGGGTATTATGTTGACTGGAACAATTACCGCTTTGAAGTAAATGAAATAAGTGAAAACAGTGCAACTATAAAGATCTATGTGATTGATGATTCACCTGCCGGCAGAGAAGAAAAAATCATCGAAATTAACATGCTAAAGGAAAACGACCAATGGCTGTTGGAAAAGATGTTTTACTGATAACTATACATTTACCGTGCTTTCGCCAACTCCAATTGTTCATAAGCAACTACCATATTTTTAATTTCTTTAGCTTTGTATAAAGCCTTGTCAGCATATTTTAAAAGGATATCAGTATTCATTGGAAAGTCAGTGGTTACTATGCCGATACTGACAGTAATTTTTTCGCTGACATAATCAAAAGTAAAATTCTTTTCTTCTACTGCTCGCTTAATTCTTTCAGCCATTTTTACTGCGTTTTCTTTACAAGTTTGAGGTAGTACAACAGCAAATTCCTCACCACCCAGTCTTACAATCATATCTTCCTTTCTCGCATTGCTTTTTAGTATATCTGCAAATTGTGTTAGTACTTGATCCCCTGCTTGATGCCCATAAGTATCATTGATCCTTTTAAAATTATCAATATCTATCATCATCAACGATACTGGAAGCATTATTTTATAAACTACAGGCATTTTGGAAAAGAAAGACCTTCTATTATACACGCCTGTTAAACAATCTCTGTTGGCTTTTTGATAAAGGTCTTTTATGATAACACCACAAGCAAAGAATAAAAACAATTGAGTGATAATATGAGCAACTAGAATCGAACGTAAATTTGATATACCACAATAATAAAAAGCAATGAGCCATATTACTGAACAAACTGAAACAAATATCAATGGTGCAAAATTGTAAAACAATTCTTTCATATCATTTCACCATTCTTTTAAAAGGTTTGTTTCAGCTACACCGCCGTGACTTTATGGCTGTAACTTAATATGTATATTAAGCAAATCCCTTTAAAAAAACATCACCCGAACAGGTGAAAGCGTAAAAAAACCACATCCTGAATTTAATAAAGGATGTGGTTTTTATAAATATCTACATGTAATTTGCTAAATAAGATTTAGCTCTTTTGCTTTTTGCACCGCCTGTATTCTTCTGCTTACTTGCAATTTTCCATATATATTTTTTATATGTGTCTTTACAGTATTATTGGATATATCAAGCCTTTTTGCAATTTCCTTATTAGTTAAGCCTTCAGCAAGAAGTTTTATTATCTCTATCTCTCTATCTGTTAGCGTTTCAACTAACAAAGTGCACGCATACTCTTCTTTTAATTTATTAATACTCAAAAAATCTTCTAGTGCCTTAATGTAATTTGTCTGACCGAGCAGCAACATTAATAGTTCCAAGCGCTCTTTAGTAAAAACATTTGCCATTAGATTATTCTCAAGGTATAACACTCCCACAGGTATGCCTCTGATATGTAGCGGTAAACATAAAATGGAAATATTGCCTGCACTAGAAACGTAGGGGTCTTTTGTGAAGATGCCAACCTGCTGGGAGTTATTTATTATGACTGGCTCCTGTGTGTTGGCAACATATCTAACAATTCCTTTAGAAAGTTTGCGATGGCTTTGCTTTAGGGAAATAGACTCGACTATTGTAAGGTTGCTTTGACTGTCTATTTCAGCTTCTATAAATAATTCATCTTCCTTTTCTATAATTAAAAAACCTTTAGTGGCAAAAACACATCTCATGGCGGCTTTTAAAATATTTTCAGGGTCGCTTTTGAACTCTCGTATTATAGCAGATATAGTATTTTGCAAAATACTCAACTCCAGATTGTCAGCCTTGTCCTTTTCCCTGATAAAAGTATTCCAAATGCTGTTTTTTAAAGCCTCTTCTGTGTTGTTTTCAACCCCTTTTGCCTTGGTTAAAACGTCATCCAACAGCTCCGGATATCGATCTCTAATTTCTCGCACTTTGGCTAATGCTCCCCATTCACTGTATAATTTTAAAGCATCAGACATATATGCTTTTGCTACTCTCACTTTCCCTTCAGCAAAATAAAACCTTGCCGCCAATTCACATCCAATAGCCTCATTTTGCTTATAACCGTTATCCCGGGCAGCTTGAATTGCCTTTTCGTATAATTCTTCAGCCTGCAGTTTTTTCCCAAAAATTCGCATCCTTTCTGCCTCAACAAGTTGAAATTTGTGCGAGAAATTTTCCGCACATGAAACAGACCATCTCTTCATCATTTTTTGATTATTCTTTAAAGTTTTCAAAAACTTTTTTCTTAAGTTTATAGGACTTTCTTCATATAAAGCGGTAATTATCAGTGAGTAATAAAAATTACACTCTGCAGACAATAGAAATCCCTGTATTGAAGCAGCACAGTCCTTTATTTTTTCAGCTACAGCCAATGCTTCTCGGTAATTTCCCGCCAGATACTGGATTTGCATTTCCGTATAATAGTAAGCTGCCAGCGATGCCTTATCCTTTTTGCCAATTTGCAAAAAACTTTCTTCTTCTAAACTTTCATTAGGTTTTCGACTATGAAACCCAAGGTCGCTTGTTAAAATAGAAACAGCTCTGTTATAAACGGCAGCATTTAAACTAAGATTTTCATGCTTTACTTTTTGTACATAGTTTCTACACTCGCTGATCTCACAGATAATATCACTCAGCGGTGTACCAATTATGTATTTATTCTCGAGAATAACTGTATGAGAGTAGCCGTTGATAAGCACATCCCCTGCTTCAAATGCATATTTTACTGCTTTTTGCAAGTAGTCAATTCCTACTTTTGCATGACGAGACCAGTGACAAATGATAGCCCCAAAGGTAAAATACACTATACATTTTGGATAGATTTTGTCGTATTTTTCGGTAAGTTTTATTGCTACGTTCCCCAGTCTTTCACCTGCAGCGTAATTGCCGAATACACTCCCTTCAACAATACTGTAGCCAATGAAACCAATAGGCGCCATTTCAGTTCTACCATATCTTAATGTATGATTTCCCGCTTTTACAATGGCAAGCGCATACAAATCAGGATAATCAGTACATGTAGCGAATATAAACTTTATTAGCAGTTCCGCAACTTTCCTCTGAACTGGATCCTTCATTTCCGGCAATTTATAAAGATCTTCTATTTTTCTACCTATCATGAACACTTTATATAATAATAGTTCTTTTAATTTATCTGTCATGGAAGGTCTCGCCGGTATTGTCATTCCCAGCCTTTTTAGTGCTTTGATGCCTATTTCGACTGCTTCAAAGTATTTTCCCTTTCCCGTATATAATAACATTTGCAAGCCATACACATCTGCTTTATCAAGTTCATTATTTGCCCTGCTTATAATCAATTCAAAGAGCTTTTTAGCTTCAGCTGTATTTCCAATTAAAAATTCACATTGAGCGTGTTCCACATAGAGGTCATAACATAAATCATAACATAATTCCCAGGCATTTAAAGGAAGTAATGTTATCCCTGCTTTAAAACATTTAGCGGCTGTATCAAAAGCTGCAGATGCTTTAGCCTTCCGACCTGCAACCAGATTATACTGTGCAAGTTTTAGCCTTTCTTGGGAATCAGTTACTAAATCTATGCCTCGATTAATGTGGTCCATTGCGGTCAATATTCTGTCATTAAACTCTTCTTGCTTTGTGCTTTGCAAAATCAAATGTCCAACTTTTAAATGGGCAACCTTTTTTTCCTTATCAGTTAACAACGTATATACAGCTTGACTAACCCTATCATGTAAAAACTCAAAAATATAGTTTTCGGTGTCTGTTTCTGTAGGGAAGCCCTCTTTTTTCTCATCAGTTAGCACAATCACTAACCCTTCGGCTATCACCTGCTCCATAAGGACAGCAACTTCGGCCTCTGCCTTTTGGCTTACTGCTGCCAATGTTTTTATATTAAATTTATTACCTATGCACGAAGCCAGTTTTAAAATATCCAATTGTTCTTTTTTAAGTTTTTTGAGCCTAGCGAGTATCAGATCTAAAACATCATCTGGAATTTGCAGCCTATTGATGGATTCTGATTTCCATTCCCAGCTTCCCTGTTTAATATTAAATGTTATTAGTCTTTGGTTATAAATAGATATTAGCATCTGACTTAAAAACAATGGATTCCCGTATGTTTTGCGATACAAAATCTTAGCAAGTAATTCTGCTTTCTCTTTATTGCAGCGGAAAGTTTCTGCTATAAACTCCGTGACATCCATTAAGTTAAGGGGAAAGAGCTGTATCTGCATAAATGAAATTTCTTCTTTTTCTATTTCTTCAATAGCAGCCTGTAGAGGGTGAGTTGGCTCTATTTCATTGTCGCGATAGGCGCCGATTATGAGCAGAAATCTAGAATCGACATTTTTTGATATAAACTTTAATAGCCGTAAAGAAGCTGCATCTGCCCACTGTAAATCATCTAAGAAAATAACAAGCGGTGTATTCATTTTTGAAAAAACTTTAATAAAATCATCAAACACCTTTAAAAATCGGTTAATGGCTTCCTTTGGTTGAAGCATCTCAACAGAAGGTTGGTGACCTATTAATATATTTAAATTCGGTATTATTTCTGTGATAAGTGCTCCATTATTGCCTATAGCACGTTGTATTTCTCTTTTCCATTCGTTGAGTTTGTCCTTGCTTTCGGTCATAAGCTGTCTAACTACACTTGTCAATGCACTGGAAATTGCTGCATACGGTACATTTTGTCTAAGCTGCTCAAATTTGCCATAAGCATAATACCCTTTGCTAACGGCAAGGGGCTTTACAATCTCATTTATCAACATAGTCTTTCCTATACCCGCACAGCCGCTTATAAATATTAACCCACCTTCGCCTGAACAAGCGCGTTCAAAAGCTTTTTGTAATGCTTTTGCTTCCCGTTTACGCCCAAAAAGCCTTGTGGGTAATTTGAAGTGAGGTGTTATATCAAACTCACCTAGTTTGAAAGGCTCTATATTACCCTTTGCGTGCCATTGCCGTCTACACTCCATCAAATCTCTTAACAGACCATAAGCTGTCTGATATCTCTCATGGGCATTTTTAGAAAGGAGTTTCATTGTTATTTCAGATATAATTGATGGAATTTGTGAATTGATTGCATTCGGTTTTTCCGGTATCCTAGTAGCATGAACTTGAACCCATTCAGCAGTACTGTCTGCTTCAAATGGAAGTTTACCAGTTAACATCTCATAGAATATTACTCCCAATGAATAATAATCCACCGAAAAACCTAATGGGCCTTCTTTTTGGGCCGATTGTTCGGGAGATAAATATTTTATATCTCCTGTAAAATTGCTTTTAATCATTGTTTTTGAATTATCTGCTGAATATAAAATTGCATTACTAAAATCAGTTATTTTGACTTCTTTATTATCAATGTTAATAAAAATATTATCCGGCGTTAAATTCCTATGAATAATGCCATTGTGATGGATCTCACCCAAACTTTGTGTAAGTTTGATAGAAATATCGAGAAATAATTCAATATTCGCATGATTTCCCTTAAAAAAATTTCTCAGAGAAATTTCTTTGCCCTTTTCAATTTTTAAATTATCCAGCACTTATCAGCCCCCCTCTTAATCAGACGGCAACTGTGCACTTGTTTAAAACATCCATATTTACCATAATATTATATAATATTTTATTTTAAAAATTTAAGCTTTTTTATAAAAATACTTTCTATATATTTTTCTTGCATAAAACATTGAAAATTCTCAAACTTAAACTGCTGTTTTATTCCAAAACGGTTATTTGTGGTAAATAAAAGCCGGGTTTAATGTAAAGATCTTTATCAACATTAATTACACAATAAAAACCATAAGTGAAGAACACTTATGGTTTAACGTCGATTGAGGTAGTTTTTAAGTTCTTCAGCTAACAAATGTCTTTTCAGTTACAGACATTTTTTTCAGGGTATTAGAAATATTATTTCAATATCAAGCTTTATAACAAGTAATAAGATAGTAAAGCTTGTACTAAGCCCACAAAAAAGCCTAATACACCACCAAGAACTTCTATTTGCTTTAATTCTCGCTTTGAAAGTCTTATGATCAAATCCTCAAGTTGCTCTAAGTCTAGGGAGTTGATTTTGTCTTCTACAAGTTGCTTTAAGTCCAGTTGTTCTTTGGCTTTTTGAGCTAATGCGATTTTTATTTCATCAAAAATCTCAGTTCCGTTCCTGTCAATCATATCGCCAACAAAATTAACTATATATTCTTTTAAACCTGATGGTATGAAACCTGGAAGCTTTTCACCAACTCTTTTGTCTATTATATTCCTTATATATTTAATAATTTCAGTTTTAGTCCCCATATTAGCCAGGTTATCTATAATCTCTTCAGTGGAAATGATCTCATGTTCTAATGCCTCTCCAATATTTCTAGAAATGTCAAACCTGCGTTTAGGAATTAATCCTTGTATTTCAATCCCCAAAAGCGGAATTTTAACTGGATTTAAAGGTCTAAAAATAAGTCTTATGGCTAGAAGATTAGTGCCCCAGCCGATTAGTGCTCCGATGAATGGCATCAATGCTAGCTGAACGTAATAATTCATAAAAAACATCACCAATTTGATAATAACATACATGTGATTTAAAAAAAAGGCCTTCAGGCCTTACTTCTTAGTGAAAGATTCGGATTTTACACATATATCACAGTGATTGCAAAAACTCACTCTGCCTTCAAATATATTGTAGAGAGCATTGGCAACCTCGCGCTTTTCACTTCCATTATAGCCATGAATAGTAATTCTCCTAGGAGCAATATTTATCAAAGTACTTACAGTTATGTCGTCCATGTTGACATCCGGATTTTCTTTAGCTATTAAATCAAGACTAGAATCCCTTTCAATAAAATTTAAATTTTCATCCATTAATATTATTTGATTACTGGTAAATACTACATTTACTAAATCTCTTTTTGGCTCCTGAAGGTCTACAAAATGACGAAGCAGTTTTATAAATTCCCGATACTCTTTATCCATGAGAAATTCATCTATGGCTAAATCTACCGAATCTTCCAACTGCATTATATACTCTTTTAAGCGAAAATTTACAAAGCCATCTAGAATGATTAAACTATTACTCGAAAGAAATTCCTGGATTCTATGTAACACAAAAGTCTTGCGTTTAATTTGAAAAGAGATATCATACTTTCCACTTACCTCGTTATAGTTTAACAAAGCTTTTGCAAATTCGTAAATTTTATTTTGCTCAGTCCTATTAAAATAAAAGTAGTTCTCTTTTATGATTCGCCTAATAAGTATTGGTTCCCAATGATTTATGATAATATCAGAAAGGGCATTTGCCACACAACTAATAAATCTTTGTTTAAGCTTATCAAAATTATTTGCTTTAAGTAAAATATCATCGTCAACATAGCAATAATAGAATCTGATGTTATCTTTTGTTGCTTTTCTGTAGTTGATCCCCAATCCCTCTTCCCTCAATAAATCAAATTCAAGCTTTAATCTATCATCAAAACCATCAATAGGTTCTATTACGCCTATAGTTAACAGCTTCACTCTAACCACCCCTTTCCTTTGTAATACATATTATATGTATGTGGCTTATACCATATACAACAAAACAAAGGCAACAGTTCCATTATATGTATTTGGAAATCTTTTAAAATCGTCGTTATGTTTTATAAAACTTTCTAGTCAAGGAAATAATATTATCAAGGAGGCGATTTAATGAATGGAAAAACAACAAGTTGGATTGTAACGGGTGTTGGTGTTGTGGTTGCAGGTGTTGGATATATGACAGGTGGTATGATTGGGGCAGGTATCACCGGTTTTGGCCTTGCCCATGTAGTCCTTGGCATACTAGACATGTTTAGACCAAGCGTACGGAACTAATATCGTATATAATATTTTGATTGTAAAACATTTGGTGTTGGAGAATCCACCAACACCTTTTTTTATTAGTTGCAATAAAAACGGCTTAGCGGAAACTATCCACTAAGCCGATAATGATATTTGTCTATGTATTACCCTTATTTTTTTCAACACTGTTGTCATCAAAAATGGCCTCAAATAAAAATGGTGGGCGCTGTAAGGATTGAACTTACGACCCCTTCCGCGTCAAGGAAGTGCTCTCCCACTGAGCTAAGCGCCCACAACTTGGTGCCGGGAACCGGAATCGTCCCGTAATCATAAGATTGTCTAACAAGTTTCAAAATTAAACTTGCAGAAATTATTATAGCATCTATGTTTAATTATTGCAAGGGGAAAAACTATTTTTTGAACTATGATATTTATCACAAAATGACGGATCTTGCTATGACCCAGGAAATTATAAAGCCACAGGTTCTGATTCCTGTGGCAAAAAATAAAATTAGCAAAATTGGGCCAAGTCTTCCCCGCCATAGCCTTTGAGAACGTAGATAAGGTTTTTTGTCTCCTCGATAAAGTTATCTATATCGCTCCTTGACTTGTCGTAGCTGTCTACGAGGGATTTGACAAACCTTACATCCGGATATTCAAGGTGATTGTTCTTCCAGGCTATAAAAGGCACCTTCCCCCATCCTTTGCCTTCATCTCCTTTTTTGTAGTGAAGTATGGGGCCTCCTTCGTGTTGCTCAATGTCGGGGATAAGACGGTCATCGTTAAGGATGTAAAAATAGATTTCATGGGGAGTGTAGTATTCCACCCGGGTGATCTTTTTCTTCTCCTTGCCTTCGTATACTGTCTGCAAGTAAAACCTAATCATGCCGTCTAGTTCGGTATGTGTATTGTCTTTCCATAGCGGAACACATTGCTCGCTAGGTATTAGCATAGTTCCAAATTGGCCCTGCTCGTTTATGTATACTTGAAGCCATGCTATACCCTTATTCGATGCCTCATAGCCTAGCCTGGTCAGTGTGTATTGAAAGTATTTGCCCAAAACATCTTTGACTTTCTTGATATATTCTTCATTGTCACATTTAAGGGCATAGTCTTTTGTCAGTAGATATCCTATCTTCTCATCGACTAGGTTTTTGACAAAACCGTGGGCCAGTTTATTGTTGGCCTTGGATTTGTCTTCGATATCTCCACTTTCTGTATGCCGGACTATCCGCCTGTTGTAGATGTCGTTTTCGCACCGGTAATACCTATCTCCTGTCACCATCCAGGCCCTTTTATCGCTGGCATTGAATTCTTTTATCTCGTTGTAGAGGATTTCTTCGGTGGTCATGATGTTTATATCGTTTCTAAATAGGTTTCTTAAGCTAAACACGCTATCACCTTCTTTACTTTAGGATTGATAGGCCTTTCTTGCCAAATATAATCGTATTTACAAAATATCGGTCACTATCCATGCAGTGGTCATTCTGCTTCACCGGTTTATCTTCCCCTCTTTCTGCTGCCTTCTCATCCCAAACGTAAGAGAAAAATTCCCGGAATGTGTTAATGCAGCAGTCATTATATAAAATAATGCCATTGTTAAGTGCTGTGGCCACATTTCTAATACCGTCTAGCACTTCATTTTTGGCATGTCTAACCCTGAATTTGCCATGCTTCTTGATAGTGGCAATAAAAGAGGCTGCACTCGGGTCCACGATGACGTATTTGATAATCAAGTCACCAGCAAACTCTACTAGGTCCTGGTGGAACTCTTCATCTGTTTTCTGTTTACTTTCATCCCTGCCGGAATAGTAGAATTCCTTAATCTTTATCCACTTGCCGGCGTGTTTGCCCATCCTGCATTTCCCCCATAGTCCGAAGGTTGTGGCATTCTGGGTTCCGTAGTCAACAGCTATATGATACTCGGAATACTCTCTTTCCTCCGTGGGTATTTTATGCTTGGTCTCATCGAACATATCGTAGATGAGCCCCTCGGCCATCACCCAAAGACCTAGGATGTATCGTTTGAAGAATACTCCGGAGAACATTCGCCTAAATCGCTCTTTTACGCTTTCAGCTAGACTTAGGTTATCATCCATGGTGAAGTGAAGGTATAGTATCCGCTTGTCCTTGGCCTTGTCTATATACTCAGTCTTAATCGGGTGGTATGGCCCTCTGGGGTTGCAGTTCATGAAGACCTTTGCACGAGCTATCGAACACCGCCCTATCATCTGTTCAACGAAAGACTGAGGAAATAAAGCCACCTCATCAGCCAAGGCGCCGGCAGCTGTCAGGCCTTGGAGAACATCTTGTCTTCTCGGTCTCTCACATACATGATCTTTTGAGCCCTGACTATGGCTGCATACTGGATAGTAATGTTCTCCCAAAGGATGTCTAAAGGATCTTTCTCGTTTATCTCCTGCAAGATGTTTAGTGTCTCCTCCGGAAGATACTTGGAAAAGAACCCGTGTTTTTCTGCTTTTTTATTCCCCGGCGGGCCTCCCGGGCCACCCCTGTTGCCCACAGCGTTCTTATTCCCTTTGGGTGCACCCCTTTTCTTTTTGTGTACACCCTTTTTACCCTTGTTCTTTCTTTCATCGGCCCAGTTATATCTTTTCACCCATGACTTTAGGGTGTTCATGCTAAGGTCGTATTTTTGACAGATATCTTTATATTTTAACCCGGCCATATAATCCTTTTTTGCTTTTTCTCTTACTACATCCAATGATCACCACCTACTTATTTTGAGTTGGTTTTGTAAGTATGGTTTTTGGCATGAAAAAAGAGCCCGAAGGCATAACTAATCGATGAAAAAGTCACAGAAATTTCAATTATTCTATTGACATACGTGTTTAACACGTGTATAATGTAATTAAGAGGTGAGGAAATGAAGCGGAGAGACTTGATACGGAAATTAAAGAAAGCCGGATGGGAAATATCAAGCGGTGCCAAGCACGACATGGCAACACACAAAGACAGACCGGGTTTCAAACTCCCCATCCCGAGACATACTGAAATTAACGAATACACCGCTAAGCAAATCCTCAAGGAGGTAGGGCTAAAATAAGTCTCCTCCTCTCCTCTTAATTTTTTACGAAAGGAGTTTTGCTATGAAGTATGTATATCCTGCTATATTTAAACCTCTTGAAAACGGAGAGTATTTTATCAAAGTGCCGGATTTACCCGGTTGTATGACAGAAGGTAAAAATCTTCCCGATGCTTTGGATATGGCACAGGATGCTATAGCTATGTGGCTATGTGATGCAGAAGATAAAAACGAACCCATTCCTTCGGCATCCAATGTATTTGACATAACCTGCGAAGAAGGAGAATTTGTAAATCTTATTTCGGTTGATACTATAGAATATCGCAATCTAAACGATAGTCGTGCCATTAAGAAAACCCTAACTATACCCAACTGGTTAAATACTAGAGCCGAAAAAGCGGGTGTTAACTTTTCACAGGTGCTTCAAGCGGCACTCAAAGAAAAACTCGGTATCCATGACAGGCCATAATCGAAGGCCTGCTTTTTTTTTAACAAAAGCACCGGTTTCCCGATGCTCCCACACTATCATAATAACATGCAAGCATGTTCAATTCCTGCCATTTTTCTGCCAATATTACTATTCAGTGTTCAAAACTCCAAGTTGTTGGCCAACAGTTGCAACTAATTCTCTTCTAAGCCTGAAGTAAGTTCTATCGCTAATATTCATTTCAACTAGAATTTCTTGCCATGGATACATTTCCTGGTATTTTAATTTAAATATCTTTCTGTGTTTCTCTCCCAATATTGCCAAAGATTTTTCTATTGCGTTTATAACCTTTTCAGCGTGCATTACAAATGCTGATGACGTGAGTTTGACCACCTTGTTTGCCGTTGAATCTCCTGGGCCCGGAGTTAGCTAACCAGTTAAGCACAATGACAAACAGGATGTTACTAAGAGTTCCTGTACCGGAAGAATTAGATGGACCTGACCACTCTACAATTTTTGAAACAGTTGCAAACTGGAAGAAAAATGTTCAAATCAGTTTAGACATAATGCTTGATCTTTCTGTAATCGCTGACAAGAGAGAAGCTAACCTCCTCTATTCAGAGTTAGTTACTCTTATAAACCAACACCTTGTTAAAAACCCCATGTTTGATAGAATAATCCTGGCTATGACTTGTTTTCCAAAAGATCTTTCATCTATTTCTTCAGGGGAGTCAAAATTTTTCGAACGATATGAACTCAAACTATTCCAAAAAATACTGCATAAATTTAATAATGACATTAAGAGCAAACTCATATTCTCAGATTATGGGGTAACAAAATTCACAGACACTGAATTAGATTTCTCGAAAATGCGTTACGGTCCTCTCCCAAAAATACGATACACAACTCCTAACCATTATTGGGTACTTAAAGGAGCAAAAAATCGGGTTACAGGCGAATGGATAAGAAGCCGCCAGGCAATGGCCAACGAGATCCTAAAGTCTAGCTATTATTATGAGGAGCACTTTTCTTTTGGAGATTTAGAAATAAAAGAAAGAGCGCTTGGGAAAAAAGGGCCGGGTAATAACACAAATTGGGTTACAATAGATGCAAATCATCACATAACTGTTGTAATCGAAGAGCTTTCCAGCCTTTACGGCTCTTTAGCTTATGCTTAACAAAGTTATTAATTAATTCAGCAGGTAGTTCTTTCGCAGCTTTTTTCGCTAATTCTATTCTGGTCTTACTCTTAATGCCTTTGGTGATTCCGTTGTTGTAAAATAACTCTAATAACTCGTTTTTCCACAAAAACATAAGAAGACTAAGAGTATCTACCTCTTGATTTAAACTTGCAGGTCTAATGTTTTCTAGAACTAAACAGCCATTCTTTCTGTAAACACAGTCAATCCCCCAGTAGCTTGGTAATATCTCTTTTGCTTTAGAACAATGTTTTTCTGAAGCCACTAATGAAACCTTGTTAAATACTTTAGCGTAGAATCTGGCCTGGGATGGTAACCTTTCTAATGAATCTTGTTCGCTCTTAATTTCAAATCCATAAATCTCACCATTAACCGCAGCAACATCTATTATTGCATTTCCAAAACAAACATCGAGTTCGTTGATAACTACGGTTTCAGGATCGTTAATAAATTCGGAGCGATTAACTAAACTTCGAAATATTAGTGGCCTTATGTCTTTGTCATAAATTTTCATCAAAATCACCCTTAGGTCAAGAAAAATAATGCGACGTTAGTTCTGATCTCCAACTCAACCCTGGCTTATTATATTCTACCCTATCTTGTTTCTAATTGACAACCATTGAAAATGACAAAAGCTGATGCTTCTTGTAATTTTTATAATTAAATATGCGAACAAAAGTTTGAAATAGGAGGAGAAACCATGGCTATACAAGATTTTCGTAGCCCAAAATCAAGACCAAATACCACAAAGTATGCTGTGGCCCTCTGCAGGGTATCCACGGAAGACCAGTTCACGAAGGGTCTTTCTGTGCCGGAACAGCGCCAGCGTATTCAAAAATGGGCTTATGAACATAACGTAAATATTTTGAAATGGGTTGAGCTACATCATTCGGCATACAGGGGCCTTGATGAAGATCCTGAGGTCCTTGAACTCCTGGAATTTGCCAAAAATAACGCTAAAGTCTCTCTATTTTTGGTCGATGAAAAGAGCCGGTTTGCCCGTCGGAAATACCTCAGGGTGGTATGGCAAGAAGAGCTGCGCAAGCATGGTTAACGGTCATCGGTGTAAGTGAACCACAGTATGATAGAAACACCATCCATGGCATTTGGTTGGAAGGCATTTCAGAGACAAAAGATGAGGCACGCAGCATCGAAACGGCCTATCACACCACCAAGGGCATGATGAGAAATGCGGCAACAAGGGATCCGGAGACGGGATATTGCTATAAGAACGGTGGCATTGCTCCGGATGGATACATAAACAAACGGGTTATCAGGGGCAAAGACTCCCGTGGAAAAGATATTGTAAAACTGCTTTGGGAAATTGATGAAAATAGGGCACGTCTCATTCGGTATATGGTCCTGGATCTCTGGTATCAAAAAAAGATGTCATATAAAGAAATTAGGGACCATCTCAATTCTAAAGGTGCCGAATACCAAAACAGAAAAGGAAAGCCTTGGTCAGTCACTACCATTCGGGAAATCTGTATGCGTGCACTGGAAGGCGTCTATTCCGGTTATTACTACTGGAATAGAACAGGCAGGGACCTACGTGGCACCGGCCAGAAGTGGAAAGATGCCGATGAGTGGGTAGTAATTGAAAATGCACACCCGGCAATTATCACTCTGGACGAATGGCAGGAATTAAAGGAGGTTATGGGCCCAGTGGTAGAAAAAAGAAAGAAAAATATTGTTCCAACCAGAACCGAAAATAGCCCCTACCTTTTTAGTGGAGATAATGCCGCAGGTGAGCCTATGTTTGTTTGCTTGAATTGTGGCAGTCCTATCAACAGTCAACAGGTTGCAAATAAATATTACTATATCTGCTCGGCATACAAAAATAAGGGTCGGGCTGGGTGCAATAAAGGTGTTGCCATAAGAAAAGATGAAGTAGAAACAAAAGTGCTCAGAGCCATTAAAGAATATTTCACCTTGAAAAAAATAAAAGTCATAGTAAAAGAAATAAACAATGTTTTAAACGAAGACAACAAAGATATAGATCAAGCAAAAAAGCACTTACAAAAGTCTATTGCTGAAACAGAAAATGCTATAAATAATATTATGGCTGCTATTCAACAAGGAAAAGAATCAAATGTTATTCCTCTCCTCCTGGGTCAGTTAGAAAAGCTTCAAGAGGAAAAGCAGGCCCTTAAAATCGAATTGGAAGAATTGGATAAGGAACGTCCTAAGGCTGAAAAGATAGATGAATATACCATATTGAGTAAGGTTCATAATTTGGAATCGGTTCTGTCGGCTTCTGATGCGTCAAATAAAGAGAAAAGAATGGCCGTTAGATATTTTATACGTCAGCTGCAATTTAACCCGGACACAGGCGAATTATACGTTTATTTTTGGCATGATCCCATGGGACATGACGTGAAAAGGCTAAAGTTGCTTAAAAACAAAATTGGGCAAAATAAAAAAGAAGATGTTGAATCATCTTCCCTTGATAATATATCTGAAAATATTATGATTTCAAGTGGTGCCGGGAACCGGAATCGAACCGGTACGATCTTTTGAGGATCGCAGGATTTTAAGTCCTGTGCGTCTGCCAGTTCCGCCATCCCGGCCTGTTATATATTTGGAGGCGGCACCCAGATTCGAACTGGGGAATAAAGGTTTTGCAGACCTCTGCCTTACCACTTGGCTATGCCGCCT
>ENA-OWPA01000584-OWPA01000584.1-bioreactor-metagenome-genome-assembly--contig:-NODE-584-length-44635-cov-6.902734_pt1 | contig 44635 bp, 38 predicted proteins | sample MGYA00238139_ERZ651803 | MGnify/ENA primary metagenome ERZ651803 (study PRJEB26909, sample SAMN07631231) | bioreactor metagenome | isolation source: Switchgrass digestor | place: USA: Dartmouth... | reverse complement strand
CAAAAGGAGATTTCCTTGTATCTGAAGATTTCTATTTCTCACCGGCATAGCCGGTGGTTTATTTCGCTAAAGCTCAAAAAAAGCCTTTGGAAAGCCGTGAAAGCGGCCTTCCAAAGGCAAATGGATACTCTGTATATTTTAGGATGCGTTGGGCAGAACGGCGTGGGTCTGGCCTTCTCCACTGACGTCGTCCCGCACCGCCACCACCTGGTAGGAGTCCCCCGTCTTTTTCATGACGTAAATCATGTATTTTTCCGGCTCGGGGTTTTCCCGGTCTCCCTGCAGGTTCACGGTGTAGGCGCCGGTGGGGGGAACGTACCCCACCCGGACCAGGTAATTCTCCCCGCTTTTTTCGATGCTTTCCACCCGGGGCGAGTAGACGTAGAGCTGAATGCTGATGGGAACGCTGTAGGTTTGCTTCTCCGCGTCGTAGAAGTAGGTGTTCTCGTACTCGCCAAAGGTTTTGTGCTCCAGCTTTACTTCGGGGCCAAAAAGCCTGGCGGCGGCCACGTCCAAATCGGAAGCGGGCACCAGCATTTCCTGATTTTCGTCGATGCGGTAAACCTGGCCTTTGGCGTCCAGCAGGGCGGACCACATGCAGATATAGAGCATCTGGGTTTTGTCGATGTCGGTGGCCCGTTCAAAGGGGACTGTGTCGAACATCACCAGAGGCCGCACAATGTCCTCCAGTTTGGTTTTCTCCCGGGAATTGTCCAGCACCCGCCCGGTGAGGTAGATGCTACCAATCACCACGCAGGCCAGTCCAATCAATGCCAGCAGCAGAAACAGTCCGCCGATGGGAGCTGCGTATCTGCGTCTTTTTGATTTTGCAGCAGACATTTCCATTTCTCCGTTCTCTGCTTATAAATTGCTGGGGATAAGCAGTTCCCCGTAACAGTATTGCCACATCAACGGATTTGACCGTCGCCGTGGATAACGTATTTGTAGCTGACCAGCTCCCGCAGGCCCATGGGACCCCGGGCGTGGAGCTTTTGGGTGGAAATGCCGATTTCCGCCCCCAGGCCGAACTGACCGCCGTCGGTAAAGCGGGTGGAGGCGTTGACATACACCGCCGCGCTGTCCACCATGGAGGTAAACTTCCGGCTGTTTTCCAGGTTGTTGGTGATGATAACCTCCGAATGGTGGGAGGAGTAACGGGCAATGTGGGCGATGGCCTCGTCCATATCGGCCACCACCTTCACCGCCAGGATGTAGTCCAGAAATTCGGTGTAATAATCCTCCTCGGTGGCGGGAACGACGCAGTCCCCCAGAATCTCCCGGGTTTTGGGGCAGCCTCTCAGCTCCACGTTGTGTTGGTCCAGCCGCTGCTTAACCAGAGGCAAAAACGCTCCCGCTATGTCCTGATGAACCAAAAGGGTCTCCAGGGCGTTGCAGACGCTGGGCCGCTGGGTCTTGCCGTTTTCCACAATGCGGACCGCCATCTCCAAATCAGCGCTTTGGTCCACAAAGGCGTGGCAGTTGCCCACTCCCGTTTCGATAACCGGGACGGTGGCGTTCTGCACCACCGCCTGAATGAGTCCGGCGCCTCCCCGGGGGATGAGGACGTCCACATACTGGTTGAGCTTCATCAGGGCGGTGGCGGTCTCCCGGGAGGTGTCCTCCACCAGCAACACCGCGTCGGCGGGCACGGCGGTCCCGGCAAGGGCCTGCTGCATCACCTGGGTCAGGGCAAGGTTGGAGTGAATGGCCTCTTTGCCGCCCCGCAAAATGCAGGCGTTTCCACTTTTCAAACAAAGGGCGGCGCAGTCCACCGTCACGTTGGGGCGGGACTCAAAGATAATCCCCACCACCCCCAACGGCACCGTGATTTTGGTGATGGAAATGCCGTTGGGCCGGCGGCTGCCCTCCAGCACCAGGCCCACCGGGTCGGGCAGGGAAACCAGCTCCCGGACGGCGTTGGCGATGCTTTCAATGCGCTCCCCGCTCAAACGCAGGCGGTCCTGCATGGCCTTGGACATGCCGTTTGCCTGGGCGGCGTCCAAATCCTTCTGGTTGGCCTTAAGAATCTGCGAAACATTTGCCTGCAAGGCGTCGGCAATGGCCAACAGGGCTGCATCCTTTTCCGCCGACGAACATTGGGAAAGGGCGGCGGCTGCCTGTTTGGCCCGAATGCCCAGTGCGGTTAAATCGTACATTCAGCCCATTCCTTTCTCCTACCAAACTTTATGTAGGTCATTCCTCTATAGTTCCAGTTGGCCTACGGCTCGGGCGGCTTTGAACACCGTCCCCACCGATTTGCCTTCAAACAAATCGTAAAGAAGCTCCGGCTTTTCGCCGTTGATGATGGCCATGTCGATTCCGGCGGCGGTGGCAATCTGAGCGGCATGGATTTTGGTGACCATCCCTCCGGTGCCCCGATTGGAACCCACCCCCGACGCAATGGACCGGATGTAGTCGTCGATGGTCTCCACCACCGGAATTAAGGCGGCGGTGGGATCCTTGCGAGGGTCGGAGGTGTAAAGCCCGTCGATGTCCGAAAGAAGCACCAGGGCGTCCGCCTGCACCAAAGTGGCTACCACGGCGGAGAGGGTGTCGTTGTCGCCAAAGTTTTCCCCTTCCAGCTCGTCGGTGGCTACCGAGTCGTTTTCGTTGACAATGGGAATAACGCCCATTTCAAACAATTGCTCAAAGGTGTTGACGGCGTTGCGCCGCAGGATGGGGTTTTCGGTGACGTCCCGGGTCAGCAGCATCTGGCCCACAATGTGATTGTATCGAGTAAAGCTCTGGTCGTAGAGGTACATCAGCTCGCACTGGCCCACGGCGGCGGCAGCCTGACGCTCCGGCGTGGTGGCGGGGCGCTCTTTGAGGCGCAGCTTGCCTTTGCCCACTCCAATGGCTCCCGAGGTGACCAGCACAATTTCCTTGCCGGAGTTTTTCAGGTCCGAAAGGACTTCAACTAACCGCTCCAATCTGCGTATATTGATAAGGCCCGTATCATAAGTCAGGGTGGAAGTGCCTACCTTGACCACGATACGGCGCGCTTCCTGAAAAGTTTCCATTACCGCTCACTCCCATGTCCGGTCCGTTTTTTCGGCCAAATTTTATGCTTCTCTATTGTATCAGAAATCCCTGGTTTTCACAAGCGGAAGGGGCTTCCTCCTTCTCCCATTCTCAAAAAAACGGAACGCGGAAACGTTGCATGACCCTCGCCCTTTTGGTTATGATAGTATGGAACAAATTGAACACATGGAAGGCCGAAATTTGTCAACAAAAACCGCAGCTTATGGATTGACATCACCAATAGGCTATGCTATACTAATTTGACAGTATGGAAACAGGGACAAACAGCTTTCCATGCAAATATTTTTCTGACCACTTTCTTCTTTTTCCTCCCTTTGCCTCTTGAGAAGAAAGTCAAGGCCATGCGGACAGCCGGGTCAAATGCCGAATTGGCAATTGGTTGCCTTATTGATTGAGTGATACACTCGAATTTTATAAGTTGGTTACTTATAACCAGTGTGCGCGGCACACCAAAACTTGTGAAACGGTCAATAAGAGTACTAAGAGTAAAAATGTTTGCTTGGATAGACTCTGAGATCCCGTGTCTGCATTGTGAATGGAACAAAGCGGTGCCCTTTTTGCCGCTTTCGCAATAACAAAGTCAGCAAAACACAAGTCTTGGTGCAGCCCCGCTGCATTGCCTTGTGTTTTTTTTATTTTTCCGCGCTGCCCGCCCCCGGTTGTGGGTGCCGGCGAACCGGACTTTTATTTTTTGCTGGAAAGGCAGGGTGGATGTTGATGTCTGAGAAGATCAAACTCTACGGGTTTAACAACCTGACCAAATCTCTAAGCTTTAATATCTACGACGTTTGCTACGCCAAAACCGCTCGGGAGCAAAAGGATTACATCGCTTATATCGACGAGCAGTACAATTCCGAGCGGCTCACCAACATCCTCACCAACGTGACGGATATGATTGGGGCCAAGGTGCTCAACATTGCCCGGCAGGATTACGAGCCCCAGGGAGCCAGTGTCACCATCCTTATTGCTGAGGAGCCCATGTTGACCGCTCCCCGCTCCGAAACCATTCTGGGCCATTTGGACAAAAGCCACGTCACCGTTCACACCTATCCCGAATACCATCCGGAAACCAGCATCGCCACCTTTCGGGTAGATATCGATGTGGCCACCTGTGGGGAAATCACCCCTCTTTCCACGCTGGATTACCTGATTGGCAGCTTTGATTCCGACATCATCATCATGGATTACCGGGTCCGGGGCTTTACCAGGGATGTAGAAGGGCGCAAACTGTTTAACGACCACAAAATCAACTCCATTCAGGACTACATCGATAAGGCGACCCTGCGCAAGTACGACGCGGTGGACATCAACGTGTATCAGGCTAACCTCTTCCACACCAAGATGTTGATTAAGGAAATCGACCTGCAAAACTACCTGTTTAACACCGATGTGTACGAACTCCCCCCCAAAGAGCGGCTGGAAATTCACGACAACCTGCGCCGGGAAATGATTGAAATTTTCTCCGGCCGCAACGTGTTTTAGAAGGAAGCATCGCAACGGGCTTTGGTTGACACCGTCCGCATTTGACGGTATAATGGCTTACATTAAATCCTTGAAACCCTATTGCAAAGCAGGTATATGGATGAAGCGGCAGACCAACAACGGCAAACGAATGCTTGGCTCCCGGACAGATTGTGCGGGTGATTTTGTCGTGCCTTGGCAGCCGTTGCTGACCTGCTGTTTGGGTGTTGATGAATAAGAAATCCGCAGTGTCCGGGAGTATGTTTTCATGCCCCCGGGCATTTTTCTATCCGGCGGCACCTTTCCACCAATTCTTTTGAGGTGACGGTAAATGAAACTCATTGATATCATCCAAGCTCCAAAGCCCTCCCTCTCCTTTGAGATTTTCCCGCCCAAAAACAGCGCCGCTTACGAGAGCATCCAAAAGGCGGCGGAAGCCATCGCCCAGCTTGCCCCCAGCTATATGAGCGTCACCTACGGAGCCGGCGGCGGCACCAGCGCCTATACCGTGTCCATCGCTGCGGAGATTCAGAAAAAGTTTAATGTGCCGGTGATGGCCCACTTAAGCTGCATCAGCTCCACCCGGGAAGGGGTGCGCCAACAGCTGGACGCCATGCGCCAAAACGGCATTGAAAACGTATTGGCCCTGCGGGGGGATTTGCCCTCCGGCACCTCGCCGGAGCCCGGCTGGGACTACCACTACGCCAGCGAACTGGTGGCGGAAATACGGGAGTACGGCGGCTTTTGCATCGGAGGCGCCTGCTACCCCGAAGGCCACACAGAGTCGGCCAGCCAGGCGGAGGACATCGCCAACCTGAAAAAGAAGGTGGAGGCTGGCTGCGAATTTCTCACCACTCAGATGTTCTTCGACAACAACATCTATTATAATTTTCTCTACAAAATACGGGAGGCGGGAATTCAGGTGCCGGTGGTGGCGGGCATCATGCCGGTGACCAACGTCAAGCAGATTGCCCGCATCATCGCCCTGTCCGGCACCTCGCTGCCCCAGCGGTTCCGCTATATCCTCGACCGCTTCGGCCACAACCCCGAGGCCATGAAGCAGGCGGGCATCGCTTACGCCACCGAACAAATTGTGGATTTATTTGCCAACGGCGTTCCGGCCGTTCATGTGTACTCTATGAACAACGCTTCCGTGGCTCAAAAAATCCAGGAAAACCTTTCGGAAATCATTAAAGGATGAACACCGTAGAACTTATTGAACTTTCGGCGCAGGAGGTGGAAATTCCGCCGCAGGCTGTCCGCCGCTATCTGGGAATGGGGCGCCATCGGCCGGATGAAGCTCTGCAGTCCCTGGTGGAGCAGTGTGTGGAGGAATTTCGCCGTATCGCCCGCTACCGGGCCTGCCGCCTGGTGCTCCCCGTCCAGGTGGAAGGGGAGAAAGTGGATTTTGGCCTTTTCGCCCTTTCCAGCCGAAGCCTTTCCAAAAATTTAGCCGGCTGCCGGCAGGCCATTTTGTTTGCCGCCACCACCGGAGCGGAAGGGGAGCGGCTGCTCAAGCGGGCAGCGGTCACCTCCCCCGCAAAAGGGGTGGTGCTGGACGCGGTGGGCACGGCGGCTATTGAAAGCTTCTGCGACACTCTCTGCCGCCGGTGGGCGGAGGAGTTTAAGCCCCACTCGCTGCGCCCCCGTTTCAGTCCCGGCTACGGGGATGTGCCTTTGGAGCTGCAAAAAACGCTGCTCTCCTGCCTGGACAGCAGCCGCAAAATTGGAATTACCCTGACCGGGTCGCTGCTGATGATTCCCCAAAAATCGGTGTCCGCCATGGTGGGGATTGGAACCGCCGGCTGCGAAACCAACCTCCACGACTGCCAACTGTGTGACAAGACGGACTGCCCATTCCGAATGTAGGAGGCTCCTATGAAGGTTTTGGATTGTGTGAAAAAGGGAATTTTTTATCTGGATGGAGGCACCGGCACCCTGCTGCAGGAGCGGGGCCTTGCCCCCGGGGAGCTGCCGGAGCTGTGGAACCTCACCCGCCCGGAGGAAATTATCGCCGTCGGCAAAGCGTATTATGAGGCGGGCAGCCACGGGGTCTGCACCAATACCTTTGGCGCCAACGCTTTGAAGTTTGACGGCAAAGACGGCCGCCCCACGGTGGAGGACGTGGTGTTTGCCGCGGTGGACTGCCTGAAAAAAGCCCGGGCATCCGCGGAGGGCGGACAGGAAAACAAGTTCATCGCTTTGGATGTGGGGCCACTGGGCCGGCTCTTTGCCCCCATAGGGGACCTTTCTTTCGAGGAAGGGGTGGAGCTATTCGCCCAGGTAATTCGGGCCGGAGTCAAGGCCGGGGTGGATTTGGTCCTCATCGAGACCATGAACGACAGCTACGAAACCAAGGCGGCGGTGCTGGCCGCTAAGGAAAACAGCAACCTTCCCGTCTTTGTCAGCAACGTCTACGACGAGAGCGGCCATTTGATGACCGGCGCCAGCCCTGAGGCTATGGTGGCCATGTTGGAAGGGTTGGGGGCGGACGTCATCGGCCTCAACTGCTCCCTGGGGCCCCGGCAGATGCTGCAACTGCTGCCCCGGTTTGCCGCCTGCTCGTCCACACCCTTGCTGGTCAAGCCCAACGCCGGCCTTCCCCGGTCGGAAGGAGGCAAGGCGGTCTTTGACGTAACTCCCTCGGAATTTGTGGAACTCATGAAGGAGATGGTGGGGCAGGGGGCCCGGGTGGTAGGGGGCTGCTGCGGCACCACGCCGGAGTATATCCGGGGGTTGGTGGCCGCCACCTCCGGCCTTACCCCCGTGGAGGTGACGCCAAAGCGCCTTTCCGTCGTCAGCTCCTACACCCATGCGGTGACCTTTGGGGAATCGCCCGTCCTCATCGGCGAGCGGATTAACCCCACCGGGAAGAAGCGTTTTCAGGAGGCGTTGCGCAACCGGGACATCGGCTATGTCCTCAAAGAGGGCCTTGCCCAGCAGGAGCAGGGGGCGCATGTGCTGGACGTCAACGTGGGGCTTCCGGAAATTGACGAGCCCGCCCTGTTGGCCGACTGTGTCCGGGAACTGCAGGGGGTTTGCAACCTGCCCCTTCAGCTGGACACCTCCAATCCCGCCGCCATGGAGCGTGCCATGCGGATTTACAACGGCAAGCCAATGGTCAACTCGGTCAACGGCAGCGCCGAAAGTATGGACGCCATCTTCCCGCTGGTGAAAAAATACGGCGGCCTGGTGGTCTGCCTGACGCTGGACGAACAGGGAATTCCCGAAACGCCAGAGGGTCGCCTTGCCGTCGCCAAAAAGATTGCGCAGCGGGCGGCGGAGTACGGCATCGGAATCCACGACTTAATCTTTGACCCATTGGCCCTCACCATTTCCTCCGACGCAAAAGCGGCCCAGGTGACGCTGGACACCATCCCCCTCATCCGGCAGGAGTTGGGAGCCCGCTGCTCGCTGGGAGTTTCCAACATTTCCTTCGGGCTGCCCCACCGGGACTTTATCACCGCCACCTTCTTTACCATGGCTTTGGCTCAGGGCCTTGCCGCCGCCATCATCAACCCCTATTCCGCCGAAATGCTCAAGGCCTACCACAGCTACCTGGCTTTGGCGGGCTTAGACCCCAACTGCAGCGCCTACATCCAATTTGCGCAAAACCTGACGGCACAAACCGCCAGCGCCTCCACAGCCCAGCGACCTCCCGTCGCCGAAGGCTTGCAGGGGGCCATCATCCGGGGATTGCAGGAAGACGCGTCACGGCTTGCCCGGGAAGCCCTTGCCACCGCCGAGCCCCTGACCCTCATCAACGAGGAGATTGTGCCGGCTTTGGATGTGGTGGGGCAGGGCTTTGAAAACAAGACGGTGTTTTTGCCCCAGCTTCTCATGAGCGCTGAGGCTGCCAAAGCCGCCTTTGAGGAGGTGCGCCGCGCCATGCCCGCCGCCGAAGGCTCCGGCCCCCCGGTGGTGCTGGCCACCGTCAAGGGGGATATTCACGATATCGGCAAGAACATTGTCAAGGCACTGCTGGAAAATTACGGCTACCGGGTGGTTGACCTTGGGCGGGATGTGCCGGCTCAGAAGGTGGTGGAAGCGGCGCAGGAGCACAAGGTTCAGTTGGTGGGGCTCAGCGCTTTGATGACCACCACCGTCCCCTCCATGGCGGAAACCATCGCCCTGCTGCGAAAGGAATGCCCCGGCTGCAAGGTGGTGGTGGGGGGCGCCGTTCTCACCCAGGAATACGCCGACCAAATCGGCGCCGACCGATACGCCAGAAACGCCATGGAAACGGTGCGCTACGCCGGCGAAGTATTCTCCCGGAAGGATTAGAAAACAACTCGAAAATATTAATTTTTCCCCATAAAGACTGGAACATGCAGCCCCCAGCCGGAAAAATAAAAGGCTTCGGGCTGCTTTTTTCTAATTTTTTATGGTTTATTTTCATCATTCGATGAATTCACCATTGACATTTGGCATAGGATGTGCTAGTGTAAAAACCATCAAAATTTCATACCGACAAGTGAAGTTCGTAGGAAAATGGCTGCGGCCTGCCGAAGGAGTAAAACTCTCAGGCGCTCGAAGTTTCGAGCAGGACTATGAATGGATGTGGCTCTGGAGAATCCCGTCAATCGGGTGCCGAAGGTGCAAGACGCGAGCTTGTTCGCGTTAATCTCTCAGGCAAAAGGACAGAGTTGGGAAAAGGTAAGGGGCGTTTGTGTCTTTGCGCCCTTGTGCCTTTGTTTCTGGAGCCAAATCATGATTGCATGATTTGGTTTTTTTATTTGTCGGGAGGAGAAGAAGGGAATGTTGTTACATGGAGCAATTTACACAATTGGTGGACCAAGTCAGCAGCTTTGTCTGGAATAACCTCCTGCTGTTTTTGCTGGTGGGAACGGGAATTCTGTTCTCCATCCGCACCCGCTTTGTGCAGGTGCGCAAGTTTGGCGAAGGATTCCGGCGGCTGGTGGGCAGCTTTAGTCTAAACGGCGAAAAGGCGGGCAAGGACGGCATGTCCTCCTTCCAGGCCCTTACCACCGCCATTGCCGCCCAGGTGGGAACCGGCAATATCGCCGGCTGCGCCACCGCCCTGTACTCTGGCGGCCCCGGCGCCATCTTTTGGATGTGGCTTTCCGCTTTCTTTGGAATGTCCACCAACTACGGCGAAGCGGTGCTGGCCCAAACCTACCGGAAAGTGGACGCCGACGGCGAAGTGCTGGGCGGCCCCGTCTATTACATCAAAGCCCGCTTCCCGGGGTTGTTTGGCAAATACATGGCCGGATTTTTCTCCCTGGCCATCATCTTTGCCCTGGGCTTTACCGGAAATATGGTGCAGTCCAACTCCATCGGGCAGGCCTTTGAAACCGCCTTTCACATTCCACCCCTGTACGTAGGGCTTGTAATTGCCGCCATCTGCGCCTTTACCTTTATCGGCGGCGTCAAGCGCATTGCGTCCCTTACCGAAAAACTGGTGCCTTTGATGGCGCTCTTCTACATGGTAGGCGGTATTATCGTCTTGTGCATCAACCGCGGCGAACTGCTCCCCGCCATTCGCTCCATTTTTGTCGGCGCCTTTAACCCCCAGGCCGTTGTGGGCGGCGCCGCCGGTATCGGCGTCCGTCAGGCCATGCGGTACGGCGTGGCCCGGGGACTCTTTTCCAACGAGGCCGGTATGGGCTCCACTCCCCACGCCCATGCCCTCGCCAAGGTCAAGAGACCTCAGGATCAGGGACACATGGCCATCATCAGCGTGTTTATTGACACCTTTGTGGTGCTCACCATGACGGCCCTTGTGATTTTGACCTCGGGCCAGCTGCAGGTTGGTGTGGAAGGCGCTCCTCAGGGCACGGCGCTGGCGCAGGCAGCTTTCAGCAAAGCCTTTGGGCCTTTCGGAAACGCCTTTGTAGCCGTCTGCCTGTTCTTCTTTGCCTTCTCCACCATCATCGGGTGGTACTTCTTTGGCGAAGTCAACGTCAAAACCCTGTTCGGCAAGAAGGCGACCAAAGTCTACGCCGTGATTGTGGTGCTGTTTATCGTCCTCGGCTCCTTCCTCAAGGTGCAGCTGGTTTGGAACCTTTCCGACCTCTTTAACGGCTTGATGGTGTTCCCCAACCTCATTGCCCTGTTGGCTTTGTCCGGCGTGGTGGCAAAGGCCGCCCGAGAGCAGGAGAAAAATCCCGCAGAAAAGAAATAACTTACCCCCATACATTCCCGGAAGTTGGTACATACGGTACCCTTCCGGGAATTTTACTTGACATACTGGAAGAAGGGTATAAACCTGTGGTATCCTAAGGTAAGAATTACAACCTGGGAGGTGGCCCATGACTCGTCGGGTGCTGATTGACGCCGACGGCTGTCCCGTGGTGGACGAGGCGGTTGCGGTGGCGGGCAAATTTGGCGCGGCCTGTTTGATTCTCTGCGACACGTCCCACCACTTTGAAAAGCCCGGCGCTCAAACTCTGGTCTTTTCCAAGGGGGCGGACAGCGTGGACTTTGCCCTGGTGAATCTGGTGCAGCCGGGAGACATTGTGGTGACCCAAGACTACGGCCTTGCCGCCATGTGTCTGGCTCGAGGCGCAAAGCCCATCCGTCAGGACGGCATGGAATACACCTCGGACAACATCGACGGCCTGTTGCTGGCCCGCCATACCGCCCAGAAGATTCGCCGCGGAGGCGGGCGGCTCAAGGGGCCCAAAAAGCGAACGGCAGAGCAGGATGCCGCCTTTGTGAAGGCGCTTACCGCCCTGCTGCAGGAGGGATAACGGTGCGGCTCTTTATTGCCATCGAATTTGACCAACCAACCAAAACCAATATTGCCAACGTGCAGCACAAGCTGGAAACATTCGGACGAGGCAGGTTCACCCATCGGGATAATCTGCATCTGACCCTTGCCTTTTTAGGGGAGGTGCCCCCTGCCAAAGTGGCGGCTATCCGCCGCGCCATGGACCGCACCGCTGTGGAGCCCATGACCCTGGTGTTCGACCACACCAGTCGTTTTCGCCGGGAAGGCGGGGACATCTGGTGGATCGGCCTTGCCAGAAACCAAAAGCTCTTGGACCTGCAGCAGGAATTGACAAACCATTTGCTGAAAGAGGGCTTTGTGTTGGAAAAGCGCCCTTTCACGCCCCACATTACGCTGGCGCGGCAGGTGCGGCTGAACGCCCAGCCCGCCCAAGAGGATCTGCTCCTGGAGCCCTTTGAGGCACAGGTCAACGGCATCACCCTGATGCTTTCCGAACGAATCAACGGCAGGCTCACCTACACCCCCCAGTACCGCAAAAAACGTGCAGATTGACTGAAAATCCGTCCGATTTTAGCCGATAGATTGGCAGGTGGCTGCGGAGATTTTTCAGGGACAACCTATTGACAAGACCGCCTTGACGTGTTAAAATAACTTTCGTCACGCGGATATGGCGGAATTGGCAGACGCGCTAGATTCAGGTTCTAGTCGGGGCAACTCGGTGGAGGTTCAAGTCCTCTTATCCGCACCAGAACAGGACACCAATTGGCAAATTGGTGTCCTGTTTCTTTTTTGCGCAATTCGCATATTTTTCTCCGCCATTTTCCCGTGGCGGAGGTTTTTTGTAAGCCCTCACAGGCGACCGTATGGCACCTCCGCGGTGCAGCGTGAATGAAAGAGGGGAAAATACGCGAATTTGTTACCTCGCAGTTTACATACTTTTCAAAAAACCTTTATAGATATTATCCTGTTTTTTTTACCAATTACTTTAAATTTTCAAAATACGTCAGTTTTTTTCAATATTGGGGGTAACTTTCTTGACCTTGACAAAGATTGCCGATATACTAAAAAATATCCGAGAAAAACAAAAATAAGGTGAACATAAGGTGAAAATTATGAAGAATTTATCGATACCCAAAAAACTTATTGTAGCCTTTTCGACCATTTTGATTTTTTTTGTTGTCACTATCATCTTTTCGGTCTTTATAGGCACCCGCACCGTAACGTCATCTTTTGATACCTTTTATAGCGGCCCCTATGCGGTGACCAATGTCATCAACAATATGAGGATGCAGATTCAAGGTATTCAAAAGGATATGGCGTACCTTGCCATTGACAATTCCGCCAACGATCAAATTTGGCTGGAGGATTGGGAAGGCAGAAACGTCGATTTTGAAAACTCCATTGCCCAAGCTGAATCGCTCCTGGAATCCGACGCGGCAATTCAGAAGCTTCAGGAATTGAAAGCGAGCTGGGAACAGCTCAAGGTTATCGGCGACCAATTTGTCCAAGCCTTTAAAAAATATAACATGACGGAAGCAAAAAGAATTTTGTTGGACGAATATTATCCTACTTCCCTCAACGTAGTCGACCTTACCCAGCAGCTTATCGATATTGTGGATGCGTCGGCTACCAACTATTACAACCAAGCTCAGGGAATGGCTTTGAGGTCATTCATTGTCTCTGTTGCGCTGTTTGTAGCATCCTTGGTGTTGGGCATCCTGATGTGTGTCTACATTATCCGCTCCATTACCAAGCCTTTAAAGGAAATCGAAACTGCCGCCGGCATGCTGGCGGACGGCAACCTCAACGCCAACATTACATACCAATCCAAAGACGAGCTGGGTTCCGTCGCCCGGAGCTTCCAAACCGTCATCCAAACGCTGCGGCTTTATATTTTTGATATCTCCGAAAAGCTGGGCGAGATGGCAAAGGGAAACCTGGATTTGTCCGTTGACACCGATTACAAAAACGACTTTTTGCCCATCAAAGAATCTTTGGAAAACATCATCGCATCCCAGAACAAGACCTTTGCCCAAATCACCACTTCCGCAGGCCAGGTGAACGCTGCCGCCGACCAGATTTCTTCCGGGGCGCAGGCGCTGTCCTCCGGCGCTTCGGAGCAGGCAGCAACGGTGGAGGAACTCACCGCATCGGTCGCCACCGTATCCCAGCAAGCCGAGCAAAACAAGGAAAACGTGCAGAAATCCGCGACCTATGTGGAACAGGCCGCCAAGAACATCATGGACAGCAACGAATCCATGCAGCGCCTGAATGTGTCCATGGAGGAAATCAGCAAATCCTCTCAGGAAATTTCCAAGGTCATCAAACTGGTGGACGACATCGCCTTCCAGACCAACATTCTCGCCCTCAACGCTGCGGTGGAAGCGGCACGGGCCGGCAGCGCCGGAAAAGGCTTCGCCGTGGTAGCCGACGAGGTGCGCAACCTGGCGGCCAAATCCGCGGAAGCCGCCAAAAAGACAGCCGAGCTGATCGAAACTTCCGTCGCGGCAGTGTCGCAGGGAGAGGAGATTGCGCAGGATACCTTAAAGCGTTTGGTTGAAGCTGCCGACAAGGCAAAACTGGCCGTGCAGTCCATTCGGGAAATTGAAAACGCCACCAGCGAGCAGGCGGTGTCCATTGTACAAATCAACGAAGGATTGGCCCAGGTTTCCGCCGTGGTACAGACCAACGCCGCCACCGCGGAGGAGAACTCCGCCGCCAGCGAGGAGTTGGCCGCCCAGGCTCAGACCTTGCTGTCGGAAGTCAGCAAATTCAAACTGGCCGGCGCATCCAAAGGTGCCGCCCACACCGTGGAAGCGGAGGAAGAACCCGAGGACCTGCCGGACAGCGGGAACGAAAGCGAAAGCGAAAACCAGGACGAAACCCGCATGAGCCTTTCCTACGGCGCAGGCAAATATTAATTGGCGTTTAACCGACAACGAATCTATTCCGGGCTTTCACGCAACAGTGAAAGCCCTTATTGTTGCAAAAAGGAGCCGCGGCCATGCGTTAGCAGCGACTCCTTTTTAAACAGGTTTGAAGATCCCCGCTCTCGCCCTCGAAATACCGTCTGGCCAGCTCCACAAAATCCTCGGCGGCCATGGGAAGGTATCGATTGCGGCGATGGCAGGCCACCAGATTCCAGGTGGGATGGCAGGAAAGGCGAAAACAGGCAATGTTGGGGTTGTCCTTGGCGTAGTAATAGGGGACGATGGAACAGCACATGCCGTTTTGCACCATAGCCACGTTGGTGCGGTTGCTTGCCGTTTCCAGAAAGATGTTGGGCCGAAAGTTATGGGCGGCAAAAAGCGGGTCCAGCATTTCCCGCTGGGTGGAGGTACGGGACATCAGGCAGAAGGTCACGTGTTCCAGGGACGCAAAATCCACGGTGGCCAGGGACTCGCCTTTGGGGGCCGCTTTCTTTGCCAGCGGGTGGTCCAAAGGAGTAATCAAAACAAACTCCTCGGTCAGCAGCGTTCGGCAAACCAAAGCGGGAAGAGAGGGCTCCTTCATGGTCAGAAAGCCCAGGTCCAGCTCGTCCCGCAACAACAGCTCAATCTGGCGCTTGACGTTCAGTTCCTGCGGCAAAACGTTCATCTCGGGGTAGAGGGCGTAAAACTGAGGGTAGACGTTGGCAAACATCTCCATTCCCCGTTCCGGCGCAAAGGCAAGGGAAAGGGTGCCCCGCTTTTGGTCCGCAAGGTCGTGGATTTTGCGGTACGCCTCCTGCTGGAGGGATAGAATCCGCCTGGCGTAATCCACATACACCTCTCCGGCCGGTGTGAGACCTAAATTGCCCCGCTGGCGGTAGAAGAGCTGTACCCCCAGCTCCCCCTCCAGTTTAAGTAGCTGCTGGTCCAAAGCTGACTGGGTAATAAACAGCTTGTTGGCCGCCTTGGTAATGCCGCCCTCCTGCGCAATGGTGAGAATATAGGTAATCAGCTTCATATCCATAGGCTACACCTCCCGCTTGAAAAATGCCCCCGGTTCCGTGAAAGAGCCGAGGGCATCTTGACAGGGATAGCGGCGTCTATCGGCGAATGAGCACAACCGATACGTCGTTGACATTGGTTCCGGTGGCGCCGGTGAAAATCAGTCCTCCCGATGCCTGCAACGCGGTGTAGGCATCGTTGTTGGCCAGAACTTCGTGTATCCGAATTCCCTTTTCCAGCAGGGCAGCGTATGTTTCATGGGTGACAAAGCCACCCGCGGCGTCGGTAGGCCCATCGGTGCCGTCGGAACCTACCGAGAATACCGCCGTGTTCACAAGGCCGGCAATGCCCTGGGCCGCCGCAAGGGCAATTTCCTGGTTGCGGCCACCTTTGCCCTTGCCGGTCAGGTGTACTACCGTCTCTCCTCCCAAGAGGAAGGCGAGGGAGCGGTCGGTATTTTGATGATAACGTGCAATGGCTGCAAGCATCGCCCCGGCTTCCCTTGCCACGCAGTTGAGGCTGTCGGTTAAAATCAGCGGTTGATACCCCAGTTCCCGGCAGGCATCGGCTGCCGCTGCACACAGTTCACGGACACTGCCCGTCACAACAGTCTCCACATTGTCGAGCAGCTTTGGCGTCTCCTGCATCAGGCAAGCCATGGCTCCCTCCGAAAGCTGCAGCCCGTACTTTTCCACAATGGCTAGGGCGTCGGCACAGGTGCTGGAATCGGGGTAGGCGGGGCCGGAGGCAATCATATCCAGAGGGTCGCCGATAATGTCGGACAACACAATGGTGAACACCCTGGCAGGAGAACAGTGTTTGGCAAAGCGGCCGCCCTTCACCGCCGAAAGGCGCTTGCGGATGGTGTTGATTTCCACAATATCGGCGCCGCAGGCCAGCAGGCTCTGGGTAATCTGTTGCAGTTCGGTTTGCCGAACCAGGGGCGCCTCAAACAGGGAGGAGCCGCCGCCCGACAGGAGAAACACCACGGTGTCCTCCTCGGTTAGGTCGTCGGTGAGGGCCAGCACCTCCTCGGTGGCGGAAAAGGTGTCAAAATCGGGGACGGGGTGTCCGGCCTCCCGGATAAGCAGGTTGCCGATGGGCCCTTCCGAATAGCCGTGCTTGGTGATGACAATGCCACCGTCCAGCCGGTCACCGATGCAATCGGAAGCCACCTTGGCCATGGCCCAGGCCGCTTTTCCCACCGCCACCAGCAGCAGCCTGCCGGCGGAAGGGAATTGGAAGCCCTCCAGGGCACGGCGGACGGCGGCATCGGGACGGACGCGCCTGATGGCCTCCGATACGATATAGTTGCAGTCCTTACGTAAATCCATAATAGCCTCCTTCGCCATCGGAACAACCCGACCGTGGTGTGATGATCAGGAACTGGGAATGAGGGCCAGTTCCTCCAAAATTGCGCGCAGTTTTTCCTTTTCTTCCGGACGAAGTTCCGCAATGGGGTCGAGACACTTGCCAACGGGAATCCCCTGCTGCACCAGACCTTCCTTAATCACGGCGGGGAAGGTTCCCATCGAGCAGGCGATGCGAAGGGGATTAAGACGCAACTGAGCCTCCAGGGCACCCGCCATGTCGCCTTGCTGATATTTGTCGTAGATGTCGGCAACCAAACGGGGCGCCACGTTGGCGCAGGAGGCGATGGCGCCCGCCGCGCCGTAGCACAGCCCGGCATAAATCAGAGTGTCGCGGCCCAGCAATACGTGAAAATCGGGCAGATGGCGGGTCAGGCGGATATACTCCGCGGTGTTGGTAAAGTCTCCGGTGGAGTCCTTGACGCCGATGATGTTGGGGATTTCCGCCAGGCGGGCCATGGTCTCGGGTTCCACGGTGATGTTGGTTTTGGGTTTGTTGTTGTAGACGATGATGGGCAGATAGGTACTTTCCGCAATGGTCTTAAAGAATTGGTACAGCTCGCTTTGAGTTTGGGAAATGAACATGGGGGTGAGCACCGACACCGCGTCGATACCGGGGATTTGCTCCAAAATGCGGATTTGTTGGATAACGCCCCTGGTGGTGATATGATTGGCGCCGGCATACACATCCACCCGGCCGCCCACCGCCTCGACGGTCACTTCCATCAGTTTTCGGTACTCCTCGTTGCTCACGGCATAGAATTCTCCCGTGGTTCCCATGGGAAACACACCGTGGACGCCGTTGGCAATGAGGAACTCTATCATTTGGCGATAGACATCGAAGTTGATGGAACCGTCCTCATGAAAGGGGGTTACAATAGGTGGGATAATACCCTTTGGTGCGAACAAATGACATAGCCTCCTTTAGGAAGATGGCGGTTACAACGACTCGATGCCGGTCAGCATTTTATAGTACTTAATGATGGAGCTGTGGTCGTCCTGTCCAAAGCCGTGGTGGTGCAGCCACTGGAACACTTCCTGAACGGCGGCGGTCATGGGAACGGGGGCTCCCACGCTGTGGGCGCATTCCAGAGCGTTGTTCAGATCCTTGATGTGCAAATCGATTTTAAATCCTGGCTTGTCGTTGCCTGCAAGCATCATGGGAGCCTTGGCCTCCATCACGGTGGAGCCGGCAAGGCCGCCCCGGATGGCCTGGAATACCAATTCTGGGTCTACGCCGGCCTTCTTGGCCATCACCAGCGCTTCGGAAAGGGCTTGAATGTTGCAGGCCACGATGATTTGGTTGGCCAGTTTGGTGGTGTTTCCGGCGCCGATATCGCCGCAGCGCACCACCGATGCGCCCATAGTCTCCAGCAGGGGCTTGTAGCGGTCAAAAACTTCCTGCTTGCCGCCTACCATAAAGGAAAGGGTGCCGTCGATGGCTTTGGGCTCGCCGCCGGAAACAGGGGCGTCCAGCATCTCGATGCCCCGCTTGGCAAGCTCGGCGGCAATTTCCTTGGACGCCATGGGGTTGATGGAGCTCATGTCAATAAATACGGTGCCGGGGCGCATATGGGTGGCCACGCCGTTTTCGCCCAACATCACTTCTTTGACCTGGGGGCTGTTAGGGAGCATGGTCAGCACCACGTCGCAGGTTTGTCCAATTTCGATGTTGCTGGCGCTCTTGGCTCCGGCTTTTACCACTTCGTCGACGTTGGCCTGATTCAAATCGTTGACGGTCAGGTCATATCCCGCCTTGAGAATGTTCTTCGCCATGGGCTTGCCCATAATTCCAAGACCGATTAATCCAACTTTCATGGTAATTTCCTCCTTATTCGGTAAAGTGATTGGTGTAAATTGTCTATAGAAACAGTGTCAACAAAGGAACGGTGAGCAGAGAGGTCAGTGTGGACAAAAACACGCATTTGGATGCAAATTGGGCGTCGGCCCCGTATTTTCCCGCCAGAATGGCGGTGGTGGAGCCGATGGGCATTCCGGTCAACACCACGCTCACCGCTGTGAGCAGAGAATTTACCCCCAGGGCTCGAAGGCCGGCAAGGCAGATGAACGGCAAAAGAATCTGCCGGACAAAGGCAAGGTACAGCACCTTTTTATCCAGGAAAGCCCGAGGGGAAAGGTCGGCCAGCATGGCGCCCACCAGCGCCATCGCCAGCGGGGAGGTGGAAGCGCCCAGGTTTTGAATGGCGGTATCCACAAAAGCGGGCAACGGAATTTGCAGCACCATGCGGGCAAGGCCGAGTCCCACGGCGATGAGGGCGGGATTGAGCAGGACCTTCTTGAGCCGCTCCGCAGTGTCCATGGACGTAAAGAGGGAGATGCCGGCGCTCCACATGAAAACCCGGGTGGGAATGATGAACAGCGAGGCGAGGAACAACCCCTGCGCCCCATAAGCGCCGGCGATAATGGGAAGCCCCGCAAAACCCGCGTTGCTCACAAGGGTTCCGTATTGCAAAATGCATCGCTCGCGTGGGGGAACACGCCGGTACAGCAGTTTCCCCAGAACAAGGGCAATCAGCGACATGCCGGTGGCGATGGCGACTGCCCCCGCGCCCTCGACCAGATATTCCAGCCGAAATTCGGTGTGAAAGGAGGCGAATACCAGACAGGGCAGGGTGATTCGAACCACCCATTCGGTGAGCCGCTGCTGCGCCACGTCGTCCAAAATGCCGACCTTTTTGCCGTAACAACCCACCGCAAGGTAGAGGAAGAGAACCGCTTGGACATTGAGCATTTGAAAAAAGCTGTTCATGCTATGCCTTTCTGTCGAACGTTCACCTCAGTGATTCGATTGCAGATATCAGGTGATGGGGGCCGGATTGAAGATGCACAAGTCGTTGTGGTAGCCGTATTGGTCGGAGTAGGGCTGTTTGCGTCCGCTGGCGACATCCAGAATCAGCCTAAACAACTCGGTTCCCACCTCGGGAATGGTCGCTTCCCCCGTGGCGATGGGGCCCGCGTTGAGGTCGATTAAATCAAACCAGTGATTTTTCATCTCGTTGCGGGAGCAGACTTTGATGACGGGGGCCACACTCAAACCGTAGGGGGTGCCGCGGCCGGTCATAAACACCTGCAAGCCGATGCCGCTTGCCAGCTGGCAGGGACCGCAGACAATGTCGCTGGCGGGGGTGGCTGCAAAAATCAGTCCCCGCTTGGTGGGCCGCTCGGCCGGGGAGAGCACCTCCTCGATGGGTGCGGTTCCCGACTTGGCGATGGAGCCCATGGCCTTCTCCACAATGTTGGAGAGTCCCCCCTCCTTGTTGCCGGGCGTGGGGTTGGCGTCCCGGTCCACGCCGCCGGCTTCCAGGTATTGGTCGTACCAGCGCATTTCGGCGGCCAGGCGGTCTCTGGTGTGTTCGTCCCGGCACCGGGCGGCCAGCAGGTGTACGCCGTCCCGCACCTCGGTCACCTCGCTGAACAGCACCGTGGCCCCGCCGCGGACCAGCATGTCGGAGGCATAGCCCGCGCTTGGGTTGGCGGTCAGGCCAGAGAAGGCGTCGCTTCCGCCGCACTGCAGGCCGATGCAAAGCTCGGACAGCGGCAGTTCCTCCCGAGTGCGCTGGTTGAGGCGGCGCAGTTTCCTTTCCGCCATCTCCATCATGGCGTCCATCATGGCCTGTTGACCGGGGTAATCCTGCAGGGTCAGCACGTTTTCGGGGGTAATTTCCTGAGGCTCCAGCACCCGGTCATAGGTGAGCTTTTCGCATCCCAATCCAACCAGCATGATTTCGCCGCCAAAGTTTGGGTGCCGAATCAGATTGCGAATGGTGCGGATGGGAATCTTGGCCTCCGGCGCGTTGATGGCGACGCCGCAGCCGTAGGGATGGTTGACGGCCACCACCCCGTCCACATTGGGGTATTTGGGCAACAGCTCGTTGCGAATGCGCTGCACCGCCACGTTGACCACCCCGGCGGCGCACTGCACCGTTGTCACGACGCCCAGCAGATTGCGGGTGCCGGCAAACCCGGATTTGTTTTTATAGCCCATCCAGGTGGTGATGGGAGGTTCCGGAAGCTGGCTTAACTCCAGGACATGGGTGCCAAAAGGCATGGAGTCCAGCGGGGGGCGTTCCGGTAAATCCAGCATTTTTTCGTTAATCCACCCGCCTGCCGGAATGGCGTCCCTGGCATATCCCAGCACCACCCCGTACCGCACGATTTCCTCGCCCTTTTGAATGTCTCTCAGGGCAATTTTGTGAGCTTGGGGAATGTCGGACTTTGTGACAACGCCGGGCAAAATTTGTGTCCCCTGCTTGATATCCGAAACGGCAATTGCCACGTTGTCCACATCTTTGACTTTGATGAAAAGAGGAACACTCATTTTCCTGCACGACCTTTTCGTTTAGTTGGCAGCGCGTTTGCTCTTGCGGTTATCCAAAATCGCGTAGAGAATGGAAACGGCAATCAGAGCCCAGATAATCCAGCTCATGGGGCGGGTGAAAAACACGATCAGAGAGCCGCCCTGGGCGGCAATGGCTTGAATGAAGTAGTTTTCCAGATCCCGGCCCAGGATGAAGCCGATGAGGAAGCAGGAAACGGGGAAGTGGAACTTCTTGAGCAGATAGCCGACAATGCCGAACAGCAGCAAGGCCCATACGTCAAACATACGGCCGTTGAGGGTGGCGTAAGCACCCAGGGTGCACATCATAAGGACAACGGGGTAAAGCCGCTCCTGGGGAATAAAGATAATCTTGCTGACCAGCTTGATGGGGAAGAACATCACCAGGAACATGATGACGTTGCAAACCAACATGGCCATCAACACGGTGTTCCAAATAAAGGGGCGGGAAGAAATAAACAGGGGACCTACCTGAATACCCTGCAGCATAAAGGCGCCGATGAGAACGGCGGTGGTGGAGTCGCCGGGGATACCCAGGCTGAGAAGGGGAACCAGTGCGCCGCCAGTTAGTCCGTTGTTGGAGGTTTCGGAGGCGATGAGGCCTTCGGGAACGCCGGTACCCAGCAGCTCAGGGTGCTTGGACCAGCTCTTGGCCTGGGAATAAGCCAAAATGGAGGCGGCGGAACCGCCGACGCCGGGCAGAATGCCCACAAAGGTGCCAATCAGAGCGGAACGGATGACGTTGACGCCTTGGCCCTTAAAGTCACGGGTCAATTTAAATCCCTTCAGTCGGGATACTTCATAAGCGTCCTCCTTGGAATATTTGGCCCGCATACCTTTTTCGCATTCCTCAAACATTTGGGAAATGGCAAACAGGCCAATCAGCACGGGGAATAGTTGGAATCCGCCTTGCATCTCCGACTGCAGAAATTTGGGAACCATGCGGAAGGTATTGTTGACGGGGAACTGGTTCATCAGGGAAATGAGAACGCCAACCATGCCAATCCATATACCCCGCAACATCTGCCCCTGGGATAGGGCGGCGATCACCGTCATGGCAAACAAAATGATGAGGAACTTTTCTACGGCGGAAAACTTAATGGCCCATCTCGCCAGAACCGGGGTGAAAACCGCAAGAACCCCTAAGGAAATTAAGCCGCCGATAAAGGAAGCGGTAATGCCGATTTTCAGGGCGCGTTCGCTTTCGCCCCTCAGCGCCATGGGATGTCCGTCAAAGGTGGTGCAGACGGAAGAAGGCGTTCCCGGAATGTTGATCAGGATGGCGGGCACCAAACCGCCCGAAATTCCTCCCACGTAAAGTCCCAACAATAGATAGAGGGCCATTTCCATGCTGTACGCATAGGTCAATGGCAGAAATACGGCCACCGCCATGGTGGCGGTCATGCCGGGGATTGCTCCAAAGATAATGCCAATTACGACACCAAGGAAGGCAACCGCAAGATACTCCATCCCAAATGCAAATGGCATGCCTGTTCACTGCCTTTCCTAGAAAATGGTAATGCCGAGGGATTTGATCCAAATGGTGCAAATGCCGTCCGGCAGGGTGATATCAAATACAGTTCCAAACAGCAGGCTGATGGAGATAACCGAAACCAGCGATATAATAATGCTGTTCAGATGGTATTTTTTGTCCTTGAGCCTATCCAACCCGCCGAAAAGGGTGTTGAACAGGTAAACAAATAGAATGCTGGTAACAGTGAAACCAATGACATCGAGAAGGGAAAAGTATGCTACCATCAGGGCGATGCAGCCCCAGAATTTCAGTTTGTCATAGTTTTCGACAAATATGGATTTCGGTTTTAAAAACAGGGGTTTTCCGGCTTTTGCTTTGGCGCGGCCCTCTAACAGCAGGATGATGATACCCAATATCACCAAAATCCAAATGGTGATGGTGGGGAAAATTTTGTGCTGAGTCGAATGGACCACGTGAATCCGAAGGAACTCTGCCATCCCTCAAGACCTCCTCCTTTACCTTTTGGAAAAACAGCCGGAGGGAGTCCCTCCGGCTATTCAGAAACGGGGCGACAGTGCATATTAGGTTAATTCATCAAGGCTCGGAGCGGCTTCAATGAAGGCCTTGGACATTTCGCGCTTGTTAAAGATAAACTGCTGGGAAGCGCTCAGTTCGGTTTCCTCGGGAGACACGGCCTTGTACTTGTACTTTGCCATCTCGGCCTGGAAGTCGGGGTTTGCGGACACCTTCTGCATGGCGGCGGCAATTTCATTCAGTACGTTTTGATCCATGTCCTTGGGGAAGTACATGGCAAAGTCCTTGGAGTACACGACGGGCTCACCTTTGAAGGTAATGCCGTTTTGAGCCATGGTGGGGATGTCGACGCCCTCGATTTCGTCGGCGGGGTCCATAATCTTCATGGCCAGCTGATCCTCAACGCCTTCCTTGGTGAATTCCACAAAGGAGGAGTAGTCGCCGTAGATAACGTCCGTATTGCCGTCCCACAGACGCTGCTTCTTTTCGTCGGTGGTTCCGCCGACAATAGCCTTGATGCGGCTGGCAACATCATCGCCGTATGTATCTTTTACCCACAGCCAGTACGCCACAAAGGTCAGGTGAGAAACACTGCCGGATTCGATGTTGACACGGACCGTTTCAGAGGGATTGGCCTTGAGCCACTCGGCTGCTTCCTTGAGGGTGGAATAGGGAGCATCCTTGTGAGCGGCATAGCAACCACCCGGGTTTTGACCGATACGGGGACCAACGGTCAGGTTCTCCAGTGCGTATTTTTCATCCACCGCACCAAAGAGAACGCTGAGGAATGTCATATCGTGGAACATCATGATGGTGGTGCCGTCGCCCTTTGCTTTGGAAATGGCATCCAGAGCAGCGGCATTGCCGACGGGGTCAACTTTGCCGTTGAAGCCCATCTCGGCGCCAAGGTAGCGGGTCACCATGTCAGCCATCGTGTAGGAATCGCCGCCGGTGGAGGTGGAGCCGATGACAACGCGTACCCGCTTGCCGGTCAGGCTGGTTTCGCCGGAAGTCGCTTCGGCGGGAGCGGCCGATTGGTTGCTTGTCGGAGCGCCGGCATCCTGCGAACTTGCCGGAGCGCCAGCAGCCTGCGAGCTTGCCGGAGCAGGGCTGTTGGATGCAGAATTACAGCCAACGAGGGAACCAGCGATCATGCAGACAGCAAGAAGCAAGGTGGCCAGTCTTTTAAAATACATATTTCGATTCCATCCTTTCATTCTTATACCGCGCATGTGTTGCGCACACAGGGTGTTTTCTCGGTTTGTACCTCAAGCGAGATTATAGCAAATGGATTTTGTCCTTTTCCATACACATATTGCCCCCAAAATCCGTTTCCTCATTGGTTAGTACGATAGTGTTTCATAAAATTGAAATAAACATTTCAAATATGCGCTTTGAATTGAAACTGATATTTCAATTCCATTCGTCAACAATTAGGGCTCTCTTTCAAATTGTAATTGTTTAATAAATTGATGATTATATTTTTGTGAGTGTATGCCATTTCTCCGGTAAGAACCGTAGCTTGTGCTACCCGTCTTCATCTGTTAAACTGAATCAATGAGACCCTCTAAGGAGCAGAAAAAATTATGGAAAAAGATGCCTTGAAACAGCAGTACCGCAGACTCCGCATTCTTTGTTTTATCTCGTTGATTCTGGCAATAGGCGCATTGGCATGTTATTTTGTCGACAAGCGGTTGACCTTGGTGTTGCTTGGCGCAAGCCTTGTTCATCATCTGCTGCTGGTGCGCCCTCGTGCCAAACAATACGAGCGGGAATACAACCACTGTTGCATTGAGCAAACCCTGAACCGTTATTTAAACGACGCCACCCACACCGCCTCGCCCGCTATAGACCCCGAGGAGATTCGCAAGGCCCGGTTGATACCGGCCAACACTCCCAAAGGCAGCATCTACTGCTTTGAAAGCGGTAAGGGAAATTACCGCGGGCGCACCGTTCGCGCAAGCGACGTCACCTTTACCCACAGTTATTTTGTGGGGGATAAGAAACGGCACGAGTTTGTCACCGGCACCTGGATTTCGGTTGCTCTTGAAAAAGACACCGGTCTGGATTGGCGGTTACTGGGGCCACATGTGGTTGCACCGCCCTCCCTTGCGGACATGCTGTACCGGGAAAAAGACTTGCAGCGGCCTTTGGAACTGCCCCTCTGGATGTCCGAAGGCGGGTGGACGGTGCTGCGGCCCGAGGGAAGTTCTGACCTGCCTCATTCCATGGTGTTAAAGCAAATCCGCGCTTTGGCCGAATCCACCAAATGTCCCCTTTCCGTTCACATACAGGGCAATCAGCTCAACGTCTTTTTGGTCCACCGGGTCTTGGGGCAAAAGGTCAATATACGGGAAGCTCCCCGCGACGAATGGCTTGCCTTGGACCGCCTGCCCGAATTTTCCGGCATTTTAAAGCTCTCCGACGTATTGGTAAACTCTCTGGAATAAAAACAAAGCACTCGGCAGCTGCAGGCTGCCGAGTGCTTTTAGTTAGCCTTGCTTTTGTCGTAATAATCGCGGATTCCATAGTGCTTCATTTTCCGCCAAAGGGTGGTTTTGCTGATGCCCAGCTCCTTTGCCGTGGCTTCCCGATTGCCTTTGTGGCGGGATAGAGCGTCGATCAGTTTTTGCGCTTCCGACGAAATCTCGCTTTCAACCACGGCTTCCTTCGGCAGAGCGGAAGAAGGGTAAAGCTCCTTTAACAAATCCTGCAGGTAGCCGTCCCGCAGGGTGCGGGACGGCGCCGTGATAACCGCCCGCTCCAAAAAGGTTTGCAGTTGGGTGTAGTTCCCCGGCCAGGGATAGTTTAGCAACGCCCTGCGGGCTTCCTTGGTTAGAACCACATAGCGGTCCAGCTTGGCAAAGCAATCGCCCAGGCATAAGTCGATGAATTGCTCTAAGTCCTCGGGACGGCAACGCAGCGGCGGAATGTTCAGCTGTAAAGGGCAAAGCAGGTAGTACAGCTCCGTCAAAAAGTCCCCCTTGACTATCAGGTCGCCCAGCTTACCCACCATGGAGGCAACCACCCGCACCGAAACGTGAATGGGGGAGGACTCCTCCTTGGGTTGCACCACCTGCTCCCGCAGCAGTCGCCACAGCACATGCTGCTCCCCTTTGGAAAGCCGGTGAATGTGGTGCAGGTAAAGGGTGCCACTGTTGGCGTTGCGAACAAACTGGGCAAGGTCGTTGCCCTGCTCGTCCCACCCGGCGCCGCAGTGATAGGTGACAAAGGGTCCTTTGGCGAAAGGGCTTGCGTTGTGAATACACTCCGCCAGCAAGGTTTTGCCGCTGCCCACCTCCCCCTGAATGCAGACGGGCAGTTCCGTGGCGGCAAAGGTTTTTGCCTGCTTGATTAGATGCTGCATTTCCCGGCTTGCGTATCGGATATCTTCAAATCGGCGATAGGCCAGATAGCGCTGCAACCGGTAGCTTTCCCGCAGCGAACGAGCTCCCTGCCGCTCGAATTTCTGCATCTCGTAGAAAGAAAAGATGATGCCCTCCACCACGTCTTTGGTGGAGACAAAGGCGGCGTTGGCCACCACCTGCACCCCAGCAATGGTGAGCATGGTGGCGTAAAGCTCCTGGTTGCTGGCCATGGTATCGCTCCAAAGGGCGGCGTCCTCATGGGGCATCAGGGAGACCAGTTCCACCCCTACCAGTTGTTCCCTGGGGCGGTTGACAATCTTGCAGGCAACGTCGTTGACCCGCACAATCTTTCCCGTCGGGTCCAGCTCGATGATGCCGTTGAAGGAATAGTCCAACAGCACCTGGAGGTGAGTGGTGTTCCTGCGCTCGGCATCGGAGGCGTAGCCCACGCTGCGGGCGTTTTTTAAGCTGGTTCGGATGGAGTCTTCAGTGCTGTCCAAAAACAGGGTGCGCTTGCCCAGACGCCGGCAGTAGGCGTTGACATAGTCGCCGCCGAGGATGACGTCCATGCCGTCCGCCACCGCCTGGGACGCCGCCTGCTCCATTTCGTCGTTGCCCGAGACAAAATAGGTGTGAAGCTCGATGGAAAAAACTTCGGCAAAGGCGCTAATGTCCCCGATCATGTTGGGAATGGTGACAATGCCGATTTTAGGCCGCTGGATGCGGGGAACCATATTGCGGGCCCGGTGCAGCAGCAAGGCAATTTCCTGCCCTGTCAGCTGAATTTCCACCACCGGAAAATCGGTATGTTCTTTTAGAATGGAAGCTTGTCGGCCTCTGGCCACCAGAATATCTGCCCCGAGACGCTTGCACTCGGCGGCCACTTCCAGAATCTGCTCGGTGGGAACCGATTTGTTGAGCACCACGTCGATGCCCAGTTCGCGGGCAATGCGGCCGGCCGGCTCCACCAACTGCTCCCGGGGGAGAATGAATCCAAATTTCGCCATGACAAAACCTCCTTTCTTCCATCATACCGATTTTTGATAGGATGTAAAGAAAAGAAAACACAATGCGGCGCCAACGGCAAAGCCCGAACCGCATTGTGCGTACAACCGAAAATACTTACCGAACCAGGCAGGGACGTTTGGGGTCAAACTTCCAGCCGGGGATGAGGTACTGCATGGCGATGGAATCGTCGCGACCGCCCAGGCAGTTGTCCAGATACACCTGGTTCGCCTTGAGGAGCTGGTCGCGATCCAGCTCGACGCCGAGGCCGGGGCGCTTGGGCAGCTCGATGCAGCCGTCGATAATTTGCAGCGGCTCCTTGGTGAGCCGTTCCAGCCCTTCCTGCCAAATCCAATGGGTGTCGATGCCGTTGAGTTTTCCGGGAACGGCGGCGGCGCACTGGGTCATCATGGCCAGGGAGATGTCAAAATGGTTGTTGGAGTGGCAGCCCCACATCAAGCCGAAATCGTTGCACATCTGCCCCACCCGAACCGAACCTGACATGGTCCAGAAATGGGGGTCGGCCAAGGGAATGTCCACGGCGCGCAGGGCGATGCAGTGGCGCATTTCCCGCCAGTCGGTGTCCACCATGTTGGTGGCGGTGGGGATGCCGCTTTCCTGCCGGAATTCCGCCATAATCTCCCGCCCTGAAAATCTGCCTTCCGCACCGCAGGGGTCTTCGCAGTAGGCCAGAACCTTCTTCAGTTCGGGGGCAATTTCCAAAGCCTCCTTCAGCGTCCAGGCGCCGTTGGGGTCCAGGGTGATGCGGGCGTTGGGGAACTCCCGCTTGAGGGCCTGCACCGCCTTCAGCTCCTCATAGTGAGGCAGAACGCCGCCTTTGAGCTTAAAGTCCTGGAAGCCGTACTTTTCATAGGCCGCATGGGCAAGGGCAACGATGGAGTCGACGGTCAGCGCCTCCTGGTGGCGCAGGCGATACCAGGCGCAGTTGTTGTGGGGGTCGGTGTAGTAGGGCAGGTCTGTTTTCTTGGGGTCTCCCAAGTAGAACAGGTAGCCGAGGAACGCCACTTTTTCTCTCTGAATGCCGTCGCCAAGAAGGGCGGCCATGGGAACGTTGAGATACTGGCCCAAAAGGTCCAGCAGGGGAGTTTCCACGGCGGTCACCACATGGACGCCGGTGCGCAGGTCAAAGGTCTGCTGTCCGCGCTCGTCGTTCTGGATGTTGACGCTCAGCCAGTCGTTGATGCGCTTGAGCGTATTCTTATAGTTGCCGATATCGGTACCCAACACAAGATGGCGCACATCCTCCAGCGCCTTGGTAATCTTCTGTCCACCGGGAACTTCCCCGATGCCGGTACGGCCGTCCGAGTCTGTCAACACCACGACGTTGCGGGTAAAATAGGGGGCATGGGCGCCCGAAAGGTTTAACTCCATGCAGTCTCGTCCCGCTACGGGGAACACTTCCATTTCGACGATGGTGGGAATGCTTGGCATATCGGTACACTCCTTTACGGTTGGGTTGTTTGCCTTGAGTATAGCATGGGGGCTTTGTGGCAGCAAGGTAGATAATCTGAACGGTCCATAAATAAAACTGAACGCAGGTAGTCATTTCCGTTATTCCTCTTTGCCGAAATTGTGGAACCATCGGATGGTTTGCCAACCCAAGCCACGGAGCTGGGAAGATTCCCCATAGAAAAAAGCAACTGCACTTATTGATGCGCAGTTGCTTGGGAGAAACGGAAAACCCTTTTTTGAAATGGCTACGGAAAAGAACATTAAACGGAACTTACCCCTAATTCGCCCAGCAGACGGAGGTAGTGGTTGGCCTCCCGCAACACATGGTCGGCCAGCAGCGGCATAATGATGGAGCGGATTTTGCACTCCGCGATGCCTGCCGTTCCCGCGGCCTTGAAATCCCGGTACCTCGTGGTAAGTGCCAGGGTTTCGCCGGTTACGCTTGTCAGCATCATGTCCGTTGCCGATTGCGCTTTCTGGAGCAGCTCCCCGTACTCCAGCGCAAAATCGTTGGCGGTATTGACCAAATCGCCCTCCGACGGGTCCAAAAGCCCGCGGATAAACAGCGCGTGCTCCAGCATAATCTGGTCCCAGAACAGCTCCATGCCCTGCGCCGTTTCCTCCGGCATATTGCCGCTTTCCAGGGCGGCTAGGTGGCTGCGGTACAGCTTGGCTTCCCGCAGGATATGGTCGATGAGCAGCGGATAGTTCATGGTAAACATATTGCAGGACAGTACGTTGTTGAGAATGGTGGTCTTAAACTGGATAAAGCTGTCCAGCAAAGGCATTATGGCAGCGTTGAGGGTGCGGACACCCCGCAGCAGCTCCGGCGTGACGGCGGGGTTTTCCCCGCTGTGGAGCCTGGTTTCCATCATGGTGATGTTCTGATTAATGGGGAAGCCGGTCAGCCCCTGGGTCTTTTGCTCGGCTCCCAGCGTGTAGTCGGTAAACAGCTCCCCGGAATGGAGAACACGACTGCTGATGACTCCATTGCTAAGGGTTACGGCATTTTGCAGCTGAGCCTCAAACCGGGACTGAAACTGGGCCGCCAGACGGGCGGATTCGCCATCTCTGGGAGGAAACCCTGCCTGCAGGAACAGGGCGTGCTCCTTCATAATCCGTCCAAAAAACAGGTGCAGTTCTAAAGAGAGCACTACATATTGCTGTTCAGTAATTGGCATGGAAGTATGTACCCCTTTCCCTTAAAAGAATCCGCGACCGCCGCCAAAGAGCTGTTGCAACAGCAAAATGCGGATGATATCCCTGAGGGTGTTGCGGTTGTGGTACCGGCGCCGGCGCCTGCGGTAGGGGGGACGTCCATATCGGAACTGAACCGGCATAATCTCAATGTCCCCGTCATCGTCATCATCTTCGTACCACATGCCGCTGTTTTTGATGATGTTGTCCACCACGGTGTCCAGCATTTCGGCGGTGAGGGTGATACCGGAAGCCATGATGTCCTCGGCCGCCTGTACCACCAGGGGGTTGAGGTCGTAGTAAATTTCGGGATACAGATTGCTCAGCTGCTCCTGCATGGGAGGAGAAGTCTGGCCGGGTTGCTGCTGTACGGGGCTCTGGTGAAAGGTGGGAGGCATGACATTTGCGCTTTGCTGCATCGCCATCCCGGGAGTGGTGGGAGCCGTGGCGAATGGTTTGGACTGTTGATTGTTCATAACGCACCTTCCTGTTTCTTAAAAGTATTGCATCCATAGGGGATTACTTTACTTTATGCTGGCCTTTGGGGGAACGTTCAAACAATCCGGCCTTTCCTTGACCAGCTTCGACCTTCACCTGAACATGGAGGTGCGCATATATTGGGGTGGAGACTGAACAGTTTCCAATCATAATAGATAAGGTGGAACGAGACATGAGTTGTGACTGCGAGAAACGTTTTGATTGGTGCGAAAAGGACGACTGGAAGGACTGCGACAAGCACGAGAAAAAAGAGTGCGAGTACCTTGGCAAAAAGGTAATCGAGTGCAAGTACTTCCGGATCTGCGAGTGCAAGTTCCATGAGCCGGAGAAGAAGCCTTGCTGCAAATGCAAGTGCTGCGGAAAGTTCCATGACTAATGGCTTTCGTCTTCTCCACGCCGTCTGAACCACCAGACGGCATACATTTCCACAACTTATGCCTCCCTTTCTATTATGAAACAACCCCGCATCCCTTTCGGATGCGGGGTTTTCCTTTTGATATAAACCAAATAAACCAAAAAGTCGATGAGGAAACCTTCACCGACTTATAAGCCTTATGTATTAACAAAAGACCTGTTCCGCCGTGGTCACTTGGCGTTCCATTGCTTTTTGCACCAAATCTTCCAACGTGATGTTGTCCACCACGTTGCTGATGGCCTGGTCCAATTGCTCCCAAACTTCCAGGGTGACGCACTGTTGACAGCGGGGGCACTGGTTGGGCTGGTTTTCCATGCAGGCCACCGGAACCAGACTGCCTTCGATGAGGCGCAAAATCATCCCCACCGTGTATTCCTTGGGCGGCCAGGCCAGCTTATACCCCCCCTGAGGCCCCCGGGCGCTTCGGACATACCCTGCACGGCTGAGGGTGGTGACAATCTGTTCCAAATATTTGCTGGAAATTTCCTGACGTTCCGCTATGCTTTTGATGGCCACATACTCCTGGTCGTGGAGCGCCAAATCCAACATCATTCGCAGGGCATAGCGGCCTCTGGTTGATATCTTCATAATTAATCACATCCCACGGTTGATTATAATCGAAGTCAATAAGGATTGCAAGCTGCTAAACCATTCCTATATCCCTATAGAATCAATCGCAATTGTAAGATAGTGGAATTTACAAAAATAGAAGATTTCAACAATACTGCCGCCGCCTGAATCCAGTACATTGAAGGTAAGAAATACCGTAAACTTTCCACTCCATACCTCATAACACAACCGCCCTGCCGATAAAACCGGCAGGGCGGTTGTGTTGGTGCAAGAACAGCTAACCTTAAGAAGGTTGCGCCTCCCGAACTAGGCTTCCAATCACATGGCGATTGGCTTGAGGTTTGGCAAGGTGATGGGACGGCAGCTCTCCCTCCAAGGTAAAGCGCAGCGAATGTTGACGCGCTGCTTCTCCGTTCCAGAGAACGGCGTCGGTAAAGAACACCTCCCGGTTTTCCCGCCGCAGCAATTCCAAAATTTCCAGGCTGGGGCAGTCGTCGGTTCTATCGTTGGAAACGCAGATAACGGTGCTGGCGGGGGAAAGCTGCTCCAGCAGGGAGGGGGTGACGCACCGCTTGTGTCCGTGGTGAGGCAGTTTGAGAATGTGGCAGGGTCCTGGCTGCGCCGCCTGCCAGTGGTTTACCCCCAAGTCACCTGGCAGCTCGAATTCCCACCCTTTCCAGGAAAACCGAAGGCGGATGCTGGCGTCGTTAACCCACCCATCCAAGTCGGAAAGGGATGCGTCTTTGGCTCCGGTTTGGATGGCGTCCCCCCAAATGCGGTTTTGCCTTTCCAAAAGGTCGGAGGCTCCGCAAGTCACGGTTGCTTGCAGCTCTTGAGCGCCGGGGAGAAGTTCCCCCAGCATCGCCGGCGCCTGGTCAATGACGGTTCCTTTGGCTTTTAGCTTGGCGAGGCTTTCACTAAAGAGGTTGTAGGCTACAAAGAGGTTTCCCGCTCCCGGGGAAAGGGACTCCCGGCGGGTAAGCTGCTTCCCCCAAAAACTTTCGGGGGGAAGGTGGTTGCACCACAGCCGATCTATGGTGCAATGGTCAGCGATGAGGGGTAGCCCTCCCACATGGTCGAGATGAAGGTGGGTGATAACCGCCAAATCCAAATGGTCGATGCCTTCGGCCTGCAAAAACTCCCATCCGCTCAGGCGCTTGGAGTACTCCGGCCGGGGAATGTGGACATCGCCGCAATCCACCAGCATGGTATAGGCGGGGCGGTTTTCCTCCATTTCCCGAATTAAAATGCAGTCCCCGTACCCTACGTTGATAAAATCAATCAGGAGCATTGCCCACATCCTTTAACACGTGGAGTTTGGGCAGGTCCAGGGAAAGGCGCACCCTGCCCGAAATAGCTCCTGTCAAGCCGGGGTTGGAATCGTCCACAATGAGGGTTTGGTCGTTGCACCGAATCCAATACCGTATGTACCGCCCCAAAAAGCTGTAGTTTTGTATTTCGCCCACCAGTTGGCCTTCTCCGGCATGTTCCGGGCGGACGGTCATGCACTCGGGGCGAACCACCACCGTGCACGGTTCTCCGGGGCGAAGGTCCACCTCGGTGTCAAAGGTGAGCGTCTGTTGGTGATACCGGACGGTGAGGGATTTGCCTTCTTTTTTCTCCACCACGCAGGGCAGGAAGTTGACGGTGCCCACGAAATCCGCCACAAACCGGCTGACGGGGCGGAAGTAGATGTCCCAGGGCGTGCCCAGCTGCTCAATCCGCCCTTTGCGCATTACCGCGATGATGTCCGACATGGAAAGGGCTTCATCCTGGTCGTGGGTGACGTAGATGGCGGTGATTTGCAGCCGCTGCTGCAGTTGCCGCAGCTCGGTGCGCACCTCCACCCGCAGCTTGGCGTCCAGATTGGAGAGGGGTTCGTCCAGCAGCAGAATTTTTTGCCCCATAATCAGAGCCCGGGCAAAGGCCACCCGCTGCTGCTGCCCGCCGGAAAGCTGCTTGGGGAACCGCTTTTCCAGCCCGGTTAAGTTGAACATCTCCAGCATTTCCGCCACCCGGCGGTCCATCTCTTCCTTGGGGGCTTTTTGGAGTTTGAGCCCATAGGAGATGTTTTCGTACACCGTCATGTGGGGGAACAAAGCGTACTCCTGAAACACCAATGGGGTGTTCCGCTTGTAGGGAGGCAGGCCGTTCATTCGCCTGCCTTCGATGAGGATGTCCCCCTCCTCCGGCTCGGCAAAGCCGGCCAGCTGGCGCAGCAGGGTGGTTTTCCCACAGCCAGACGGCCCCAGCAGGGTGACAAAGCTGCCCCTGGGGATGGACAGCGATACATTGTCCAGGGCCACAAAGTCGTCAAACCGCTTGGTGACGTTCCGAAATTCGATAAAGTTTTCCATACTCATTCCCTCCTACAGCTCCAGCCGGATGCCCTGCCGACGGAGCACCACCTGGGAGACTTTGAGTACCGTAAAGGCGATGGAAATCAATGTAACGGTAAAGGCAGCGGCACTGCCCCATTGTCCCGTTTCCACCAGGCCCATAATGGAGATGGTCCCCACAATGGTGTTGGGCGCGTACAGGAAGATGACCACGCTCAGGCAGGTGACCGACCGCAGAAAGCTCAGCACAAAGCCGGACATAAAGGGGCCTTTCAGCAAGGGGAGAATCACATCCCGAAAGCTGACAAAGCTGCTGGCTCCCAGGTTGAGGGCGGCATCCTCCACCGAGGCGCCAATCTGCTGCAAGCCGGCGGTGCAGGCGCTATAGCAGGTTGGAATATTCCAAAACAGCAGCGCCAACACCATAATGGCGGCAGTACCGGTCAGCTCCATGGGCGGCTCGTTAAAGGCCATGACAAAGCCGATGCCTAAGAAAATGCCCGGAATGGCTCCCGGCAGGATGGCCAGGAAATCCAGCAGCCGGTTGACCCCCACCTGCTTCTTTTGCACAATATAGGCAAGCACCATGGCCAGCAAAGACGCTCCCAAAGAGGCCAGCAAACCGAACCGGATGCTGTTCCATATTTGTCCGCCTTTATTGAGCACATACCGCATGTTGTTGAGCGTCAGGCTCCAGTCGTACCCCCACGCTTTGGTGAAGGCGCCCAGGGCCAGGGAGCCGTAAACCAGCAGCACAAACAGGGAAACCAGCATGGTGAGGGAAAAGAGCCCCCACTTGACCCATGCGGGCGGCTTTAAGGGAGTAAGGGAAATTTCCTTGCCGGTGATGGTGACATAGGAGCGCTTGCCCACCCAGAACCGGTTGATGACAAAAATCGCCAACGCGGGCACCAGCAGGGCGGAGGCCAACACCGCCGCCGTGTTCATGTCGTACCATCCGGAAATCTGCATGTAGGCTTCGGTGGGCAGCAGCGCCAAATCTCCGCCAATCATCATGGGGTTGCCGAAGTCGCACAGCACATTGACCGCGGCGATGAGGGCGCCTCCCGCCACTCCCGGTCGGCAGAGGGGCCAGAACACATCCCGGAACACCTGCCACCGGGTGGCTCCCATATTGTAGGCGGCGTATTCCAAATTGGGAGATATTTTTTGAATCACCCCCAAAATCACCGAGTAGGCGTAGGGGAAAAAGGTTACTGTTTGAACGATCCAAAGACCAAATTTGCCGTAAATGTCTACATGGAGCCCCAGCAGCCCCTTGGTGATAATCCCCTGAATGCCAAACAGCAGAATGTAGCTGAGTGCCACAATAAAGGGGGGCGACACAATGGGCAGCAGCGCCACGAACCGGAACAGACCCTTACAGGGCACGTTCAGACGGGAGACTACATAGGCAAACAAAAAGGCGATGGCTGTACAGGATAGGGTGGAGACCACCGTCATAAACAGGCTATTTTTAAGAGCACTGATCCAGCGGCGTTTGGCAAACAGCTGGGCGTAGTCCGACGCCTGCGGCACGCTGATGACCTTGATGACGGGCCATATGGTAAAATAGCCCACCAGTAGAATAATCAGCACAATAGCAACAAGGAGCAGGGGCTCGTTTTTCAGCCGCTTCATTTCTTTTAAGGATTCGCGCAGAGTAGTACCCCCCGCCATAAACTCACCTCTTCTTGGATAGGAAACTCCCCGCCCTTGCGGCAGGCGGGGAGTTTCCGGCAGTTGATGTTGCCTTGTTTAACCCCGGTTGGCGGTGATTTCTTTTTCGAACCACTCCACCACAGTGGTCTTCATATCGCCGGCCTTGGCCCGGTCGTAATCCACCAGGTCCACTTCCTCGATGGCGGGGAGTCCCTGAGGAGCCGCCACGTCCTTGCGCACGGAGTAGCGGTTGGCAATATCCCGGTTCAGTTCCCCGGCTTCCTTGGTCAGCAGCCAGTCGATAAAGGCTTTGCCGTTTTCGGGGTTGGGACCGCCTTTGACGAGGGCGGCGCCGCCAATTTCAAAGGCGGTCTTTTCAGGAATGACAATTTCGATGGGATAGCCCTGCTTTTGGGTCTTAAAGATGTCGTGAACCCAAGACATGCCCACGATAAATTCGCCGGTGGCCACGGGGCTGATGCAGTCGCCCGCGCCCTTGTAGTAGTGGTGGACCACCTTATCCAGATTTTTCAGATATTCTTTGCCGCCCTCTTCGCCCAAGCGGAAGATTTGGTTGGCGCAGAAAATGTATCCGCCGCCCGCGGTGGCGGGGTTGGAGGTGACGAAGACATCCTTGTATCGCTCGTCCAGCAGGTCGTCCCAGGTTTTGGGTCGTTCCAACCCTTTGGGAGCCAGTTCCTTATCAAAGCGCTCAGTGTTAATGACAAGGCCCAGAACGCCCATGTACCATCCGTTCCAGTAGCCGTTGGGGTCCACAAACATGGGGTCGATGTCCTTGGTGTTGGGGGAAGTGTATTTTTCAAAGGCTCCAGCCGCCCCCAAGGGGTCGTACAGGTCGACGGAACCACCCACCATGACATCGGCTTTGGGGTTTGCCATTTCGGCCTGCACCCGGGCAGCTAAATCGCCGCCACCCAGACGGATGTACTCAATTTCGATGCCGGTCAATTCCTTGTACTCTTTCTGTATGGTGACAATGTCGTCCTCGTTGAGGGCGGTGTACACCACCAGTTTATTGCTTTTACTGCTTCGAGAAGATGCTTGGGAAGAAGCGGAAGATGCCGGAGAGGTGCTGGGTGCAGATTGGCTTGCCGAAGATGCCGGAGCACTGCTGGCCGGGTTGGTGGAGCCGCCTCCACAGGCTGTAAGGCCAAATACCAGGACAATGGTCATCAAAATAGCCAAGATTCTCTTTATGCACATGTGTATATCGCTCTCCTTTCCGTTGTGTGTTGTTTTTTCCAAATGGTGGCTTTGCTGGCTTCAGTATAGGCTGTATATTTGAACGTGTCAACACTATTTCTTAATTGTTAATTATTTTTATATAAACTGTTATATAAACAGGATAATTTATTGTGATATAAAACAAAAACAAATTATTATGTTGAATCTATTGTCAAAACGTTAAAACCTGTGTAAACTGTAGACAGAAATTCTTGGCGAAAAGGGGGCGAATGAGCTATGAAAGCGCCTACCATCAAAGACATTGCCCGGGAGGCTGGGGTTTCCCACGGAACCGTGTCCAATGTACTCAACGGGCGGGGCAATGTCAGCGTGGAGAAGATTCAGCTGGTGGAGAAAGCCGCTGCTCGCCTGGGATACCGCATCAACGCCAAAGCGCAGTTGTTGCGGAAAGGCACCGGCAACACCCTGTCGCTAATTATTCCCGGCACCCACTTTTCCCAATACGCCGACCTGTACGAGTCCCTGCAGCAAGAGGCCAAGGCCTACGGGCTGACGGTACAGGTCTACAGCACCCAATCCCTGCAGGTGGAAGAGGAGGAGGCCATCGACCTTGCTATGGGCTCCCGCACCGCTGCCATTGTGGCGGTCATCGGGCTGGAACCGAGCAACCAGCGGCTTCAAATGGCGGCCAAGCAGATTCCCCTGGTTCTGGTCGATAATCATCATTCCGCCTGCAGCGGCGCTTTGCTGGCCGGCTTTGACTGGGAGCAGGCGGGGCGGGACATCGGTGCCCAGGTCAGCCGCTTCCAACGGGTGGGGCTTTTTACCGGGGTGCAAAAAGCCACCCACATGCGTGATTTCTGCACCGGCTTTTTTGCCACCTACACCGGGCAGGTGCACCATGTGGAAAGCACCGACCAGCTGGTTCCAGTCCAGGCCTTTTCCCTGTTTGAAGGCGCCTTTGAGTTGGACTGCATCGTCTGCACCGACAGCTTCCGCAGCGAGGCCGTGGCCCGGGCCGCCACCTTCTGCTGCAAAAACGGCTGCCCCGAGATTGTTTCGGTCGCATCCCACAAAGCCATTGGGAAAAGCGGCAGCCTGTGCTACGGCCTGGATTACAAAAACCTGGGCCGCAACATTGTCCGCCGCCTCTTTGGGGAAAAGGAGGAGCTAGACCTGATGTTGCCCTGCGAGGGATTTTCCGTCTCCATTCCCCACATTCAGTTGCCGGGCGCGCCGCTGGAGTTTCTGACGGTGACCTCCCCGTCGTCGGTGGCCCTATCCCGGCTGCTTCCTCACTTCCGCAAACAAACCGGGCTGGACGTCAACTTAACGGTGGTGTCCCTAGACGCCATCTACGATTTGGCCCACGCCATGCCGGAGGAATCGAAGTTTGACCTCATCCGTATGGACATGGCCTGGATTTCGGAACTGGCCCCCCGGGTGTACCGCCCGCTGGACGAGATGCCCTATCCCTGGCAAAAGCTGATGGACAAAATGCTGCCGGTCTTCCGGCAGGATTATACCTCCGCCCATCAGGTTCCGTTTTGCCTGCCCTACGACCCCAGCACCCAAATCTTTTTTTACCGGAAGGATTTGTTCAGCGACCCGGTTGTCAAGCGGATGTACTACGAGCAAAACCGCAAGGAGCTGGAAATTCCCACCACCTTTGAGGAATACAATCGGGTGGCCCGCTTCTTTACCCGGGCATATAATCCCGATTCCCCCATTTTGTACGGCACCACCACCGCCATCGGCAACTCGGTGGTCAACCCCAGCGAATACCTGCCCCGCCTCTTCAGCTTTGGAGGCAGCCTCTTTGATGAAAACGGCAGAGTCAATCTGGTGACTCCCGCGGCGGTGGCGGCTTTGGAAAATTACATGGAAAGTTACAACTATTCCGACAAGACGGTCTACCAATGGTGGAAGGGCGCTCTAGAGGGCTTTGCCAACGGCTCCGCCGCCATGACGGTGGTGTTTATGAACTACGCCTCCGACATTGTCAATTCGCAAAACGCCAGCATTGCGGGCAAAATCGGATATGCCCCCATTCCCGGCCACAAGCCTTTGCTGGGCGGCGGCGTGGTGGGCATCACCCGCAGCAGCGCCAAAACCGAACAGGCCTACACCTTTTTGCAGTGGCTTTACAGCGACGAAATCTCCCCCGTCTTTACCATGCTGGGCGGCCTTTCCCCCTGCAAGACGGTGTACCAAAATCAGGATGTCCTGAGCCTGTATCCTTGGCTTTCGGCGGCGAGGGAAAGTTTTCCTACCGGACAGCGGCGGCTCCATAACAACCTGTACGTCAACTTCAGCGAAAAGAAGCTGGAGGAAATCATCAGCGTCCAGGTTAAAAACGCCATATTCGGGCTGTTTTCACCCCAGGAGGCCTTACAGCGGGCGCAGAGAGAATGCGAAAAAACATTGATACCCCGGAAAGCGTAACGCCCTCCGGGGTATGTTGTTTTTCAGGGGGACTGCGCCGTTGCAGCGGTCGATGAGACCCCCAAATTGGCGGCTTTGCAACCTTTCAGCAGGCTGAAAGGGGACTTGGTCATATGGCAATAAAAAAGCTCGACCTTTCCAATCCATGGGAACGGGTGAGCTTTTTGTGTTTAATAGAAAACTTCCAGCCGCAGAATTTCTTTCATCCGGCACGAAACCTCTTCCAATTCCATATCTTTGGCCAATGCGATGATGGAGAAGAGCTTTCTCTGGGCGTTTTTCAGAAAAATGCGGTCGCTTTGGTTGAGGGTTGCCCGATGGGCCTGCAGCATCAGTTCCTTCACCATGCGGGCAACGTCGTTGAGGCTGCCTTCCTTCAGAATGGCGGCGTATGCCGCCTTGCGCCTGGCGTTTTCCTTAATCCAGCCCGGCTGGACTTCCGCCGCGTAGGCCATAATTTCGTCGGCCTCCTCCGGCGATATGATCTCCTGAAGCCCAATCTTCTGGATTCCCTCTATCGGGTCCAAAATGGTGGTGTGAGGATCGGACTTGGGGACCAGTTCGTAAAAGTGTTTGATTTTTCCGCCAATTTCCCGGGTACACACCCCCTTGATGATACAGCCGCCGTGTTTGGGATGCATTACCTTATCTCCTGACTGATAAATAACCGGTCACCCCTTTCCATTTATAATTCATGATGTTTTGGCAAAGACGACCAATCCGACTGGTGCCAAAAAAGCGGCAGCCGCCCTCAGGCGGTCCGCCGTTTCAGCTTTCACCGTACCATTATACTGGAATAAAATACAAGGAGAACAATGGACAGGCAAAGCGCGACAATCCTTGACGCAATGCGCTCAGGCTAATGTTAGTATAGCACGATTTGCCTTTTTTATCAAGTTTTTGAGGGTTTCCCCCTTTTCTCCCTCGGTTTTGGAGCGAATTTTTATGCAAACTTCTAAGTCATTCCCCCTAAATAGCCGGGGGTCTTTTGGTCGTTTTGCTCATGGATGGGCCGGTTATGACAGCACATAGGGTCGAACTTTGTGAAGCAGCTTGACGCTGACCAACGCGTCCAGCCGAATGCCCTGCTCCTCGTATTCCTCCGAAAAAATTTTGCCTTCTTCCCGAATTTCCGCCACCAGGCCTCCCTGGTGGTAGGGGATGAGCATCCGAAGGCGGCGGCTGGTGGCCGGCAGCAGGTCCGCTATTTTTTGCAACAGTTCCGAAAGCCCCTGCCCGGTGGCGGCAGAAATCAAAACGGTGTGCTTTCCCACCGTCTGGGGGAGGCTCTCCAGTTTGTCGCATTTGTTGAGAACGGTGAGGACGGGGGTGTCCTCCACCTGCAACTCCTTGAGCAGGTCCAGCGTTACCTGGATTTGGTCGGCCACTTCCGGGCTGGAAATGTCGCAGACATTGAGGATGAGGTCCGCATACGCTGCCTCCTCCAATGTGGAGTGGAACGCCTCCACCAGATGGTGGGGCAGGCGGCGGACAAGGCCCACCGTGTCCACCAGCAGCACCTTTCGCCCGTCGGGCAGGGTAAGGGCCCGGGCGGAAGGGTCCAGGGTGGCGAACAGCTTATCTTCCGCCAACACGCCGGCTCCCGTCAGCGCGTTGAGCAGGGTGGACTTGCCCACGTTGGTGTATCCCACAATGGCGACGGTGGGAATTTCATCCTTTTGGCGACGGCGGCGCATCTGGTCCCGCCGTGCGGCAAGCTCCCTAAGCTGTTGTTCCAGGGCGGTGATTCTGCGGCGCAGATGCCGCCGGTCCAGCTCCAGCTTGGTTTCGCCCTTGCCCCGCCGCGCCCCCGCGCCGGCGCCGCCCCCGCCGCCTCCCAGACGGGAAAGGGCGGTTCCCACACCGGTCAGGCGGGGCAGAAGGTACCGGTTGCGGGCCAGTTCCACCTGCAGCTTTCCTTCGTGGGAGCGGGCGCGGGTGGCAAAAATCTCCAAAATCAGCATGGTCCGGTCCAGCACCGGAACCCCGCAGGCTTCCTCGATGTTGCGCAGCTGCACCGCTGTCAGCTCGCAGTCGAAGATGACCACATCCGCCCCCGTGTTTTGGACGTAAAGGGCAAGCTCCGCCAGCTTTCCCGCCCCGATGGCGGTGGCCCGCTCCAGACTCTCCCGCTTTTGCACCAGCTCCGCCACCGACTGAATGCCCATGGTAGCCGCCAGTTCCCCAAGCTCGGCGAGGGATATATCCACATTGTATTCTCCCAAATCCACCGCCACCAAAACGGCTGTGGAGACTTCCTGCGTTTGATTATCGAACACCGTTTTCTCCTTCTTTGTTGTAGTCAGATAGAAAGAAAGGGCTGCCACAGGGCAGCCCTAAACTTTTTCCCACAGACAAACCATACGCCTTTCGCAGGCATTTCTGCTTGATCTGAAGGACACGGGGAACCACAGCCCCCACTTTAATTGTTAGCGGCTGAAATATACCGCGTTTTCTTTTGCAATAACCCCCGCTGCGCCGTAATGTTGCCTGATAAAACCCGTCTCTGACAGGTGGATGTTCTCCTGAGGGGTTCATGCTCCCTTCGTCCAGCAAAGCCGGGAGGTCTGCAATCGTAACCTCAGAGGCCGAACTTCCTTTTAAATTTGTGTTGGATTTATATACGGCAACCGATACACGCACACAGCAGGGTTGCAAGCTGATTATTTATGCTTCGAAATCAAAGGTATCCTTGAGGCGCTCCATAAAGAAGGCGCCCACCCGGTCGAACTCTTCGTCATCTTCGATGGACTCCAGAATTTCTTCTCCGTCCTCTTCCACGACTCTGAGAATGATGAGCTCGCCGCTGTCGTCCAGCAGCTCCTGGCCCGACAACACCGGAACCAGCGCCGCATAGTTGACTCCTTCAAACTCGGCGGTATCCACCAACTCAAACTCGTGCTCTTTGCCTTCTTCGTCCACCAGGGTGATAAGATCGGGGCCAAAGTCCAGATCTTTTTCTTGTTCTTGATCCATATTGTCCTCCCGTTGGCGGTTATCCGCCTTGCGTTGTCGCCTTTAGTATTGTCATTGTATCTGATTTTAACCAATTAGTCAATGGATATGAATGTAGAGACAACCATAAATAGCCGGTCCTTTTTACTATTTTTTGAAAAGGCAAAAGGGCTTTTCAAAATTTTCTAAAGATTTTGGAAAATGAAGGCATAATTTCCAAACCGCCGGTTCAAACTATGGTCGGAGGTGTAAGACAACTATGAGCAAATTGAAATTTTCCAAAGGCAAGTTCTCCCGCTTTTTATCATCCAAAGGGTTTTACGTTGCCCTTGTGGTTTGTCTGGTGGGAGCCAGCGTTGCGACCTGGATGGCAGTAGACCGCACCATTTCCGGCATCGAGCGCAACAATAACGAACTGTTGCAGAACCGGCAGGAGTTTGAGAACCCCCCTTTATTGGAAGAGGTAGAAACCAAACAACCAAGCGTTCCGCAAGAGCCCGTCAAGCCAAAGCAAGAATCATCGGCCTCGCAGCCCTCCTCGTCGACCTCTTCCTCATCGTCCGAGGAGCAGTCAAAACCTGTCGCGCAATCCAAAACGTCCGAGCCGCAGCCAACATCGCCCAAGCTTACCTACGCATTACCCATTAAGGGCGACATCATCAAGCAGTATTCCAACGGCGAACTGGTGAAGAACATTACCTTAGGCGACTGGCGCACCCACGACGGCATGGATATTTACGCCGAAAAGGGCGCTGATATCTGCGCCGCAGCCGACGGTATTGTGGTGGAAGTGCGGGACGACCCTCTTTGGGGCACCGTTGTGGTCATCGACCACGCCGACGGCGTGCAAACCCATTACTGCGGGTTGAATAAGAACGTAGCCGTAGCCGTCGGGGACACCGTAACGGTCAAACAGGCCATCGGCAAGTTGGACGGCGTGCCCTGCGAAATTTCCGATAAGAGCCATCTCCACTTTGCCATGCGCAAGGACGGCAAATGGATTAATCCCATGGACATTCTCAATCCCAGCCAATCTTGAAGGGAAGATGACGTTTACCTCCTCCTTCGCGACATCCTCCAAGATCTTTGAGAAGAACCCTCTCAAAGAGTTTCCATCCCCCTCTTCTTTGAAAAGCCCTTTGCCCACTGTGTGGCAAAGGGCTTTTCTCTGCGAAAAAATCCAATTTTACACAGATATAAGCCGATGGAAACACCGGCGGCGGCCGTTTTGCTTTTTTTCGTTGTTTTCCGGGCAAGGAGCCGCCTGCGCCGATGTTGGTTGGCCGTAACCTTCTCCTGCCTGTATGCATAAACATAACTGAGCAACAGTCTCTGGAATCTGGTTGGACTTTGCAATTTATAGGATATAAGGAGATGCGCGTATGAGCCGAAATTACGACGGATACGAGAATTACGACTATCCCGACGAGCGAGGGGATTATTACCCGGAGCAAGGCTATCGCTATCAAGGTCCGGAATATGAGCGGGACTTAGAATACGAGTACGGCTATGATCCTGAGGAGAGAGAGCGTCACCACAGATGCCACCACCGGCCGGAGTGCGTCTGCCCGCCAGGGCCCAGAGGCCCGAGAGGGTATCCCGGCCCGCGGGGTCCTATGGGCCCGCCTGGACCGAGAGGCCCTATGGGCCCGCCCGGGCCGAGAGGTCCTAGAGGCCCCATGGGATGCCCTGGCCCCAGAGGCTTTATGGGCCCTCCCGGCCCGAGAGGCCCCAGGGGACCTATGGGTTGCCCCGGCCCCATAGGCCCAACTGGTCCTACCGGCCCGACTGGTCCCACCGGTCCTATGGGTCTGCTTGGCGCTACCGGTCCTACCGGCCCCACTGGCCCGACCGGCCCTACCGGTCCGACTGGTCCCACCGGTCCTATGGGTCTGCTTGGCGCTACCGGTCCTACCGGCGACACTGGCCCCACTGGTCCTACGGGTGATACTGGTCCCACTGGTCCCACTGGTGACACTGGCCCCACCGGTCCTACGGGTGATACTGGTCCTACCGGCGACACTGGTCCTACCGGCGATACTGGTCCTACCGGCGATACCGGTCCTACGGGTGATACTGGTCCTACCGGCGACACTGGTCCGACGGGTGACACTGGCCCAACTGGCCCTGCGGGTGTTCCGTCAGGACTAAATCATCCCGAAAATTGAAAACAATCTCCACCACCTGGTTTTCATAAACGTAGATGCGGTCAACCAGCGCATCCGCCATCTCCCGGGAAAGCCGTGCAAAAATGTCCTCACAACACAGCTTTGCCGAAAGGCTGTGCCCTATAGCTTCCAGTTCGGCGATTTGCGCCTCCAGTTCCGCCTCTCGCCGGCGGATGGTTTCCTTTTGATGGGTGTAGGCGGCAAAGTCCAACAAGCCGCTCCTGTATTGTTCGTAGAGCATTGGTTTGGCTGCGTCCAGCCTGGCAAGGGCGGATTGCAATTGGCTTTTTTGTTCTGTTAAGGATGCTGTGCCATTTTGATTTTCCATATCCAGAAAAACTGCTATCTGAATATGTATCGCCGATAAGAGAGTCTGTACAAGGTCCTTTTCCCAAACTTTCGCTTTGGGGCAGGCGCTGTCCGGCAGATATCGATGGCTTTCGCAAACATAATAAACCGATGCGCTGTGG
>ENA-OWPA01000583-OWPA01000583.1-bioreactor-metagenome-genome-assembly--contig:-NODE-583-length-44638-cov-3.734992_pt1 | contig 44638 bp, 34 predicted proteins | sample MGYA00238139_ERZ651803 | MGnify/ENA primary metagenome ERZ651803 (study PRJEB26909, sample SAMN07631231) | bioreactor metagenome | isolation source: Switchgrass digestor | place: USA: Dartmouth... | reverse complement strand
TATATCGGGCTCCTGAACAAAATGCGCGGCGTCGTCACGGCGCCCGAGCCGGAGCCGCAGCCGCAGGCCCCCCAGGCCCCGCAGTATCCGACGGTGCGTTCCGTGGACGAGCTGCAGTTTGAGGAAGGCACGCACTCCAGGCCGGCTTACGCCACAATGGCGGCGCCTGAGGAAGTCACCCCGCAGTCGTCCTACGACGAGGCGCTCTCGGTCATCTATCACCGCATTAAGAACCCCGAACCCGGCGAATCTCCGGAGGACCTCAGCACCCGGAAACGCGCCTTCGCGCAGCTGCGCGCCCGGCAGATGGCGACGCAGCAGCAGAGCGCGCCGGCGCAAAAGAAGAACAAGAAGTGGTGGCAGTTCTGGCGATAGCCGGAACGGCACGCGGATGAACATGGAAGGCGTATTCAATGGAATTTGAGAAAAAACCGGCCCGGTCAAGGGCGAAGCTCGACCCGGCGCTGAAAGAGGCGGCGGGGCGCGGCATGGATATCAGCAAACCCGGCAATCAGATGCTCCTGCGCCGCTTAGGGCAGGCGCAGGAGGGCTCGCCGGAGCTCGAGCAAGTCATCAAGGGGCGGCTGCGCGAAATGTACAGTTCGAGCCAGATACCGGCCGCCGAACGCGAGGCGGACCGGATCGCCTCCAGCGTCAGCGGCGCGCGGACGCCCGAAGAGGTCAAATCGGCTCTGGGCGAGAAGCTGGGCGCCGACTTTTCCGGCGTGCAGTTCCATGTCGGCGCCGAGGCGTCCGAACGGGCGGGCAATCTCGGCGCGCTGGCCTATACGACCGGCAGCGACGTCTATTTCAAGGGCGGCTTTGACCCTATGACGGCCGCCCACGAGCTGGTCCACACCGTCCAGCAGGGGGCGGTTGAGAGCGCCGTGCCCACGACGTCCGTGCCTTTGGGCAGCGTGCAGATGAAAAGGGACGGCAGCGGGGGCGGCTTTTTCGGCTGGTTGAAGAAGCTCACCGGAAAAGGCGGCGGCGCGCCGCAGGGCGGCGTGCCGGCCGGGCTGGACCTGACCGGCGCGGCGCAGTCGGAGTCCCTGAAGGGCAAGGCCGTCACGAGCATGCCGACGGTGACCGGCGAGAGGGCCGTCGTCAAGGCGGGCACAAATCCCCATGTTGAAGCGGCGCTGGCCGACTTCTACAACGTGGCCAACGCGGTCCGCTCGGTGGACCACCCCTCCGCCTGGCAATTTGGCGCGCCGGAAGCCAGAGCGCTTCTCGAGAGCGAAAGGGAGGGCGTCGGGCAGCTTTTCCAGCAAGGCAAGCTGGCCAATCCCTCCTCAAGGCAGCCCTCGCTGCAAAGGCAGCTGGAAGGAACGACGGTCTTCAGAATGGTCGGCGGCCAGAGCGCCAGGGATCCGGGTGACGACCCGGCGCAGAGGGAAAAAGCGTACGGCGAGCTGCTTGAGACCATGTACGACGGGCCCGACCTGCAGGATTATCAACAGACGATGGGGTACATCGCTCTGCTCGATTTTATCGCGGGCAACAACGACAGGCATGCCAATATCAATTTCAACAACTGGATGGAAGAGAGAGACAAGAAAAAAATCCATCTGATTGACAACGACCCGGTCGGCTCGCCGGGTTCCCACGGGTTTGGCGAGGGGAATCTGGCGGCCGCTCAGAGCGGCTGGCTGACAAACGCAAGATTCATGTTTGGCGCCAATTCCCCGGGCGGGCCGAGTATGCGAAATTTCTTTGACAACTGGCTGGGAGCGACCAGCAGCCAGGCAAGCTATCCGTATTTGTTCGGCGAAAACGGCCGGGCGGGTTTTGCCGGCGTTTCACAGGCGATCGGGGACCTTCCGGCGCTGCGCGCGGCTCTGGAGGCCCGGTTCCAGCAGCAGGCGCGCGCGGGCCAGGTCTCGGATGAACGGGCCCAGGTCAACCGGGCCATCCTTGAACGGTTTGATATGCTGCAGGACATCTTAAACCCGATTCCTCAAAAGCCGACAAGGCGCGCTCCCAGGCCGATGCAGGGGATGCCCCAAATGCCGTCGAGGCCGGCTCCCATGCCCCCCGCTATCGGTAGGCACCGCAGGCGTCCCTGAGCCGCGGGGCAAACAAAGGAAAGACACGGGCTCAAGCCCGTGGAGGGAGTGTTCCCTCATACCGCCGCGTGAGATAAAAAACAAGCCCGAACCTCTCCCTATATGAAGGAAAGGTTCGGGCTTCGTCTTTTCTAAATGAAATAGAGATTCCGGCTGAGCGCTCAGCTTCGTTTGCGCTTAAACCGCGAGAAAAAGCGGGAGAGCAGGCCGGGCTCAGGCATAAAGCGCTTCCTAAACTATTTCTGAAGCTGACGCGCCGTCCTGGTTTTTCGGGCAAATCGACGTCCTCCGTCGCCCCGCGCAAAAAAGGCCTCAAACCGCAAGGATTTGAGGCCTTTTTGTGTTGGCGGAGAGGGGGCTGAACAGGAGGAAGCCGCGCGCTTTTGCCGCGCGGGCCATATCATCAGCGGCTTACCATCACTTCATTGTCCGCCCACATTTCGCACTGCCCGATGACGGTCGCGACGGCGTCGTCCATCCCCTCCGGCGGGTATTTGTATTTTCTCAGCAGCTTTTTGACCATGCGGCGCATCCCGGCGCGGGCAGACTCTTTTTTCTGCCAGTCTATCGTGCGGTTTTTGCGCAGCATGTCCGTCAGCTCGCGGGTCATGGCCACAAGCTCTTCGTTGCTGTAAAAGTCCTTTACGGCTTCGGGGCGGGTGAGCGCGTCGTAAAAGGCCATCTCCTCTTCGGTCAGGCCCAGCGCCTCGCCTTCCGCTCTCGCCGACGCCATTTCTTTCGCCATTTTCATCAGTTCGGCAATGACTTCCTCGTTTGAAATCATGCCGTTGATATACGCCTTCATGGCGCGGGAGAGCATCTCCGAAAACTTCTCGCTCTTGACGAGGTTTGAGCGGCGGTAGAGAGAAATCTGCTCGGCCAGCAGCTTTCTGAGGATTTCGACAGCAAGGTTGCGCTCCCTCATCCTGCTGATTTCTTCAAGGAACTTGGGGTCAAACAGCGAAAAGCCCGTGTCCACGTCGGAAAAAAGGTTGATGACGCCCTCGCTTTTTATGGTCGCCTTGAGCAGCTCGCCGATGCGCTCGTTGATCTCTTTCAAAGAGAGCGGCTTTTTCTCGCCCGTGATGCGGGTGAGAACCGTCCGGACCGCTTCAAAATAAGCCGATTCCAGCCGCTGCTCGGCGGTCACAAGCGAGCGGCAGAGAGACAGCGCCTGGCGCAGCAGCATGGCCTCTTTGATAAACAGGTCCTTTTTGCCCGGCTTTTCGCCCTTAAGCGGCTCGGGGATGTCTGCGCTTCGCCAGTCAAATCCGCCGCCGGGGCGCCTTGATTCAACGGCGGTGATGAAGTTGACGCCGCCTGTTATGGTCCTGGCGCGGACAAGGTCGCTGTCGGCCGTCAGGAATGCTGAGTAGTCAAAGCCGTGGAAGAGACTCCGGCAGACTTCCAGCTTTTCAATGAACTTCGGCAGCGCCGTTTTGGCGATATCCGTATCGCCGTAATTCTTCTTGTCGCGGTTTGTGTAGTCGTTCATCGCCTGCTTTAGGGCCGAGGCGATGCCGACGTAGTCGACCACCAGCCCGCCTTCCTTATCCTTGTAGACGCGGTTGACGCGGGCGATGGCCTGCATGAGGTTGTGCCCTGACATGGGCTTGTACACGTACATCGTGGCAAGGGAGGGCACGTCGAAGCCCGTCAGCCACATGTCCACCACGATGGCGATTTTGAAGGGGTCATTATCGTCCTTAAAGCGTTTTGCCAGTTCCTCGCGGGAGCGCTTGTTGCCGACGATTTCGCGCCAGTCCTCGGGGTCCTGATTGCTCTCCGTCATCACCACGCGGACTTTTTCGTTCCACTCCGGGCGCAGCTGCAGCAGCGTGCGGTAGATGCGCATGGCGATGGGGCGGGAGTAGGCCACAATCATGGCCTTGCCCGTCAGCTCATACTGGCGGTTTTCCTCGTAGTGCCTGACGATGTCCTCGCACAACGCGGTGATGGTCTCTTCCGCGCCGAGAATGGACTCAATCCGCCCGAGCTCCCTTTTGCTCTTTTCGATGGCGTGGGCCTCGGCGTTTTGCGCCAAGACGTCGTACTCCTCGTCAATCATGCGCAGAACGTCTTCGTTGAGCTTTAAGTGGATCACGCGGCTTTCATAGTAGACGGGGCGGGTCGCGCCGTCTTCCACGGCCTGGGTCATATCGTAGATGTCGATATAGTTGCCGAAGACCTCTATGGTGGAGCGGTCTTTGCTGGATATGGGCGTGCCCGTAAAGCCGATGTACGTGGCGTTGGGCAGGCTCTCGCGGATAATCAGGCCGAAGGACTTCCTGACACGCCCCGTTTCAGCGTCCACCTTCGCCTCCACGTACTGGCTCCGGTGGGCCTCGTCGGCCATGACGACGATGTTCCGGCGGCCGGACAGCACCTCGTCGGACTCCTCGAATTTCTGGGCCGTCGTAAAGATAATCCCGTTGGCCTGGCGCCCCGCGAGCAGTTCTTTTAAGTGTTTACGGCTTTCCGCCTGCACGGGAGTTTGCCGCAGGAAGCCGGCGCACTTGGCAAACTGGCTGAACAGCTGGTCGTCTAAGTCGTTGCGGTCCGTGATGACGACAATCGTCGGGGAGCTCATGGCCTCCTGCAGCAGGTGGGCGTAAAAGACCATGGACAGCGACTTGCCGCTGCCCTGCGTATGCCAGAAGACGCCGCCCCGGCCGTCCGTCTCCGCCGCCTTTTTGGTCGACTCGATGGCCTTGCGCACGGCGAAATACTGGTGATAGCCGGCCAAAATCTTGGCGTCGCCGGAAAAGCAGATGAAGTTTTTAATGATGTCCAGCAGCCGCGTTTTTTCGAACATCCCTTCAATCAGGGTGTCAAACTGGGCATATTTTGTGTTTTCGTAACTGCCGTCCTTCGTTTTCCACTCCATGAAGCGGTCTTCGCCCGCCGTGATGGTGCCCGCTTTCGAGACGGCAAGGTCGCTCATTACGAGAAAGGCGTTGTAGACGAACAGAGACGGAATCTCGTGCATGTAGTTGCGCAGCTGCAGGTACGCTTCGGACGCGTCCGTCTCCTCGCGGGACGGGGATTTAAGCTCAAAGACGACCACGGGCAGGCCGTTGAGAAAGACGACTATGTCCGGGCGCTTCGTGCTGTTTTCGACGACGGTCCATTGATTGGCCACGGTAAACGTGTTGTTGTCCGCGTTCTGGTAATCGGCCAGATACACGAGGCAAGCGCGCTGCTCGCCGCCGTGAAAGTAGCTCACTGACACGCCGTTCTGGAGGTAATCCATAAACTGCCTGTTCTTGTTGAGGAGCGAGCCGCCCTCTAAATTGCGCAGCTTGTAGACGGCCTCGCTGATGGCCGCTTCCGGCAGGGAGGGGTTAATCCGGCGCAGAGCGGGAAGGAGCTCGTCCAAGTAGAGAGGCTCTGTGTAGTCCCGCTCGAGCTCAGGCGCGTAGACGTGGCTGTACCCCAGTGTGTCGCGGAAGATTTCAATGACCGCGTTTTCAAAGCTGGCCTCGGTCATATAGATTACCTCCTTGCGGACTTAATCGTTTGGTTTTGTGATTAGGTATTTAGGTGATGTCTTCCAGGTCAGCAACGGACAGCTCGCCAGACATCAGAAGCGGCAATAATGTATCACGGATTTCAGCAAGTTGAGTATTCTCTGTTTCTAACTGTTCTTGCATTTCAAAAATCCCATTACATATCTCTTGAAAACGTCTTAGTGTATTTTCGTCAGGAATAATTGCAGGTATGGTTTTCATTGTAGAACCTGAAACTTCTTTAAATGTAGAACCTGAAGCCATGTTTTCAATAGTCTGCAGGTTCTCAAGTAGGAAATAGTAAACGTAAGCCGTGCCAACACTCTTTTTTGGAACAATAGATTTAAAACCCTGATTTGTGCATAGTTCATTGCTTGCAATTGCAATGTAACCAATAGGCGCTCTGGAGCTAAAGAGAACTGTGCCGCGTGGCATTAGCTTTGCACTACTATTGCGTAATCCATGCTCTGTAATATCAATTGCACCACACGAAATAAACTTTCGATTTTGCACAGACAAGTCTTTAGGGGTAATCCAAGCAATACCTTGATGGGTATAGTATTCGGATTTTCCTTTAGATGGTGTACTTCCGCCGACAACCTCACCCAAATCAGATATTGTGCCTTCCTGCCAATCGCTGGGCATCTCTCCGCCGAAGGGCTCGAAGTCCACGAACCACGACTTGAAAATGGACTGCGCTATCTGCTCCAGACGCTGATTAATCGCGTTGTTGTTTTCTATTTTATCATCAAGAGAACCGAGAATTCTAGCAATTGCACGTTGCTCCTCAATATCGGTTGGAACGGAAACGGTTATCTCTTTCATAACCGAACCTGAAACTTCTTTAAAAGTCGTACCGCTTCCCATGTTTTCGATTCTCTTACGGTTATAAACGAGAAGGTAATATAGGAATAAGTAGTCAGCATTTTCGTTTGGAACAATGCTTTTAAACCCTTGGTTTGTACAGACTTCATTCTTGGCTATAGCAACATAGCCTATGGGTGCACGAGAGGTAAAGAGGATGCTATTCGGAGGCAGAAGTCTGGCGGCGCTGTTTTTCAATCCCTCTATAGTGATATTTCGTTCGCCTCGACTGATAAACCTGCCCCGCAAGGTTGATAAATCCTTCGGTGTTATCCAAGCAATATCTCCGCCATAGTAACTCTCGTTTTTTGTAGAAGGGGTTCCTCCGCCAACAATTTCACCTAAATCAGAAAGCTTGCATTCTTTCCATCTGCTCAACCCTGTGACCCCCAAATCGCTATTGAGGTAAACTCATAACAAATCTCATGCCCAAAGGCTCAAGTCTCTTGCAAATCCTCACTGCCAATTTGTAAGAGCGCCAAAACATCTCCCAAAGCCCGATTGTCAGCCGCGTAGTATTCTAAAAGCGCCCAGCTCGGCAACCGACAGCTCGCCGGACATCAGGCGGGGGAGGAGCGCGTCGCGAATGGCGGCGAGATGGGTGTTTTCCCGAAGGTTTGACCGGATTTTTTCAAAGAGAGGCTCCGTTATGGAGTGGAACTGCTCGACGGTTTCATCATCGGGCATGACAAACGGCATGGTTTTGATTGTTTTCGAGTTCACGGCGGTCGCGATGGAAGACGTATTGCCGAGGGACTGATAGTCAAACGCCTTAAGGTAGCAGTACAGGTACTCGCGAAGGGTATGATTCTGATACCGGAAATGGGCAATCGCCTCATTTGTGGCCATTTCGCCGTCGGCAATCGTCACGCGCCCGATTGTAAGCTTAAAGCTTACCAAAACCGTTCCGCTCGGCACAATTTGAATGTTAAAGGCGGAGACGGCCTCCCGGGTTAAATACTCGGAACTGCCGCTGATAAACACGCCGCATTTGCCCATATCGGCAATGGAGACCCAGACGACGTCTTCCGGGTTTGTGGAAAACCATTTCGCCTCTTTCCGGGGCGGCGTCCTTCCGATTGTAATCGCGAAAAAGTCTTCCGCCTTGCCGGTCGTCCATGATTTCGGCATCCGGCCGCCGAACGGCTCAAAGTCCTCAAACCACGACCGGAAAAGAGCCTGCGCCATCTCCTCGAGATGCTCGCTGACCGCGTTGTTGGCGGCGATTTTATCGTCAAATGCGCGCAATGTGCCGGCGATGGTTTTCTGCTCATCGAGCGGGGGAAGCTCAAGCTCTATTTCATTGAGCACGCCGGTGGTCAGGCTCGGCACGGCCGTTCCGACGTTCATGCCCGCGAGGTCAACCGTTTTCAGCTGGTAGTAGAGGTATTCCGGCACGATTTTTGATTCGTCGATTTCCGTATAAAACAGCGTGTCAACCGTCCAGAACGGCTCCTCCACAAAAAACAGGTTGCCGAGGGTGCCTTTGCGCGGAATGAGCACCGACTTTTTGTTGTACAGCGCGGTGTCGACGTACCGCATGATGCCGCCGGAACCGTAGACGGGGATATTCCCGTCCGAGAGCCCTTTGTGGTCCTTGCCGTATTTGATTGTGCAGACGTCGGAGAGCTTACACTTCATACCCGAAGGCCCCCAGTCTTCTGCGGATCTCCTCTTCCAGCTCATGGGAGCGCCGGAACAGATCCGCAAGATCGCTCGTCAGCCGCGCCATCTTCTCTTCGAAGGGTTCCCCGTCGTCCTCCTGCTCCTCGATGCCGACGTAGCGGCCGGGCGTGAGGATATAGTCCTGCCTGGCGATGTCCTCCGTCGTGGCCACGGCGCAAAAGCCCTTGACTTCCTCAAGCGTTCCCTCATTGAACGCCTTGAACGTGCCGGCGATTTTGGCGATGTCCTCGTCCGTCAGCTCCCGCAGGCGGCGGGTGACCATCGTGCCCATCTTGCGGGCGTCGACAAACAGCGTCTTGCCCTTTTGCTTCTTGTTGCGGCTGATAAACCAGAGAGAGACGGGAATCTGCGTCGTGTAGAAAAGCTGCGTCGGCATCGCGACGATGCCTTCCACGAGGTCGTCTTCGATGATGCGGCGGCGGATTTCGCCCTCGCCGCCGGCCTGGGACGAGAGGGAGCCGTTGGCGAGGACAACCCCCATTTTTCCGTTGGGGGCGAGGTGGTAAATCATGTGCTGCAGCCACGCGAAGTTGGCGTTGCCAGAAGGCGGCAGGCCGTACTTCCAGCGCGGGTCGTCATTTAATGAGCCGTCGTTCCAGCCCGAGAGGTTAAAGGGCGGATTGGCGAGGATGTAGTCGGCTTTGAGCGTCGGGTGCAGGTCGTTATAGAACGTGTCGGCATGGTAAGGGCCGAGGTCGGCCTCGATGCCGTGGATGGCGAGGTTCATGACGGCCATTTTGCGGGTGGTGGGGTTGGAGTCCTGCCCGTATATGGAGAGGTTGCCGATGTTGCCGGAATGGCTCTCAACAAATTTGGAAGACTGGATGAACATGCCGCCGGAGCCGCAGCAGGGGTCGTAGACGCGCCCCTTAAACGGCTGCAAAACCTCCACCAGCGTCCGGACGACGCAGGACGGCGTGTAGAATTCGCCGGCCCGCTTGCCCTCCTGCTCGGCGAATTTGGCAAGGCAGTATTCATACGTGCGGCCGAGGATGTCTTTGTCCGTCCCGTGCTCGATCATCTGGATATTGGTGAAAAGGTCAACGACGTTGCCGAGGCGGCGCTTGTCCAGCTCGCTGCGGGCGTAGTTTTTCGGCAAAACGTCCTTCAGGCGCCTGTTTTCCTTTTCAATCGCCCGCATGGCCTCGTCAATGACCGCGCCGATTTCCTCCTTGTGGGCCGCTTCGGCAATGACGCGCCACCGCGCCTGCGGGGGGACGTAGAAGACGTTTTTCTCGAGATACGCGTCTTTATCTTCCACATCGTCGTCATCGGCCAGCAGTTCGTTGTAGCGCTCTTCGAACTTGTCCGAGATGTATTTCAGGAAAATGAGCCCGAGCACGACGTGCTTGTATTCCGCCGCGTCCATATTGCCGCGCAGAATGTCCGCCGCGGCCCATATCTGCTGTTCAAAACCGATCGACGCCGTGTTATTGCCGTTAGCCATTCAAATTTCCTCCAGTATGCTGTTTTTTCTCTAGGCAGGTTTTGCTGACGTTTGTCCATTATAACATAAAGCCAGATAAAACTGAATTTAAAGTGTCCTGTTCCTGTCGCAAAATTCTGAACTTACAACCGTCTCTCCCTGATGGAGCACCCCGAGAGGGTTTTACGGACAGATATACTTTCCTTATCACAGGCAAAAACGCGACCGGAAGGATTGCGGTGAGGAATTGAACCCTTTTAAGTACAGACCGCCGCCTGGTCAGCCGTTTTGCACATTTTTGCACATAATTAAAAGTGTATAGTGTAAAAGGAAAGGCTTCAAATCGCGCGATTTGAAGCCTTTGATACTAAAGTCGCTGTTTAGATGGGCTATTTCAGGCTGCCGTAGAACGCGACGGCGTTTTTCAGGTCGGTTTCATCAGGGTGGCCCTTTGAAATGCCGCCGATCAGTTTCATAAGCCCGTAGGTGTCGTATCCCTGGCATCCGAACTCGCCGAGGACCCTTGCTTTTTTCGCCTCGGCGATTTTGCGCGCCGCGTTGCAGTACATTCCCGCTTTCACGCCATACGTGTAAAGGAAAAACACGTCCTTGCCCTCCGGCAGCTTATCATTCATGATTTTGAGCATCTGCGGGTAGAACCTGCCAAACGCGATTCCCGACGCAAACCCGATCCGGTCAAATTCAGCCAGATTAAAGTCATGGTCCCTGACCCCGTCGATGACCGTGACGTCGTATTGTTCAGCAATCGCGTCGACCAGTTTCTTCGTGTTTTTGTGATGCATGGACACATAGACAATCGCTGTCTTCATAACCGTCTCCTCCGTGGCAGCAAGCTCCATTTTTTTACCCTGCAAGGCTTATTTTACAGGGCGCGTGGCGGAAAGTCACGGGGGAAATTGGCAAAGAAGCGGGCCGGAGCGCGCGGGGAACTTCAGACATCCTTGCTAGAAAAAACTGCAAAAATCTTTAATTTTTGGAGCAAATGTTATAAAATGATTCCCGGCAGATACGGCTTGTCATGCCGGAGGGGAGGATGTCATATAGTGGAGGATACGAAACGGATAAAAGCCGCCATCGAGGGCGGCGAAACATTTCTGGGGCTGGAACTGGGGTCGACGCGGATTAAAGCGGTCCTGATGGACGGCCGTTTCACGCCCGTTGCCGAGGGCAGCCACACATGGGAAAACAAGCTTGTGGACGGCATTTGGACGTACAGCCTCGACGCGGTCTGGGACGGCGTGCGCGACTGCTTTGCAAAACTTGCGCGCGATGTGGAAAGGCGATACGGCGCGAGGCTCACCACGGCTAGGGCCATCGGCATATCCGGCATGATGCACGGCTATTTGGTGTTTGACGAAGACGGCGCGCTTTTAACCCCGTTTCGCACCTGGCGCAATACGATCACCGGGCAGGCGGCGGCGGAGCTGACGCAGCTGTTTGGCTTTAACATTCCGCAGCGCTGGAGCATCGCACACCTTTACCAGGCGATGCTCAGGGGCGAAGAGCACGTCCCCCGCATCGCGTATATGACGACGCTATCCGGCTATATCCACTGGAAGCTCACGGGCGAGAAGGCCGCCGGCATCGGCGAGGCCAGCGGCATGTTCCCCGTTTCCCAGGAGACGGGGACGTACGACGAGAGGATGCTGGAGAGTTTCAACCGCCTCGCGGCGTCGAAAGGTTACAGCCTGCGGCTTGAAAATATCCTGCCGAAGGTGCTCATGGCGGGAGAGAGCGCCGGCACGCTGACGAAAGAGGGCGCGGCTCTCTTAGACCCGAGCGGCACGCTCCGGCCCGGCATCCCCCTCTGCCCGCCGGAAGGCGACGCGGGCACGGGGATGGTCGCCACAAACAGCGTGGCGCCCGGCACCGGAAACGTCAGCGCGGGGACGAGCATTTTCGCCATGGTCGTCCTCGATAGAATGCTCAAAAAGGTCTATCCGGAAATCGACATTGTGGCGACGCCGTCCGGCGTGCCCGTGGCGATGGTCCACTGCAACAACTGCACGAGCGAGCTTGACGCCTGGGTGTCCCTCTTCGGGGAGTTTGCCGAGGCGCTCGGCGCGCGGGCGGACAAGGACGCGCTGTACAAAATCGCGTACACAAAGGCGCTGGAGGCCGACGACGGCGGCGATAAGCTGCTCGCGTACAACTACTTTACCGGCGAGCCGGTCACCGGCCTTGAGAGCGGCCGCCCGCTCTTCGTCCGACTGCCCGACAGCCGCCTGACGCTGGCAAACTTCATGCGCACGCAGCTTTTTACCGCGCTCGGCGCGCTGAAAATCGGGATGGACCTCCTTCTCAAGGACGAAGGGATAGGCCTCATGGGCATCACCGGGCACGGCGGCTTCTTTAAAGTCGGCGGCGTGGGGCAGACGATTTTGGCCTCGGCCCTTGAGACGCCCGTGACCGTGATGCAGACCGCCGGCGAAGGCGGCCCGTGGGGCATGGCGATTTTAGCCGCGTATATGTCAAAAAGGCAGCCCGGCGAGACGCTGGCCGGTTTCCTGAAAGACCGCGTCTTTGCAGATGCCGCCGGCGTTACCGTACAGCCCGACGCAAAAATCTCGGAGAGCTTTCGCGCGTTCATGGGGCTTTACAAAAAAGGCCTCGACATCGAGCGGGCGGCTGTCTCGGTCTTGTAAAACACACAGGGGAAGGGAAGAGCGATGGATTTTTCAAATCTTGAATTCTGGTTTCTTGTCGGCAGCCAGGACCTGTATGGAAGCGAAGTGCTGGAGACGGTGACGCGGCGCGGCGCCGAAATGGCCGAGCGCATCAGCGCCTCGGAGCATATCCCGTGCCGGCTGGTGTTCAAAGGCACCATGAGAAGCGCCGATGAAATCGCGCGCGTGATAAAGGACGCCAATTATTCCGACAGCTGCTGCGGCGTTGTGGCCTGGTGCCACACGTTTTCGCCCAGCAAGATGTGGATTGAGGGCCTGCGCCTGCTGCAAAAGCCCTACTGCCATTTCGCGACGCAGTATAACCGCCGGATTCCATACGATGAAATCGACATGGACTTTATGAACCTCAACCAGGCTGCCCACGGGGACCGCGAACACGGCTTTATCGGGGCGAGGCTGCGCCTTGGCAGAAAGGTCATCGCCGGGTACTGGCAGGACGAGGCGCCGCTTCGGGAGCTCGGCGCGTGGATGCGCGCGGCCGTCGGCTATAAGGCGAGCCGGGAGCTGCGCGTAATGCGCTTTGGCGACAACATGCGCGAGGTCGCGGTGACGGAGGGCGACAAGGTCGAAGCGCAGATTAAGTTCGGCTGGCAGGTCAACACCTGGCCGGTGGGGTATCTCGTTGAGGAGCTCGGCAAAGTCTCCGAAGCCGACGTCGACGGGAAAATGGCGCAATACAGGGAGAAATACGAACTGGCAAGCGATAATCTCGACGCCGTCCGGTACCAGGCCCGCCTGGAAATCGCCATGCGCCGCATTTTTGCGCGGGAGGGCATCGGGGCCTTCAGCAACACCTTCCAGGATCTGTATGGCATGAGGCAGCTGCCCGGCCTTGCCACGCAGGAGCTCATGGCGGGCGGTTACGGCTTTGCCGCGGAGGGCGACTGGAAGACGGCCGCGCTCGCGGCGGTCGTCAAACAGATGACATGCGGCATGGGCGGCGGCACGACGTTTATTGAAGACTACACGTACAACATGGAAGAGGGCAACGAGTACTCCCTCGGCGCGCACATGCTGGAGGTCTGCCCGAGCATCGCCGACGGCCGGCCGAAAATCGCCGTACACCCGCTGAGCATCGGGGACAGGGAGCCTCCCGCGCGCCTGATTTTTGAGGGCAAGGCCGGAGACGCCATCGTGATGACGCTCATCGACCTGGGCGGGCGCTTTAGGCTGATTATCCAGGATATCGTCTGCATCAAACCGCCTCACGCGATGCCGAAGCTGCCCGTGGCGCGGGTCACATGGAAGCCCCTGCCGGACCTTGCCACCGGCGTGAAGCTCTGGATCATGGCGGGCGGAGGGCACCACAGCGTGCTGACCTACGACGCGACGGCGGAGATGATGAAAGACTGGGCGCGGATGCACGATATCGAGGTTGTCCACCTCACGAAAGACACTACGGCAGAGACTCTGGAGCAGCAGCTATTTTTGAACGACCTGGCCTGGAAGCTCAAAGGCTAGGAGGAAGGAGGATATTATGCTGAGAATCGCGAAGACCGAAGCCGGCATGGTCCGCGGGATTCCCGCGGCCGACCCAAGGATTACCGCATTTAAAGGCATCCCCTTCGCCGCGCCGCCCGTCGGCAAGCTGCGCTGGAGGCCGCCTCAGCCGCCGATCCCGTGGGAAGGCGTGCGGGATTGCATCGAGTTCGGCCCCATCGCCATGCAGGTGACGCCGGGCTCTGTCGACAACATTTATCGTAAGGAGTGGCATGTCGATCCCGATGTCCCGATGAGCGAGGACTGCCTGCAGCTGAACGTCTGGACGCCGGCGAAAACCGGCGACGAGCGGCTCCCCGTCATGGTGTGGATCTTCGGCGGCGGGCTGCAGGAGGGGTATCCGAGCGAGATGGAATTTGACGGCGAGCGCTTTGCCCGCCGCGGGGTCGTATTTGTCTCCGTCAATTACCGCCTCAACGTATTCGGCTTCCTGGCGCACCCCGAGCTTACGGCCGAAAACCCCGACGGGCCCTGCGCCAACTGGGGGCTTTTGGATCAGAAGGCCGGCATTGACTGGGTGCGCCGCAATATCGCCAATTTCGGCGGCGACCCGGACAACATCACGATTTTCGGGCAGTCCGCCGGCGGCGGCAGCGTCCACACGCACCTGGCCTCCCCGATGGCGGAAGGCGCATTCCAGAAGGCGATCATCCACTCCGGCGGCGGCATGCATGTCACAAGCCCCGGCATGCTCGGCAACGCGAAGACGCTGGCCGAGGCGGAGGAAATAGGGAAGAAGTTCTTCGATTTCCTCGGCGTGAGGTCCGTCGCCGAGGCGCGGGAGATCGACGCCGTCACACTGTTCCGCAAGCACCAGGAGTTTAAGAACTTCTGGGGATTTGTCATCGACGGGCGGTATATCACGGCGTCGTACACCGAGATGTACCTCAAGGGGAAGATGCACAAGGTGCCCGTCATCATCGGCAACACCGCCGACGAATTTATCATGCGGCCGGAGGAGAACACGCTTGAAAGCCTGAGAGAAATGGCCGGGCGCGTCTTCGGCGACGACGCGGAGGGATTTATCGAGGCCTGTATGAAGGAGGCCGGCGGGGATGAGAGCAGGCTGAGGGATGTCGTCAAGCTCAACATCTTTGAGATCGGCTCGCACATGTTCTGCCAGAACGCCGTCGAAAAAGGCCACAAGGACGTCTACTATTACAGCTTTGAGCCGACGATTCCCGGCGACGACGCGGGCGCGTTCCACTCCGTCGACCTGTGGTTTGCCTTCGAGACGCTGGCCAAATGCTGGCGGCCCTTCACGGGAAAGCATTATGACCTGGCGCGAAAGATGTGTACATACTGGACAAACTTCGCCAAGACGGGAAACCCCAACGGCGTGGACGCCGACGGCACCCCGCTTCCGGAGTGGCGGCCTTACAACAATCAGGACAAGACGGGGCTCATCCTGGGAGACGAGATTAAGATGCAGGAGAAGGGCCCGGGGCCGCTGCTGAGCTGGCTGATTGATTATAACTTCAAAAAGCTCGAACATCTCAGATAAAACGAGAGGCAAATATGCTTGAAGAACTGAAAGAACGCGTTTACAGGGCCAATCTCGAGCTCGTCCGCCTGGGGCTTGTGATCTTTACGTGGGGAAACGTCAGCGCAATCGACAGGGAAAGCGGCCTTGTCGTCATTAAGCCGAGCGGCGTCGAGTACGACGAGATGAAGCCGGAGGACATGGTCGTGACCGATCTTGACGGCAACGTCGTAGACGGGAAGCTCAGGCCCTCCAGCGACACGCCGACGCATCTTGAGCTGTACAAGGCGTTTCCCAATATCGGCGGCGTCGTACACACCCACAGCCGGTATGCCACGGCCTTCGCGCAGGCCGGCAGGAGCCTGCCGGCTTACGGCACGACCCACGCGGATTACTTCCTTGGGGACGTCCCGTGCACGAGGGCGATGACCGAGGAAGAGATCGGCGGGGAGTATGAAAAAAACACCGGCCTCGTGATTGCCGAGTCGTTTCAGGGATTGGACCCGGACGCCGTCCCCGCCTGTTTAGTGCGGCATCACGGCCCCTTCGCGTGGGGGAGCAGCTGCGAGGAGGCGGTCTATCACGCCGCCGTTTTGGAATATTGCGCCCATATAGCGTTCGTGACGGAAGGTCTGGGAGAGCCGGTCCCGGCGCCCGAGCACCTGATAAACCGGCATTTCTGGCGCAAGCACGGCAAAAACGCCTATTACGGGCAAACGTAAGCATGTGCCTTTAGACAAAGCAAGGGCCAGTCCAGCAGGACTGGCCCTTGCTTTTTCTATCAATCGATTCGGCGGAGACGGAAGGGTTGAATAGAGGTCGACAAAGGAGGCCGCCGGGCTGGGCGGCCTCCTTGATTATTTCACGGCGAGAGCGGCGCAAATACTGATTCTATCGTTATTTATCGACACGGAATTCACTGAAGTTTTGCTTATGTTAAAACATTGACAAAGTATTAAAAATCATTAACAATAATCATCACTTTTTATAAAATGTATAAAGAAAATTTGTAATCTCCGTCACTATCCGACAAAGCGAGAATCCCTTTATAATGCAGGAGGTGCAAGACTTTCCTTAATTATAAAAGGAGGACAATTTATGAAAAAAGTACTATCGATTCTTGCTTTATTACTTGCGTTCGCGTGCGTCTTCACGCTCGCCGCGTGCGGCGGTAAGAACGATTCCACACCGCCGGCGGGGCAATCTACGGCAGCCCAGTCCCCGGCGGCAGGTGGGGCGCCGGCTGGTGGTGAAGCCGAGCCTGATCTGACGAAGACATGGCACATCGGCATGAACGTGTGGGGAACTGCACCGGTCCTCACGCTTTACGGCGATGAACAGGAATATGCCCTCAAGGCCATCGGCATGACGTGCGACCGCGCCAGCGACGACAACAACGCCGACAAGGAGCTGCAGAACATCCAGAACTTCGTTTCGCAGGGTGTCGACGGCCTCCTGATCCAGGGCGCGGGCGCGACGACCATCCCGCAGATGGCCAATGAAGCGACGAAGGCCAAAATCCCGTTTGTGCTGTCCATCTTCACGGGTACCCCGGAAGTCCGCGCCGAGCTCGCTAAGAACGAGTATTACGGCGGCGCGGCCGCTTCCGACCTTGTGGCCGACGGCCGCATTCTCGGCCAGAAGGCCATTGAGGACGGCTGCAAGACGGCGTGCATCATCGGCGGCAACATCGGCGACCTGAACATGGACAACCGCTCCAAGGGCTTCAGGGAAGGCTTTGAGGGCGGCGGCGGCAAGATTGTCGCCGAGGAGCGCTGCACGGACAACAGCGAGTGCCTGACAAAGGCTCTGAGCATGCTCTCCGCGAACAAGGACGTCGACTGCATCTACATCATGGTCGGCGACTATGTCGAGGGTACGCTCACCGCGCTTGACACGCTCGGCATCACGGGTACGAAGTGCTATCTGTCCGCCGTCAACGCGGGCAGCGCCAAGTACATAAAGGAAGGCCGGATCGTCGCGGGCAGCGGCGGCACCACCTTCGCGTGCGACGTCTCGCCGACGCTCCTTCTGAACATCCTCGACGGCCATCCGATCAAGGACGAAAACGGCGATCCTCCGTTCTTCGCGATCCCGACGTCGCTCGTCACGAAGGACAACGTCGACGCGTATGTCGAAGTGTTCCTGAGCGAAAACGCGCACCCCGTTTCCCCCGATGTCCTCAAGAAGCTCTGCTACCGCTACAACCCCGATGTGACGTATCAGACATATCTTGATGTCATCCAGAACGAGCTGACTGTCGACGCGGTTCTGAAAGCGTACGGCAAATAAAACCGCTTTCTGACAGAGCCCTAAGAAGCTGAACGCAACACTATGCAGCCTCCGGCAATTGAAGCGCCGCCGTAGACGCCGGCCCAGGGTTGCCGGAGGCTGCAGGAAAAATGAGGTATCCTATGCAGCAAAAGAGCTTGAGTACCAAGGATACGCCGGGCAGCAAGAGCGAACTGAAGGCGAAGCTCACCTTCGCGGGGATCTTCATCGTCGGGGTGGCGGTCGTCTTCTTCATTTTCAACCTGCTGACGCACGGCAATTTCCTTGAATGGCAGAATATTAAAATTATTCTTGCGAACATGGTTTACCCGTCGTTTATGGCGTGGGGCATGTGCTTTCTCTTCGCCTGCGGCTACAACGACATGTCCTGGGGCGGCGTTGTCGTCTTAGCGTCGTTCGCGACCGGCGTTTTCGCCAATATGTACGGCCTTGTCGCCGGGCTTATCGCGGGCGTCCTCGTCGGAACCGTCCTTGTGTTCATCAACTTCTGCATCTTCGCTTACACAAAAATCCCATCCTGGATTGCCAGCCTCAGCCTTGCGATGATCTACGAAGCCATCGCCGTGTTCCTGTACAGAGGCAAATCGACGAAAGCCCTTGTCGAGGCTCCGATGGCAAAGGAATTGCGTATCTTCGGGCTGCTGCCGTGGAGCCTGGTCGTCCTGGCGGTGGGCTTCGTTATTATTTACTTTGTGTATAACCGCACGATCATTGGCTACAACATCCGCGCCATCGGCGGCAACGCCAACGTCTCGCGCGCCCTTGGCGTCAATGTGAGAAAGACGCTTTTGTGGGTCGGCCTTATCTGCGGCCTTATCATAGGAATCACGTCGTTCCTGCAGGAGAGCTACGCGGGTATTACGACGGTTAAGACGGGCCTTGCGAGCATCCTGCTTATCTTCCAGCCTCTTGCAATCGCGCTGCTGGCTGATATTCTGCAAAAGAAGATAAACATCATCATCGCGGTACCTGTGTGCGCCTTCCTGCTGTACGCGGTGTTTAACATGATGACGCTGATGCACATCCCGTCAGGCACGCTTCAGGAAGCGCTGCTGTGCCTGTTCATCATTGTGTTTGCCGTTGTCGGACAGCGCGGTGTGAAGGAGGTCGTCAAATGAGCGCGGAGACAGTACTTGAAATCAGAGGCCTTCATAAATACTTCGGTCCGACGCACGCCAACAAAAACATCAATTTCACCCTGAAAAAAGGCGAGATCAAGGGCCTGATCGGCGAGAACGGTTCCGGCAAGTCAACGCTGCTGTCACAGATTGCGGGCATTTATAAATACGACGAAGGCGAAATGCTTCTCAACGGCAAGCCCTACGCGCCCGCAAACCCCCTTGACGCCAACAGAGCCAAAATCGCCATGGTGACGCAGGAACTCGGCGTCGTGGACAAGCTGCCCGTCGGCATTAACGTCTTCCTCGGGCGGCTCGATCAGTTTGCGAAAAACGGCGTCGTCAACTTAAAGAAGCTCAACCAGGCGGCCGCGCAGGTCTTCGAGAAGTGGAACCTGCCGCCTGTCCCGCTAGGCGCCCTGATGACGGGCATGATGATCGAGCAGCGCAAGATCGTCGAGCTTGCGCGGGCGCTGTCCGTGGAGCCGGATATCCTGCTTTTGGACGAGATTACGCAGTCGCTGTCGCTCAACAACAGAAACAACCTTTACGCCCTGATTAAAAGGCTGAAGGAAATGGGCAAGTCCGTCATCGTCATCACGCACGATATCGACGAGATGCTCGCCATCTCCGACTCGATTACCGTCCTGCGCGACGGCGAGGTCGTCGGCGACGTCAAGACGAGCGAAACGACGGCGGAGCAGATCCGTTATATGATGGTCGGGCGCAACATCAGCGGGGACTATTACCGCGCCGACAACAAGGTGGACTATCAGGACGAGGTCGTCCTCAAGGCTGAAAACGTCACAATCCCCGGAGAAATCGAGGATGTCTCGTTTGAACTGCACAAGGGTGAAATCCTTGGCTTTTGCGGCCTTTCCGACTCGGGCATCCACTCTGTCGGAAAAGCCGTGTTTGGACTGTCTAAGATAACGAGCGGCAGCATCCGCCTTGTCGCCACCGGCGAGGAGATCAAGAGCGCGCCGGATGCCGTGCGCCGTCAGATGGCCTATGTGCCGAAAGACAGAGATAACGAGGCGCTGATGATTCACGCCAGCATACATCACAACTGCACCCTGCCTTCACTGGACGAGCTCAAGGGGTCAGTCGGCTACCTCTCGCCGTCGAAGCTCAAAAAGCTCTCGGACGACGTCGTGGCCAATATGTCCGTCAAATGCACCGGCATCGGCCAGACGATGGACGCGCTGTCCGGCGGCAACAAGCAGAAGGTGAATCTGGGGCGTTGGCTCGCGAAAGACCTGAAAGTGCTCGTCCTCGACTGCCCGACGCGCGGCGTCGACGTCGGCGTCAAGAGCTACATATACGGGCTCATGAAAAAGGCGAAAGCCGACGGCATCGCGACCATCCTGATTTCCGACGAGCTGACCGAAGTGCTCGGCATGGCCGACAGGCTGGTCGTCATGAAAGACGGCCGCATCATCAAGACAATACGGCGCGACGAGGAGTTTACGGAGCATTCCGTGATTGAGGTGATGATATGACGCGGAAGCATAATATTAAGCTGCAAACGATCATACCGTTCGTGGCGTTTGCGGTTATATTCCTTTTCTTTACGATTGCCAGCAAGGGCAGGATGGTGACGGCACGCAACATCGGCATCCTCATCGACCAGTCGATGGTGATTATGCTCATCGGCAGCGGAATGCTTTTCGTCGTCGCGCAAGGCAGCATCGACCTCTCCGTCGGCGTCAACCTCGCACTGTCCGGCGTCATCGGCATGTGGGTTGCCCTGGCAACGGGCGTACATATCCTGCTTATACCGGTTTCGCTCATCGTCGGCGCGATTGTCGGATTGTTCAACGGCACGCTTGTCAGCAAGCTGAAAGTGCCGTCGTTCGTCCTGACGATAGCGCTGCTCATCGGCGTGCGCGGCATCGTCCTGATGCTGCAGACGAAAATCGGCACGCAGTACCTGCCGGCCTCGCTGCGCATTCTCAACGAGCCGTACGTCAAGATACCGATGTTCCTCGTGATCCTCGCCATCATGACGTATATCTTTGAGTTTACAAAAGCCGGGCGCTACAGCCAGGCGATCGGGGAAAATGAAACCGTCGCCAAATTCACGGGCGTGCCGATTAACAAGATGAAGATTCTGGCGTTTGTGCTGTCCGGCATCATGGCGGGCGCGGGAGCCATCTTCTCGATTATTACGGTCGGCGGAACGAGCCAGACCATGGGGTCGTTTACGGAGATGAAAACCGCGATGGCCATTTTCCTGGGCGGCGTGCTCGTCACGGGCGGCTACTCGGCAAAGATTTACAAGATGCTGCTGGGCTCGTTTTCGATTACAACCATCGTCAACGGCCTTGCGATCATCGGATATCCTGAAACCGAGGTGTCCGAGTCGGTTGAAGGAGTCCTGCTGCTGCTCATCCTGCTTGTGACAATGCTCTCAGCCGAAAGAAGCAGGAAGCGCGAAAAAGCGCCTTCTGACAAAGAACCTGATGAAAAAGCTGTGGAAGAAGCGACGTCGATTAAATGACCTTTGTGCTTTGAGCGCAGCTTCGCAACGCATTTTCTCCCAAAAAACTTACCGGCCTTGCCGCGCGCAGCGGCAAGGCCGGTATTATTTTGTTTTTATCCGCTTTACGCCGGGGATTATCCTTCAGCGCGCAGGCGGCGCCGCCGTCACGACGTTTACTCTTTGCCGGCCTGCCCGGTTTCCTGCTCATTTTTGGCTTTTCCGTGCGGTGTATCTATTTTAATCGTGCCGGAGCGAACCAGGGCGATCTTTGCGCTGACGGGGCCGATGAGCTCATACAGGACGGAGGACGATAAGATAACCGCCAGAAGCATATCGCCCATGGCGCTGGTTAAAACTCTTCTGCCTAGGAAAGCAAGCCCGATGGCGACCCCCGCCTGAGGAATCAGAGCCAGCCCCAGATAATTTCTCACTTCCTTTGTGGTTTTAACAATCGAGCTTCCCAAAAAGGCGCCGAGGTATTTCCCCGCGATCCGTATGATAAAATACGCTGCGCCTATGACGCCCAGAGTGCTGAAAGACCTGATGTCCAGATTCATCCCCGACACGACGAAGAACATGGACAAAATCGGCGGGGTAAACTTCTCAACCTGCCTGAACAGTTCTTTGTCACGCGTCATGTTGATATAGGTGGCGCCAAGCATCATGCAGGAGAGCAGGGGGGAGATATTTACCGCGGCGCACAGGCCCGCGATTCCAAGAAGGAACGATATGGTCAGTATCAGCCGGTTATCCTCGCTCCGGCTCGGGGTCATCAGCTTGCTCAGGATGATTCCGCCCGCCAGCCCGATGGCTAAAGCGGCGATGTTATAAACGACGGGCAGGACGATTTCGGAAGTGACAATGTCCGCTCCGGCATAAGAGTTGACAACAGCGGAAACGACGCTGAAAGCGATGAGACAGACAGCGTCGTCAAACGCGACGACCTGCAGCAGGGTGTTGACGAAATTCCCGCGCGCGTGGTATTGCCGGATCGTCACCATTGTGCTTGCCGGCGCCGTCGCCGTCGCAATGGCCCCTAAAAGCAGGCAAAAGTCCCAGTTTAAGCGGAATATGTAATGGAGAGAGACAGTCACAATGATTCCGGGAACCAGAGATTCAAACAAAGTAATGACAACAACGCCAAGTCCGGTTTCCTGAAAAACCTCTTTTTTAAAAAACCGCCCGACGCCGAACGCAATAAAAGCCAAAGCGATGTCGCTGATAAACCCCATGCCGTCAACCACTTCACGGGGAATCAGATTCAGGACATAGGGCCCGATCAAAATGCCTGAAATGATATAGCCGGTGACATAAGGCAGCTTTGCCAGCTTCGTGATGCGCGTCAGCAAAAACCCGGCAAGCAAGATGATGGATAAAGATAAAAGGACAGTCGTTGGCTGATTTATATTTAACACATGGCCCACAATGAACGCCCCTTTTACGGCAGCCAGGAAAACGCCGGCCTGTCCCGGCTGTTCCTATCCGGATTTATGCATTGTACTCAGACAAGCTTGTGTTCAAAGCGCAAAACAGCAGGGGAGGGGATGATTTAAGACTTTATTATATTCAGGTATTCCTTTAATATCAATGTTTTTTCTGATTGATGCTGTCATATAGGTCTTTTAAGAAAAATTTATAACATTCTTGTAAACAAGATGGTGCGATATTAAACGAACAGGGGCGCGGGCTCGCTAAAGTCCGCGCCCTCCTGTTACAATAGGCTCACCAAAATTGTTATAACTTATTTGTCCTTCGCGCACTTTTGAAAGCCGGTTGCAAAAGTCTGTTTCCTTACGCTATAATGATAGCAATGAATACTCGGAGAGGTGATAAGGTTGCCCAGCAACAAGACATCCGATCAGGAAACCCGCCTTGTGAAAACCGCGTGCCGGGCATGCATCGCAAACTGCGGCGTCATTGCCCATGTCCGGGACGGCAGGGTTGTAAAGCTGGAAGGCAACCCGGAGGACCCCATGAGCAAAGGGCGCCTTTGCGCCAAGGGTCTTGCCGGAATTCAGGCCCTTTACAACCCCAACCGCATCAAGTATCCCATGAAGCGCATCGGGCCCCGGGGAAGCGGGCAGTGGGAGCGCATCTCCTGGGACGAGGCGCTCGACATCATTGCGAGAAAGCTGATGGAAACCCGCGAAAAATACGGCGCGGAGGCGGTTTTCTGCTCCACCGGCGGCGGCGGCAACCCGGAAATCTGGAGCATCGCCCGCTTCTGCAACATTTTTGGCACGCCCAACTGGTTTGAGCCCGGCTGCGCCCAGTGCTATCTGCCCCGGGTCCTGTCCTACACCATGATGTACGGCGGAATGGACCCCAGCATCGCCGACTCAAACGCTCTGGAGCTATATTTCCCGGAGGACACGCCCATCAAAACCCTCGTCCTGTGGGGAACGGCCCCCTCGTATTCCTGCCCGTCCAGCGGCGGCGGGGCCGTGGTGGATTTGCGGGCAAAGGGCGTAAAAACCGTTGTCATCGACCCGAGGTTTACGCCCGACGCGGCAAAGGCCACCGTGTGGCTGCCCATCCGCCCCGGGACCGACGTGGCCCTGATGCTCGCGTGGATCCGCTATATCATCGAACACAGGCTCTACGACCATGAGTTTGTGCTCAAGTGGACCAACCTGCCCTTCCTGGTGGACACGGAGACGAAAATGCTCCTGCGGGACGGCGGGGACTTCGTGGTCTGGGATACAAACACAAACGCCCCCAAAACAATGCCCTATCCCTGGGACGACAGCCTCTCTCCGGCCCTGTTTGGCACCTTCACCATCGGCGGCAGGACGTACAAGACGGGGTTCCAGCTCCTGTGGGAGCGGGCGGAGCCTTTCACCCTCCGGAAGGCGGCGGAAATCTGCTGGCTGGATGAGAAGAAGATCGAGCAGGCCATAAGGCTTTTTGCCGACACGCCCTCCGGCCTTGCCATCGGCGTGGCGACGGACCAGACGGCCAACTCCGTCCAGGCGGCGATGGCGGCCGCGACTCTCGACATCCTCATGGGCAACGTGGAGCGCCCCGGCGCCCTGATGCAGAGGTTCAGGACGAGCGGCGTCCTCAAGCAGCCCAACTACCCGGTGCCCGTGGCTCAGAAAATGCTGCCCCCCGAGCAGCTGAAAAAGCGCCTGGGCGGCATTGAGTACAAGGGCCTTCACATCTGGTACGCCGGCCATGCCCCGAGCGTCTTAGACGCTATCCTCACCGGCAAGCCCTACCAGCCGCGGGTGTGGATTGACCGCTCCGGCAACAAGCTGGGCGTTGTGGCGGAAAGCCAGAAGTGGGCGAAGGCCATTGAAAAGCTTGACTTTATCGTGCACATGCACGTCTGCCAGACCTCTTTCTCCGCCTACGCGGACATCCTGCTGCCCGCGGCGGAATGGCTGGAGACCGACATGATCGTCGAGACGTGCAACACGCTCGTGGCACGGCAGGCGGTGGTCCACCTCTGGGAGACCATGGACGAGACGCTGTTCTGGTCGAAGCTTGCCAAACGGTGCGCCGAGCTCGGCCACGAGAACTGCCGGAAGGCCTTTGACCCGGAATTTATGGGCGAGGACCTGGCCTACTGGGACAGCATGGACGAGTTCTTTAGCCACTTCACCAAGGAAGTGGGCCTGACATGGGAGGAGTTTAAGGCGAAGGCGCCCTTTGAGTACATGTCCAGAGACGAGTGGCGTAGCTACTACGTCTACCTTGAGCCGGACGAAAACGGAAAGCCCAGGGGCTTCAACACGCCCTCCAAAAAGCTGGAGGTCTATCTGGAGAGCATGATTACGCTCGCGAGAACCGGAAAGCCCTTTAGCCCCATCGAGCTGCCCCCGGCCTCAAAGGACTACGACCCGCTGCCCTATTTCATCGAGCCGTATGAGAGCCCCAATAGCGAATTGGCAAAGGAATATCCCCTCATTTACACAGGCGGGCGCGTCCCCTTCTACCACCACTCCACGGGCCGCAACATCCCCGCTCTGCGGGAAATCTACCCCGTGCCGGAGCTGACCATCCACACGCAGGACGCGGAGAAGTACGGAATCGGCGACGGCGACTGGGTGTGGGTTGAGTCGCCCCGCGGCAGGACGCGGGCTAAGGCCAAGGTCACCGAAGGCATAAAGCCCGGCGTTGTCCATCTGGAGCGTTTCTGGACGCCGGAGACGCTAAATACGGAAACCCACGGCTGGCAGGAGATGAACGTCAACCTCCTCACGAGCGTCAGCCCCCCTTACAACGACGTCGTGGGCACCTACACGCTCAGAGGTTTCCAGGTTAAAGTCTACAAGGCCGAAGGCCCCCCTGAAGGCGTCTGGCAAAAGCCGGAGGAGTTTAGGCCGTGGCTTCCCCTTCCGGAGAAGGAGGTACACTGATGTCCAAAAAGCAATACGCCCTTGTCATCGACCTTGACCGCTGCATCGGCTGCCTGGGCGGCTGCCGCGTGGCCTGCAAAATGGAGCACGGCATTGCCCTCGGCGAGTCCAGGTCAAAAATGTACAGGATGGAAAGCGGGCGGTACCCGGACCTTGAAATGTACTTTTTGCCCGTCATGTGCCAGCAGTGCGAAAACCCGCCCTGCGCTACCTTTTGTCCCACCGACGCCTGCTATAAGGACCCGGAGGACGGGGTCATCAAAATTGACACCAGCCGCTGCGTCGGCTGCGGCACCTGCCGGCAAAGCTGCCCCTACGGCGCCATGAACTTCAATAAGGAAATGCGCGTGATGGACAAGTGCGATATATGCTCCGAGCTGCGGGCGAGAGGTGAAAAGCCCGCCTGCGTGAAAAACTGCGCGGGCAGCGCCATCCATTACGGAGACATAAGCGACCCGGAAAGCGATGTGTCAAAGCTTTTGCGGGACGCCGGGGAAAACGTCTATTCCCTCCCCGACAAGGGAAACAAGCCCTCCGGCAGATTTATCCTGCGGGGCGCCAAATGGAAGGAGGAAGAGCCGTGGAGGACATGATGGCGGGCCTTAAGGAGAAGTACAAAGTCTACGCGCCCAAAAGATTCCCCAATGGAAGCATACGCTACGGGGAAATCGACTCCCTCTCGGAAATCGTGGTGGACGAAAAGTCCCACTTTTCACCGAAAGAAGTCTACCTTCCCATCGCGCAGACCATCTTCTATTTCAAAGACAGCCGCTGCGAGGAAAGCCGGCCCGAGGACGAAAGGGATATCCTGATTTTCGCCCGCGCGTGCGACATAAACGCCATCGAGCGGCTGGACACAATCTTCCTTAAAAACGGCGGAACTGAGGACGCCTATTACAAGCGGCTCCGGGAGAAAGTCAGGTTTGTGCTCATTGAGTGCGCCGGGAGCTTCGACGGCTGTTTTTGCGTGTCCATGGGCACAAATGAAACCGGCAACTACATGGGCATCCTCCGCGACGGGAAAATCGACACGCAGTCTGAGCCCGTCTTCGTGCGCGAAAACAAAAAGGCCGTTAAGATTCCGGATATTGACGAGAGCATTGTAAAGGATGTCTTCGGGCTGGAGTACTGGCGCGGCTTCGACGAAGAGTGCGCCGGATGCGGCCGCTGCACCGCCGTGTGCCCCACCTGCTCCTGCTTTGACACCATCGACGTCATTTACAATGAAACGAGCCTCGACGGCGAGCGGAGAAGAGTCTGGGGCTCCTGCATGCGGGAGGATTTTGCCGCCATGGCGGGCAGCCACAACGTCCGAAAAAGAGCCGGCGACAGGATGCGCTTTAAGGTTATGCACAAGATATACGACTTTAAAAAGCGCTTCGGGGTATCGCACATGTGCGTCGGCTGCGGCCGCTGCGGCGCGCGCTGCCCCAGGGACATCGTGTTTTCCGACATTGTGAATACTCTTGCGGATGAAGCACAGAAGCTTAAAGCGAAAGGAGGGGCGGCCCTGTGAAAAACGTGCTGATGCCCGCGCCGCACAGGATTTTGAGCGTCGTCCACGAGACGAGCGCCGAGTACACCTTCCGGGTGGAATGCAGCGACACGGTCGAGCACGGGCAGTTTTACGTGCTGTCCATCCCCAAAATCGGCGAGGCGCCCATCTCCGTCAGTTCCCGGGGAGAGGGGTATCTGGAGTTTACCATCCGAAAGGTCGGCCGCCTCACCGAAGGCATCTTCGGGCTGGGCGCCGGGGACACCATCTTCATGAGGGGGCCTTACGGCAACGCCTTCCCCGTGGAGGACTTTAAGGGCAGGGACCTTGTGGTCATCACGGGCGGCACGGGACTTGCGGCTGTCCGCAGCATGCTTCAGCATTTTTACGCAAACCCCGGGGAGATTAAATCTCTCACTCTGATTGCGGGCTTTCGAAATAAGGACAGCGTGCTGTTCCGCGAAGACCTCGAGAGGTTCAAGGAGAGATTTAAGACCATCTACTGCCTGGACGACACGGAAGCCGAAGGCTTTAAGAAGGGGCTTGTGACGGAGTACATTAGGGATGTCCCGTTTTCAGCGTTTTCCGATTACAATGTGGTCATCGTCGGCCCGCCCGAGATGATAAGCTTCTCGGCAAAGGAGTGCCTGATGCGCGGCGCGGACGAAGGGCGTATATGGGTTTCCCTGGAGCGGAAGATGTCCTGCTCCGTGGGGAAGTGCGGGCACTGCAAAATCGGCGGCGTGTACGTCTGCCTGGAAGGCCCCGTGTTCAACTACGCCGAGGCGAAAAATCTCATAGACTAGCATGGACAATTCAAACCACAAAAAGCTGCTGAACCTCCTTCGCGTCAGGGGCGAGATGACAAAGCTGGAGCTCTCCGAGGCCCTGGGGCTCAGCCACACCACAGTGAGCACCTATATCGAGCAGCTGACTGCCGAGGGGCTTGTTGAAAGCGCCGGCTTCGGCGAGTCCGCCGGCGGCCGCAGGCCCCTGATGGTCAGGCTCGCCGAAAACGCCCGCTTCTTCTTCGGGGCCTACTTTGCCCCCGACAGGGTGGTCATACCGGCGGTAAACCTCGCGGGGCGGGAGATTGCCCGGCGCACCATAGCCCCCGCCCCCGTTTTTGAGGAGACCCTGGAAAAAGTCCACAGGGGCGTGCTGGACATCATAAAGTCTGAAAAACTCGACCCCTCCCGCGTCATGGGGCTTGGGATGTCCTTCCCCGGCGTCGTGGACTCAGCGCGCAAGTTCGTGGAGTACGCCCCCAATATCGGGCTGCGGAGCTTTTCCTTTGCGGAGTTTGAAAGCGCTCTTGGAGTGGAGCTCTTTTTGGAAAACGAGGCCATCACCGCCGCTCTTGCTTACCGTTTTAATAATCCCGCCATGGCGGGGAAGAACTTCGTCTATGTGTCGGTGGCGGAGGGGATCGGAACCGGCATCTTTATCGACGGGAATATTTATAAAAGCGTGAGCAATAAAGCCGGCGAATTCGGCCACATTAAGGTTGCGGACAACGGCCTGCCCTGCAAGTGCGGCAGGACGGACTGCTGGGAGCTTTACGCGTCGAAAACTGCCCTGCTCCGCTATTGCCGCGAGCTCATGGGAAACTCCCGTGAAAGCGATGAAGCCCTGCTGCCGGGCCTGCACGAAGCATTCAAAAAGGGCGAGGCCCCGGCCCTTGAGGCGGTAAGGCGCTATGCCCGTTACCTTTTCCGCGGGATTGAGACCATCCTCCTGTCCTTCAGCCCGGACGAGGTCATAATCGGCGGCGACCTGGGCGAGCTGATGGGCGACATCGTCAGCTACGGCGTAAATGACCTTCAGCTAAGCTCCCGCTTTTTCGGATACGAGAGCGTGCCGATCCGGGTCTCCGCGCTAAAGGAGACGGGCGCCATCCTGGGCTCGGCCCTGCTGCCCCTCTATCGGGTTTACGACCAGGAAACTTAGCTTATCTTCGGGCATAAAACTCATAAAACTGAAAACCCATTTTTGAGGAAACCTCAAAAATGGGTTTTTGTTTGCCTTTTTGCGCTTTACTCCTGCGCGATGGCCTGCTTTATAAAATCAATGACTTTGTCCGAGCGGAAATATTCCTCGTGGGCGATATCCTCAAAGATTTTCACTTTCGGATTTTTGAAACAGCGTGAGAGTTTCTCCTGCAGAGAGGGGCTTAAGACTCTGTCGCCGGCGGACCCGATGATATAGACCGGACACCTTACGTTTTCAGCGTATTTCGCGGCGCGTATGTTGTTTGAAATGAAGACCTTCAGCGGCCCCCGGAATGTGGGGATGATTTTGTTGTATAAATCCGATAGGTCCCTGTATCCCGCGGCGATAAACAAAGCGTTGCATTCCCTGACGCTTGCCAGGTATGCAGCGATTCCCGCCCCGTAGCTGTGCCCGATGACGATGACCGCGCTGCCGGGATAGCGGCTGCGCGCCCAGTCATATAAGTCTTCCGCGGCTTGTTTCATCGTTTTTAAGTTCATTTTTCCGCCGCTGCCCTGCGTTCCGTAATAGTCGGCTGAAAGAAACGGGCCGTCAAACCGAGCGGCGTATTTTCCGACGGCATTGTACGCGATATCTTTGGAACCGCCGAAAAACAGGATAACCTGACCGCTGTTTTCCGCGTCAAGGTTGCCGCCATAGCCTGTCAGCGTTTCATTAAACTGAATAAACTGCGGAGTGCAGGAGAGATCCGTCTCTCTTTTCGCGTTTTTATAAAAGGAGTAGCTGATTGTCTGCATGACAAAATTGCACCCGAACCCGGCTATTAAAAGCCACATGATAATCTTCAATAAAACCCTGACGGTATCCATCTTTTTCTCCGCTTTGTATTTCATAATTGCCATCAGACCAGCATGTCAAGCAGCGCGGTGTATGCGTCCGGGTGCAAAAGCCACGCCGCGCCATCTCGCGTGAGAACCCCCTGGCCGTCTTCGGAGAGCAGCTTATATTCTTCGGACGTATCGTCGTAAAAATAAATCTTCACGGAGTAATCTGCATCGCTTAAATCCACTTGCTCCAGAGTCCGTTTCCTTTGGTTGAGTGCGTCTATGGCGCTGTATAGCTCGATGTCTGCAAACGTCCATGTTTTGCCGCTGCCCAGTCTGCGCACTTTAACAGATACGATGTCTTTTCCGAGAATTCTTCTGATTTGGCTGACAGTCTTTTCATTCATATTATCGTAGTAGAAGACAATGCCCGCGCCGTCAATCAGCTGATATCCTTCGCCCGGCAGCCCGGACAGCTCAAACTCCGGCTCGCCCATGATGTTGTGGACATCTTCCTGCGTCGCGCCAACTGTAATGCCCCGCCAGCTATCCATGACCTCCGCCGACGGGTTGCCGCGGATGAACGCGTCGACATCGCCGGAGCGTATATCGACGCCGCTCCCGCCGCTGTCCCATATCCGCTCAAGCCTAGCTTCGTCAATTTTTCCCCGTCTGTCCGGACAATCAGGCGGTACCCGCCTTCGACGCCGTAGATCATAATGTGATAGTCCAGGTCCGAGCTGACGTCCGCGCCGAAAAAGCCGCCGAAGTCCTCGAAACGGAGCGCATCGCCCTTTCCGGCCAGTTCCCGAAGGTCCCTTAAGGACAGCTTCTCTTTCGCGTCGCGTTCAGGCAGGCCGCCCGTTCCGTCGTTTTCGGCCGGCCTTGATGATACAAAGTAAATGGTCAGGGCTGCGGCGATTACGATGAGTGCAGCCGATACCCATATAGCGGCTTTGGGCGGGCCTCCTTTTCGCCGAAGCATAATCATCACTCCGTTTCCGGCGGTCAGCGGCTTGTATCGGCCTTAAACTTCTGACTGCAGTTTATCACTCTTTCTTTCACTTTTGAAGCATGCGAGCGGAAACGAGGCTCGCGATGGCGACCAGAGCCCCTGTGACAATGACGGCGATGGTTATCCCGAAGACGGCCGGCATGGGAGGGACCGCCGCGTATTTCATCGCGTCGCTGTAAAAGCCGATTCCGCTGTTTGTTTCAGCGTCCAGCCTGATGGCCGCGTTTCTCAAGAAGAAAAGAGAAAAGTATTCGGCAATTAAAAGCACAACGCCGACAAGCGAAGTGACCCATCCTGCCGTAAAGCACCTTCTTATAAAATTCATCTTAACACACGCCTCCAGCTTCGTGCTCATAGAACCGGGACATGGGCCGGATTCGCTGTCAGGGGAACGCGTGCCTATAAGCTCGTCGGCCGAGACCTGAAATGCCTCGCACAGCAAAAGAAGCTTGTCTACATCCGGCAGAGACTGGCCTGTTTCCCATTTTGAAACGGCCTGTCTCGACACGCCGATCATATCGGCAAGCTGTTCCTGAGACAGTCCGGCCGCCTTTCTGAGCTGCTGAATGTTGGTTCCGATGGGCACAGACAACACTCCTTTCCGCGATTATTGTACACTTTCCATTTCTTGCAATCTACCATGTGCGCCTTGAATTTTCGCCACGCACGGTTGCGCCCCCGCATCCTTCTGACCGTAGAGAGGCGGCATTATGCACGTTGCACATAATGCCGCCTTGTTTTCGTCATGTACATATCAAAATGCTCGTGATACAATTTCATTATTAAATGAGAAATCCACCCGGTTTTACCAAACTTCGGGAGGCGCTCGACGGCCTGGCCATTTGCGGCGGCGTAACCGAAAGACGGAAGGAGTATGTTCATGCAGCTGGATTTGAAAAAGGTACCCTTTGGGCAGTATTTAAGCCGGCACCTGATCTTTGAGGAGGACGACCCTCTCGGAAAGGGCTTTGAAAAGGGCTGTTGGCTGGGGCTTGCCCACGAAAGAAGCAATATGTTCGGCTTCGGCGCGGGGGTGCGCCCGGCGGGGCTCATCCGCATGCAGGCCCTGGTGGATGGAGAGGCGGCTGAGGCGGAGCTTCGCGCGACCCCTGCGGTGGCTGAGCTTAAAAACGCGGCGGGAAGCATCCGCTTTGCCATTGACGGCCCGGCCCTTCTTCTGGAGGGCAGCGGCCTGGGGCTGAAGCTGCGCGTCAAAGTCGGCCCCGGCGAGTACGCGACAAGAACCGAGAGCGGCTGTATCCTCGTCCTGGGCGCGACGCGCTACATCATTGAAATGAAAAAAGGCACCTGCGACGTGGAGACGAGCTGGAACCTGCTCGGCCTGACCTCCAACGACCCTGTGCTGACGCTGCTGCCTGAAAACGGAGCGCTTGAGGCCGTTTTCTGGGATTGCGACACGACCTGCCGGAAGCCCGCGGCAGCGGGGAGCGTTGCAGAAGCCGCGGCCAGGGCGGAGCGATCCTTTGAAGCCTTTTGCTCCGCGACGCACGGCGCAAACGAGCTTTACAAATACGTGCTGTGGCTTGCGCACATGCGGCTGCAGGGGCAGGTGCTCGTCACAAACAGCAAGGCGGGAGACGTCAGGGCTGTTATGATGAATCAGTGCTTTGCGGCGCTGGCGTATAAAGACGCGGAGAAAGCGTTTGACCTGCTCCTCGCGCAGCTGCGGCTCATGACAAAAAGCGGCCTTGTCCCCGCGCAGGCACGAATCGGCGCCGTCACGCCGGAGGCGGCCGCGCCTATATGGGGGTATGTGCTGCTGCAAGTGAAAGACTGGCGTGCCGTCCCCCAAGATAAGCTGGCAGAGTGCGATGCGCTTTTGCGCAGGGCCGTCCACTGGTGGGAGGCAAACCGGCGGACGGATGGGGGAGAGTTTTACTACGCCTACCCGCATGAGAGCGGCTGGGAGCACAGCGCCCTTATTCCTGAGGCCGTTCCGGTCATCTCGCCGGATCTGGCGGCCTGGATGGCGTTAAACTATGCAGCGCTGGAGAAACTCGCTGAGCTGCTGGGCAAATCAGACGCCGCGGAAATGGGGGAGAAGGCTAAAGCTCAAATCCGCATTTTGCAGGGGCTTTGGGACGGCGAAAATTACGTCTGCCGCAGCGCAGCCGGCGAGCACGCCGCTGCCTGCACGCCCGCGCTCACCCTTCTGACAGGCCTGCTGGGAGAAAAACTGCCGGAAGAGATAAAGGCCGGGCTGAAGCACAGGGCGTTTGACGGCTTTTCCAGGTATTTGGCCGGTCTGCTCACGCTGCAGTTTCCGGAAGAGGCGGCCGCTTTTGCGGCGACGGGCGCGGAAAACGCTCAGGCGGGCGCCGCCTCGCGGTATGACTCGGCGCTTTGCGCTCTCTTACTGGCATTGGAGGGACGGAAATGAATACGGTGTTTGGAAGCCACGAGAAGTTTGACTTAACGCACGCGGTCTACGCCAGAGAAGGCAGCGCGTTTTTCCTGATTGAAAACTACTACACGCACCTGCTGCAGATGAGCTCCTACAAACCGGCCGCGTGGCTGAACGCGACGCCGTTCCTGTTTACGCTCCGCGTCTTTGCGGGCGATGAGGAGCAGGTCTACATATACCGCGGCGACCCCGGGAGCATCGTGCTGACCTGTCCGGCGGGGCAGATCGAACTGATTTTTGCGTACGGCGACTACGCCCGTATCCTTGGGAAGAAGGGGCTGAGACTGCGCTTTGAGGCCGACACCTACAAGCCGGGCCCGAATATGAGCCCCGCCGCGTGTCACGGCGTGTGCACTTTTCCGGACGGGAGCGCCGAGCTGACGTACGGCACATACGGCAAGCTGCGCTTCCGGCCGCTCAAGGGCCGCGTGAGTGTCAGGGCCCCCCAGAATAAAAAAGGCGTTTATACGTCTGTTGCTATAGACCTGCTGCCTGACGAAAACGGCGAGCTCGACTTTGCCCTGCATGAAGATATGGTTGAGTTTGACGGGTTCCCGGAGGAGTATCCCACGCCCGAAGCGCTGAGAATGGACGGTTACTATCGCCTGACCCGGTTCTATCAGAACTACAGGAAGCCTGCCAAAGGTTTCGAGCAGCTCTTTGACTACGCCGTTCACACGGTGTGGGCGCGCCGCGTGGGGCCCGATTCCGGCGGCCAGTTCAAATCGCCGATGGTTTTAATGCACTACGAGTACCTGGGCATGGCGATGGCCTGGCAGCAGGCGTTTCACGGGGCGATCATGCTGAGCGAACCGGAGGAGGGCTGGAGGCTGATTTGCAGCCTGTTCGACTTCCAGAACGAGGTCACCGGCCAGCTGCCCGGCAGCGTCGGGTTCATGTCGTACAACGCCGGCAGCATCCAGCCGCCCACTCAGGGCTTCGCGCTCGATTACCTCATCAGCAAGGCCGGAGACAGCTTTCTGACGGAAGCGGAGTGCGCCAGGATGTATCCCAAATTCGCCAAATGGGCGGAGTTTTGGGCGACCTACCGTTCCGCGGGGCGCGGGGACGATGTCCTGAGCGTCGATGTGCCGAACGACACCGGCTGGGACGACGCTACGGTCTTTAAAGACGGTTTCCCCACCATCAACCCCGATCTGCTGGCCTTTATGGTTTTGCTGCTCGAGATGACGGGTTATCTTGCCGAGGGCTGCGGAAAGACGGAGGAAGCTAAATCGTACAAAGCGCGCAGCAAAAAGCTCCTGCAGACGCTCATCGAAGAGTTCTGGGACGGGGATAAGTTCGTCACCAAGCACAACGGCAGGCCGGTGGACAGCATGTCGCTTGCCTGCTACCTGCCCATCATACTGGGCAAACGCCTGCCGCAGCAGATCATCGACCGCATTACCGAGCAGCTTCTCGAAGAGGGCCATTTTCTGACGGAAATCGGCCTTGCCTCCGAGAGCCTGCGCAGCACCGACTGCGCGTGGGGGCACCGTACCTTTGTCCACGGCCGCGTGGTGGCGCCGATGCAGGCATACATTTGCTGCGGGTTAAACCTCGCCGGGAAGAAAAAGGAGGCGGCGCTCATCGCGCGGCGCTTTGCCGCGCACGCGCAGGAAAAGGGCTGCATCCTGGGCTTCCCGCCCCGGACGGATATCTACCCCGCGACCGGCGAGCCGGTTTATATCATGCCGGGGCCCGTCGCGTCGGACGGATGGCCTTGGGCCAGCTGGGCCGCCACCGCGTGCCTGTATCTGATTACCAGCATCATACCGGAAGGCGAAGAGGAGTTAACGCCAGTCCATCTGCCCGCAAAGAATTAGGCAGAAAAACGAAAAAACAGCCTGGGCGCTTCAAACGCGCCCGGGCTGTTTTATAGGGACTAATCTGAGTTTGTATGAGCCGCCATTTCAAACATTCGGGAGTGAAAAGACAGCCCGGGCAGGGGAGTCCGGGCTGTCCTGATATTAAAGCTCTTAGAAATCCGCGCCGAAATCGAACTCGTCTGACGAACCGGGTTCCTCTTCCACGGGGACTTCCGGCACATTGGAGACAAACTCCTTCAGATAGGCCTCTTCCGGCAGGCCCTGCAGCAGAGCGGGGAGGTTCAGAACGATTCCGTCCATGTTGTAAGGGAGCTTGACATGGATTGTGTGGACCTCTTCGTCTCCGCCCTTTGTCTCGATGACCTCGAGCGTCATACTAAAGTTCTGGCCAATCCATGTTGCCATGCCGCGCTCTTTCGCGTAGAGCTTTGCGACCTGCTTGTCCTTGACGTAGACGGTGACCTTGTACAGGGCGTCGTAATGGGTTCCGTTGTAATCGAGGGCAACATTGTCGAAATAGACGGTGTGCCCGCGCCCGATGACCATCATGACAGCGCCGATGGCGATCAGAACCAGTACGACAGCCAGGCGGATCAGCAGCGTGCGTTTTGATTTCATTGCGCTGCCTCCTTATCTTCCGTCAGCTGGTCCTGTGCCAGCTTGTGGCCCGCCAGGCTCTTTGCCCTGCGCTTCTTCGCCTCATACATCACAAGGGCGACGGTGATGACGCCGTAGGAAATGAACACGCGGAAGTACTCGCCGATCATGGAGTCGCCCGTGATTTTCGCGCCGGCGGAAGGAGCGACGATGAACATCGTGTGGAACAAAATCACGCCCAGGAACACGTTGCCGATGTTGGCCTTGTCGACGCTCGCGCCGCCGACCAGCAGCGCGGCGATGCAGAACATACCGATCTGAGAGTGCGAGGAGTAGGTGGAGAGGTTGCCCATATTCTGCAGGTAGATAATCATGCCGAACCCGGCGATAACCGTGGAAATCACGATGGAAATAAGGCGGGTGCGCTCCACATTGATGCCCGCGGCGCGGGCCACTTCCATGTTCTGGCCGACAGCGCGCATGTCCTGGCCGAGCTTTGTCTTGCGGAACCAGGTCACAAACAGGCAAAGCACCGCGATGATGGCGAAGGTCAGAATCGGAATCTTCACGCCGGCGATGGTGACGGACAGAGCGTTGTCCAGAACCTGGCGCATATTGAGCAGCGACACCGTGTTGCGGATGCCGTAGCCGCGGGGCAGCTTGATGGAGAAGTGCTTGATCGGAATAATGGGGCCCATCATATAGAGGACGACGAGCTGGTAAAGGCCGTTGATAAAGAAGCTGATGATATAGCTTGTGATCATCTCGCGGCCCTTGGACATATTCAGCAGCTTGCCGCACAAAAGGCCCAGTAAGATGGAAAACGGGATGGAGAGGATCATGGCGAGGATGACGCCCGGGATACCCCAGATCTGCCAGTCGGCCACAAAGATCAGCGCAATCTCTCCGGCCATCGCCCCCAGCGTCATGCCGAAATTGAGGCCCATGCCGGCCATGATGGGAATCAGCAGGCACAGAATCAGGAAGATGTTGCGGCCCATTCGCGTCACAATCTCATTGAGCAGGTAGCTTGGCGAGAAGCCTGAGAGGGGGATGCAGACAGCGCAGATCAGAACGAACATGATCGGCACCGTGTTGTTGCGGATAAAGCGCACGATCGGATTCCCTTCCGGCCGAAGCGTCTTCTTCTTTTTCATCAGTTATTGCCCCCTTTTGTTTTGCGGGTCAGGGCGTAGAGGATCATACCCTGGGACACGATAACGCGGATGACCTCGCTCATATCCATCTGGATGATGGAGTTCATGACGGTCGGCGTCATGGTGACCATGCCCTGGAACAGGAAGGTGCCGATGACCACATTGGCGATGCTCGCCTTGTTGACGCTCGCGCCGCCGATGAGGATGGCGGAGACGGCGGGAAGCGCCATGTAGAACGGGGCCATATAAAGCTGGATAAAGCCGAAGCCCTGCTGGTAAACCAGGATGCCGACGGCCGCAAGCCACGTGGAGATGACCACGGAGAGCATCCGGGTCTTATCGATATTGATGCCCGCCGCCTTGGCGAAGGCCGGGTTGGAGCCGAGGGCCGTCATGGCCGTGCCGGTCTTGGTGTGGAGGAAAGCCCACATCAAAAACGCAAGCAGGGCGAAGAACAGGATGGTACCGGTCGGGATGGAGAGCGTGCCGATGTTAATCTGCAGGAAGTTTGCGAGGACCTTATCATAGAAGCCCTCAAGGGAGATGGTCGTACGCAGGCCCTTGCCGGCGTAGCCCCAGACCATCGTGGGGCTCTTGTACGGGAGCAGCAGCCACATCATGCACATAAACGAGACGGAGGAGAAGCCCACATAAGTGGCGATCATCATTTCGCCGCCCTTGATCTTGTTGAGGAGCCACCCGTAGCCCATGCCCAGGACAATCGCGATGGGCGTGGAGATGACAATCGCCATGAAGAAGCTGACCGGGCCGGTAAATCCGAATTCGATGGCCATGGTCGCGCCCAGAAGGCCGGAGATGATGCCGAGGGGCAGGCCGAAATTCAGGCCGCAGCCGGAGTGAATCATCGGCACCATGGCAAGGACAAGGACAGCGTTCCAGCTGAAGCGGTTGATGGTGTTGGAGACCTGCGTCCAGAAATCGCTGCCCGTGAAGGGGGCGGCGATAAACATCAGCAGCAGGAAGGCCGTGATGATCAGGCGCGGCAGGCCGAAGGAGGCAACCAGTCTGCGCAGCGGACTCATCTGCGCCATCTGTAAGGGGGAGGCTTCCGGAGTTGACAAAACCGAATTCATTTCGTCATTTAACTTGGAAGGGCTCCAGTTGTTGTCTTTAGGTTCTTTTTTCATACCGTACCTCCTCACCTTACACCGCTGACCATCAGCTCGCCGAACTTCTCAGAGGGCTCGGTTGCCGGCAGAATTCCGGCGATTTTGCCGCCGGAGACGATGGCAATACGGTCGCAAATAGAGCGCAGCTCCTCCAGTTCAGAGGAAATCATCACGACTGTGACGCCGTTTTCGCGGTTAAATCTCTTGAGCGCCTCCAGGACCAGAGCCTTGGCGCCCACGTCGATGCCGCGAGTCGGCTCGGAGACAAACAGGAACTTTGGTTCAAGCGCAAACGCCTTGGCGAGACAGACCTTCTGCTGGTTGCCGCCGGAGAGTTCCTTCGCCTTTTGCTTGGAACTGGTGCATTTGATGGCCAGCTCCTTGATATACTTGTTGGTCAGATCCGTAATCGCCTTCTCGTCGCGCCATTTGATAAGGCCGCCGAGCAGCTTCTTCAGGCACTTGCCCTGAATCTGCATGGCCGGGAACGCGACGTTCCATTCAAGCGACTCATCCAGCAGCAGCCCCACGCCGCGGCGGTCTTCGGAGACGAAGGCGAGGTTTGCTTCCAGGCAGTGGCGCGGGTTGTTCAGCGGGATTTCTTTCCCGTCAAATATCACCGTGCCGCCGGCTTCATACAGCCCCATGATCCCGTTGGGGATGCCGAGCTTTCCTTGGCCGGCCAGGCCGCCGATGCCGAGGATTTCACCCTTCTTGACGTCAAGATTGACGTTGCGGACAATCTCGCCGGGCATGTCCACCCACAGGTTGCGGATCGAGAGAATGGTAGGCTCGTTTGAGAGATCGCGCGCCTCGTTCTGAGCGGCGGCGTCGACATCGCGGCCGACCATCCAGCGCGTAATGTCCATAACATTCGTCTCGCCTGACGGGACATCGCGCACCACGCGCCCGTCGCGCATGACGACAACTCTGTCGCAGACGGAGAGGATCTCATGCAGGCGGTGCGTGATGAAAATGACGGCAATGCCGCGCCTGGACATATTGCGGATGGAATCGAGCAGGGCTTCGGCTTCCTTTTCGGTTAAAACGGCGGTCGGCTCGTCGAGAATCAGCAGCTTGAGCTGGTCCTTGCTCAGCTCGCGGGCAATTTCGGTAAACTGCTTGTGGCCGACCGGCATATCGTTGATGACCATGTCGGCGTCGATATGGACGCCCAGCTTCTCAATGGCTTCTGCCGAACGCCTCTGCATTTCCTTGTAGTTGAGGGTGTTCAGGCGGCTTCCAAAAACCTCGGACAGCACGCTGCGCCTTTGCGGCTCGCGGTTGAGCAGGATGTTTTCCGTCGCGGTGAAGCCCGGGATGAGAGAAAACTCCTGGTGAACCATGCCGATGCCGGCTTCAAGGGCCTCGAAAGGCGACGCGAAATTCACCTTCTCGCCGTTAAACAGGATATCGCCGCTGTAGCCGCCGGTCTCCCGAATCACATCCATACCGAAGAGGATTTTCATCAAGGTCGACTTGCCGGCACCGTTTTCGCCGCAGAGACCCAGCACTTCGCCCGCCTGAAGCGTCAGGTTAATGTCGCTGAGGACCTGATTGCCGTAGAAGTCTTTCTTGACATTCCGCATCTCCAGTAAGGGAGATTTTGTATTTGTCATATTATTCGCCCGTCCTAATATACAAGGAGGGAGGAGAACTTCCCCTCCCCCCAAGTGTTCTAATTTAAAATCGGTTAGCTGATGGTGAAGTACTTTTCGGGCACTTCAACGGAAGCGTTGCCCATGTACTTGCCAGGATTGCCCATGATGTAGGTATCCTGGTAAATCAGGAAGGTGTTTTCGGACTTGACGCCTGTGGCCAGGTTCACATAACCGGAGCCGTTCCACTCCGCGTTCGGAGAGAAGACCTGGAAAGCTCTGGCGATGTCATCCATGTCGCACAGCTCGCTCTCACCCTTGAGGACGTTGAGGGCGTGCTGGGCAAGGCCAGCGGAGACGGTGTAGCCATAGGAGTAAGCCCAGGTACCGAAGCGGCCAGCGCCACCCTTTTCGACGACGGCGGACTCAACCTTGGCAAGAATCTTGGCGTAGTCGCCGGCTTCAGCGGTCAGGTCAATGCCAAGGGCGCCGGGATAACCCATGGTGGGGGAGGGCAGGTCAGCTTCGATGAAGTATCCGCCGTACTCCAGCAGCTGCTTGATCAGCGGCTCGGTGTGAGCGTCGTTGGTGCAGAAGTAGGCGGCGTTCTCGCCGTACTTTTCAACCCACTCGGGAACCTTCTCAAGGATGTAAGCCTGGGCACCGGCAACGCCGACGTCCGTGGTGGGATCCGGAGCGGTTTCAAGGACGAACTTCATGCCAAATTCTTCGCAGGCGGCCTCCATGATGGCGACGCGGCGGGACATGGTCTCATAGGACATGTGCCGCGGGAAGGAGATGTGAACGAATGTGTCGCAGCCGAGTTCGTGAGCGGTCCTGATGATCAGATAGCCGCGGGCGACAAAGTCGTTGTTGCAGACCAGGTCGGCGGCAGAGCCGATCTCGGGCAGGTCCTCGTGGGACTCGCCGGCGATGCAGATGATGTCAGGACGGCGCTCCTTGATCTGACGGAAAGCTTCCGTCGTTCCGGGAACGGCCTGGTTGACAATGATGGCCTTGATGTCGGGATCGTCAGAGAGGTTGACGATCGTCTGGATGGTGGTCTCGAGCTCTTCCGTGAAGTTGTCGGGATAGATGGCCAGTTTGACCATGTCTTCGCCGTACATCTGCTGGAAGGCTTCGGCGCCGCGGCGGTCGTCCTCAGACTGGGAGACGGAGCCGGTCACGATACCGATTTTGAACTTCTGCTCAGGTTCAGACGGCTGGCTTCCTGTGGGAGAGGGCTGGCCGGACTGGCCGGGCTGGCTGGGCTGATTGCTGCCAGAACCGCAGGCCACGAGTGCAAGTGTCATAGCGACAGCAAGCAAAAGACAAAACAGCTTTTTCATTCGTATAATCCTCCAAAGCAAAAAAAAATTTGACCGCTGCAAATGTTAATGAGATTTTAACACCTCGTTAAGTTAATGTCAAGGAGTCCGCTTTTCTGATTTTAACCATTAACAGGAAAAATTTGATAGACGGGATTGACAAAGCCCGCCAAAAAGACGCGCTACCTATTTATATACTGTGTGAAAATCCGGCGCTGCCGGCATATTCGGGCTTAAAGTTATTCGCTCATCAAAATTTTAAATGGCGTATCCGCACTCCTTGTATTCCATCTGGAGAAAAACGCGTCAAAATATTGATTTATCTGCCCGATCGAGACGCTCAAATCAGCCTGATTGGGTTTTTCCCCCTCCATTTCCTTCATGAGTGAATGGAAATCATCATAGAGAGCTCTGAGATAGTTCTTTTCGGCATCTGAAATGACGCCGTCTTCCAAAACTCCGCTGATGCGCAGGCCGTCTAAATCCCCTGACTTTGAAGAGAGCGTGAAAGCCAGCTGGTCAAAAGACATTTGGTTCCAGTACAGGCGGTCATCGACATAAAGATGGTAGTAAAAAAACAGATCGCCAAGCCTTCGTATCTCCGTTTCGGCTCTTATGATGGAATCGGCGTTTTCGTATCCGGCCGCGGGGTCAAGCAGCGTGTTGATATTCTGCAGCGAACCGTAAACGCGCGAAAGGAAATCGGCCTTTTTCTCACTTTGCTTCGATATGTAGTATGCATGAATTCCGATTGAAATACAAAGCAAAACAACCAAAAGAATTGTAAGCCAGTGTTTTCTCACCATTTACGCTCCTTCCATATCTTAACGCCCCCCAATATAGCAGATAATCAGATAGATTTAAAGATAGATGTGATCAATCAGCCTGTTGTTGCGATAGAGACTGGAAAAAACAAGGTGCGCATTGGCACCTTGTTTTATTTATGCGGGCTTATTCCCCGGAAAAGCGCTTCTGTGAGAGAATCTCGAAGCGAAGCTTCTTTTGCAGGGTGCCCAGTATGCCGTCGGGCAGGAACAGGATGACGAGAATGGCAATCAGGCCGAGGACGATGTTCGTCCAGCCGCCGGGGAGCTTGGCCAGCTGCTCCTCGAAAATGACGTACAGGATGGAGCCGAGCACGGGGCCGCCCATGGTGCCGATGCCGCCGATGATGACGATAAAGACCATGGAGACGGTCCAGCTGATGCCGAAGCCGCCGGCGGGATAAATTGAACCTTTATTCAAATAGAAGATCCCGCCCGCCAGCGCGGTGAAGATGGCGCTGACGACATAGACCAGGAGCTTGGACTTGAAGATGTCGACGCCGACGCTGGAGGCGGCGTCCGGGTCGTCGCGCATGGCCGTCAGGCCCAGTCCGACTCTGGACTTGAGCAGGAAGTAGACGACGGCCAGCGCGATGATGCACAGGGTCAGGGCGATGATGTAAATCGTGGAGGTGCTCGGGTAGGGGCGGGCGGCGACCGTCATGCCGGCGCCCTTCTTGACGAACTTCCAGCTTGTAAAGAACGTGCGCAGCGCCTCGGCGACAACCCAGGTGGCAACCGCGAAGTACATGCCCCGCATCCGAAACAGGATGATGGCAAGAATGAGCGACACGATGGTGCTGATGACGGCGCCGACCAGGAAACCGACCCAGTACGACATGGCGTAGGTGGCCGTCATGACGGTTAAGGAGTAGCCGGCAAGGCCTATGTAGGTCTGCTGGCCGAGGCTTGTCATGCCGGTATAGCCGCTCATCAGGTTCCACATGGAGCTTAAGGTGCAGTACAGGAAAATCTTCAGCAGGTAGCGCTGAATGTTGCTGCTCAGGACGCCCGTGAGCCCGAATATGTACAGGGCCGCCGCGATGGCGACGCATGCGGCAAGCATGGGCACGCCGTCGAGAACCCGGACCTGCCCGCCGGAGGATGCGGCTTTCGTCTTTTTGCGGTCGAGAAGGACTGGTATTTTCATCTTGACTCCCCCTTATTTCGAGAACAGGCCCTGGGGACGAACCGCCAGCATGAGAATGAGCAGGAGATAGCTGATGAGCATTCCGTAATTGGCGCCGCCGATGACCTGAGCCAGGCCGAAAATGAGGCCGGCGACCAGCGTGCCGGGGATGCTTCCCATGCCGCCTATGACCACGACGCCGAAGGCAATCAGCAGGTAATCGCCGCCGGAGCTGGGGTAGAAGGTCCAGCGCATGCCCACGCCGAGTCCCGCCACGGCCGCGGTGGCCATCGCGATGCCCATGGCGATGCCGTAAGTGCGCCTGACGCTCACGCCCATCAGGGAGGCGGCGGCCGTGTCGTCGGACGTGGCCCGGATGGCGCGGCCCATATACGTATAGCGCAGGAACAGGGTCAAAATCAAAATGGTGGCCAGGCTGATGGCAAACACCACGAGATCCAGCACGGCGATGTGCAGCCCGGCGGGCAGCCTTATGGTGGCGGTGCTGTAGGGCACGTTGGCATGGCGGGCGTCCGCCGTAAACAGCAGCAGCAGGGCGTCTTTCAGTATGATGGAAAGCCCGAACGTGACGAGCAGCGCCGGCTCCGAGCCCTGAAGCATCACGCGGTTTATGAGGACGGTCTGGATCAGAACGCCCGCGATGAACATCACGGGGACGGTGATAACAAGCGTGAGGATGGGGTCAACCCCCAAAGCCAGGGATAAAAGCGTCGAGCCGTATGCGCCTATGATGATAAACTCGCCGTGCGCGAGGTTCGTCAGCCGCACGATGCCGAAAATCATCGACATGCCTACTCCGAGGAGGGCGTACACGCTGCCCAGCAGGATTCCGTTTATCAGCATCTGGATGACAACCGTCATGGTTCCGTTCCCTCCTTACAGGCCGAAGTAGGCCTTTTTGATTTCTTCCTCGCCCAGTTCCTTCGAGCGGCCGGAGAGGACGACCCTGCCCTTGAGCATGACGTGGGTGTATTCGGCGGTGCGTATGGCCCTGTTTGTATCCTGCTCGACAAGCACCACGGTGGTGCCGCCGGCGTTGATTTCCCTGATGCGGGCGTAAATGTCCTTGATGATGGCGGGCGCGAGGCCGAGGGAGATTTCGTCAAAGAGAATCAGGTCAGGCCAGGCCATCAGGGCGCGGCCGATGGCCACCATCTGGCGCTGGCCGCCGGACAGGCTGCTGGTCGGCTGATGGCGCTTTTCCTTCAGGACGGGGAAGAGCTGATAGACAAAGTCCAGCGACTCCTTCACCCTGGCGCGCGCGTGCTTGGGATAGCTGCCCATGATGAGGTTGTCCTCCACGGACATGCGCACAAAGCAGCGGCTGCCCTGAGGCACCAGCGACAGGCCCCGGAGCACCAGCTTTTCGGCGGGCATGCCGGTGATGTCTTCGCCTTTGAAAGTGACTTTTCCGGCGCTGGGCTTGTGAATGCCGGCGATTGTCTCCATGAGGGTCGACTTTCCCGCGCCGTTTGCGCCGATGACGGAGACGATTTTCCCCGCCGGAACGTCCAGCGTGGCGGACTCAACCGCCAGAAAGTCGCCGTATTTGGCCTGCAGGCCTTCCACTTTGAGGATGGGCTCACTCATCTTCCGGCACCCCCAGATAGACCTCTTCCACCAGCTTGGAGTTCATCACGTCAAGCGGCTTGCCCACCAGCAGATTGCGTCCTTCGGCCATGCACATCAGCGTGTCGGTGGAATTGACCATGGTCTCGATGACATGTTCAATCCAGATGATTGTGTAACCGGCGGCTTTCAGATCCGCCACCATCTTCATGACGTCTTTGAACTCCGCCTCCGTCAGGC
>ENA-OWPA01000581-OWPA01000581.1-bioreactor-metagenome-genome-assembly--contig:-NODE-581-length-44937-cov-4.689144_pt1 | contig 44937 bp, 36 predicted proteins | sample MGYA00238139_ERZ651803 | MGnify/ENA primary metagenome ERZ651803 (study PRJEB26909, sample SAMN07631231) | bioreactor metagenome | isolation source: Switchgrass digestor | place: USA: Dartmouth... | reverse complement strand
GCTCTGCATACTCAAATTCTGCATATCCGCTGACAATAATAAACTTGATGCTGCTGTCTATTTCCTTTACTTTTTTTATCAACTGCAGTCCATCCAAATATGGCATCCTGATGTCCGTGATCACAATATCAGGCTTCTTTTCCATGATAATATCAAAAGCCTGTTTTCCATCTTCTGCTTCCAGCACTTCGGCAAATTCCAGTTTATTGTAGTTAAGCTTCGATATTATTCCTTTCCTTATCAGATACTCATCCTCAGCTATCAGTATCCTATACATTCAGATTTCCTCCTCCAAGCCATATATCGGCAGCGTGTATAAAACCTTAGTGCCTGATCCGGGATCACTGCTGATTTTTATTCCGTATTCATCGCCACAGGCAAGCTTTATGCGCATATTCACATTTCTGATGCCTATGCTTTTTCTGTAAGCCTTAGTGATGTTGTCATCCTTTTTATTTATATAGTCGTTAAGTGCTTCAACTTTATCTTCCGTCATTCCATTGCCGTCATCTTCCACCTTTATAAACAGCTTGTTCTTTTCGATATAAGCGGATACTTCAATATACCCGGTCTCGGTTTTGTCCTTGAAGCCATGGACAATCGCATTTTCTATTATTGGCTGCAATATGAATTTCAGCACTCGGATGCTCTTTGCACTTTCCTCAATATTGTAAAAAACCTCAAACTTATCCTGAAAGCGTATCTTTTGAATGTAAATATAGTTAGCGATATGTTTTAGCTCTTCTTCAAGGGGAATCATTTCACTTCTACCGTTGTTTATGCTGTATCTGAACATTTCGCCCAGCTTCTGGCTTATCTCACATATCTCAAAGCATTTGTTCATGGCAGCGATGGAGTTGATGGATTCCAGAGTGTTGTAAAGAAAATGGGGATTGATTTGAAACTGCAGCGCATTCAGCTCCGCTTCTCTTTTTTCCAGTTGATTGACATAATTGTTGTTAATCAGATACTGTATCTTTCTAACCATTTTGTTAAAGTGCGTATCAATAATTCCAATTTCGTCTTTTCCTTCTATCTCCTCTGTGATCTCCATATCTCCTTCCTCGACTTTTTCCATCTTGTTCAGCAGGGTCTTCATCCTGGCTGAAAATTTCTTTGAAAACATGATGGACAATATAAGAATGCCTATAGAAGCCAGCAGCAAAAAAGTGATTATCGTTTTATTTATGTCACTGGCTTTCTTATCTATCTCTCCATAGTGAAATATAAATAAGGCTTTCCATCCATATGCAGATATGTTCCTGTGCACAAGCATCACTTTTCCACCCGGAACCACTGCTCTCTCAAGACCGCTTACACTCTGGTACAGTTTGCTTATTTGATCCTCCAATAAAGGCAGCTTTTCGTTGGATTCATTATAAATCACATTTCCGGCTTCATCCAGTATGTATATTTTCATGCTCTCCTTGTTTTCAAAGTTGGCAATGGAACTGAAAAAAGACTGAGCATAGACATCCAGCTTTACAAATCCGACCTTCTCTCCATATCTTTCTCCTTTAAGATTTACTATCTCTTTTGTAAAGGACAATATTTCCTTTTTTCCATTTCCAGTTTTGTATATAAAATAGTCATTTACCTTTCCCCGCTCTTTCATTTCCATGTACCACTTCTCATCCTTTATGGCACTTATGTTGCTGACTCTTGGTCCATATATGAGATTCTTGGTATTGTATGAATAGATCATGAAATTATATAATTCACTGATTTTTCTTGAACCTATCAGCATGCCAAGCTCTTTGGATACTTTAAGTGCAGTATCATAGCTATCATCGGGTGATGTATCGTCATCATAGGACAGTTGTTCACCAATTGTTGAGTTGGATGCAATGTTTGTAAGAAGCGTCTGGTAGATATCCACCTTGTAGTTTATATTAGATATGTATTGATTTAAAGTTTGCTCATAGGATTGGCTGAGTTCATTTTCAATTATCTGTCCCATCTTATGGCCCAGCAGCGTACTTATGGTGAAAAGCGGCAGAGCGCTGAAAAAAATGACAAAAAAGATCATCTTCACGGAATATCTGGTGTTTACAATTACGTTCCTGATGAACGTATAAAACCTCATAATCATTTTACGCCTCTCTGAAATCAATACTGTTTGAATGTGGAATGAACCTGAGCCTGATTATTGTTGAAAAAGCAAATTCGATAACATAAATTATACATAATTATAAAACTAAATTCAATAAATTCATCCTTTATGGGTGCATATATCATAACATGCAGAAAATTAAGGCAGTCCTCCTTAATATGTATTTAAATGGCATCAATATTTGTAAAAATATGGATGGTCAGCCCGACTTTGCTTTATAATGGATTACAACAATATTGACTCTAGTAAAAACCTGGTATAAACTAATAATAGTACGGTCGGGTATGTGCCAACCGGCGGAAAAACAGGAGTTTAGCCCTGGCTTTACCCGGTACATTTTCCAACTACTTAGTAAAGGTGCTACTTATGGGTATTGATTTAAATGCAAAAAATGTCTTAAAACTCTTGCTTGCTATAGCCGGCATATTCCTTGGGGTTTTTGTGTTTTTTAAGCTGGCTTTTTATCTCATACCATTCATCATCGCTTTTGCATTGTCCAATATGATGGAACCATTGGTCAAATTGCTGGTAAATAAAGTAAGGCTGCCCAGGAAGGCTGCCAGTGCCATAACCATCCTTTTGGTGCTTCTGGTCCTGGGGCTTATTATCACCAAAGCCGTATCCAGCCTGTTCAGGGAGATTACCAGTATGTCTGCCACCTTGCCCCAATTATTTACCGAGCTATATAATAACATAGACGCCATAGTCAGAAAGGGCATGGACATATATCTGGGCCTTCCCAAGGAAGTTACCCTGAATATTGAGAAAATGCTGTCCAACCTGTCATCCACGCTGATGAATCTCATAAACTCCCTCTTTACAGGGATTTTGAATACGGCAATTTCTTTGCCTGAAGCGCTGATTTTCACCATCGTAACCATATTGTCCACCTATTTCATGACCAGCGACAGAGAAAGAATATATTCCTTCATTAAAAAGCAGGTTCCTGAAAGCTGGGTACATAAGGTCATAACAATAAAGGATGATATGTTTTCCGCCCTTTTCGGCTATATCCGTGCACAGCTCATACTGATGGCCATAACCTTTACCGAGCTATATACGGGATTTCTGATAATTCGAATATCCCATCCCCTGACATTGGCACTGGTTATCAGCATTATTGATGCGCTTCCCATACTGGGTACCGGAGGAGTTTTGATACCCTGGGCTATATATGAACTGCTCACCGGAGATTTCAGGCTTGCCGTATCCCTGGTAATTTTATATCTAATTGTGCTGGTAGTCCGGCAGATGATCGAGCCAAAGGTACTGGGGCATCAAATCGGAGTTCATCCGCTGCTTACTTTGGTGGCCATGTATACAGGCTTGAGGCTAATGGGATTTGCCGGTATGATTGTAGGACCTATCACCCTTTTGCTGCTGAGGAATATAATATCCGGCATATTGAAAAACCGGACTTTAAAAGAACTGCTGTCACCCGACGAAAAACCAACCTGAATGGTTTACAAGGTATGCAAAAAGCCCTAGTCCTTTTGACTAAGGCTTTTTTATGCGTGCTTATATTATATTGAGGAGGCCTAATGAAAAGTACTTCTACAGCCTTATATTATCAACCAAATGTTAAGATAATGATAACATTTTGTTAATATTCTGTGAACAAATCATATATGATCTAACCTACTGCATGTCTACCCCATACCCTATTAAAAGAAGAAAATAAATGGGCTGTACTGCCGCAAAACAGGAATACACCAGCTTTCTGTCCACCTTTGTACATGCACACCCCGTCAGGTTGCCTCATATCATGAAAAGGTAACTTATATATAAAGAACCATCTCAAGAAAAATACAGAGATGGGAGTTTTATATAAGCTTGCAGCAGTGAAATTGACAGGGGGTGCCATAATTGCTGCCTATACTGCCTACTGCCCTTATAAACGCAATTAAAAGCATGTTTTTAATGTGCGGTTATGTCTCAAACCCAAACTCATTCCCGCAACCACTTACACCAGAAGAAGAACAGAAATACATGGAAATGTACAAAAACGGTGATGAAGAAGCAAGGAACATACTTATAGAACGAAATCTGCGCCTGGTTGCCCATATTGTAAAAAAGTACAACTCCTATGGAAATGATATTGACGACCTGATATCAATAGGCACCATAGGATTGATCAAAGCAATAACCACTTTTGATAATCTTAAGGGAACCAGACTTGCTACTTATGCCGCCCGGTGCATTGAAAACGAGATATTGATGCAGATCCGGTCGAATAAGAAAACCCAGAACGAGGTATCCCTCCAGGACCCGATCGGGGTTGACAGGGATGGCAATGAAATCACCCTTATAGATGTGGTGGGAAATGAAGCCGACTCAGTCCTCGACGAAGTAGAGCTCAAGATGCAGGTTAAACGTCTATATAATAAAATGCAGGATGTTCTAAAAAAAAGGGAAAAGACTGTGCTTGAGTTAAGATACGGCCTTCTCAACGGATCGGGAAAAACCCAGAGGGAAATCGCCAAGATGCTCGGAATATCAAGATCCTATGTTTCCAGGATAGAGAAAAAAGCCATCAAGAAGCTCAGCAAGGAGTTTAAGCCGGAAAACTGCCGTTAAAGGCAGTTTTTTAGTTATACTCCTATGCTTCCTTCCTGATATGCTCATGGTTTTTTAAATGATCCATGCAGTACTCATAATCCCCCTCACATTTTGAGCAATACCTGAACTCCATATTCTTATCGTCCTTTTCAGTTATTCCACATATGGTGCATTTATGGAATGCCTCTATCCTGGACATGCTCCTTGCAAATCTCTGCCTGTTGGAGTAAGCATTGCCCCTGTTCTTTATTGCCAGCATCATGTCTTTCCCGAAGAATAACAGGTAATTGGCTATCGCTGCTATTATTGCAAGCCTTGCCGCAAAGCTTCCTCCTATGAAGGAAATCCCCAGCAATATTATATCAAGCCAGGCCAGATACTTCATCTTCACCGGCAGGAAGAAAAAAATAAGTATCTGATAATCCGGATATATGAAAGCAAAAGCCAGGAATAAGGACATATTCAGGTAATAGGCTGTTCCGGCGGCACCAGTAATGAAGGAGGAAATTGTTGTACCGATCATGCCAACCAGGTAGTAAACATTAAATTTAAAGCTGCCCCACTCATTCTCCAATGCAGAACCCACCATGTAATAAAAATACAAGGTGAACAATATCCAGAAGGGAGATGTGGACGGAGGTATAAAAATATAGGTAATCAGCCTCCATACTTCTCCTTTCATGACCCTGTCCGGATACAGCATGAGTTTACTCACCAAGCTTCCTGTGGGGTCCACAAACATTAGCAAAAATACCGCCAGATTAAAAGCGACAATATATTTCATCAAGCCTTTGATAGCAAATTTACCCAAGCTTTTTTCAAGTTTATTAAGAAAGCGCACAGCATACACCCCAATATCAAGATAAGGTTATCACCATTTTACCATTTGTGACGAGAAAATACAAACAAAGTCAATAACCTTTCTTCATTATCTCTCCGGCTATTTCTTCAAAAACCGGTGCGGCGGTTTTGTTTCCGGCCCTTCCGTTTTCTACAAAAACAGCTATGGAATATTTCGGGTTCATCCTTGGAAAATACCCTGCAAACCATGCCTGTACAACATTGCCGTTGCCAGCGCTCAATCCCGTTTCCGCACTGCCGGTCTTGCCTCCGGATCCTCCGTATTCCTCCAAACTGGCTCTGGTACCGGTACCGGCATCCACCACCTCTTCCATCATGCTCCTTAAGAAGTCCGAAGTCTCCTTAGACATCACCCTTCTGCCTTCCTGCTTTTTTATACTGCTGACCTTGTTGCCATTTTCATCCACTATGCTGTCGACTATGTTTATCTTGTTTTTGATGCCTCCGTTTGCCACAGTAGCAACCAGGTCCGCAACCTGAAGCGGTGTTGCCAGCACTTCACCCTGTCCGATGGACATATTTGCCGTATCCCCATAGGTAAAGACCCGGCTTCCGATATCCGGCAGGCTGCCGCCGGACTCATCAATTCCCTGCTCTTTTATCCCTGTAACTTCTCCGAATCCGAGCTTTTTGGCCATGTCAATTATGCTTCTCGGACCCATCCTTATCCCCAGATCAATAAAATAAGGATTGCAGGACAGGGCAAAAGCCCTGGTAAAATCCACTTCTCCATGCCCGCCTGAGTTGTACGAGCCGCATTTTATTATCGTATCTCCGATTTCTATATATCCTTTACAGAAATACCTGTCGTCGACATCCTGGTTGGTCTCCAGGGCGCAGGCGGAATCTATTATCTTGAAGATGGACCCTACATTATAAGAAGCGACAGCCTTATTGAACAATTCCTTGTCCGGGCTGTCCAGGTACTCGTCAACCCTGTTCTGATCAAAATCCGGCTTGCTGGCTATGGCTACAATATCTCCGGTGTTTACGTCCTCAACTACCACCGCACCACTGACATTGTTTTTTTCCATAACATCTTCAACTATCTTTTGTATGTGATAATCCAAGGTGAGCTTGACATTGAGCTTCTTGCTTTGCACATTATCCATAATCCTGTATCCCAGACCGTACAAAGGATTATACGTCGCATCGGTAATTACTCCTATGACTTTGTTTGTCCCGCTGTTCAGCACCTTTTCGTAAGATCTTTCAATACCGGCAGTGCCAACCTGTTCCGACCGGTTTATATATCCGATTATATGCTTCGCCAGAGAATTGTCATCATACCTTTTCCGGGCATGCACCACCGATATCCCGTTTAGTTTGGAATCCACCAGTTCCCTTCTCTGTCTCTCATTGATCTCGAGGATTATCGGTTCCTTTTTAATACCGATTTCCCTTCTGAGCTTGGCTGAATTCACACCCAGTATGGAGCTGAGCCTGTCTATGTCCGAATCCATTCCCCTCAGCATCAGCGTTTTGATTACGACGGAAGTTTCTGTGCCTCTTCCGGTGAAACTGATGCCGTTTCTGTCCAATATGTCTCCCCGGGCTTTTTCAATGACAACGTCGGTAAATTTCTGGCTGGAGGCCGCTTTTGAAAGCTCCTTGCTCTGAAACAACTGAAAATAGGACATACGGGCTATGAGAGCTGCAAATATGATGTAAATGCCTATAAGCAATATCTTTTTCCTTTTATCCAGCATATAGCAAAATTCCCCTTTCCATTTTTTAATTCTTCCATGGAAAGGGAAACTTTATACTTTACATATTTGATCCCGTGCATATGCTCGTTCCGGTTATTGCTTCGTGCAAGTTTTAGTATCTGTTTTCACATATTGCAAAAAGCAAAATCTATTTACATGAGCCTTGATCAAACCTTATCCCATTTATTGTTAAATGTTTTTTCTACTGATCTCCTCCGGCTTTTCGCCTCAGCATGGTGAACTTCTCCACAGGCTTTTCCATCGGCATATAAACGGTCATCTGAGGGTGCGGAGCCACATCGATGCTTTCTCCGTCGGAATTCTTCATGCTCTCTATTTTTTGTATGAAAAAGTCTCCTTTAGGCCTTACCACTTCTATCTCATCTCCAAGAAACATCCTGTTTCTCTGCTCTACGGTGGCTATTCCCGTTTTGCTGTCATACTCCATCACTATTCCCACAAAATCATAACCCCGGATATATGAGCTGGTGTTATATATCTGATCTTTCTCCGTGGGCTTGTTAAAATAAAAGCCTGTGGTAAACTCCCTATGGCTCACCTTGGATATTTCCTCAAGCCATTTAGGATTGAACCTGTATCCTTCAGGATCGCTGTAATAGGCGTCAATCGCATCACGATAAGCTTTGACAACCGTCGCCACATAAAAGGAGCTCTTCATCCTGCCTTCGATTTTAAGGCTGGACACTCCGGTATTGATAAGCTCGGGAATGTGTTCTATCATGCACAGATCTCTTGAGTTGAATATGAAAGTACCCCTCTCATTTTCATATACGGGCATATACTCCCCGGGTCTCTTTTCCTCCACCAGGTAATATTTCCAGCGGCAGGGATGGGCGCACTCACCCCTGTTGGCATCTCTGCCGGCCATATAGCTGCTTAAGAGGCATCTTCCCGAATATGAAATGCACATCGCTCCATGCACGAAAACCTCAAACTCCAGGTCCTTCGGAGCTCTTTCCCTGATTTCTTCGATCTCCTTTAGTGAAAGCTCCCTGGCCAGCACAATCCTTTTTACCCCATGGCGGTACCAGAATTCTGCGCTCTTCCAGTTGGTATTGTTGGCCTGGGTGCTGAGATGTATCTCCATATCCGGAGAAGCTTCCCTTACAATGGAATACACACCGGGATCGGATACCAGAATTGCATCCACACCAATTTTGGTAACCACCTTGACATACTCGGCCATTCCTTCAATGTCCTCGTTATGGGGTATTATATTCATGGTAAGGTATACCTTTTTCCCCCGGGAATGGGCGTATTCCACCCCTTCTTCCATTTCCCCCGGGGCAAAGTTTTCTGCGCCGGCCCGCAGGCCATACGCTTCGCCTCCCAGATACACTGCATCGGCACCATACTCAATCGCCATTTTTAACTTCTCCAAGCTTCCTGCCGGAGCAAGCAACTCTATTTTATTCATATTCCAATCCTCCGCTTTAGCGTCATATCACATTTTTCATATTTGCTTACACTATCTATGGCTCATTCCAATGATCATTTGCTTCCCATTAACTCAGCCAAATATTGTGCTTCACAAGCTTGTAAATATACTGCCTCTTCATCTACCCGTCTAAGCTTTGATCCAGCGGTAGAAAATCCATTTTACAGATTTCCGGTTAATTTTAAATAGGATTCAGCTTGCGGCTTCCAGCTTACAGTTTTTTACTTACTGCATTCTTCTTTTAGTTTATGATTAGCAGTTATAGCTTGCAACATCCAGTTTGCAGCTTCCAACATGCAACATTAAGCTTACAGCTTATAGCTTACGGCCACGCCGTCCCCGATGGGGATAATGCTGGTATCCAGTTGTTCACAGTTGCATATATGGTCCAGATAATCCCTCATCCTTTTTACTATGGTCTTTTTCCTTCTGACCACCAGCTCATCGTTGGCAACCATGCCTTTATAAAGGATATTATCCGATATTATAAGCCCGCCTGTTTTCAGCATCCTCAAGCATTCCGGCAAAAACTCCAGATACTGGCCTTTAGCTGCATCCAGGAAGATCATATCATATTCTTTATCAAGGCATCTCAGCACATCAAGGGCCTCTCCGGCTATGACGTTTATAACATCCTCCTTGCCGGCCCTTTTTATGTTTTCTTTTGCAAGATTCAGCATAAGCTCATATCTGTCAATAGTGTCAATTTTTCCGCCGGGTTGAAGGATTTCTGAAAGGATGAGGGTTGAGTAACCGATGGCAGTTCCTACCTCCAGGATGCGCTCAGGCTTCTTAAGCCTTCCCAGCACGGTAATGAGCCGCGCAACCTCAGGCTGGATTATCGGAACGTGATTTTCCGCAGCAAACTCTTCCATCTCCTTCAATATTCCGCTGTTTCTCTTTATAGTATTTCTGATGTACTCATTTATATAATCGTAACATATCATCACCGATGCTCCATTCATAAAAAATGTGAGACCTCGGCCTCACATTTTTATTTTTTCATCATTCCTTGGATTGTTTGTTCTTTTTAGCTTTATCCATAGCACTTAGATGCTCATCATAAGTCTTTGTAAAATAGTGTTCCCCTGTTCCGTCCTCTTTCTGCACATAGAACAGATAATCCCCTTCCGGATACAGAGCCGCTCTTATGGAATCCTCTCCAGGGCTGCTGATAGGTCCCGGAGGCAGTCCTTCATGCTTATATGTGTTGTAAGGATGGTCTATCTTGGTGTCCTCGGTAAGCAGTACTTCTTTTACCGAACCCTGCTCATTCAAAAAGATATACTGGATGGTTGCATCTATTTGGAGTTTCCTCATGCTTGGATCCTTGCTGTTTAACCTGTTATGGATAACTCCTGATATGATAGGTCTCTCCGAGGATACTTTTGCTTCCCTTTCAATGAGGGATGCTATGATTATCACCTCATCCAGTGTCATACCCAGCTTTTCCATCCTCTTATATTCACTTTCGGTAATCATTTCATTGAAACGGGTGAGCATCTTTTTGATGGCAGCTGCTTCCCCGGCTTTGGGATCAAATTCATAGGTATCAGGGAACAGGTAACCTTCAAGCCTGTATTTGCGTCCTTCCGGTATATCATCAATGAAATCAAAATCGAAATCATAGTTATTGGCGACTTCATCGAATTTTTCCCTGTCCACCACGCCTTTTTTAGCCAGAAGATCGGCAATTTGCTTGTATGTGTAGCCTTCAGGTATCGTAACTTTTACGCTGGGAGAACGCTCCGGGTTGGCTGTCAATATCTTCATTATCTGCTGATATGTCAATCCTTTTTTCAGAATATGAACTCCCGACTTGTAGTAACCGTCATACCCTTCAAACTTGGATATAATTTTGAAGATAAAGGGATATCGGATAATTCCTTTATCTTTTAGTATTTTGGCTATCGATTCAGTGCCTGAACCTAAAGGTATATCCACGCTGATACCCTCTTGAGGAGCTATGGTTATAGGAGTCCCTTCCGCCCTTTCCGTCGCGCTCTCAATGACATACCTGTATGACCATTGGGCACATACGAGAAAAATCACCATCAGGATCAGAAAAGTCAGAAGCCAGAAAACAGCACTTCTTCCCCTCTTTTTAACCTTCTTTTTTCCATGCTCCATTTTTGCATCTCCCATGCAATTACCCCATTCCTATCCTTTTCTAGCTTTTGCTTCGGCTTTAGCCCTCTGTTCGGTATCCAATATTCTCTTTCTAAGCCTTATGCTCTTAGGAGTAACTTCTACCAGCTCGTCGTCATTGATAAACTCCAGTGACTGCTCAAGGCTCAAAATACGCGGCGGCGTCAAACGCAGGGCTTCATCCGAACCCGAAGCGCGCATATTGGTCACATGCTTCTTCTTGCATACATTGACCACAATATCCTCTGATCTGGCATTTTCACCAACTATCATTCCTTCATACACTTTTACACCGGGTTCAATGAAGAGGGTTCCCCTCTCCTGTGCATTGTACAGGCCGTAGGTAACAGCTTCCCCGTCCTCCCATGCAACCATTGAACCTCTTTGCCTGCCCTGGATTTCGCCCTTGGAAGGTTCGAAACCGTGAAATACAGAATTCATTATACCATTTCCCTTTGTGTCCGTCAAAAATTCCGAACGATATCCTATAAGGCCTCTGGAAGGTATTTTAAACTCCAGACGCATATATCCCTGATTGGCAGAATGCATGTTTACCAGCTCTGCCTTCCTTGCGCCCAGCTTTTCCATGACTACCCCCATGTAATCCTCCGGAACATCTATAATCAAATACTCCACAGGTTCACAGATCACACCGTCAATTTCCTTATAAATAACCGAGGGTTTTGAAACCTGGAACTCATATCCCTGTCGCCTCATTGTTTCTATCAATACTGAAAGATGAAGCTCTCCACGGCCGGAAACCTTGAAAGAATCCGGTGAATCGGTCTCCTCAACCCTTAAGCTGACATTGGTCTCCAGTTCTTTAAACAGCCTGTCCCTTAAATGCCTGGATGTGACATATGTCCCTTCCCGGCCGGCAAAAGGGCTGTTGTTTACACTAAAGGTCATGGTTATGGTAGGCTCATCGATATCTATAAATGGCAGTGGTTCGGGGTTCTGCACATCGCAGACGGTTTCGCCTATGGTGATATCCCCGACTCCGGATATCGATACAATATCCCCCACAGTTGCCTCGCTGGCCTCTATTCTTTTTAATCCTTCAAACTTATAGAGACGGCTGATCTTTATGTTTTCTATCCGCCCATCCTTTTTGCATATCACTGCCGGCTGGCCTGCCTTGATGACTCCGCGCTCAACACGCCCTATGGCTATTCTGCCTACATAATCATCATAGTCAATGGTGGACACCAGCATTTGAAGGGGCTTGTCGAAATATCCCTTCGGTGCAGGCACTTTTTCTATTATCGTTTCAAACAAAGGCCTGAGATTCACCTTTTCATCGGTTAACTCATAAACTGCGTACCCATCCTTGGAGGAAGCATATATTATCGGAAATTCCAGCTGGTCGTCGTCGGCACCCAGTTCGATAAAAAGCTCCAGCACTTCATCGATGACTTCCTTCGGTCTGGCATCCGGCCTGTCAATTTTGTTTATGACAACAATCGGCTTAAGATTAAGCTGCAAAGCCTTCCTAAGCACAAATCGCGTCTGAGGCATCGGACCCTCAAAAGAATCAACCAGCAGAAGCACACCGTCCACCATCTTGAGGGAACGTTCAACTTCACCGCCAAAATCTGCATGTCCCGGGGTATCAACTATGTTGATTTTTACTCCATTATATTTAACAGCGGTATTTTTGGCAAGAATGGTGATACCCCTTTCCCTTTCCAGGTCATTGGAGTCCATAACCCTCTCCTGAACCTGCTCATTCTCCCTGAAAATTCCGCTTTGTTTAAGCATTCCGTCCACCAGAGTAGTCTTTCCATGGTCAACGTGGGCGATTATTGCTATGTTTCTTATGTCTTCTCTTATTTTTATATCTTCCACTTAAATTCTCCCTTTAACATCAAATGTCTATAATAAACATAATAATTCTAGTTTAACCTCTTTTTCTTGTCAACATCTTTATTGTGCAATCACCAATAACGACAGCTCCTGACTTAAAAGCAAAGCCCGCAGTTGTCAAATTGCGGGCTTAAAATCAATCGTTTTAAATGGGCCGGTGAAACTTGTCTTCCGGCATTTGGTTATTTTTACCATTAACTGCATTCTCATAGATAGATTGCAGTCAGTATTAGCGTTGTGTAGTTGTGTATGTCAGCAAATTTGCCTTTTAATGAAGGCTTAATTTAATTCAACTATGGTCACACCGGTTTCCCCTTCACCATATTTCCCCAGACGGAAGCTGTTCACATGCCGGTTAGTCTTCAAAAACTGGTGTATTCCGCTTCTCAATACACCCGTACCTTTGCCGTGGATGATCGAAATCTCCTTTAAGCCTGCAATTGCCGCATCATCCAGATACTTATCAACGACCTCTATCGCTTCATCCAAAGTCTGACCTCTGACATCCACCTCCGTGGATATGGTCCTGGCTTTAGAAACTCCGATCTTTCCTATTCCCATAGCTTTCTTTATTTCTTCCTTCTGCTCATCGATGCGCTTCAGGTTGGTTACATGTACGTTTATTTTCATTATACCTGCCTGCACAAGGGCTTCACCGTTATGATCAGGAGGATTTATGACAATTCCCTTCTGGTTGAGGTTTACTATAAGCACGCTTTCTCCGGGCTTCAAATTTTCCGGAGGTTTTACATATCCGTGTTTTGGCATTGCCGATTCAGCCAGGGAATCCTCAATCTCGTTTAACCGGTTCTTAAGCTTCATTTTAAACTGTTCTGCTTCTTTTCTCTTTTCGATGGTTTCCTGTTCCTTCTCAATGCGTCTCATTTCCTCCAGAATGTCCTCTGCTTCCGCCTTGGCATTAAGAAGGATCTTCCTGGCTTCTTCCTTGGCTTCCCTGAGAAGCTTTTCCTTTTGCTGCTCAAGCTTCTTTTTCTGCTCCTCCAGCTCCTTTTTCAGGTTTTCTATCTCAATCCTGTAGCGCTCAGCCTTAATCCTTTCCTTTTCCGCTTCACTTCTGTTCTTTTCTATGTTCATCAGCAGATCTTCAAACTTTATATCTTCCTGGGTGAGGAACTCCTTCGCTCTTTCGATTATATCCTCTCCCAGGCCAAGCCTTTTGGAAATGGCAAAGGCATTGCTCTTGCCCGGAACCCCGATCAGCAGCTTATATGTCGGTTTTAAAGTTTCCACATCAAACTCGCAGCAGGCATTTTCCACACCCTTTGTAGATATGGCGTAAACCTTCAGCTCACTGTAATGAGTTGTAGCCACTGTGATGGTGCCAGTCTGGTGAAGGCATTCCAATATCGCCATAGCCAGAGCAGCTCCCTCCGTAGGATCCGTACCGGCACCCAACTCATCAAACAGTACCAGGGATGAGTCGTCAGCCTTCTCCAGGATGCCGACAATATTCTTCATATGGGATGAAAAGGTGCTGAGGCTCTGCTCTATGCTCTGCTCATCCCCAATATCGGCAAAAACTTTCTCGAAAACGCTCATGACGGTACCTTCATTGGCCGGCACATGCAAGCCTGCCTGCGTCATAAGGGTAAAAAGACCTACAGTTTTCAATGTAACGGTTTTTCCGCCTGTATTCGGACCAGTCACCACCAGGGTATTAAACTGATCTCCTATCCAGAAATCAATCGGAACCACCGTTTTCGGGTCCAGCAGCGGGTGCCTTCCCTTCTTTATCACTATATGCCCGTCCTTATTAAGCTTGGGGCACACGCATTTATAGTCCACGCTCAATTTTGCCTTGGCAAATATGAAATCCAGTTTTGCCAGCAGAGTCACATTCCCTTTCAGTCCATCCAGGATGCCTGAGACATCAGCTGTAAGTTCATACAGGATGCGTTCGATCTCTGCCTGCTCCTTGATTTTCAGCTGCCGGATATTGTTGTTTGCCTCCACAACCGCCATGGGCTCAATGAATATGGTTGCCCCACTGGCGGAAGCATCATGAATCAGACCTGGTATTTCACTTCTGTATTCCTGCTTGACCGGGATCACATACCTGTCACCCCTCATGGTGACTATGGCTTCCTGCATGAACTTCTGATATTTGGAAGATCTTATCAGATCATTCAGTTTTTCTTTGATAGAATTCTGTGCATCCTTGATCTTTCTCCTGATATCAGCCAAAGCCGGGCTCGCTCCATCTGCCAGCTCTTCCTCGTTCAGCACCGCCATCTTTATCTTGTCTTCCACTCTTTTATTGGACACAAGACAATTAATAAGCTCAGTGACTACATTGTCCTGTTCCATCGAAACGCTTTCCGAGCTGTAAGCTTTCAGCCTACGGCACGTCCCGAGTACGTCGGATACCTTCAAAAGCTCTCCGGGATTCAATATTGCTCCTATTTCAACCCGCTTTAATATAGACCTTAAATCGTGGATTCCACTCATCGGAGGGCTTCCTTTTCTTACAATGAAGCTTACACCATCGCTGGTCTCCTTAAGGCTTTGCTCCACCCGGGACAGCTCCGTCTCAGGCTTAAGAGATTCGGCAATCTCCCGGCCCGGTACCGATGCAGTCATATCGGCCAGCTTTTTTATTATCTTGTCGTACTCCAGTACTCTTAGCGCTCTTTCATCCATAAAGATATTCCTCTTAATATTTCATTATTTCTTTTAATTCTATTATTTATTATTTCTTTTTTTCAATTCCGGCAACAGCCTGGTTCACGCTGCGGATAAGCTCATAAGTTTCCGGAGAGAATTTCTGCTTGCGGTCATAGGTATACAATCCGTTCTTTTCCTGCTCCACATCGTACAACTGGGTGTAGCAGAAGGCACATATATTTTCATTATCCATCAGTGCCTTGGTCAAGCTGGCATAACGATTCGCAAACTCTTTTTCATCCTCCGGAGCTTTGCCATATCCCCAACCGTCTTTTTCGTACGGAGCCCAGAACATGCCTCCATATTCACTGACAAAATACGGCTGTCCTCCATAACGCTGCCTGTCCGGAAATGTTTCATATACCTCATCTTTGGTCACCGCAGCATAACGCTTGGTGAATATCTCCGTATCCTGCTCATAATCATGGATATCGTAAATATCGGTAATCACATGGAAATTACCGCTGGTGTCAATCACAGGCCGGGTACTGTCGATAGCCTTCGTCACCTGGTACACCGTATAAAGCACGCGGTCGTCCTGACGGCGGTGGTTATAGTCCCATGTTTCATTGAAGGGGCACCATCCTACGATGGACGGATGATTGAAATCCCTTTCCAAAGTTTCCATCCACTCAGGCAGGAAGTTAGCCAGACTTTCGTAGGTAGTGATGTCCAGGCCCCAATTGGCATGCTCTCCCCACACAATGTATCCCAGCCGGTCCGCCCAGTACAGATAGCGCTCCTCGAACATTTTTTCGTGAAGTCTCGCTCCATTAAAGCCCAGCGCCATGGAAAGCTCGATATCCCTCTTAAGATCGGCATCACTGGGGGCTGTATATATACCATCGGGATAAAAGCCTTGATCCAGCACCAGCCTTTGATACACAGGCTTTCCGTTTATGTATATGGCGTGGTTTTCCAGCGTGACGGTGCGGAATCCGAAATAGCTTTGCACCTTGTCCATCATTTTTCCATCTACATAAAGTATGTATTCTACATCATACAGGTTCGGGTTTCCAGGCTCCCACAGCCGGACATTATCCACCGTCATCGAATATGGCGTGCTGCCGCAATTTAAGGATACCTCCTTTTCAGCCTGCAGTTCGCCTTCAAAAAATATCCGGGTCAATAAAGACATGTTGCTGCTTTCACCATCAACCTTGGCAGTAAAGGATACCGAATTGTTTTTATAATCGGTGATTATTTTTACGGATTTCAGATATATTTCAGGGACGAACTCCAGCCATACTGTCTGCCAGATGCCTGTTGTGCGGGTATAATCACAACCTGCCGAGTAATATCCTCCGCACTGCTTTCCCCGGGGCTGCTTGCCATTTCTCTGCTCATCCACGGCATTGACGGTTATGGTGTTTTCCCCAACATGCAGGTACTTAGTAATTTCAAAGCAAAAGGAACTGTAGCCACCCTTGTGGCTGCCGCATATCTCGCCATTAATCGCAACAGTGCAGTAATAATCAACGGCTCCGAAATGAAGCAGTACCCTGTTTTTTAATTGTTCTTCCGTCAAGGTTATCGTCCTTTTATACCAGACAGAATTAAGAAAATCCTTGCATTCTATGCCCGACAGTTTTGATTCGGGACAAAAGGGAACTAATATCTTTTTATCAAATTTGGTTTCAGGTTTAAAATATCCTCTATCCTTTCCGCTTTTGCCGAAATCAAAGGCAAAATCCCATTCGCCGTTCAGGCATTGCCAACTGTCACGAAAGAACTGCGGTCTCGGATACTCACTTCTTGGTATATTCATAAAAAACTCCTCCTGAACATTATTTCTTCCACTTATAAGATATTATTATAATATCTGAGGAAAATCAATTTTATTAAGCATAATTTTACAAAATGATTCAGAAAGGGGAGTGCTTTTAAAAAGGCATAGAAACTGCAAAACCTAGTCCTTGAATCGCTTTCTCAGGGATGGAAACAAAAAGAACCCCAGCACCATGCTTATAAGGCAGGCACATATCCCTGAAAACATCGGCAAAAGCAGTTGGTAAAGCTGACTTGGGGATATGGAATCATGTATGGCGACTATTTGATAAGCCTTGAAAGCAGCAAACAGGACAAAGAAAGCAATCCCGGATAGCTGGACAACATAATGCCTTTCCAGCAGGTTTACAACACATCCGGCTGCCAGAATCACGATAAAAACGCCAATAGAGTATGTAATATCAGTCATCGGCCGCTCCACTCCGTTAACATATTTTACCAATAATTCTATTACATAATTTTTTCTTTTTCAATACACAAGTTGCGGAGCGTCATCAAACCGATCTTTGACAATCCAAAAGCGTTACACTTCGGATGGGCCGAGGATACCCCCGGCTCTTTACATACGAAGCCTGTTTCTTATTCTGTGCCTGTAATACTGAATAAAAAGCGTATATGCATAATCGTAGATAACGAATACCAATTCAGCGGCTACAATCAAAGCCCACATAGAATACCTTTGAAACCCTTCGGGTATTAACTGGTTCAGATACAATACCGTCACAGCCACAAAGATATTAAAGAAAATAAGCTTTAATATATACTCCAGAGCCAACTTGCTCAGTTTTTCTATATAAAATTTTACAATGCCGTACAATCCAAAAAAAACGATGTAGGGTATCAAGGCCACCTTATTGGGAATTATAAGGGAAAGCAGGCACGATGCAGCATAAAAAGCCCAGCCGGCTTTTATTCCCAGCTCTATAATTACCACTGAAACGAAAAAAGAGCTTAAAGCATATAAAGACATTTCGTTTACCGGCGAAACCGTTGCAAGAAAAAGGGTAATTACAACCAGAGCAAGCAACAAACCGCTTAAAGTGACCTTTTTCGAATTTGATACATTGTTACCAGTTTCCATAAAGTACCTCCGGTATCTGAAAACATAAAATGCCGTCCGTAAAAACTAACAGCATCCTATCAAATCCCCACCGGTACACTCGCAGCAGCAGTCGGCACACCATAGGAACTGGCATATGGCGCAAAGATCGTCATTCCGGTTATATCCACTCCCGTATGCTGTTTCCCTGTATGTGGCATTTCTCATGCTCATATTATTCAGAGCATTCCTGTATTCAAAGTTTGTAGGATCCATATTTACAGCCATCTGAATGCTGTTATAGGCTTCATCATACCAGCCTTTGCGCAAAAATATCAACCCTCTTAAATAATACCACTGGGCAGACCTGTCGTTGGTACTGTTCAGCATGCTTTCTGCCGCACTGATGTTTCCGGTCTGAATGTGCCTTCTTACCTGATTGTAAAACTCATTTGTACCATAACCTCCGTTACCCCCATAGCTCTGCCCCCAAGAACCGCTCCTGTTTCCGGCGGACTGGTTCTTCATCAAATAGTCATAGGCTTCGTTTATTTCCCTGAGCTTTTCTTCCGCAAGTTCGGACAGAGGATTGTCATGGTACTGGTCCGGATGATATTTCTTAACAAGCTCCCTGTATGCCTTTTTTATCTCTTCTTCGCTGGCTCCTTCTTTTATGCCCAATACTTCATACGGATTTCTCAACTTCTTTACAACTCCCTATTCCAAGAATTTGTTCTGTTTTTCTCAGCATCCCCATATAAATAATATTTTCAAGTATTCCCCTGTTGCATCTGGTTTCCATCAACTCATAGCTCTTTGCTATCTGGTTCAGAGCATATACCAGGTTGAATTCGACTCTATCCCTTATTTTATTTTTAAAGCTTAAGACATCGCCCTTTGCACCCTCTGTATAATTATACTGGTAAATAAAAGGGTTGTATGAATTATTCCTGATATCGTCTTCCAGATCATTATATGCATCGATGATATAAATCCATTTACCTATATTGTAACCCATCCATTTAAGTATATTTGCATGCTTTTCATCCATCCGGTCGTTTCTGTAAAGCATGATCTCTTCCATGAGTTTTGCAAAAGGCTCCGCAGCTCTGTCCATGGAATTGCATTTTTCCTTCTCCAGCGCTGCCAGTTCGTTCAACCGTCTCAAAATTATATCACATTTTTCCTGATATTTCTTCCGGATCTTTTTATAAGTGTTCCTTAAAAATAGTGAAGCCGCTCCGGATATTAAAGACCTTTCATCTCTCCAGTCGTCTTCCAGTTTATAATACGCAAGAATTATGTTCATGTCTGATGCATAATCAATTATTTCACTGTTTCTTACAACAATCTTTTTCTTAACCGGATGAGCAATGCAGCGCTCAATTCGGATATCTCTTTTTTCTTCCCAAACTGAGGCCAGTAATATGGCAAGAAAGGTTGAATCATAATTAAGGGTGAGCCTCGGGACTTGTCCGTATCTCTTGGCTATAGATTTGCATACACCGCAGTAATAAGCTCTGTACAAATCATATTCTTTTATCTTTAATTCCGGCTTTTCCGGAAGAATATACCCGAACATTCCAAACTCCTAAGATTCAGCATTTTGTCTCATTGGCATATATTAATGCAATACCTTGTCGGAATAAACCATAAATTTGTGAATGTACACACTTCATATCGCATATGACCGTTATACAACCATCTGTAGGAATTGATAAATCAGCTTTCGCAAATTGCTGCCTGTCAACGGCATGAAAACCATATCTATTTCAGGAACTTTAGATACAGTCTTCAGAAATTGCCGTCACTTTTCGGGCAAGCAAGGATTGCCAGCCCAAGACCTTTATTTTGATTTGTTGCTTATTTTTCTATAGGAAATTACATACATTACAAAGGCAAACAGCGTAGAAGCAACCGCCACCCCGATAAAAATCTTTACCAGCATATCAGCATAGCCATTGCTTAAATCGCTCATTTTGAATATGATGGTCATAATTATGGCGAAATAGAAAACCACTGTTGCAAGCTTGCCATACCAGCTTGATGAAATAATTATGTGCTTTTTATATAATGAAATACTTCCCAATCCCATAAATATCTCTTTAGCAACAACGACGATGAGTACAACTCCAGGTATTAGCTCCTGCATTGTCATCAGAATCAGAGCTGTAATCTGCATAAGCTTATCTGCTATCGGATCGGCAAGTTTTCCAAAAGAAGTCACCAGATTATACTTTCTGGCTATGTACCCATCCAATATATCCGTGATCCCGCCCAACGTGAACAGGATTATTGCAGCGAGATAATGCTCATTATAGAGGGCATAGCCGAAAATGGGTATCAGAACGAATCTTAATGCTGTCAATATGTTTGGGATATTCACCAACTCACCACCTATAAAAAATATTAGCTACCAGCATATTTCACTACCTAATCCTTAACGCTCAAGATATGGCTTTTGTAGGCAAAGTTCAATCACCTAGCTTCATACACTCCATTATGAGCTCATAAATGTGAGGGGCATTCTTTTTTATATTTACAGGCTTTAAATCCCTATTCGTCCAAACATGCATAGTTTCACCAAGAGTAAGAATTTCATTCTCTCCGGCCTTGATAACTTCGTAAGAAAAGGTCAGTCGGGTATAAGTGGCCTCCTTTATCCAAGTCTTCACCACCACCTCATCTTCATACCTCGCCGGAGCCTGAAACTTGCATTTCAACTCAAGAAGAGGGAGCATCAGGCCTTCCTTCTCAATACTGGAATAAGGCATACCCATTTTTCTTATAAAGTCTGTTCTTCCTGCTTCAAACCATATAGGATAGTTGGAGTGGTGCACTATACCCATTTGATCTGTTTCCGCGTAGCGCACTGTAAAATGTGTCTCCGATATAAACATAAAACCACCTGTCAGGAAAGCTTGTTATAAGTTAGATCAAACACAACTCTGCCATGATCGAAGTTCAAGCTCAATGCCCAAAATGGGCAATCTGTGCAAATTTCGCTCACAGCTGCCTCATTTTTAATAAAACTTATCTTTAAATAAAGTTCATCACCAATTTTACGACGCACTAAGCTTTGAAGCTAAAAGAGCTGTATTTAATCACAACAAAGCCATAAATTGTTATAAGGCCAGTATCCTGCTTAACTCAACCACGCTTTCATCTATGTTCTTTTTCATCTCCAAAGCTTCATTTATCTCTATGTCAACTATCTTATTATCCTTAAGGGCAACTATTCTGTTGGTTATATTATTTTTGAGAAGCTCTACCGCTTTTACACCCATTCTGCTGGCCATCACCCTGTCATAAACCGTAGGGCTGCCGCCTCTTTGGATATGTCCCAAGATCGTGGCTCTGGATTCTATACCTGTCTTTTCCTCTATCGCATTTGATATTTCAATTGCGCCACCCACACCTTCGGCAACAATGACCACATAATGCTTCTTTCCTCTGTTTCTGCCTTCTATTATCGGCTTTATAACATCCTTGGTGATATCATAGTTTTTCTCCGGAAGCAGAACCACTTCAGCGCCACCGGCTATACCCACATTCAGGGCTATATAGCCTGCGTGCCTGCCCATTACTTCCAGAACGCTGCACCGCTCATGGGAATATGCGGTATCCCGGATCTTGTCTATGGCCTCCTGAACGGTGTTGCAGGCGGTATCAAAACCGATGGTATAATCGGTACAACCAATATCATTGTCAATAGTACCCGGCAAGCCAATTACACCTAAGCCATGCTTGCTTAAGTCCCTGGCGCCTCGATAAGAACCATCCCCACCTATAACTACGATAGCATCAATTCCAAAGACTCTAGCCATGTCTACAGCCTTTTGGATACCCTCTTCTGTTTTAAACTCTGGACATCTCGCCGTCTGAAGAATTGTTCCTCCCCTATGTATGATATCCGAAACAGATCTCAAGGTCATTTCCGTAAAATCCCCGTGAATGAGGCCGTTATAACCCTTTTGGATTCCAAAAACCTTCATCCCATAAAAAATCCCGGCTCTTACTACCGCTCTGATAGCTGCATTCATTCCGGGAGCATCTCCCCCGCTGGTAAGGACTCCTATAGTTCTTATATCAGGCATAAATTACCTCCTTATTAAATATCAAACCCGTGAATGCTGTCACAAACACGGGAATACTTCATAATTCCGGTATATCTACCGGCCAAGTTGATTCAATATCCCTTTTCAATGATGACGCTATGTGCTTCTTCTACTTCTGCTTCAGGCACCAGCACCTCAAAATAGTTATCGTTGTTTTCATGGTTCTTGCTTATTGGCCTGAGTTTCACTAATATGCCTTCATTTGTCAGCAACTCTTGTAGCTTTGTGGCGATTTCCTTGCTCTGAGCCATATACACTACAGTCCACATATAAACACGCCCCTTTTAAAATATAGTCGGCATATATTGCCAATCTATAGGAAAATTATCGGTCATTCTGTTTTGTATAATAACGAGGCAATAAAACGTACCCCGCTTTGTAAAAACGGTGTATCGGAACAGTTATAGTAGTTCCTTCCGTCGTTATAATATGCAACTGTAACCTGTATTCAAAAATCATCCTATGTGAACCTACCACGATTAAAACCGTAGGCTTCCTGCTTCATCAATCTCATAATCTGCATCTCCACAGGCGTTCATTGGGACAATTCCTGCTCTACCGCATCCTTGCTCATGTCTAAAGTTCCGAAAATATGGGTGTTGGTCCTTCAGAAGTAGAAAAAGTCCTAAAAAACACCTTGTCATAACTATATATTATTTACCATCAAAAATCAATATTTAATTTGGTAACAGAGGATTTTGCCCCTTTAAACAACCTTTACATTCTCCTCTCCAAAACGAAGCTTCAATTCTGATAAAAGGCTTTGATTCAAGTTAACCCAAAATTCCCTGCCCAGAACCTTTGCCTTTTTATCTCCCTCTTTATACATACAAACAGGAGTATTTCCATTAAAGTACTTCAACATGCACATTGTTGATCTCATCACTTTGTCGTCCGGATCTCTGTTGTACCTTATATAAAGCTTCCTGAATGCCGTTTTTACAAGAGGTCTGACTTCGTCGCAGATAATTTTGGGAGCTTCCTCTTCTTTTACGCTTATTCTGCCATGCACTAATACTATATTTTCCTCCTTGAGAAGAGAAGCGTATCTTTCCAGAACAGCGGGAAAAACAATTATCTCCATGGAGCCGTAATTGTCTTCCAGAGTCACAAAAGCCATGATATTATTATTTTTTGTAGTTTTTGTCTTCTTGCCGGTTATTATTCCGCCAACAATTACCGGCATACCGTCCGTTATATTTCTTATATCGGTCATACCAAATTCGACTTCGTCTCCCGGCATATTTTCATTCAAATCCGAGCTGTAAAGCGTAACCTGCGCTTTGATTTCGTTTTCATATTCGCTTAAAGGATGACCGGAAATGTAAAGGCCCAGCATCTCCTTCTCCATTGACAGGAGCATTTTTTGGGGATATTCTTTAATATCCGGATAATCCTCCTGCGCCACCAGCATGGCTTCCATTTCTCCGGAGAGCTCAAAAAGGGACAATTGGCCGTCTGTATTCCTTTTTTTCTCCTGCTGTATACCGTCCAGCATTTTTTCATATACGGCCATAAGCTGGGATCTATATACCTTCATCGAGTCAAAGGCTCCGCACTTGATAAGGCTTTCGACGCACCTTTTATTTACATCCTTTCCGTCCACCCTTTCGCAGAAATCCCTGAAGGTTTTGAAGCAGCCTTTCCTTTCCCTTTCCTCAATTATAGCCTTAACAGCGCTTTCTCCTACATTTTTGACTGCTGCCAGCCCAAACCGTATTTTTCCGTCGGCAACCGTAAACCTCACATTGCTCTCATTTATGTCGGGAGGCAGTACATCAATATTCATTGTCTTGCATTCATAAACATACTGGGATACCTTTTCACTGCTTCCAAGAAAACTGTTGAGCAGCGCTGCCATGAATTCCACCGGATAATAATATTTCAGCCAAGCCGTCTGATAAGCCACCACCGCATAGGCAGCCGCATGGGACTTGTTGAAAGCGTAGCTGGCAAAATCCATCATTTCATCAAATATCTTGTTGGCAGTTTTTTCATCCACCCCGTTCCTCAAGGCTCCCTTTACAAGCACATTCCCTTTTTCATCGGTTATACCGTAAATGAAATTCTGCCTTTCCTGCTCCATGACGCTGTGCTTTTTCTTTGCCATTGCCCTTCTTACCAGGTCCGACCTGCCCATGGAATATCCTGCAAGGTCCCGGACAATTTGCATAACCTGCTCCTGATAGATCATGCATCCATAGGTCACATTAAGGATATTTTCCAGCAAAGGATGATCATATTTTATATTGGAAGGATCTCTTTTATTCTGTATATACCTGGGTATCTGATCCATCGGCCCGGGACGGTACAGGGAGATACCCGCGATTATATCCTCCAGGGATGATGGCTGGAGTTCCTTCATGAACTGGGTCATCCCGCCGCTTTCCAACTGGAATACCCCGGCGGTCTTTCCCTCCCCAATCATTTTAAACACTTTAGGGTCATCCATTTTCAGCCTGCTTATGTCAATTTCCTTGCCATGGTTCTTCCTGATGAGCTCCAAGGCATCTCTTATCACTGTAAGCGTCCTGAGACCAAGAAAATCCATTTTCAAAAGCCCCAGCTCCTCAAGGGTGCCCATGGGGAATTGGGTTGTCACGTTGCCTTCGTTTTTCTGCAAAGGCACATAATTGACTATCGGCTCTTTCGATATCACCACTCCTGCGGCGTGGGTCGACGCGTGCCGCGGCATTCCTTCCAGCTGTTTTGCGGTATCAATCAGTTCCCCTATTACCGCATCGTTTTCATACCGGTTTCTCAGTTCCGGATTGATTTCCAAGGCTTTGTCTATGGTCATGCCGATCTGGAAGGGTACCATCTTGGCAATGCTGTCCACTTCATTATAGGGTATGTTCAGGGCACGGCCCACATCCCTGATGGCTCCCCGGGCTGCCATGGTACCAAAGGTGATTATTTGCGACACCCTGTCCTCCCCGTATTTTTTCACGACGTAATCTATAACTTCGGACCTTCTCTCATAGCAAAAGTCCACGTCTATATCCGGCATGCTTATTCTTTCCGGATTTAAGAACCTTTCAAAAAGCAGATTGTATTTTATAGGATCTATGCTTGTGATTCCAAGGCAGTAAGCGACTATGCTCCCTGCTCCGGAGCCTCTGCCCGGTCCCACCATGATGCCGTTATCCTTGGCATATTTGATAAAATCCCATACTATCAAGAAGTAGTCCACATATCCCATCTGCTTTATAACAGAAAGCTCATATTCAAGCCTTTCCACATTCTGATCCTTTTTGTCTCCATAAAGGCGCTCCAGACCTTCATAGCACAGCTCCCTCAGATATTCATAAGGATCTTTACCGTTTGGCACATTATATTCCGGCATATGCCGCTGGTCAAATTCCAGCTCCACATTGCATCTTTCAGCAACCTTCAGCGTATTATCCACCGCTTCCGGTATGTTTTTAAACAGCTGCCTCATTTCTTCAGCGGATTTGACATATACCTCATCGGTGGAAAACCTCATCCTGTCCTCATCGTCCATGCTCTTTCCCGTCTGTATGCACAGCAGTATTTCATGGGCTTTGGCGTCTTCCCGTCTTAAATAATGGGCATCGTTTGTCGCTATGAGAGGTATGCCGGTTTCCCTGCTTAATTTAATCAGCTTCTGGTTGACAAGATTCTGTTCCTCTATGCCGTTTATCTGCAGCTCAAGATAAAAATTATCCTGACCGAATATTTCATTAAATTTCAAAGCTATTTCTTTTGCCTTTTCATACTCATTCCGTATAAGCGCTTTCGGTATATCTCCCGACAGGCAAGCGCTCAAGGCTATAAGCCCCTCACTGTACTTTTCCAGGATTTCCATATCAACTCGCGGTTTATAGTAAAACCCTTCAGTGAAGCCTATGGAAACGATCTTCATGAGGTTTTTATAGCCTACCGTATTTTTAGCCAGCAGCACCAGGTGTCCCGGGTCCGAATCTATATTGGGCTGCTTGTCGAATCTGCTCTTTCTTGCAGTGTATATTTCACATCCGAGTATCGGCTTTATTCCGTTTTTTACAGCTTCCTTATAAAAATCCACAACGCCATACATCACACCGTGATCCGTTATAGCCATGCTCTTCATGCCCAATTCCACCGCGCGGCTTATAAGTTCCTTTATCCTGTTGGCTCCGTCCAGCAGGCTGTATTCGGTATGCACATGCAGATGGACAAAATCACCGGATGTATTGACGTTTTCAGAATTATTCATTATACAACATCCTCCAGATTACTACTTCTTTTTCTTTAATTATACCATTACATAGCGTTTTTACTCAAAAAAAAGATGCATCAAATGCATCTTTTTGTACCTTTCCCTTTGGCTTTATTATATTTGATTCATTATGTATCAGGCTTGTCAGTCTATAGTTCGCAAACCCCTTCAATCAGCACGTTGGATTTCTTGGTCAGGTCGATTTTATAGTTTCTTTTGAGCTTAATTCCCTTCCTGTTGTATATGATCTTCACAACGGGCCTTGTGGGCATAACCTTGTTTGCATTGGCCACCAGCCCCCGCTCTCCGGTATTTAATATAACGCCTGTCCCCACTTGATACAGCGGCAGGCAGCCCACAAAGTTATTCACTATATCCCGGTCGAAATAGTTTGTGCTGAAATCTGTAATATACTCTATAACTTCATTAAGCTTCATCTTTTTCCTGTAAACGCGGTCCGTGCTCAAAGCATCAAAAACATCGGCTACTGCAACGATTCTCGCACATTCGTGTATGTTGTTGCGCTTAATATGGAGTGGATACCCGCTTCCGTCATACCTCTCATGGTGTCCGATGGCGATAAATGCCGAAATCATGCTGATATCCTTGTTTTCTTTGAGGATTTTATATCCATAAATGGTATGCTTCTTTATCTCTTCGAACTCCTCATCTGTAAGTTTTGCCGGCTTTTTCAGAATGCTTTCGGGTATTCTCAGTTTACCGACATCATGGAGGATTGCCCCCACCCCAAGGTCTTCCAGTCTGCGCAGGTTATAGCCAATGCCTATACCCATAACCAAGGAAAGCAGGCAGACATTCAATGAATGCTCAAAAGTATATTCATCAAGGAATTTCATATTGGCCAGGCATGTGATTATGTCTTCGCTTCCGAGCATTTCGTCCATGATTTTGCAAATTGTGTCCTTCACCTTGGGATTATTTACCGGAGGAACTAAAGAGCGGCTTTCCAAGTGCTGTTCCATAAGCATTTTGGCTTGTTTTTGCGTATCCTCGCAGTAAGCCCTGGGCAGGTTAATAAAGCAGGAATTATCATCTTCTATATATACGTCATTTATATTGTTTTCGTAAAGTATATTTAAATGGTCTTCATTAACTACGGTGCCTACCGGAAGCAGTTTCCTTCCCTCATGGCTAAAAACCGACTTGGCAAGTTTATCCCCTGCTTTTAAGCTATCAAAAGGCAATCTGTGCATTTTTTTCCTCCGCAATTATAATATGACAAATGACTGTTTTTTAAGTTAAAATTCCCTGCATATTACACTTCAACCTACCTAAACAATGCACCGAATGAATGTTATATTCGACAGCCGTTTAATAAATCCTGCATAAAAATGCAAAATACTGACTATTTACCCTATTAGTCATGGAATGCTACCTTCTTTTGTCCTAAAAAACATAGTCTTTCAGGCCTATAATATTGAAAAGGGATGAGAAGACATAATCCCTCACCCCTTTTTATATTAGTACAACATTTCCTTCACAACGGATAATACGCTATCCTGTAATTCATTTAACTTTTTCTCAGATAATTCCAAGCTGCTTTCTGATACGCCATAATATATCTTGATTTTCGGCTCTGTTCCCGACGGTCTTATACAGAACCATGAACCATCCGAAATTTCATAATACAAAACATCGGATTGGGGAAGAGAAAGCCTTTCTTTACGATTATTGGCGATATCGTACCTGTAACCTTCCTGATAATCCCTTATGGCCTTTGCCTCAAAATTGCCGAACTTTGAAATTTCCTCAGTTCTGAGTTTATTCATTGTATATTTTATCTTTTCCAGTCCACTCTTACCCTCCAATGTAAAGGTAGTCAATCCTTCCAGGGAATATCCGTACTTTTCGAAAATCTCCTGGAGCCCTTCATAGAGGGACATGTTCCGGGACTTATAATATGCTGCCATCTCCGCGATGAGCATCGATGCCACAACCGCATCCTTGTCCCTTGCAAAGGTACCGGCCAGATATCCATAGCTTTCTTCAAAACCAAACAGGTATTTTTTGTCGCCTTGTTCATCCAGCAGCTTTATCTGCTCTCCGATGAATTTAAAGCCAGTCAGCACTTCCACCAGTTCCACATTGTAGTTATCTGCTATCTTTCTGGCCAGTTCTGTGGTAACAATGGTTTTTACCACAAAACCATTGGGCGGAAGCTCTCCTTTTGCTTTTTTCTGGGACAGTATATACTCCAGGAGCAGGCATCCTGTCTGGTTTCCGGTGAGCACCACATACTCACCCACGGCGTTTCTGACCACCACGCCGACCCTGTCGCAATCCGGGTCAGTACCTATAATCAGGTCGACATTCTCCTTTTTGGCCAGCTCAATTGCCAGGGCAAAAGCAGCCTTTTCCTCCGGATTGGGAGACTTTACAGTCGAAAAATCCGGATCCGGAAGCTCCTGTTCCTTTACCACCAGCACATTCTTAAATCCGGTTTCGTTTAAAATCCTGCGGACAGGTTTATTTCCGGTTCCATGAAGCGGCGTATAAATTATTCTGAAATCTTTGCCGACTTCCTTCACTATTTCCGGATTGATGGAAAGAGTCTTCAGCTTTGAGATATATGAGTCATCCACTTGACTGCCTATTATCTCAATCAAGCCTTTTTCCAGCGCTTCATCCTTTTCCATGAAAGTGACCTTGGTTATGTCTTCAATGCTGTCGATCTCTTTCAGCACGGCATTGGAGCCTTCCAACGGAAGCTGCCCGCCGTCCTCCCCATAAACCTTGTATCCGTTATACTGCTTGGGGTTATGGCTCGCTGTTATCACAATACCTGCCGAAGCTTTAAGTTCTCTGACGGCAAAGGATAATTCCGGTGTGGGCCTTAGCTCGTCAAAAAGGTATGCTTTTATTCCGTTTCCGGCAAACACCTTAGCTGTCTCCAGGGCCAGCTCCGGTGATTTATGGCGGGAGTCGTAAGCTATAACTATACCTTTTTTCTTTGCTTCCTCACCTTTTTGGCTTATATAATTTGCCACACCCTGGGAAGCTTTTCTCACGGTATAGACATTGATCCTGTTGGTTCCGGCGCCTATTATCCCCCTGAGACCCCCGGTACCGAATTCCAGATCCTTATAAAACCTTTCTTCGATTTCCTTGGGGTTATCCTTTATCTCATCAAGTTCCCGCCGGGTCTCTTCATCAAAATACTCATTCTCCAGCCAGAACCTGAATTTTTCATATGCATCCATAGCAGTCCTCCTTTAGAGCATAAATATCTGGAAAATAGTATAGCACAATTATGCCAATAACGGAAGTAAAAGCATGGTATATTAATCTGCAGCATTTGAATTCTATATTGTGGATTTTTCCCTCTTTTTATACCTTTCCCCTGCTTTTTCGATTTCCTCAGCCCACCTGCTTTCAGCATCCCTTTAGCATAATAGTATATCTTTTGCCAGGCAGCTATTTTTTGCCCTTAAGTTACTCCCATTATTTTTCACTTCCCATGCTCTTTCGATTTTGGCACCCCTCAGGACTTCAGCACTCCTTTAGCTTAATAGCATACCTTCTCTTTATCAGCTTCTCTTTTTTATCAGTTATTCTTTTGAACGACATTTATTTTTTGCTTAGACGAAAATTCACTGTTTTGCAAAAAAAGAAGATGCCCCGCGTTTAACAGGCATCCTCATGTGGAAATATATTTTTTTACAATATAATACATATCAATCCGCCACTGCCTTCATTGATTATCCTCTGCAACGTCTCCTGGAGCTTTAGCTGTGCGTCCTCGGGCATTCTGAACAGCTTGTTCTGCAGTCCTTCGCCTACCAGCTCATACAGCGATTTTCCGAATATATTGGACTCCCATATCTTGCCCGGCTCACCTTCGAACTCTTTCAGAAGGTAGTTCACAAGCTCCTCCGATTGCTTCTCGGTTCCCACCAGCGGAGCGATTTCAGTCTCAATATCCGCCCGGATCATATGGATGGATGGCGCACTGGCTTTCAATTTAACTCCGAATCGGTTGCCCTGCTTGATAATTTCCGGCTCTTCCAACGAAAGTTCGTCCATCTGCGGCATAACCATGCCATATCCTTTTACTCTGACCTCATGCAGCGCATATTCGACCCTTTCATACTCTTTCTTTATCCTTGCCAGATCCTTCAAAAGCCCTATGAGCCTATGGTCTCCATCCACCTCAAATCCTGTCTCTTCACTGAGTATGCGGTAGAACAGGCCATCCTCCGCGCTCAGTTCGACCAATACATTGCCTTCACCTAAGTTTATTCTCTCTATGTAGGCTTTCTTTACAAACTCATATTCCCCAAGGTTTTGGACGCAGCCTTTTACCTCGCGTATTTTGGATATATTCCTCAGGCTCTCCCTTATGGAATCGATCAGATCGACTTTGAGCCAGTGGTCATCTTCCAGCGCCTCAATCCATCTGGGAATATTTATGCCTATCTCCGATACCGGAAATTCATAGAGTACTTTTTCCATTATCGTATTGATATCTTCCAGCCTCATTTGAGCACAGTTTACATTTATAACCGGAACGGAATATTTTGCTTCCAGCTCCTCCTTTAGCTTGAGGGTTTCAGGGTCCGACGGCCGCGTTGAGTTCAGCACTATTACGAAGGGCTTGTTGATTTCCTTCAGCTCGCTGACCACTCTTTTTTCAGCTTCAATATACTCTTCCCTGCTTATATCAGTAATTGAGCCGTCAGTCGTTATTACAAGGCCGATGGTTGAATGCTCATTGATCACCTTTTTGGTTCCGATCTCTGCCGCTTCCTCAAAAGGTATCTGGTGGTCATACCAAGGAGTTGATACCATCCTCGGCGCATTGTTCTCCAAATATCCCAGCGCACCCTTTACAAGATAGCCAACGCAGTCAATCAAACGGACTTTCAGCTTCACATTTTCGTCGATGGTTATCTCCACTGCTTCATTGGGAACAAACTTAGGCTCGGTGGTCATTATTGTCCTTCCGGTTGCACTCTGAGGCAGTTCATCCTTTGCTCTTTCCTTTTGGTAAGTGTTTTCTATATTAGGGATTACCAGTAAATCCATAAATCTTTTAATAAAGGTCGATTTACCTGTTCTTACCGGCCCTACTACTCCTATGTATATGTCGCCTTGAGTTCTTTCTGCGATCTGTTGATATATGTTGTAAGCTTCCACCCGCAACCCCCCTAATTTTGTTTGGATAGCCATTTAGGCCAATGTTGTACAACGCATTATTCATTATAAATATATGTTCGTCTTAAATTTATAGAACAAAAAATTAGGGGAGGTTTTCTTTAAGATTACCGTATAAATACTTTCAAAGCGCGCTGTATGAATTTCACCTCTATAGGAAGGCTGTCGCCCTTTTCACCATCCACGCTCAGGTTGATGCTGCTGCCGCCTTTTATGATGCATTTTCTGGCCCTAAGGCTTATAACATTTTTATTATTTATATGATTACCGCTTAACACATTGAAAAACACCGTCGCCATGTCCAGGTGGGAGCAGTTTTTCAGCATAATGATGTCCATTATGCCGTCGGAGTAGTCGGCTATCTCCAAAAGGTTGGTAAAGCCTGCCGCGTGTTTGCCGTTCAATATGATAAATAACAGAATTTCTTCTTCGAAGGATTGGGTTTCGGTTTCAATTTTTATGGGAAAAGATCGGATGTTTGTAACCTCACTGATGGCTTTAAGATAATACGCAAAGGTTCCGAAGTTTTTCTTTAGCTCATTGTGCGTATTAAAGGAAACGTCGACAAATATCCCTCCGGCACATGTGGTCAGAAAGTACTGCTTGTCGTTTATAAGGCCCACATCTACATCTATCGTATTTCCGCCCAGTATTACATCCATGCACTTATCGATTTCATGGGGCATGTTTATGCATCGGGCGAAATCATTGCTGGTGCCCGACGGTATCACCCCTACCGGAATCCTGATGTCGTTTTTCATAAGAGCATTGATGGAATAATTCAAAGTGCCGTCACCGCCGGAGACAACCGCACAAACATAATCCTCCTGTTTTAAGACGTCCTCCAGGATTTCCGTTTCGTTGCTGAAAATCCTGTAAGGCTGGAGAAGAATATTTTCGTTCTGGAAACGCTTGATTATGTAATCGAGATTTTTGTCAGCACTGTGATCCCCCGACATCGGGTTGTATATCAAAATTGCCTTTTTCATGGTCTCATCCTTTCACCCCTTTTATATGGCAGTGTCAGCCTGTGTTTTTTACAGGTTTATTATTCGGACAATACCCTACTCCCCGGGCAGGATTTATAGCGGAACAGGTTTTTAGATTGCCCGTCCGCTTGATTTTATTTGGTAAGGTAAAACCCCACCTTTTAGTATATCAAATAAGTTCTTCTATTTCATCCTTTTTTTCCCTCATCATCAGGTCTACCACCGCCTGCTTGGGATTCTTCCCGTTAAACAGGACTTCATTTGCTTCTCTAGTTATAGGCATATCGACATTATATTCCTGACCCAGCTCATAAGCAGGCTTTGCGGTAGCAACACCCTCTACCACCATCTTAACTTCTTCCAGAGCCTCTTTTACGGACTTGCCCTGCCCGATGAGGATGCCTGCCCTTCTGTTTCTGCTGTGCATGCTGGTGCACGTTACAATGAGGTCCCCTATTCCGGTCAACCCTCCGAAGGTTTGAGGCCTTGCGCCCATCGCCGTCCCAAGCCTTGTGATTTCCGTTATACCCCTTGTCATGAGGGCAGCCTTGGTATTGTCACCAAAGCCCAGACCATCCGATATTCCGGCACAGAGGGCGATTACGTTTTTGAGAGCTCCCCCCAGCTCCACGCCTTTTACATCGGAATTGGTATAAACCCTGAATTTGGGTGACATGAATATGTTCTGAACGAGCTCCGCTGCCTCCCGGTTTTCGCTGGCTGCCACCACGGTAGTAGGTATATCCCTGGCTATCTCTTCCGCATGGCTGGGGCCTGACAGGGCAACCGGCAATGCCTGCGGTATTTCCTGCCTGATTATATCCGTAAGAAGCATGCGGGTACCTTCTTCAATTCCCTTGGAACAGGAAACCACTATCATGTTTTTCTTTATATATTTGGAAATATTCCGGGAATTCTGGCGTATAGTCTGGGAAGGAACCGCCAATACGGCAAGCTCTGCTCCGTCCAGCGCCTTCTCAAGATCGTCGGTGCAAATTACCCCTTCCGGCACAATAACCCCGGGAAGCCTGTGTATATGCTCCCTTGCCGTATTAATCATATCAGCTTCTTCTTTAAAAGGGGTCCACATCCTTACACTGTTTCCATTCTTGGATAACAGAATGGATATTGCCGTGCCCATGCTTCCTGCACCTATTATTGCAATGCTCTTTTTCATATGTAAATTCCACCTTTCAATTCATGCCAATGAGCATAGTGTTGATACGATACCAGTATCGCATTGTCATTCCGTATATAATGACCTTAAGGCTCCTTCAACTTCCCTGGCGGCGCTTAAATCAACCTTTTGAAGCCGCAGGAACAAGATGGGTTGACTTATGAACCAATTTACCGCCCTTAGGATGAAGCAAGCCTTCCAGTGATTTATCCACCTAAACAGCTTTAAATTTAAGTAGAATTATATTAATATGTACAAAATTATACCATATTATGCTTAGATATACTAAAATGTATTAAATAAGCAGGCTATATGCTAGCTGCTTTTTTTCACACCAAATTTCGACTCGGTGCCATTCAGGATTCTCGATATGTTTTTACGATGCCTTGCGATTGCTATCAAAGCGAGTATAAATGACACCACGACAAATTCAACGGATTTGTTGAAAATCAGGGCAAATACGGGAAGCAGCGCCGCACTGGTTATTGAACCCAGAGATATGTATCTCGATATGGCCACTATTATAATGAATATTCCCAGCAGTATCAAAGCTATCTTCCATTCCATCATCAATACGACGGCAAGGGTGGTGAGGATACCTTTACCCCCTTTGAACCCGAAAAACACAGGCCAGTTATGTCCCGCTACAGCAGCCACACCGCCTATGATAACTCCGGTATCGCCGGCCAAATACATTCCAATAAGGCATGCTATGAATCCTTTCAGCATGTCGCCTATAGTCGTAAATAATGCAGCCTTTTTGCCGAGAGTTCTAAGAGTGTTGGTCGCTCCTGCATTTCCGCTTCCATGCTTGCGCACATCAACACCGTAGAACTTTCCGACTATCAAGGAACTGTTCGCACTGCCAAGCAGATAACCGACAACACCCACAAAACACAGTTTCAACACCTCTGAGCCCATTTCTATGATCACTCCTTACCTTTTTCCTTATGAATGAATCTGATGGGAGTACCCTCGAACCCAAAACTTTTTCTCAGTTGATTTTCCAGGTACCTGACATACGAATAATGCAAAAGCTCGGCATCGTTTACAAATATGATGAATGTAGGAGGTTTTACTCCAGCCTGGGTCATGTAATAGATTTTCAGCCTTCTTCCTTTGTCCGACGGAGGCTGCACAATGGCAATCGCTTCATTTACAAGGTCGTTAAGCATACCTGTGGATATTCTGAAGGCTGCCTGACCGGCAACGTATTTTATCAAATCATACAGCTTGTGCACTCTCTGTCCGGTCTTTGCCGAAATAAAAATGACAGGAGCATAAGTCATAAAACCAAGCTTTTCATACACTACCTTGCGGTATTCTTCCAGGGTACCTGTTTCCTTCTCAATGAGATCCCATTTATTTATTACTATTATCGATGCCTTTCCCTGCTCGTGGGCATATCCGGCTATTTTTGTGTCCTGCTCGGTAACGCCGTCCACCGCATCAATCATTATCAGGCAGACATCCGCCCTCTCGATGGCGGACCAGGAACGGATAGTGCTGTATCTTTCAATATTCTCCACTATCTTGCTTTTCTTTCTAAGCCCCGCCGTATCAATAAAGACAAATTTGTCTTCACCCTTTTCGACATAGGTGTCTATGGCGTCCCTGGTGGTTCCGGGGATATCGCTCACTATCACCCTGTTCTCGCCGAGGATGCTGTTAACCAAAGAGGATTTGCCCGCATTGGGCTTGCCTACCACGGCTACTTTTATGACATCTTCATCATAGTCTTCTTCCTTATCCTCAGGGAAATGCTTGTATATTTCATCCAGCAGATCCCCCATCCCCAGGCCATGTATCGAGGAAATGGGCATTACATCGCCTATGCCAAGATTATAGAACTCATACACCTCCGGAGGAGGTTCTCCAATCCTATCTACCTTATTTACGGCGAGAATGACAGGCTTCCTGGTCTTTCTGAGCAATGTAGCCACTTCTTTGTCGGCCGCTGTAAGACCATCCTTTACGTCCACCATAAAAAGTATGACATCGGCTGTCTCTATGGCAATTTCCGCCTGCCTTTTCATTTGCTGCATTATGATATCCTCTGAGTAAGGCTCGATACCTCCGGTATCAATAAGTGTGAATTTTCTGTCTCTCCATTCAGCCTCGGCATAAATTCTATCCCTGGTAACTCCAGGGGTATCTTCCACTATAGATATCCTTTTTCCGGTCACATAGTTAAAAAAAGTAGATTTTCCGACGTTTGGCCTTCCAACGATAGCCACTACCGGTTTAGCCAATCCATCCACCTCCGTAAAATCAATATATGTGATCTTTAACACCAATTATCGCATCTACAAAATCTCTGCCGTTGTTTTCCACCACCGTCACCTTTACTCCCAGCTTATCCTGCACCATGGCAACGGTATAGTCATCCAGGAATACATCTTCCCCGGCCTTCAGCGTACACCGGCATATAAGGAGCTCATCTCCTATATCCTTTCCGGAAAGCTGTGAAACAATATCCCTTCCGGTCAGCAATCCAGTTACTGTTACATTTTCTCCGAAAAACTCATTTTTTATATCAAATACTTTGATGTTCAAATTTTTGTATTCCTCTGCCAGAATGCCGGCCATTTCCGATATATGGCCGTAGGCAGAAACCCCCGTGACAATGCCGACATTCCTTTGAACCTGCGGTATACTGCTCGTATTTTCACCCTCGGGCGAGGATTTCAGTTCTTCAAAGCGTTCGTCAAATTCATGCCTGAATTGGGCGATCAGACCGACTCCGTTTTCGATTTGGGGAAAGTCTTCATATTCCTCATAATCCGGGATTCCAATCCCTGCCATGATATAAAACTCATCGGCAAGGTAAACTACCCTGGAGCCGTTTTTTTGAAGCAGCCTTTTTTGCCATGCTTCAACCTGGGAAACCACCTGTTTTGCCGATTCCCTGTCATAAGGTTTTAACGGATAAAGTCCTCCCCGGTATTTGGTTATGCCCACCGGCACAACCGAAATGCTGTTTATCCCCGGATACATGCCGGCCAGATCGGCTATGGTCCTGTCCAGTTCCGTGCCATCATTTATATCTCTACACAGAACAATCTGACAGTTGACGGTGATTCCTCCGTCAACAAGCTTTTTTATCCTTCCCATCAGATTGCCGGCAAACCTGTTTCGGAGCATGGCAACCCTCAGGTCCGGATTTGTAGTGTGCACCGATATGTTTATGGGCGACATATGATATCTGATTATCCTGTCTATGTCGTCATCCTTCATGTTGGTCAGCGTCACATAGTTTCCCATGAGGAACGAAAGTCTGGAATCATCATCCTTAAAATACAAAGTTTCCCTCATGCCTTTGGGAAGCTGGTCAATGAAGCAGAAAACACAATTATTGGTGCAGTTTTTAGGATCCATGGAAGATTCGAATTCTATTCCCAGATCCTCATATTCATCCTTCTCTATCTCAATTTCCCAGATTTCTCCATCAGGTTTTTTAATTTCCAACAGCAGGTCCTCGTTTGTTATAAAGAACCTGTAATCAAATATGTCGTTTACTTTCTGTCCGTTTATTGATATCAGGGCATCTCCCTGCTCGATACCTGCTTCCTCGGCGATACTTCCCGGAATAATGCTCTGTATCACCATAAAACTTTCTTTCAACCGATATGTTCCTCCTTCAGTAAATATACGGTGAAGTCGTGTTTCAAGCCAGTTTCGGCCGATGCCGACCGGCAGGGCAATTCGCATCGTCTCGCTTCCTTGCGCTTACGCGCACCGTCCCATGGATTTCCACTGCCCCTAACTTAAGTATCACCGATAAATTAATTCCAGTCAAGCAAAAAGCAGCAGTTTTCCATCTGCTGCTTTTTATGCGATAATATTCTGATTACACCTTAATAATCTCTTTACCGTCATAATAACCACATTCCTTGCAAACTCTGTGAGGTAGCTTGAAAGTATGGCATTTTGGACACCTTGCTAAACCGGGTACGGACAATTTCCACTGGGATCTTCTCTTACCGGTTCTTGCTTTTGACCATCTGCGCTTTGGATTTGCCATGATAACACCTCCCTACCGTATAACAACCACTTCTAATTATTAAAAAAGTTTTTCAAAACTTCCATTTGTGGATTAATGTACTCTTCCTTACAGCTGCATTCCTTTTCATTGAGATTCTCACCACATTTTGGGCACAATCCCTTGCAGTCGGATGTACAAACCTGCTTCATGGGTAAATTCAAAACTATATTGTCTTTTAGAGCTTTACCCAGATCAATATATTTACCTTCGTAGGTATACATTTCTCCATCCGTGTCTTTTGAGGCATCGACGAACTCCTCTTTTATGTCAAGCTTCATATGCCGGTCAATCTTTTTCAGACACCTGTAACATACAGCAGTATAGTCAGCTTCAAGACTTCCGTCCAGCTTTATAACACCGCTTACGTTTACCAGCTTCCCGTCGAACCTGATAGGGTCTGCAAATATTAAATCATCGTCTATGGATTTAATATCAAAATCTTCCTGAGAGCCTTCAAACTTGACATCTAAAGAAGCACCATCAAACTTTAAAATGTCAGATATATCAATTTTCATAATGTCACCTCATAAACCGACAAATGATATTATACTAACTAATAATACCATTGTCAAGGATATTTAAAACTGTACCCATTCTGTGCCGGGGTGAGATTATTTGCTCAATATAGCCACTGTTTCTTTTGCTATTGCCAACTCTTCGTTAGTAGGTATAACCAGAGTTCTGACTTTGGCGGAAGGTTTGCTTATATCCAATTCCTTTCCTTTTACCTGATTTTTCTCCAGGTCGATTTCTATACCCATGTACTCCAAACCGGCTACTGATTTTTCCCTTACCAGAGGATTGTTTTCTCCTATACCGGCAGTGAATACTACTGCATCTACGCCTCCCATAACAGCAGCATACTCACCTATATACTTCTTGACCCTGTAGCAGAATATCTCAATTGCCAGAGCCGCTCTTTCATTTCCTGCTTCTGCTGCAGCCTGTATATCCCTGAAGTCGCTGCTAACGCCGGAGATTCCAAGAACGCCGGACTGCTTGTTGAGATAATCATTAATATCTTTTATGGACATCTTCTCTTTATCCATCAAGTATGAAATAACCGCCGGGTCAATGGTTCCGCTTCTTGTTCCCATCGCCAGTCCGGCAAGAGGAGTAAAGCCCATGCTTGTGTCCATGGATTTTCCTCCACTAACCGCACATATGCTGGCACCATTGCCCAGGTGGCAGGTAATTATCTTTAGCTGCTCCAACGGTTTGCCCAGCATCTCAGCTGCTCTTTCCGATACATATTTGTGGGAAGTTCCATGAAAACCGTATTTTCTCACGCCATATTTTTCATAAACATCATAGGGCAGAGCATATAAATATGCATGCTTTGGCATTGTCTGATGGAAAGCCGTATCGAATACAGCCACCATAGGTGTATCGGGCAATATATTCTTACACGCTTCTATTCCGATAATGTTCGGCGGATTATGCAGCGGAGCAAGCTCAATGCAGTCCTTTAATGCCTGCATGACATTTTCGTCGATGAGCACCGAATAGTGGAATTTTTCTCCTCCATGTACTACGCGATGTCCCACCGCATCTATTTCCGACACATCCGATATAACTCCTATTTCTTTGTCCAGTAAAGCATTGATTACTTCTTTTATAGCAACCTTATGGTTAGGCAGGCTTACCTCATGTATAACGGGATCGCCACCTGATTTGGTGTGCTTCAGAATGGAACCCTCTATGCCTATCCTGTCACAAAGCCCTTTAGCCAAAACTTCCTTGCTGGATACATCAATGAGCTGATACTTCAAAGATGAACTACCGGCATTGATAACCAAAACTTTCATTTTTTTATCCCCCTTATAATTATGTTTATGAATTCTGTGCCTGCACTGCAGTTATCGCTACAACTCCGACTATATCTTCCGCGCTACAGCCTCTGGAAAGGTCATTTACAGGTTTTGCCAAGCCTTGAGTTATTGGTCCGTAAGCCTCTGCTTTTGCAAGCCTTTGAGTAAGCTTGTACGCTATGTTACCACAGTTGAGGTCCGGGAATACCAATACATTTGCTTCTCCCGCAACATTGCTTCCCGGAGCTTTGGATTTTCCAACGGATGGAACAAGAGCGGCATCTGCCTGAAGCTCTCCGTCAATTATAAGATCAGGAGCCTTTTCCTTTGCAAGTCTGGTAGCCTCGATAACTTTTTCCGTCAACTCGCTTTTCGCGCTTCCATAAGTGGAGTAGGACAGCATGGCAACCTTAGGCTGGGCTTGTACAAGACTTCTGAAAGATTTAGCCGATGCAATCGCTATTTCAGAAAGCTCCTCTGCGTTGGGGTTCTCCACCAATCCGCTGTCGGCATATACAAATATTCCGTTATGTCCATATTCACAATCCGGGACAACCATAACAAAAAAGGCCGAAACAAGTTTTGTCCCAGGCGCTGTCTTAAGAATTTGCAGTGCTGGTCTCAAAGTATCTGCAGTGGAGTGCACGGCTCCGGAAACCATTCCATCTGCATCGCCTTTCTTTACCATCATAACTCCCCAGTAGAGCTCGTCCTTCATAATTTCCCTGGCCTTTTCCAAAGTCATTCCCTTGGCTTTTCTAAGCTCATAGAAGGAGTTTACATAGTCCTCAAATTTATCAGATTTAAGAGGATCCACTATCTTCGCCTTTGAAATATCAAGATCCCCTGCAAGCTGTTTAATCTCATCTTCATTTCCGACAAGCACAATATCTGCTATTCCCTGCTGCTGTACCATAGCTGCTGCTTTCAACGTTCTGATGTCCTTGCTTTCAGGAAGCACTATTGTCTTTTTATTTTCTTTTGCTCTCTTGCTGATTTGTTCCAAGAAATTCATTTTTTTGCTCCTTTCATATATACAATATAGTCGTTATGTAAAAAAATATAGCTATGACCAGGTACTAATATCTGCTTATATCAAGCATTTCCCGTCCAGTACCATTATAATCAAACTGTTCTTTGTATACAAGATTTAACATAAAAAAACTTACCTAAATATATATTATGTAATATATATTATGCAAAAGATAACGACTATTTATTTATATAGGAAGCTATTCAATTTTGCATTTAACCTCTGCCAGAGGTTTTCCGCTCCTGTCTTTGAAAATGAAGATGAGATTTCCCCTGGATGAAAGAGAAGACTTTTTTATTCTGACAACATCTGCAGGCATAAATGTATATCGATAATCTCCGAAAGAGCTGAAAGACTCTTCAGGGATGATCATACCTACCTTTATTTCAACAGAATTACCCCTTTGGGCAATGTCTTCGACTTTTATACCGTATTCAGGCGAATTAACCACTCCCAAGGAGCAAAAAAGGAGTATGTATTCGTCAAAATCGGTCCCATCTATCGATGCATCTGTATTTATTCCTTTATTTTTCAACCGAAGCAGGTCATCCTCATTAGTAATCACCTCAAACAAAAGGTCCTTCGGCAAAGTATCCAAGGACCTTTTAGTACCGGACATATCTCTAGACTTATCTGAAAATCTGCCCTCATAAGCAGAATACCATTCAAAATCTATATTGTATACCTGGCTTATGGCTGCCAGGGAATATGCCGAATATAATACCATTACAGAAGTTATCACCAGTAAAATCAAATGTGCCTTTTTCATTATCCATCTCCGTCCATTTCAAGCCATGCTAAAATACCGTTGTTATTATAACACAGCAACGGCCTAATTGTAAATGTTTTCCACCCAATTGTATGAGCTGCCTTATGCAATTTTGTCCAAAACAGCTTCATACAAAATTTATACGCATCGCTTCTGGGATTTAGACCTCGAAATGATGGCGCAGAGGATTATGCTAAACCTGTTCTTCGGAGTAAAAGAGAGAAAAAAGCCCCTTTACAATATCATTGTGGTTTTCATATGTTACCGGATGCACATCTCCTGAATCCAACTCTATGTACATTGTAATATTATATTTATCTTTATTATCCATAACTGTACATATTATATCTACCGCATCCAATGGCTTATTATATACATACATCCATCTACCCACGTCTTCATCCATATTAACCTGTTTTTCGTAATAACTTTCCAGGAATTTCTTTATCTCACCATTGCTTTTTGAACACAAATTAACTGTTATAGCCATTTTGTACCTCCGTGTGCTTATTTTGTCATTTGTTATGCTTATCGGCATACGTTTACATAATAACTATTTGACAAAAAGCTGCGAAATCCTTTATGTAATTATTTCATTGAATGTATAAGACAGTATTTTAGTATTTTTTATAGATTATATAGAAATAATATGTATAAAACGTGCCAAAGCATTCGGAATAAAAGGCGTTAATTGGAATTCAAGCGGAATTAAAGCACTATTATAGATTAAATTGGAACATTTGGTTTATGTAAATTAAGGAGGAATATTATGCTGCAAAACAAACACTCACTGCCGGATATCATTCGTAAAGCAATTTTGCCTGTTGTCCTTTCCCTATCCGTAGTTCTGCTTTCAGCCTGCGGAAGCAGTGGTGGCGATACAGCCACTCCTGAAAGGCAGTCAACAAGCCAGCAGCAGCAGTCGGAGAAAATTCCCGACCAGCTTAAAAGCATTGAAGAGAATATCGAAAAAATAATAAAAGAACTGGACGGTCCTGCTGTGGGTATAAAGGAGCAGAAAGAAGAAGGGATAAAGGAGGATGAAGGCCAAGAGATGGGGCAAAAAAACCAGGAGCAGCAAGGCGGGCAGGAAGGCAAGGAGCAAGGCGGCCAGAAGGAAAAGGAACAAGGCGAGCAAAAGGACAAGGAGCAAAGTAGCGGCCAAGGAGGCTCACAGGGTGAAGGTCAAGGTACCCAGCAGGAGGAGACAATGAAGGAGGAGCAGAAGCAGCCTCAAGCCCAAAAGGATCCTTGGCAGAAGATAACACCAATTATAAACGATCTTCATTACAAGTGGAACAGCTATATGCCCTCAGCTGCTAAAAAAGGCGCCAGCAACAAGCTGATAGACAGCTTCGGAACTTCCTTAAACAGCCTTACAAACACAATAATCGCAAAGAACAAAACCAACACCCTTATGGCAGCAAGCATGCTGTATGCAAATATACCGGACTTTTACTCTCTATATAGAACCAAGACTTCTCCGGAAATAAAAAGAGTTCGGTACTATGCAAGAAATGCCATGCTCAATTCAATGACAGAAAACTGGATACAGGCAAACAATGATATGGATAACCTCAAATCTTCCTGGTCACTGTTTAAGAACACCATATCCAAGGAACAGCAGGATTTGGCCAGCAAGCTCGATTTTTCGATAGTTGAACTGGAAAAGGCAATAAAAGAAAAAAACCAGCCCATCATAGACATTAAAGGAAGAATAACCCTGTCCAACGTAGATGAGATGGAAAAAGCGATGGATGAGGAAGACGGAGGAGGTTCTTCTGACGGCGGCTCCGAAAGCGGAGATTCAAAAGGTGAAGGCAGATAGAAGAGCGAAAGCGAATATGTCAGGCAGATGGCCTGAAATAAATATTAGATAATTTGCATTAACTCCACCTTATTATTTCGATAGACATGGAAAACAATTGCCGGAAGGCTCACTTCTCCCAAAGGCAGTAAATGGACTTAGAAATAGCCAAGCATATTACTGAAGCTTCAACAGGTGGATTTTAGCAGTGCCATGGGAAATTGAAGGAGCCTTAAAGCTATTGTTTTCCAGTTTAATATTACTGTTCTATGAGTTTTATTTTTTCCTTACCTGAACTCTTATCTATAGATTTCCTTGATAATGATCCTGTCTTTGTAAATATCTTCACATAATGAGGTTAGCATAAAAACTTACAGGCAACAAGCTGGATACATAAAAAAGAAAACCTCTTGCATGGTGATTTTATTTGCCATATATTTCAATACAGGAAGCCAAAAGATGATACTATAAAAAACAAATGTAATAATTTTGAAAAAAAGTGGTTTACAAACTGCGCAAAATGTTATAAAATGTTAGTAATGTAAAATGCTTGTTCGAGGTTGATATGTGATGTTCGGTGTGAATTGGAGTAATATAGTACGTATGCTGGCAAACATAGCCTTTGTCTCCATTCCTGAAGAGACATTTATTGTAATGTTTACTTTGGTTCTACTGAAACGGTTTGAGAATATTAAAGTGGACAGGCTGATGGAGGAAGAGATATCCGGATACAAAGAATACAGCAAAATTTTTCTGATGCAAGATATCAAAAAAATGGCCTTTATGATAATATTTTCAGCCACTATAACCAATATCATGCGTTTTTTCAGAATTGATTCCACACTAATATTGCTGACTGGCTATTTATGTATTGTTGTAAGTATACTATTACTTTACAGAAAATATTTTAATGCATTTAAAGTACTTTTGTGCACAGCCTGCTGCTTACTTATTTTTATGTTAATTGAGGCTTTATATTTTCCCCTGCTTTTGTCCGCCCTAGGAAAGGATATCATTGATATTAACAACAATATATGGATGAATTTCATGTATGCTTTACCAGAGAGAGTAGTTGAATATTCTATTCTTATATATGCACTCATGAAAAAAGCATCTTTTTCCCAGTTGAGGCTTGCACGTATCATATTAAATAATAGATTTATTACTGGAGCTTTTTTTGCAACACTTGTCATTAATATTGCATTTTTATTAGTAATGGGCAAATTAATTGGATTTGACAGAATCTTAAGTGAATTAAGCCTTGTGGTTCAGTCAGCTATTGTAGTCATGGTAATAGCATTTCCAATACTTAACATATCAGCATTTATATTAACCTTGTACCACATATTCAACAAGGAAGAGCATGTTAGGTATATGATTCGGGAAAATATAGAGAGCTTTGTTTACGATATGAAAATATTTACAGAAAATGGAAATTACAATAAGGTGAACGAGCTCATAAATGAAATGGAAGAGGACATTCTTAATCTTTACGATATATCAAAAAAATAATAAGGGGGTTGCTTAAGCATGAAAAAATTATTATCATTATTAGGCGCTTTGA
>ENA-OWPA01000579-OWPA01000579.1-bioreactor-metagenome-genome-assembly--contig:-NODE-579-length-44983-cov-4.602414_pt1 | contig 44983 bp, 34 predicted proteins | sample MGYA00238139_ERZ651803 | MGnify/ENA primary metagenome ERZ651803 (study PRJEB26909, sample SAMN07631231) | bioreactor metagenome | isolation source: Switchgrass digestor | place: USA: Dartmouth... | reverse complement strand
TAATTTCTTTCCTAGGGTAAGTTCTTTTACTGTACCGTCATGCTTAAAACCCATTTTTTCATAGAATTTTCTTGCATTGAGATTCTCTTCAAGAACCCATAAGGTAACCTTTTTATAGCCTCTGTTTTTCAATTCATTTAGTCCCCAGTTTATAAAATATGAGCCTATTCCTTTATTCCAATACTCCGGCAACAGATAAAGTCCCCATATTTCGCCGTAAGTATCATCCTTATCCTCATCTCTGCATCCTCCGATGCACATTAAACCAACTGCTTTGTCGCCGGCAAAAATGAGAAAATCTTCTTCCCAGCCTTCGGATAAAGCCTTTTCAAAGTACTTCTGCCTTTTATCAGCGCTTATGTTATCTAACATTGAATCAGGCACTATGCCTTTATATGCTATTTTCCACGAACTTGCATGGATTTCTCCCAATGCTTTTGCATCATTAACGTCAGCGCGGCGGACCTTATACATTCATTCGCCCCCTTTCTTAAATTTTACATATCATACCATATTCCTTTGCTTTGCACAATATAAACGTAAAATGATAAATTAGCGCAAAGCCTTATAGGATTCGCGCTTCAGATTCAGCACGTTTAATAATCTCAGACAGAGTTTCTTCAGGAGTCATGTATGTCGAATCTATCCAAAGTCCTATTCTTGGATTTTCATTAACCAATACATCATGGAGAGATTCAACATCCCATGTGGTATAACCTGTTTTGTTGCGCTTTTTCTCTCTTTCTATCACTGCTTCAACGCTTGGATTTAACGTAATAAAATAGATAGGCTTTGATTCAAATTTTTTAAGAAAGGGCTGTACATATTCTCCCAAATAAACATCCTGAACAACTACGGAAAACCCAGCCTTGTAGTACATGTCTGCTGCTTTTGCTGTAATACTGTAGCGAAGCATCAATTGGTCCAAGGCATCTTGGGAATAATCAGGCGTCATATCAATATTTCCTTTGACAATCATCCTTCGAAATATATCCCCGTGAATATGAACACCTTTATCAAACTGCTCTGCCAGCATTTGTGCAATTGTAGACTTTCCTGAAGCCATTATTCCGGTTATAATATAAATTCCATTTCTAAGGGCCATAATCTTTACCTCCTGAAATACTTAATAAAAAACATGGCCTACAAAGGCTTTTCTTATCCCTGTAAAACCATGTTTACTGCAACAACTATAATTACGCCCTATTAAAATTTGTAAAATGAAAGAAACTTATTTAATATAGACAACCTTATCCCTGTATCATATCTCTCTCCGGCCTTCCAGGGCTTTGGCCAGGGTCACTTCGTCCGCATATTCCAGATCTCCTCCCACCGGTATGCCGTGGGCTATCCTTGTGGCTTTGATGCCCAAGGGCTTTAGCAATTTAGAAATATACATGGCGGTAGCTTCACCCTCGATGTTGGGGTTTGTAGCCAGTATAATCTCTTTGACGCTGCCGTCCTTAAGCCTTGCCAGCAATTCTTTTATCTTTATGTCCTCCGGGCCTATTCCCTCCATGGGGGAAATGGCTCCGTGCAAAACATGATAGAGTCCTTTGAATTCCCGGGTTCTCTCCATTGCCACGACATCCCTTGGGTCTTCGACGACGCATATGACGGAGGAATCCCTTGATGAACTGCTGCAGATGCTGCAGGGATCTGTTTCGGTGAGATTGCTGCAGACGGAGCAATATCTGGTTTTTGCCTTGGCCTCTCTTATCGCATTTGCCAGGCTCTCTGCCTTTTCATAAGGCAAATTCAGAACATGAAAGGCTAACCTCTGGGCTGTTTTGTGTCCAATGCCCGGAAGCTTTTCAAACTCTTCAATAAGTTTTGCGACAGGGGCTGCATAAAAACTCATAGTAATCTCCTTCTGACCACGATAATAAAATTTATATCGAAAAATACAAACAGAAAAAGGACACACGCACTGCTTGCCATAAAGAGTGTCCTCATTCCGGAAACGTCATCTTATATTATTATACTTAACATCATAAAGAAATAACAACTAATAAGTAATGCGAGAAAGCAATTGCCGGAAGGTAAATTTCACCGACCTGAAAGCATTAAATCCAAAAGAAAATAAACTTTAGTCTGATTTACATAAGTTTTCCTTTAGGATTCATCTTTTCGGTACTTGTAATTTATCTTGGAAGCAATCGGCTTTCTACTTCACTCAAACTTTAACTACTGCTTGTATGGCTTAGAAAAGTCCTGGGATACCGCCCAGTCCCCCTGTTATTTTGGCCATTTCACTGTTTACCATTTCCTCGGCCTTTCTCATCGCCTCATTTACGGCAGCAAGGATAAGATCCTGAAGCATTTCCACATCATCGGGATCAACTACTTCTGGTTTTATGGTAATCTCCTTTAATTCCTTCTTGCCTGATACAACAACTGTAACAGCGCCACCGCCCACAGTTGCATCAACAGTTTTCTGCTCCAGTTCTTCCTGGAGTCTCGCCATATCCTTCTGCATTTTTTGAGCCTGTTTCAACAAATTTCCCATGTTCCCGCCCATTCCCGGGAAACCACCTCTAGCCATAAAAATCCTCCTAAACTAATTTATCTATCCATAATCATAATTATATATTAATTTTCTAGCTATATACAACACTTTAATATATTGGTCGGAAGCTTGAAGGTGAAAGCTATAGTTTTTATGGGCAGCGGATATCAGTTACCATTTCCAGCTTCCATAATTGCAGGGAAGCTACTATTGAATAACCAGCCGGTGTTTCCTTAGAAGGCAAATCATTCATCGATTATGTTTATGGGTACATCCAGCCTGCCGGCAATATCCTGGGCTTTGGCGATGAATTCATCCTCCTCCGGGCTCTCTTCTACCGCCGCATTTTCTGTTAAATCATCCTCATCCAGACATTTTACCCTTACCTGCCTGCCCAGCTTTTTGCTGATCACTGTCTCAATCACTTCTTGATTTTCAGCTTTCGATAATATCATTTTACAAAAGCCGCTTCCTTCCTTGAACAATATGCCGACTCTTTTTTCATCTAGTTCTACGGCTTTTGCGTCGAGCAGGTTGGTGTAAACTACCATCCTTCCCATGCTTTTAAGTTCATTTAATACTTCATCCCATACTTTCAGCGCTTTTCCTGCGGTTTTAGCCGATTTGGCAGGTTTTGCAGCCTTTTCAGGAGCTTTTTTCTCTCCTCCAGAGCTTACATCCTGTCCTCCACCGGCATTGTCCATCCGGCTGCCTGCATTAGTCTGCCGGTTATCCGTATCAAGCCACGGTACTTTATCAGCATCAGCACCCGGAACTTCAACCTTTCTCATGGCAAAATCCGCGCTGTTTATCCTGTTTTCAAGAAGGGACAGGCGATCCATTATATTGCTTTCGTCCACATTGATATTAAGCTCACACAGCTTTATCAGGGCGACTTCCAGCATAATCCTCGGATGGGATGCCCACTTTAGGCTTGATTCCAGAGCCGATAATTCCTTTATTATATATGTCAGTTCCAGCTTGGTGTAAGCCTTGCTCTGATCCTGCATCCTGCGGATGACCTCGGTAGGAGCTTCTATTACCTCTGCAGGATTTTTTGAGATGCTGCATATGAGCACATTTCTGAAATACATTATAAAATCGGATACAAACTGGGTTATATCTTTACCGCTGTTTACCAGCGTTTCCACGAGGCCAAGCACTTTATTTATATCCCTGCTGCTTACCGCATCAAACATGTCTCCGATAAAGGAGTCATTTACAATGCCTACTATTGAGAGAACGTCATCGTAGGAGATATCCTTGCTGCCCGTGGACATACACTGGTCCAATATGCTGATGGCATCCCTGAGGGCGCCGTCGGACAGCCTTGCGATGAGCCTGGATGCTTCACGCTGCAGGTTTACTCCACTTTCCCGGGCAATAGTGTCAAGCCTTTCCATCATGCTTTCCACGGTGATTCTCCGGAAATCAAACCTCTGGCACCTGGACAATATGGTGGCGGGCAGCTTTTGAGGATCGGTGGTAGCAAGAATAAACACGACATGGGCCGGAGGCTCCTCAAGAGTCTTAAGAAGAGCGTTGAAAGCCCCGGTGGAGAGCATATGAACCTCATCTATTATATAAACCTTGTATTTTGCCTGGGAGGGTGCGTATATAACCTCATCCCTGATTTCCCTTACATTGTCCACACTGTTGTTCGAGGCCGCGTCTATTTCCACCACATCCAGAGAGCTGTCGGATAGCACCGCCCTGCAAATTTCACATTCATTGCAGGGGTCTCCGTTCTGCGGGTTAAGGCAGTTAATTGCCCTGGAAAATATTTTGGCCATCGTGGTTTTACCGGTACCCCTGGTACCACAGAAGAGATAAGCATGAGCAATGCGTCCGGTGGTTACGCTGTACCTCAGCGTTTTAACCACATGCTCCTGCTCAACCACATCATCAAAAACCAAAGGTCTCCATTTTCTATAAAGAGCTATGTATGACATAAATCCTCCTGACACCACCTGTCCATATAGATATTATAATAACATATTTATAGGAATCCATCAAAGCCTGAGGATGTGACTATGAACATAAATGCATAAACAAAAAAGACCATATAAGGTCTTCTTCATCTTTATATAATATTGAATGGCTGTGCACCCATCTTCGACTGATTTTTATAAGCGTTACCCTCGTAGTTAACTCTAACCAGGCAAACTTACGGCACACGAAGAGTACTGCTTACCGCTGCTTCCTTCCGGACCTGACGGGGTTCACAGGTCTCCGTTGCGTAAGACCCGGTTTTCATTGCCACTTGCGAGGAACAGACCCTACAAAAGAAAAGCCTGCAATGGGAATTCCACCCTGCTATAGCGGATTGCAGGTACAAGGCACCGCTACCTCCCCGTCTAGCACAGCCAAATATTTAACTTTTTCAAATGGCTCCTGAAAGAGCCACTAACATATTATAACCCATATGACGCTATATATCAAGGAATTTTTAAATATAGTTGTACTCCAATTAATTACAATTTGAATGCCATGAGTCTTCTGTTTTTATCTTCCGGCGTTTAATTTACAACTTGCTCTATAGCTTAAGAATGAATTCAGCTAATTGAAATGGATGATTGTTATGTGCATCCATGCTCGCTGATTTCATACCAATTTTATATAAGTGCATCAGATAATTTAGCTAGGAGTAGAGAAAATCACATTTTTCTTCAGCCTGTTTCGATACTGAGTTGGGGACAGCCCTTTCCGTTTTTTAAACATTTTTGAGAAAAGAAGGGGATCTTCATATCCTACAGAGTGTGCAATATCCTGGATGGACAAAAAGTCTTGACATAACAGCACACATGCTTTATCCATGCGAAAGTTGAGAAGATATTCCTGAGGAGATATATGAAGGATCTCCTGAAAGAGAGTGCTCATATATTTACGGTCTATTCCAATGAAATCCGCTATCTGTTCAATGGTTATCCTTGTTGAATAATTTTTTCGAATATAGTCAATGGCTTTTTTTACATAGATTTGCTTTGTGTTTTGGCTTATACTATTATAATGAAAGTCATCTACTGTACGAATCAGTTCAGCAAGAAATTGATATAAAAGGCCGGTAAGTATGAAATCTCTACCCGCAGGTCTTTTTTGAACTTCTAACATTTTAAGGATGGTTTTTTCAGGTGAGTTTTCCGGGTTACAGGTAAATATGGGATTTGAAGCATCTAAGTTTATTTCATTCAGGTAGTTTTTTGCGTATCTTCCATGAAAACCTACCCAACAATATTCCCAGGGTTCATCCATATCAGCCTGATAGTAAGAGAGCGTATCAGGACAGATTAAAAAACCTTGGCCTTCACTCAAATGATAGGTTGTTCCGTTGGAAGCAAATATACCTTTTCCTGACATTACATAATGTATGAGAAAGTGATCCCTTACTCCGGACCAAAAGTGGCCAGGTTCACATTTTTCGATCCCTGAATGATATACAACTAAGTCTTTGGCCTCAGAGGATGAAAAATCACTATATTTTGTAAATACAACACATTGATTTTCAGACATGGTAAACTCCTCCTATAAATAAGCTAGGTTTCTCCCATACCTTAGATGTGTGTTCTCCATTTAGTTGGATATTTTGAGTAGTGATTAGTCGTATGCATATTGCTACGTTTGATATGCCATATTGATAACTCAGATATGCAATTGAAATCAGAATAATAGTTTGTCTTTGAAATGTGTGCAACTGTTACCGGTTTCGGGTATCGGACCAACACCCCTTCCTTTAACCTAATCTATCGTGTTAAGCCTTCATTATCCACACTTATATGCTAAACATTCTTTTAAAAAATTATTGATTACATATGACATTATAACATATTAAAAAGACATTTTGCTATTTATTTAGTTGATATATAAGCTAGAATATTTATATAAATCCATTTTACCCAGAAAATCCATTTTCCTTCATGAGCTTTATTTAAGCTAATATAAAATAACGCTCTAAATCTAAAGGAGGTATTAGCATGAAACAATTAAAGAAAGTAAAAGTCGTTTCGTTAATGCTTGTGGGAATACTTCTGTTATCTTCAGTTGTTGGCTGCAGTCAAAAAGGTAGTGAATCAACAAGTGGGAAATCAAGTGGGAAATCAGTTTCATTGACTTTCATGATCTGGGATATTAACCAGCAGCCAGGCATGGAAGATATGGTTGCAGATTATGTAAAGGATCATCCGAATGTATCTATTGAAGTCCAGACGGTGAACTGGGACGAATATTGGACCAAGCTGGAAGCTGCTGCAACAAGTAAAACACTTCCGGATATATTCTGGATGCATACCAATGAATTCATGAAATATGCTACAGCTGGCAAATTGGCAGATGTAACAAAATTATACGAGGATTCCAATTATTATGCAAATAATTTCCCATCAGGTCTCATCAAGAATTTTTCCTATGAGGGGAAAATGTATGGAGTTCCGAAAGATTGGGACACAATAGCTTTAGCTTATAATAAAGATTTATTTAATCAGGCAGGAGTTTCTTATCCAGATGATACCTGGACATGGGAAACAGTTATAGACGCTGCACAAAAAATAAAGGATAAAACCGGCGCATGGGGATTCCTCGCACCCCTTGATGATCAAAGTGGTTATTTGAATTTGGTCAAGCAGGCCGGTGGATATATTATAAGTGAAGACGGCAAGAAATCCGGTTTTACAGATCCCGGTACAAAGAAAGGAATTCAGACTTGGATCAGCCTGCAGTTGGATTATGGCTTCTCACCAAAGCAAGCAACCTTTGCTGAAACCGATGCAGGAAGCTTGTTTGGATCCGGACAGGGTGCCATGATGCTGCTGGGAAGCTGGAACGTCAATCCGTATCTGCAGAATTATCCTGATTTGAATTGGGATTTGGCAGTTCTTCCAAAGATGTCAGACCCTGTGAAAGGTGATGGTAGAGGAACTATTTACAACGGTTTGGCTTATTCCACCGGTGCAGATAATAAAAACCTTGATGTAGTAAAAGATTTTCTGAAATACCTGGGAACAGAAGAAGCAATGATAATCCAGGGTAAATCAGGAGCTGCTATTCCGGCATACAACGGAACGGCCAAATACTGGGTTGAAAATTATCAGGATAAGCTTAATGTTCAGGTATATGAAGATATGATGGAATACGGTGAACAGTTCTATAACTCAAAATCAAAATCTCAATGGGTTAGTACTGTTGGTGATACTTTGCTTGAAGTATACAACGGTACAAAGGATTTAGACACAGCATTACAAGAACTGCAAACTACAGTAGATGAATATCTGGCTGGAGAATAAAATCCAGCATCGGAACAATATGATTCTGTTTAGACACTGCTCAAAATGGCTTATTGCCATTTTGAGCAGTTGGAATTTAGAAATATTGAGATTTTGAGGTGTTAAAATGGCTGCTGTTAAATCGGTTAAAGTTAAAAAAGCTGGAAGACCAGGACAGAGAAAAGATTATGTAATTGCATATCTAATGGTTGCTCCGGCGATTATCGGATTGATAATACTAAACATTGTACCGTTTTTGGAAACAATATATATGAGTTTTTCAAAATCGGCACTTTTTGGTGCCTGGGAATTTGCCGGTTTATCAAATTACACAAAAATGTTGCAAGATTCAGAGGTTTGGCAATCCACACTGAATACATTGTTGTTTGTTGTTTATACCGTTCCCGTCGGTGTAGCGTTGGCTTTAATATTGGCTGTTTTTATTAATTCTGAAATTAGAGGGAGAACCATATTTCGTGCAATATATTTTCTTCCCATGGTCGTAGCTCCTGCAGCTGTTGCTATGGTTTGGAAATGGATGTTTAATACAGAGTTTGGAATTATCAATAATGTTTTGAGTTCAATAGGATTACCCACTACTAATTGGATTACCAATCCATCAACGGTAATGCTGTCTTGTGGCATTGTTGCGATATGGAGCGCTGTTGGCTATGATGCGATTCTTCTTATGTCAGGGCTGCAGGCAATATCCACTACCTATTATGAGGCAGCAAAAATAGATGGTGCAGGCAGTATAAAACAGTTTTTCAGTATTACTGTTCCGCTAATATCTCCTACCATGTTTTTTGTGGTTATCATGAGAACCATGAGTTCATTGAAAGTGTTCGACCTTATATACATGATGATTGAAGATTCAAATCCTGCTGTGAAGAATGCCAGGCCATTACTTGGATTATTCTATCGTTATTCCTTTGAAATAGGAAATAAAGGTTACGGTTCAGTTATAGTCCTATGGACATTCTTTATTATCAGCATATTTACGGTAATTCAGTTTGTCGGCCAGAAGAAGTGGGTTAACTATGATGCATAGTGAGAAATAGGGGGTAAAAAGAATGGAAAGGACAACGTCGAGAGCAAATCAATTCAATGGGAAAATAATTATTTATATATTATTATTTCTTGGTAGTGTTATAATGATTTTTCCATTTATATGGATGATTTTTACAAGTTTAAAAACAGTGCCTGAAACGATGAAAATACCTCCGACATTTTTTCCTGATGATTGGAAGAATATAAAAGCTTATAATAATGCATTAAATAGTTTACCTTTTTTAAAGCTATATCTTAATACAGGTTTATTAATATTTTTCCGCGTGATATGTGCTATTGTGACTTCGTCAATGGCAGCCTATGCGTTTGCCAAAATTGATTTCCCAGGAAAGAAGTTTCTTTTCACAATAGTTTTAACCCAATTGATGTTACCAAGCCAGATATACATGATTCCTCAGTATCAGATGATTATTCGCCTGAATGCTGCCAATACAATTTTTGCTCTGGTGTTTCCCGGACTTGTAAGTGCATTTGGTGTGTTCTTTTTAAGGCAGACATATATGGGAATTCCGGATTCTTTGATTGACTCGGCGATAATAGATGGCTGTAATCAATTCCAGGCATTTTATAAAATCGCATTACCTTTAACACAAACTGCAATTTCTGCTTTAACTATATTTACGGCGCTTTTCGCATACAGTGACTTGATGTGGCCTTTGATTGTCAACACTGATAAAAATATGTTAACTCTTTCATCCGGATTATCAACTTTAAAGGGACAGTATACAACGAATTATCCAAATCTGATGGCCGGTTCAGCATTAGCCATGTGGCCAATGATTGTAATTTACTTGATATTCCAGAAACGTTTTATTCAAGGTATCGCTTTAACTGGAACGAAGGCTTAATAAACAGGGATTGCATTTATAATCCGGTATACTGGTTTGACTTTGTAAATTCAAATTTAGACCCTTAAAATTTACTTATAAGCAGTTTAATGCTATTATAAAATATCCTTTCATATATGAGTTGTTTTATATTATCAAGGTAACAATGTTATGCACTGTTACCTTTTTTGTTTCCTGTGCAATATTGATTAATGGAAAGAAAGCTAGCATAGCGGTTAGTATATATACTGAAAAGGAAACCGAAATCCTCAATATTTAATAAAAGAAATTTTATCTTGTTAATCTGTATGATGACATTATCGAAAATTAATACAAGATTTTGAATAATAAGATATGGTACTTTTAACAAAAAAATAAAGCACTGATTATAATGTATAAATGATTTCAATATAAGTGCTTTACAAGATTAAATGAACTAAAATAATTAGCTCTATATTAAAAGGAGGAACAAAATAAAAAAGTATTACCAGTTGTGGCAATTTTATTGTACCATATTTATCCTTATATTTATATTAAGTTTGTGTGACACATTTATTAATAAAATATTAACATACGGCCGGAAGCTTATTGACAAAAAATGTGTCCGTGCCTGGCGGCAGGAAATAGACATTCAATTGATTTTGCCGTACAATAATGTATAATAGTTTTATGCTCATGATAACAATTATCAAACAGATTGAAGAGGTGTGATACGGTGAGAGTACGCAAAGCCATAATTCCTGCAGCAGGCTTGGGGACACGGTTTTTACCCGCTACAAAGGCTCAGCCCAAAGAGATGCTTCCGATAGTGGATAAACCGACCATACAGTATATTGTTGAGGAAGCGATAGAATCCGGAATTGAAGATATAATGATTGTAACCGGCCGTGGAAAGAGAGCTATTGAAGACCACTTTGACAAATCCTATGAACTGGAAGAGGAGCTTCGCAAGAAGGGCAACCAGGATATGTTAAATCTCGTTAAGGATATATCCAACCTGGTGAACATTCATTACATAAGGCAGAAAGAGCCCAAAGGACTGGGGGATGCCATAAATTGCGCCAAGACCTTTATAGGCAATGAGCCTTTTGCGGTTCTTCTGGGGGATGATATTGTGGATTCGAAGGTTCCGTGTCTTGAGCAGCTTATCAGGGCCCACGAGCGTTATAAGACGACAATCATAGGGGTTCAGCGCGTATCTCCCAGCGAAGTGTCCCAGTACGGCATAGTGAGCGGCGAAAAGATAGAGGACAGGCTGTATAAGATTGACGATATGGTGGAAAAGCCGGATGTGGATAAAGCACCCTCAAATATCGCCATCCTGGGAAGATATATCATTACCCCGGAAATATTCAAATACCTTGAAACGGCTAAGCCCGGCAAGAATGGCGAGATACAGCTTACTGACGCTTTAAAGAGGCTTATGAGTGAAGAAGCCATGTACGCATATGAATTTGAGGGAACACGATACGATGTGGGGAATAAGGTCGGATTCTTAAGGGCGACAATAGAGTTCGCACTGAAAAGGGAAGATCTTAAGGACGAATTTTCGGAATATCTCAAGCACATTGTAAGCAGTCTGTGATTTAGACTATAAATTTAAAATTACCGGCATAAAACCGGCGTATTAGTAAATAATACCTGTAAATGAATTGTTTGCAGGTATTATTTTATGAAGAGGGTTATAAGGTTTGTAAATGCAATTGCGGTTATTTTAATAGTAGTATGCCTTGGTGCAAATACAGTGTGGGCACCGGAAAGCCTTGGTGGCGTTGTTGGCTCAGGAAAAGGCGATGCTGGAACAGGCAGTATGGATAGCGCATATACAAAAAAGTCAACTACACCGAAAGACAGGAGCAGCGGACCGAGGATGGGTGCTGATGATGATGGGGGCAACACTGGCATAACCGGCAGTGGCAATATAAGCAGCAGCTACGGTAGCTCCTATGCCGACAGTGAAGGAAGTAACCCTGAGCAAAACAGCGGTGGGATGGAAATAGAGCAGAGTGGGCAAGAAAATACTGCTGATGCTGATAATTCTCCATATAGCAAATACTATATGACCTATGAGGAATTGATGGCTTTGGACAATATCGACTTCTGGGATAAGATCACGGGCATGGCCATATTGAGCAAACTCAAAAAAGAGGATGCGGAAAAGCTCCTGGAACTGGCTGCAGGCGGCATAACCATGAAGGAATTCGAAACTGCGAGCCGGCTGCTGGAAGAAGCCCTGGGCAAGGAGGACTTTAAAAAGCTCATGGATATCACTGAAAAAAATAAAAAGCTATTGGCAGATAATAGGAAGGAATAGTTTACATAAAACAAACAAGAGGTTAATCCTATAAAAGGACTAACCTCTTTAACTTTTGCTATTATATATTACTTGAAAAACAAGAGATTGTCAAGGAAAATGAAGAAATTATATGAAATGTTTTTGATATGTGTATTCTATTGTGGATAACATACAGCAAATCTCTATTTGCCTGGGTATAAGATTTTATTTTCAAAAGGATTTCGTATAAAATATACTTCCATCCGCTTCAGTTGCAGACAGCAAAACCAATTTTAATCTTGCATAGGGCATGATTTAATACCTCATTGATACATTGGAAAACAATGCTTTAAGGCTGCTTCTACTTCCACCCGGTATGCGGCATTCTCATCCCTATGTGACATTTACGGTGCCTGAATTTATGACGGTTTACCGGCCTTATGCCAAATTTTATCCATAACAAAGGAGGTGCAGTGCAATGCCGGCGGAAAACCATCCGGATTATAAAGCAGAGCTTGAACACAGCAGGTATATCCTGGGATACGTTGAAAAGAGCCTCGAGGCCACCATTGCCAAGAAGCAGAAAATAGACAGCGATGTGGACAGAATGAAGAAGCATTTCAACTCGGATAACAGCCAGAACTATATCGACCTCATGGTGAATACCACCCTTCAGGACAGCCTTACCATCAGGCTTAAAAACCTGATTGCCGCCAGAAGCAAGCCTTATTTTGCGAGAATCGATTTCCGCGAGGACGGAAAGGAAAAAGCAGAACAGCTGTATATAGGAAAGATGTCCCTGATGAGGGATGAGGATCAGAAGATAATCATCATCGACTGGAGGGCTCCCATTTCCAGCCTGTATTACGAGGAAAGGCTGGGGAGGGCCGGATATTTGTGTCCTGACGGCCGCATAGAAGGCGACCTGATGCTAAAAAGGCAGTTTTCCTTTGAAGAGGGAGTGCTGAAGGACATATTTGACATAGACATTACCACCAATGATGAGTTTTTGCAGGCCCATCTCGGAGCAAATGCCGACAACCGCCTGAAGGATATAGTTTCAACCATACAGGCGGAGCAGAACAGGATAATAAGGGCAGATATGTGGACTCCCCTGATAGTACAGGGTGTGGCGGGCAGCGGTAAGACCACGATCGCCCTGCACAGGATCGCTTATCTGGTATACACCTATGAAAAGAGCTTTGAACCTGAAAATTTCATGATAATAGCCCCCAATAAGCTGTTTCTCAACTACATCTCCGAGGTGCTTCCGGAGCTGGGGGTGGACAAGGTTAAGCAGACCACTTTTGAGGACTTTGCCATGGAGCTCATCGGTAAGAGGCTGAAAATCCGGGATGCCAATGAAAAACTCGTCGATTTTGTAGACCGAAACAGCACCAAAGAGCAGATCACCCGAAATGAGCTTGTCCGAAAAGCATCAGAGTTTAAATCTTCCATGACCTTCAAGGAAGTCATTGATGACTATATAGAAGCGATAGAAAGGGATTATATCCCGAAAAAGGATTTCAAGATAGGCTCACAAGTGATATACAGCTATGAGGAAATCAATGACCTCTTTCTCCGGCAATATAAGACTTGGCCGGTAGCTCAGAGATTGAATGAAATAAAAAAGCACCTGAACAACCGGTTTAAGGTAAAAAAGGAATCCATCATAAACAACCTCCATGACCAATGTGATGCAAAGATAAGAAAAATAAAGGCTACTCTGGCAGAATCGGAGGAGAGGCAGAAGCTCATCATCCGGCTGATAGATAAAAAGAATGCCATTATCGACAAGCTTCAGACGTACTCCAAAAAGGCCGCCAATGAGTATATAAAAGGAATATCAAAGCTGAATCCCATGGAGTATTATAAAGAACTCATCATGAAAGAGGATCTCTTTTACAAGCTTGTGGAGGGTAGGCTTCCTAAAAGGCAGGCCGAATTTCTGCGGGAGCATACTGAAAAGGTGCTCAAATCAGGCTTTGTTGAGCTGGAAGATTTAGCCCCCATCATATACCTCAAATATAAAATATACGGTATGGATGAGAAGATTCCCGTAAAGCATATTGTCATCGACGAGGCCCAGGATTTCAGCGTATTTCAGCTTTATGTGATAAAAAAGATAGTGAGGGACAGCTCGTTTACCATCCTTGGGGACCTGTGCCAGGGCATACATTCCTACAGGGGTGTTTTGGACTGGTCCGACGTTATGAAGCATGCCTTTGATGACCGCAAAAGCCAGATGCTCACCCTTGAGCAGAGCTACAGAACCACGGTGGAAATAATGGAGGCGGCAAACAAAGTTATCGGCAGGATCGATGCCCTGCGTCCCTTCATGGGAAAGCCTGTTATAAGGCATGGTGAAAAGGTGCGGCTGATAAAAAAGCAAAATCTGAAGGAAATTGCATCAGATATACTGGACAAAATTGATGATTTTAAGGAAGCCGGTTATAAGTCCATAGCGGTTATATGCAAGACGATGGACGAGTGCAAGGATATGGCTTCATTGATGAAAAAAGGCGGCAATTCACCGGTCATAATTACCGGCGGAGAAAAGGAATACAAAAGCGGGGTTGTAATCGTGCCTTCATATCTGGCAAAAGGCCTGGAATTCGATGTGGTGATGATCGCCAATGCCAATAGAGAAAGATATGGGGCCGGTGAGCTGGATACCAAACTGATGTATGTCTCTATGACGAGGCCGCTGCATAAACTGTATATATATTATCATGGAGAGCTGACTCCTTTGCTTGAGGAAGTGGCAGAGTAGCACAGGAGAGACAGGCAGAGAGCTTCCATCGGCACTAATGGCCATATATTGACTCGTTTTATTAGCTAAAGACAAGTTTTATTACGGATTTATGCAGGTTTAGTACGTTTTATCGCTGTGCTTTTATGTAAAAGCCCATGCATGTTGATGCTATAAGATTTCATATTGCAAGCCGGAGGGGTATGAAGGTTTATGCGCTACTGAATTGCATTAATCCTCTGCTGAGGATATAATATATATTTGGACATAAATTTTTATGCCGTTAATCCGGCAGGAGAGGATTATGTTTCAGTTAAGTGACGATATTATTGAACGCTCGGCGACCCGGGAAGAAGTTATACAAGGTAGAAAGTGCTTCTCCGACGGGAGGATAAAATCAATAGAGTATGACCGGGTTAATAATATATTTAATGCTACCATAGCAGGCACCCTGGATTATTACGTCAGGGTTTATTTTGGCGCTGAAGGAAAGCTACAGCATGCCACTTGCACATGCCCTTATATCGAGGACTACAACGGCTATTGCAGACATATAGTTGCCGCTCTCATATCCATTTTGGAAAAGGACCGCCAGGATTTTTTCGGCAGGCTCAAGCCCCGACAGACAGCAAAACACATACTGGGTTTATTTCAAAATACCGCATCAAATCCTACAAAGCCGGTGAAAATAGAAGTCATCTATGAATATGACAAATCCGGCTGTCACGGGAGCGGCTCATGCTCTGCCATAAGCATCAATATAGGAGAGGATAGGCTATATACGGTAAAAAACATAAAGGCATTTCTAACCAGCCTGTATAAAAACGAGGAGATCATTTTCGGAAAAAACTTTACTTTCGACCCCACGGTTCATTTCTTCAGAGCTGAGGACAGACCCATCATCGATTTTCTAAAGGAGATATACGAGCTGGAAGCACTGCAGGACAGCTTCTCCTACGGTGCCCGGGGCAGCGTATTCCGAAATAAGCAGGTCTTACTTGCGAGCATTGGTACCAAACGGGTTTTCAACCTGATGAAGGACAGAACCTTTAAAGCCGTAATCAAGGGTGAGCCTTATGATGAGGTCAGAATACTGGATAAAGACTTCCCCGTTAATTTTCATTTGACGAAAGATGAGGAAGAGCTGGCTCTGAGGCTGAACTTTGATGAACCTCTTTTACCCCTTACGGAAGACGGAGAATTCTTCTTTGCCGGCGGAAATATATATAAGGTTTCCCGAAAACAGCAGGAGAACTTCAAACCCTTTTTTCTTGCCATGGCCTACCGGAAATCAAGAATTATCTATTTTCAGGCGGATGAAAAGGAACGCCTGGTATCGGAAGTGCTTCCCTTTGCCAGGAATGCCGGCACTGTGACGATAGACCAGGAAGTGGATTCCCTGATCGAAAAGCTGGACCTGGAAGCTGAAATCTATCTGGACGGAAATGTTGAAAGCATAGATGCGGAATTGAAATTCATATATGGAGAAAGGTGCATAAACCCTTTTGCAGGCGAAAGCGCCCCTGCGGATAAAACCGGAAAGATACTTCTGAGGGATGTGGAAAAAGAACAGGCGATTTTGTCCATACTGGAGGGAACGGAGTTTAAGGTCAGGAACAACCGGATTCATCTGGACGGAGAGGACAAGGTATTTGATTTCGTCTATGAAACAATACCGAGGCTTCAAGAATACTGCAGCATTTTTTATTCCGAGAGCTTCAAGAAAATACCTCTAAAGTCTGTATCTTCTTACACGGGAGGTATAAGGCTAAACGACAGGTCAGGCATGCTGGAATTCAGTTTCAGCATTGAGGGCATTGAGCGGTCCGAACTGCCGGATATATTTGAAATGCTAAGGCAGAAGAAAAAGTATTACCGTCTGAAGGACGGAACATTTCTCAGCCTGACTTCGAAAGAGCTCAGGGAGGCAGCGCGAATTTCCGAATACCTGGAGATGGATGAAGCTGATTTTGAAAGGGGCTATGTAGAGGTACCGAAATTCAGGGCCCTTTATATCGATCAATATTTGAAAAAATCCGGTTGGAGGTATTTTGAAAGGAATCATGCCTTTAAAGAGCTGATACGGAATATCAATGAGCCTGAAGATGTCGAGGTGGTTATTCCCGACGGGCTCAAAGGGGTGCTGCGGGAATACCAGAAATTTGGGTTTAAATGGCTTAAAACGATGTCCTCCTATGGCATGGGAGGCATATTGGCTGACGATATGGGCCTTGGGAAAACCCTTCAGGTAATTGCTTTAATACTGTCGGACAAAAAAGAGAAAGGTTTCTACCCGTCCTTGGTTGTCGCACCAACATCCCTGGTATATAACTGGGAGGCTGAGATCCAAAAGTTTGCTCCGGACCTGAAAACGGTGGTAATATCGGGAAACAGGGAGGAGAGGGAAAAGAGGATTGCCTTCGGAATTGAAAGCGCCGATATACTCATCACATCCTATCCTCTGCTGCGAAAGGATATCGACAAGTATGAGGGTTTGTCTTTCAGATACTGCATACTGGATGAAGCCCAATACATAAAAAATCCGGCATCGCAAAATGCCAAAGCATCGAAGCAGATAGTGGCGCAAAACCGCTTTGCTCTCACCGGTACGCCTATGGAAAACAACCTGGAAGAGCTTTGGTCCATCTTTGACTTTATTTTGCCGGGATACCTTTTTTCCCATGCTAAATTTATGGAAAAATACATGAAACCCATCATGAAAGATGAAGACGCCAGCTCCATGCAGGATTTGACCATGCACATCAGGCCCTTTATTTTGCGACGCCTTAAAACTGATGTCTTAAATGAACTTCCCGACAAGATCGAGCATGAAATGACGGCGGGGCTTACTGTTGAGCAGAAGAAGGTATATCTTGCCTATCTGAAGCAGATAAAGGACGAAATAGATGAGGAGATACGGGAGCAAGGCTTTGAAAAAAGCCAGATAAAAATATTGGCTGCCTTGACGAGGCTCCGGCAGATATGCTGCCATCCGGCCATATTTCTGGAGGGATTTGAGGGAGAAAGCGGCAAAATGCTGCTTTTGCAGGAACTCATAAAGGATTCCATAGAAGGAGGACACAGGATACTGCTATTTTCCCAGTTTACTTCCATGCTCCATATAATCAGGGATTGGCTTGATTTGAAGAGCATTGAATATCTTTACCTGGACGGAACTACCAAAACGGAGGAACGGGGGAGGCTGGTACGGGCTTTCAATGAAGGCAGAGGGCATATTTTCCTGATATCTCTTAAGGCTGGAGGCACAGGTCTTAACCTTACAGGGGCGGATACCGTGATTCATTATGATCCCTGGTGGAATCCTGCTGTTGAGGACCAGGCCACCGACCGAGCATACAGGATAGGGCAGAAAAAGGCGGTTCAAGTGATAAAACTGCTCACTAAAGGGACAATTGAAGAGAAGATTTATTATTTGCAGCAGAAAAAGAAGAAGCTAATTGATGCAGTAATCCAGCCCGGAGAGACGCTGTTGTCCAAATTGAGCGAGGAGGAAGTAAGGACCCTGTTTGAATGAATGCGCTGTAGAAAATGAACGCTTCTGGGACTTAAAGTATGGTGTATATTACAAATTAAACCGTATGTGCCTTAAATCCTTTCTAGGCAACAATCGTCCATTTCCATCAGCAGAATTCAAGCCGATAATTTTCTGCTTGCTTTACAATAGCGCCACTAGCACAACTAGATATAAATTAAGAATCAGTACCTTCATGGATAGATAAAGGGTGGACTCAGTCGTCCACCCTTTAAAATTATGCCAATCGAATCAGATCCTGTTCTACTTGCCCATTGATTTACGTAAGGGGTTTGAATTCAAAAGTAACTGTGCTTCCGTTGACCGTTACTTCTATATATTTTGCCTGTTCTGCTGCATTTTTGGGGTTCAGGCCGGGTATGTTGTAACCTGCGGTAGTCAGATATTTAATCCCTCTTTCCATATAGCAGGAATTTTCATCGCTCTTATAGAACACCCATATATTTTTCCCGGTTTTTTGTTTGTATTCGGTCAGTATATCCTGGAACAGGCCTGCTTCCAAGCTATCTCCAAAAGATTTCGGAGAGTTTGCAAGGAATATGAACACATTTTTTCCCTGGAACCCATTCAACTGCTGAAGGAACCAGTGCCATTGGGATTTATCTGTTGCTCTCAGGCCTCCTTTGCTCATGTCAAGCTGTATGAACCTGCTGTCCGACTTGTCATAGGATTTATAGCCTGTATTTGTAGATGCAGCTATCGGCTTTTTTATTGAGCCTGTGATAGCATGCTTGCTGCTTCCCACTATAGCCGCCAGATCAGCTCTGCTGTTGGTTTTTTCCACAAATCTCCCTGCCAGCAGGTTTTCCAGCATATTCTTTGGCTCGCTGGACTGGCCGAACACGGAAAAGCGGAAAGCACCGGAACCTGGTGTATATGTAACGCTTTTATTGGCTTCATCCACTGGTACCGTATTTTTGGGTATCTTGCTCATATCTATCTCAGAATATGAGGAGGTGACCAAGGTCAGGTCGTCCATATATATGTAGCCCTTTTCGGCTACGGGATTTACCTGTGCAAGGTATATCCTGGTAAGCTTCGCCGGTAAAGCTATATTTGCAGTAGATGCAGTAACATATTTCCAGCCGGTCCAGTCCATACTCTTGGTGAAATCCACCAGCTGCTTGTTGCCTTTGGCGTCATATATTTCGGCTCTGAGCCAATTGGAGTTCTGGTGGGAGTTGTATATCCATATGCCTATTTCGGTTGTATTTTTGGCAAGGGTGACACCGCCGTTTTTAAATTCCATATATGCAGCGCGGGTAACATTCACCTCTTTTGTGAAATCATAAGTGAGCTTGCCTGAGGTGTTGCCCGAATGCTTTTCTTCCTTCGAAATCGCATAACTTCCGGTCACGCTGGATGGATAGGAAGTAAAAGTACCGTTTTCAGCCTCAAATTTGTCCGTTATGGTGGACGTCTTGGAGGCTACCGACACAGCGCAATAAGCATGGGTGTTGCCGATATATCCGTCGATATAGCCTGTTCCTTGTCCGGAAGCGGTGAATGTCCCCTTCTCGAATTTACCTATGTTGCCATTTACGGCCCATTTAACATCATCAGGATTTATGGTCGCGTAATAGCCGTTTTTATTTTTGCCGGTAACCTTGAGCCTGGCAGTTTCACCCGGCGACAGCTTAAGGGAGCTCCTGTCAAAGGAAAGCTGCACGGGAGCACTCAGTGAATTTACTTCGATCTCTGCAGACACGTCGCCTACGGTAGCAATTATTTTTCCGCTGCCGACGGAAGTAGGACGGAATACGTTGCCTTCAAAGCTTCCCTCTATGCCGGATACGCTCCATTTTACCTGGCTGGGATCTATGGTGACAGGGTTGAAGTATCTGTCGTAACCCTTAACGCTGTACTGCCTGGAGGTATTCACAAATACGTTGTTTTCCGAAGTTTCTATAACAAGGCCGTCAAGCTTCGAGGGCGGAGCTATCGAAAATACTCCTACCGCTGAAGTGACCTTCCTGACTGAGCCATCGGATGGAGTATTCACCATACTCAGGCCGGTATTGCCAAGAGATCTTGCCACCATTGTTGTAGAACCACCGCCGTCAAGATTTACCGCATTGTAGGCACCTATCTCCTGCATAAACTGCGCCAGTTCCGTCATAGTCATGCCTATGCTGGAGTTTAGCCTTCCGTCGACTGTTACGAAAAAAACCTGCTTTCCGTCTTTGGAGCTGCCTATTGCGGTACGTGGGTTTCTGGTGGAGGTGCTCCCTTCAGGTATATGTGTGAACTTGTCCGGTATTTTACCGTCTTTTAGAAGCATTGCACCTCCGGGGATGGAAGTTTGTATTTCCTTCCAGTCAGGAGTTGTGGTTATCTCAAAGGAAACTTCATCCCCAACCTGGAAATTTTTCCGGATGAAGTCTGCGCTGCTCAGCCTTGTAACCACTACATAACCATTTTCCGGTATTGTTATTGCTGGCTTTCCTTCACGTATTTCAGTCACTACACCGTTAACCACCACCATTTCCAGAGTGTCCGGTGTACCTGTTGGGGTGTCGGTTCCTACGGATTTTTCACCCCAGCGCCTGTCAAGAATGATAGGGTTTTGATATTCAGCATTGGGCTTGTTCTTGTTATACCTGGCCACTTCAATCGTATTGCCCGTCGGGGCTATAAGAGTGATTTTATTTCTCCAGTAGTTGAAAAGGGCCTGGTTCATGCTGGATATGGCAAAGCTGGCCATGGTTTCGCTATATCGGTTATAATCCGAATCCGCGGAAATGATATTTCCGGACTCAACTATTGGCCCTATAGGATTTGCCAGGCCCGATTCGTTTGTCCAGTTGAAAAATCCGCCGTTAATTGCTGCAACGGCTCCTCTGGACTTGGCGAGGTCCATGGTGGACGTAAGCTTGCGGATTGAGTCGGCATGAGATATGGTATCTATCTTTACATTTGGATTTGACAGGTCGACTCTGAGAACATTTATCGAAAGCCAGCCGTCATCAGTAAACCTTGTTATTCTTTCAAGTATGGCCCCCGACGTTATAATTTCTCTTTTCACGGTTTCATGGATGACTCTTGGCGCTGCGCCTGCGATACTGAATGTGCATAGAAGCAAGGTTGCTGTAATCAGTAAGACTGATACGCTTTTTCTTATGTAAGATTTCATTCTGACCTCCTGTTTTAATATGTTTATTTAAAAATTAAATGTTGTGGCAACTGTTATGTCATGGTCGAAGTAGTTTGTTCCGGCAGTTTCCCGACCTCAATAGGAAAATTGCTGAACCTTTTATGCCTGATTTTGCTGGATTCAATATTAAATTGTCAATGTGGTTTACATAAAAACAAGAGTTTCCCAACTTTATTATAAACCATATATAATAGACGTATCAAGTTAAGGAAGTGTTTCATTTATATGACAATTATTTTTCATTTTTTTACAAGATATCCAATCTGCTTATATGATTGCTTGGAAAGAAATTCAGGTATGGCACGAAAAATGCATGACGCTGAAAATCAGCTTATTAAGAAGTAATTTCAAGAAACGGGGATTTATTTTTGCGGCAAAGGATTTGAAAGAATTGAATTAAGGGTGTTTATGTAGTAGAATATTCTACGTTGCAAATTTAATACCGGGGTGTAGCGCAGCTGGTAGCGCACGTGGTTTGGGACCATGGGGCCGGAGGTTCGAGTCCTCTCACCCCGACCAGTTAAAGCAAGGTTTACACAGGATGTGACCCTTGCTTTTTTTGTGTTGTTTGCGACAAGGAAGCTCCGCTTAAGTTTCCGGAGTTTCCTTTGAAACTGCCTTTTACAAGGAAAAAGAGCTGTCTCCAATTCTATTTTTGAGACAGCCCTTTTTTAGTTATCCCGTAAGACTTTATTAGGCATTCAGAGCTTTTTGGCTTCTGTCCTTGATAACATACTGCTGGACAAAGACGAAGGCTATGAGGACCAATCCGATGATATCGGTTATCAGGTTGGGCTCAATCATTGCGAGGCCTCCGGCGATAGCCATAATTCTCTGCCACCAGGGCAGCTTTTTCCTCATGAAGCCTTCAAGTCCGCCGGCTATGGCAAACATACCGATGGTTGAGGTGCAGATGATCTGAGCAACCCGGAAGACTGAGGTGTTTATCAGCAGCATTTCAGGACTGAGCACAAAGATATACGGTATGATGAAGGCAGTGATGGCCAGCTTGGTGGCTATTACGCCTGTGCGCAGCGGATTGCCGCCGGAAATGGCAGAACCGGCGTAGGCAGCCAAAGCCACAGGAGGTGTAATGTCAGCCACAATACCAAAGTAGAATACGAACATATGCGCAGCCAACACCGGAGTTTCAGGTATCAGCTTTAGAATAATGGGCGCTGTAATGGTAGCCATAATAACATAATTTGCGGTGGTGGGCACTCCCATTCCCAGTATGATACAGGCTATCATCGTCAGGAACAGCGCTACTATGTCGATACCGCCGGAAAGCATAAGCAGAGTATCGGCCAGCTTAAGACCGATTCCGGTAAGGGAAACGATACCTACAATTATTCCGGCTATTGAACAGGCGGCAGCAACGCCGATAGTGTTTTTGGCGCCGTTTTCCATAGCTTCAACAAACGTCTTTGGTGTCAATCGGGTATCCTTACGGAACATGCTGACTATGATTGCAGCCAGTATGGCAAGGCAAGCAGCCCTGGAAGTGGTATACCCTATGGACATTGTCACGACGAGCACAACTATGGGTATGAACAAATATCCTTTTGTCAGGAACAGCTTGAAGAAGCTGGGGAGGGATTCCTTGGGAAGCCCTTTGAGTCCCTGCTTTTTAGCTTCAAAATGCACCATCAGGAAGATACCGGTAAAATAAAGCACGGCAGGGAAGATGGCTGCGATTGCAATGGTGGAATATGGCGTTTCTGTCATTTCAGCCATAAGGAATGCGGCAGCACCCATGATGGGAGGCATTATCTGGCCGCCTGTAGAGGCAGCAGCTTCCACGGCTGCAGCAAAGTCCTTATCGTATCCGGTTTTCTTCATGATAGGGATGGTAACACTTCCGGAACCTACGGTGTTGGCAACCGAGCTACCGGAGTACATACCTTCCAGTGCACTGGATATAACGGCAACCTTGGCCGGGCCTCCGCTGGCAAAACCTGCTACGGAGTTTGCTATTTCTATAAAGAAGGAACCGATATTAGTTTTCTCCAGAAAAGACCCCAGGATAATAAACAATACGATAAATGTGGAGCAAACGCCTATGGGAGTACCGATTACTCCATCGAGAGTATAAAAAAGCGTGTATACGATACGGTTAACTGAATAACCGGCAGTGAAAGCATAGACAATAAAGGCTGCAGCCACTACCAATATCGGTATTCCAACAACCCTTCTGCACACCTCTGCGATTATTAGTATTCCGACGATACCTATTATTACATCCAACCCGGAGATACGGGTAGCCTTCTGAGCTATTGTGGAAAAATTCAATGCATAGTAGAAAAAGCATCCGGTGCCCACAATTCCAAGTATGATGTCATACCATGGGACGAAATTTTGCCTCTTGGCTGACTTCTTCCTGGCAGGATAAAGCATGAAGGCCATGAAGATAATCAGTCCTACAAAAGAGGATCTTCTGATTTGTTCAGGCCATGTGCTCAAAAGGTTCATATAAAAAGCAAAAACTGAAAAGGCTGCCAGAATGTAACGGACAACCACTCTGGGTACACCTTTGTAGTGTCTTGTATTGGATTCGCGGTCATATTCCGCCATAAGGGCGTCAACATTGACCTGCTCAACATCACCCATTGATGAATGGGCTTTGTTTGTGGTTTTAGACATGTTAATCCTCCTTTTTAAATGGGTTATAATAATATAATAATTCCAAACGAAAACCTGATTGGAAATAAAGTACAGCTCACAATCATTTGGATTTTTATCCCGAACTGTATAAGATTATGGGAAAAGCTTCCGCCCCCAGGAAAAGCCGACGGTGGTGTTTCGCCCGCAGAGCTCCCGGAGGCTTATCGATTTCCCGTTGATTTCAAGCATGTGGTCTGAGACAGTACCTACAATATAGGAAAGACTGTCCATGCGGCGTTCAAAACCTCGTACGGTCATGGAACCGTCCTCACCATATTCCAAAATCTGACCTTCTTCTATTTCGGTTTGCACACCGGCACCAAAGGAGTAATAGGTTGTCTGCACAACGTAGATCTTACCGCTACGGATTTCATACACATCAGTTACCGGGCTTTGGTTTACAGAATGAATAAAAGTGATGGAGAACCTGTCTCCTTCCTTCACAGGGTAAGCAGCAATCAGCTTACCTGTATCGCCCTCCTTCAAGAGAAGGCATGGTATAGAAACCTGATAATAAATAAAAACAGAGGCAGCGATTATGACCACAACCGCGGCCCCCGTTAAAAACCGCTTCATTTATGTTCCTCTATATTCCTTAAAGAACTCCAATTTCTTTGTAATATTTCAGTGCACCCGGATGAATCGGGATGGATATACCTGAAACTGAATATGCCGGATCGAGTTCGGCTCCTTTAGGATGTGCCTTGGCAATCTCATCAGCATTTTCAAAAAGAGCTTTGGTCATATTGTATACCAAGTCCTCATCCAAATCATCAGAAACAATATAAGTGGCGACAACAGCTACGGTCTGTACATCGGAATCAACACCCTTATAAGTGCCGCCGGGAACATTGTACTTGGTGTAGAACGGGTAGTTGGCAATCAGCTTATCGGCATGCTCATCATCAACTTCCAGAAGCTTTATGCTGTTGGAAGTAGCAAGTTCTACGATAGCTGTAGTAGGAGCACCGGCCACACAGAAGAAGGCATCTATCTTGTCGTCTTTGAGAGCGGTAGCACTGTCATTGAAGCTGAGATTATGGACTTCGATGTCATCGAAGGTCATGCCGTATACCTCAAAAATCTGGCGTGCATTGAACTCACATCCAGACCCGATGTCACCTACAGAAACGCGTTTGCCTTTCAAGTCTGCAATGGAATTGATGCTGCTTTTGCTGACTATTTGGACGACCTCGGCATAACATCCTGCCATAGCAGAGAAACCTTTAACCGCTTCACCTTCGAAGAGGTCTATGCCATTGTAGGCGTAATACATAACGTCATTTTGAACGATTCCAATATCTGCTTCCTTATCAGCAACAAGCAGGATATTTGCTTTTGAAGCTCCCGTGGATTGAACAGAAAAATCAAGATTATTGATCTTGCTGGATAAAACCTGGGAAACAGCTCCGCTAAAAGCATAGTATGTACCGGTCGTGCCTCCGGTAGCCATTTTCAATGTATTTTTGCTGCTGCAACCTGACAGAAGCAACGCAAAAACCAATAACATAACTAGACCGATTACTAGTATCTTCCTTTTCATGTTTACCCCCATATGAAATGATAATTTTTGTAAATTATGGCATTTTTATATAAAGACTAACCATATTACTTATAAGTTTATAATAATATTGCTCTTTTTTCAACACTTTAATTCATTAAAGCTATGGCATATCGACATTTTAATAACGTTTGACGTTTTTTTATCGGGAAGGGTTCCCAAATAGGTATTAAAAACAAATACCGTAGGCTTTCAGCTTTTTTCTCAGATCCTCAGCACCGGTAAACAGTATGGTTTTGAAATTCAGCTTTGCCGCAGCCTCAATGTTTACCTGCGTATCATCTATAAATACTGATTCCTCAGGCAAGAGCCGGTACTCTTCCAGCAACCTTTTATATATGCCCTCTTCAGGCTTAATCAGCTTTTCCTTAAAGGATACTATTCCTCCGTCAAATAGTTTAAAAAAGTCATAGCGCCGGGTTATATTGTCAAAGGCCAGCGACTGGAAGTTGGATAAGTAATAGATATTATAGCCTGCAGCTTTCAAGTCCCTTGCAATATTAATGTTATCCTCAATGGGTGTAAGGATATCATACCAGTTTTCAAAAGCGAGCCTTATCCAATGCCCATTCTGAGGATTTCTGCCGGCCAGGGCATTTATGGCCTCTTCCTCTGTAATCGTTCCTCTGTCAAGCATCAGCCATTCTTCGCTTAAGAATACCTGTTTGTATATTTCCGAAGCTTTATCGGGATCTATGATCTTTGTCTTTAAATGTTCCAACGGTTTGAAAGACAACAACACATTGCCTATGTCAAATATGATATTTTTGCAGACCATATGGGCAGTACCTCCGTAATAAATTGTGATTATATAAGAATATACGGCAATTTATATTATTATATTATCAAGGGCCTGCCCTGTAAATGGGGGATGGAGCAGATTGGATGATTTGCTTTACTTAAAATATAAAATTACATGACATTTTTATAGACGTAGGATTTAATGGACTTGCAAATTTTTACACTTAAAAACGGGTTACGGAGATGGTGGAGATTTCTTTTCCTGCAGCTCCAGCAAAGCTTTGATCTGTTTTAAAGCGTAGTCCTGCAGATCGGGATTGAGGGACTCAAATATTCGGATGGCTTCCGACAGATTTTTACTTCTTTTGTCATTGATAAAAACACTCCCCTCTCCGGTTTCCAGCCAATCCTGATTTACATTAAAGGTGGAACATAGATGCTGAATAAATATTTTCTGCGGCTTTGCCCGATTATATTCTATATTGGCTATAACATCCCTGCTGACTCCCAATTTGTCACCAAAATCCTTTTGTGACATTTTTAAAAGGGTTCGTACTTCTCTTATTCTTTTGTGCAGCATTGAAATCACCTCGTATCATCATAATATACAAAAAATAATATACAAAAAAAATGTGTTTGTCAACACAACAAAAAATATAAAAAATTTCCAAAATTAAATGTTGACTGACACAAGATTATGTGATATGCTGTGTTTATAAACACACTCCAAGGAGGTTTTTGTGTATGAGTAAAACAGAGATCCTGTCTAAAACATACGAAAAGCTAAACCCCGAAAATCAAAGTTATGCCTTAGGTATCCTACAAACACTAAAGTACATGCAGGACATTATAAGTCAAAAGATTCCAACCGATAAAGCTGGGAAGCAGAAGAATTGAAAGGAAGCAGCAAATCAGACAGGTTACACTTTAACTAAATTTCCTCCGACACAGATTCATAAGAACTCTATACGTGTAAAAAACGTAGCATTTTCTATATAATTTCAAAACATTATGAAAAAGTAAAAAATCTTATAGCTGTATATATCAACAACCATGTATGGTAATGATATATAAAACTTGTAAGAACTAAATTGCCCGATTGTGCATATTGCTGTAAGTGAAAGGGTTTATTTATTGCGGTGTTTTTGATTTTTGCAAGATTAATGAACTGGAGGATGTACATGCATGAGTAAACAGATTGCTTTACAAAAGTCAGGCTCTCTCCGGAAAAAGGATGGATTTATCAAAGGCTTCATTAAGCAAATTGATCTGCAGCTTTTAGTAATACCTTCTATCATTCATATCATAATTTTTTCTTATATTCCGATGTATGGAATAATCATGGCTTTTCAGGAATTTCAACTGGGGGATTTCCCGGGAATGAGCCGATGGGTTGGATTTTTACATTTTAACCGCCTGTTTTCAGATCCAAACTTTACTACTGTGCTTCGCAATACTGTAGTAATAAGTCTTCTTAAAATGCTTATTAATTTCCCCGTTCCGATAATTTTTGCCGTCATGCTGAATGAAATAACCCACAAGAACTTAAAGAGAGGAATTCAGACGATAAGCTATCTTCCCCACTTCATTTCATGGGTAGTAGGCGCCACATTGTTGTTCGACTTTTTCTCAGTTGACAATGGCGCGGTAAATTCTGCTTTACAGGCTCTTGGCTTGATTGAGAGGCCTATACATTTCTTTGGTAAAGGCGAATATTTTTGGTGGATGGCTGTAGGTACTGACTTATGGAAGGAACTGGGATGGAATTCAATTATATTTATAGCTTCCATCACATCTATAGATTATGAGTTATATGAAGCGGCAGAAATTGATGGGGCAGGGAGGTTCGCAAAGATGTGGTATATAACAATTGCATCCATCATGCCAACCATCATTCTGCTTCTCATCTTTACAATAGGCAACCTGCTGAATACAAACTTCGATCAGATTATGATGCTGACAAACCAGATGGGCAATGCCAGACTGCGGGATTTCGCCGACGTAATCGACACATATGTGTACAGAGTTGGTCTACGTGAAGCCAGGTACTCTTATGCGGCAGCTGCAGGTTTATTCAAATCGGTGGTAAATATTCTTCTCCTGCTGGGAGCCAACAAACTGGCGAGCAAAACCGGAAATGAAGTAATTTAATAACATTATCCTATGGAGGCATATGTATGAAAAGAAGAAAAACCTTTGGTGATAGGCTGTTCGATACCATAAATATTTTAATTATGCTTATCATAGTGCTGGCAACGCTCTATCCATTTATAAATTCAGCGGCAATATCCTTAAATGATGCGAACGATACGACGAAGGGCGGGATAACCTTTTATCCGCGTGTATTTACCCTGCGCAATTATGAACTGATCTTTACCAATCCCAAAGTCTACAATGCCTATCTCATCACGATAGCCAGGACGGTAATCGGGACGATCAGTGCACTGCTGTTTACTTCCATGCTTGCCTTCGGAATGGCCCACAGAAATTTAAAAGGAAGAAGGTTTTACACTATTTTGTGCATTATCCCGATGTATTTCGGCGGAGGCCTCATACCCTATTATTTCCTTATTAAAGGACTGGGTATGATGAACAGCTTCTGGGTCTATATAATACCGTCACTGGTAGGCATCTGGAATATGATACTTATGAGGACATATTTTATGGGTATCCCTTCATCCCTGGAGGAATCGGCGCGTATCGACGGAGCAAATTACTTTACGGTATTTTTCCGGATCATATTCCCTGTGTCCATGCCGATTGTCGCCACTATAGCGCTTTTTATCGGTGTGGGGCAGTGGAATGCCTGGTTCGATGCATCCATGTTCATTACAAAACAGGAACTGAAGCCCATGCAGACTGTGCTTCTCTCCATCATTTCAGAAGCTAAATTTGCCCAGCAGCTGGCACAAACCACAGCCGGCGCTGCTGCAGATGCAAGCAACATCGGTAAGGGAGTACAGGTCAATGTACGTTCTATAACCATGGCGACCATGATAGTAACTATATTGCCCATCATTATGGTATATCCGTTTTTGCAGCGATATTTTGTTAAGGGTATCATGATAGGCTCACTCAAAGGATGAAACGGTCAAATCCGATGCCGTTTTATCATATAAGCAATCCATTTCAGTCAAAAAAATTAGGAGGTGCAAAATGGACAAAAAGAGAATTCTTTGCCTTATTCTGGCAGCATTCATGCTTGTCGGTATTGCAGTAGGCTGCGGCAAGACCTCTGAATCCGACAAACCCGCAGAAACAAAGGAAGAAGAAAAAAAGGATACCACCACAAAGGATGCCACAACTGGTGAAACTGCGGACAGTGAGGAACTTGAGCCCTATACTTTCACCCACTATTTCAACTATGACTGGTGGGGCTTAAAACCCTGGGGAGAAGACGAAGTCTCAAAAGCATTGAAGGAAAAGTTCAATGTACATGTGGAATTTTCCAAACCCGACTCAGATCCGCAGGCTAAGCTTAATGTCATGATTTCGGCAGGAGATTTGCCGGATTCCATCATGATGGACAGAGGCGTGGACAATATCAAGCTGGCTGAATTAGGCTTACTGCAGCCCCTGGAGCCTTTCATGGAGAAAAACAAGAACTATGAGAATAACATATTACCGTCTACGATAGAGATGCTCAAGATTAATGGTAAGCTGTACGGCATACCCAACTGGGCAAGAAAAGCAGCTTCAGGCGGTAATGATGCCTGGATTTACAACCTGAGATTGTATCAAGAAGCAGGAAGCCCCAAGCTTGAGACCTTTGAGGATTTGTACAATTTTGCTATGAAGGTGAAAAACGAAATACCAACAACCAAGGAAGGATTGTCTACCATTCCTGTGATAATGGACCAGTCAACTGACGGATGGAGATTTGCCAGGGCATTCTACCGTTCTTATGGAGGTGTGCTGGAAGGCTGGTACACTGTTTACAATGGTAAATACCAGCTTGCTTTCAGAGATCCTGTATTTAAGGAAGCTTCTCTGGAGATCAACAGATGGTGGAGATCGGGTCTTATATCCGAAACTCAGTTCACGGATACCCCAGAGCAAATCCTGGAAAAAATTGTAGCAGGGCGCACCGCACTGCTGTTCTATGACCAGTCTCTAGACGAGACAAACAAATTCCGCAGGATACTGAGGGAAACATATCCGGATGACAGCTATGAGATGGTATCACCTTTCCCGTATCCACCGGCCAAGGGACTGCCAACTTCTAAGATTTATGCGGACCATCAGTCTACGGTGGGTTGGAATGTTACCTGCATCACTACGAAGGCTGAAAATCCTCAGAGGATTTTTGACCTCTGGACATATTTCCTGACAGAGGAAGCAGCAATACTGCAGATGTATGGACCTCAAGGCCAGTATTGGGACAGCCTGGACAGCGACGGACTGCCTATACTTAAGAAACCCGAATCCGAATTGACAACGGATGAAATCAACCGTTTGGGCCTCTGGTTCTGGATGATACCGGGACAAAGCGATAACGTGGACAGAATAAAGTTTGCGGTAAATGCAAAGCTGCCCAAAGAAAAACAAAACTGGGTAATAAACAATCAGGCTAATGTATTGACGCCCATCATGTGGCTGACCGATGAATTTGTGGGAATAGGCGACGTGATTGATCCAAAGAGTGAAGAAGGCATTAACAGGACACTATGTGAAGATTTCATAAAAGCCAACTATCCAAAGATGATTATGGCGGAAACTGCTGAGGAAGCTGAAAAGATTTACGAGTCCATAATTGATTTTTGTGATAAGAATGGAATGCCTGCAATTGAGGAAGCTTACGACAAGAAATACAAGGAAAATGTAGCGCTTGTCGGAACAGGCCTGAAGAAATAATACTATAACGAAGCTTTCATATAGCTGAGAGCAACACATCCGATCTTCAGCCGGCCTTTTAGATGTCAGCACATTTAGAAGGCCGGCTTTTTATTTTCAAAAAGGGCTTACGGTGGATGTTTACACCCTGAACCGGTATCCTGCGCCCCATACTGTTTCTATATACTGAGGGTTTGACGGGTCGGTTTCGATTTTCTCCCTTATTCTTGCCACATGCACGGTGACAGTGGCGGCATCCCCAAGGGAATCAAGCCCCCAAATCCTCTCGAAGAGTTCTTCCCTTGAGAAAACCCGGTTGGGGTTCTGGGCCAGGAATAAAAGCAAGTCAAACTCCTTCTGGGCCATATTGACTTCCTTTCCGTTTACAAAAACTCTCCTTGCATCTTTATTTATTTCCAAGCCGCGAATTGCTATCACCGTATCATTCTTTACATTGGCATACTTGTTTTTCAGCCTTTCATATTTTGATATGTGGGCATTAACCCGCGCTACCAGTTCACCGGGGCTGAAGGGCTTTGTTATATAGTCGTCGGCTCCTAACCCCAGGCCCCTTATTTTATCAATTTCTTCTTTTTTAGCAGAAACCAGGAGGACAGGGACATCCATGGTGTCACGAACATGCCGCAGGATTTCAAATCCGTCTATTCCGGGAAGCATGATATCCAGCAGTATTAGGTCGTAGTGTCCGGATTCGATAGCCTTGAGGCCGGAAATGCCGTCACTGCATATATCTACGGAAAAACCACCTATTTCAAGATAATCCCTCTGAAGCTCAGCTATGCTCTGGTCATCTTCAACAATCAGTATTTTCTTCACAACAAAACCTCCAGAAAATTCTTGTTATATTCATATTGCATTTCTGTATAATAAGCAAAACCGATTTTGGACGTGTTGATACCCACACGGTCAAAGCCGGATCAAAGAGTCTGCGGTGCTTTGATTTACATTACCTTTCCCAGGGAAATCATTATGCTGGTACCCTGGTTTTCATGGCTTCTTGCCCATATTTTGCCGCCATGACCTTCTACTATTTGCTTTGCAATGGCCAGACCGAGTCCGCTTCCGCTTATCTTGCTCCTGGAAGCATCGGCGCGGTAAAACCTGTCAAATACCTGAGAAATTGCGGCTTTTGGTATACCAGCACCGTTGTCCCGTATTTCAACAACAATGCTTGAATTGGTTTCCCGAAGGATAATATCTATTTTGCCTTCGGCTTTGTTCATATACTTTCGCGCATTATCAATTATATTTACCACGACTCGCCTCATTCTGTCCCTGTCTATCAGGACATACCTGCACTCTTTAAGCTCATTGTGAAGCTCTATTTTTATGTTGTATTTTTCCAGCTCCGTCTCATTATCTGTTATGCTGTCTTCAAAGTACTTTACTATATCGGTCTTTTCAAAATTGAAAGGTATCTGCTTGAGGTCAAGCTTGGAGTACAAAAGGAGGTCGTCAATCATCCCGTCCACCTGAAGCGCTTTGGAATATATGGTTTTCAAATACTTCTGCAGCTTTTCCGGGGTATTGGCGACTCCGTCCATTATCCCTTCCACATATCCTTTTATGGAGGTGATGGGGGTTTTAAGATCATGGGATATGCTTGACACAAGCATCTTCCTGTTTTCATCGTATTTCATCTGAGTGTGTACGGACTCCTTTAATTTCAGCCTCATTTGTTCAAAAGATCCGCACAGCTCCTTTATCTCATCGTCCCCTTCCACGATTACCTCATAGTCAAGATTGCCGCGGCTGATTTCTCCGGCGGAAACCTTTAACCTTGCAAGGGGCTGCAGTATGCTTTTTGACAATACGTAGGACATCAGCAAACTGGTTGCCAGATAAGAAATTATGAACACGAGCAAGGAAAATACGGCAAAGTTCTGGGTCGCCTTTTCGCTACCTTCCACAGGAGCGAGGAATATAACCCATCCGCTGCTTCCATCTTTGAAATTCAGGGGTATGGTTCTTACAATAAAGGGTATTCCGCTCAAATAAATGGATTTACCGGTATATATTTCATCAGAACTGTGGATGCACTTTTCCAGGTCTATTTTGCTCAGCTTTCTGGTGGAGAATATCACTTCATAGTCTTTTAGGAATATGACATCCACATCCACTGCGGACAACCTCTCAGCAATATCTTGCTGAAAATCCTTTTCCATGACCCTTTCAGGATTATCCCGCATAAGGATGCTGCTTGCCTGAAAAATCTCATATTGTTTTTTTGTAAAGTTCTCCAGGCTTTCATAGCTTATGTCTTTCCTAAATAGCCCGGCAGAAACATATATATAGGCAAGAGATGCAACAATGGTTATTATAAAAGGAATAATAACTAATGCGGCATTGGATATTGTCAAACGCTTTTTTAAATTCATATCTCCACCTTAAAGATCCTTTTTATCAAACAGGTAGAAGCCTGCTGTAAAAAACATTATACCATATCCCAGCATTATAAATAACTGCCTCAAGAGTTTCATAAGCGGTATGCTGCTCGCAATCCAGAGGTTGTACCAGTCGATCATCGAGGTGATGAACAAGCTGGAATACCTGGGGAAAATAAATCCCAGGGCTTTTAAGGATATGAACAGCAAAATCGTGAGGAAAAAAACTGCTCCGCTGCTTTTCAAAACATTTGAGAAGAAGGTTATGATTACAGCCAGAACCAATATCGGAACCAGCGTAACCAGATACGAAACTACAATTCTAAGGAGGCCCACTCCGGTAAACGATGCCGTATTAAACAGAAAACCCGTCAATACGGACAGGACCATCACCACCAGAAGATTTGACAGCGCAAAGAAAGCTATGGCGGCAATTTTGGCCGAATACAATTTAATCCTGCTCACCGGCTTTGTCAACGCGATTTTCATCGTATTGTGGGAAAATTCGCCTGAGAATGTATCTATCGTCACCAGGGCGGTAAAGAGCGGAAGTATTGTATTGGCGAACACCGACAGCACCAAAAGAGGAAACTCGGTGCTGCTTGCTCCCCGTACGCCAAGGCCGCTTCTTATGCCTATAACCACCAGCTGGCCGAAAATGATTGTTATCAGCGAAATTACAATTATCACTACAGCTTTTTTCCTTTTGTACATTTTTTCTATTTCATTTATGAATGCAGCCTTAAACCTTTCCATTTCTGTCTACCTCACTAATAAAATAGTTTTCCAGGGAAGCGTAGTTGTTCAGGATATTCTCCGTGTAGTCAACATTCAGAATTCTTCCTCCGAATATGATGCCCACCCGGTTGCAGGTAAGCTCTATATCATGAATGAGGTGGCTTGATATGAAGAATGTTGTTTTTTCCTCTTCCGCCATCCTCTTAATGAGTTTTCTCACTTCCACCATTCCTTCGACATCCAGGCCGTTCAAAGGTTCATCCAGGATTATCAGTTCAGGCCTTGAAAGTATTGCGGCTGCAATACCAAGACGCTGCTTCATGCCGAGGGAGAAATTCTTTACCTTTTCGTTTTTGAATTTATATATGCCTGTGAGTTCAAGCACTTCGTCAATCCTGCGGCCGTCCACATCTCTGTAATATCTGGAAAACTGCCTTAAATTTTCATAGGCAGTAAGGTATGGATAAGACTCGGCGGTTTCTATTATGCATCCGACCTTATCCATGGCTTTTTCAAAATCGTTGCTGATGCTGTGGCCAAAAATGATTACATCACCTGAGTCAGCTTTCATAAGCCCGGTCATTATTTTCATCGCAGTGGTCTTTCCTGCGCCATTGGGCCCCAGAAAGCCAAAAATATCACCCCTGTTAATATCAAGGTTGATATCCCATATGCCTCTTCCGTTTTTATATGTCTTAGTCAGATTCTTTATTTCGAGAACTTTTTCCATAAACATTCCCCCAAATTTATCCCGAGTATCCGTTCCGGTTCATTAAAATACCGAGCCTTCAATGATTGAATGATTGGTTGAACCTCGGATGCTTATTATTTTAGAATGATAGCTTATTAATAAAATAATACAAATTCGGCTCGATATCATGCAGCCATGCATCAGGCGCTGCTCATGCAGCGCCTGGCATAACTTTTTTACTAGTCAAATACCCTGGAGAAATTGCCGTCATAGTCCAAGCTTGACCTACCATTAGTGAAGTAGAAATACAACTTTCCTGGTGTAGGATCAAAATGTATGTTTCCCGACTGTTCATTGCCGGAGGGATCGGTATAGGTGAATTGTGCCGAATAGGGGTCCGTGATTTCTGCATCGAAGCGGAAATCCAGCGCTTTTGCTGCATAATCGGCATAATTCTCATCGTAAACTTCATAATAATGCCCGGACACATTCTTATCGTCGATATGGGCTATTTCGAGTATCCTCTCACCAATTTTGACAAATGTGTCGTTCTCTACTATTACGATATTATTGCTGTATTTTCCTACATACCTGGCAGTGATTTCAGGTCCTCCCAAATCTCTAGCCGTTGATTTCTGCACATTTTTGCCCTCCAGGTTAGGCTTGGACACTTTGGTTGAATCAATATCATACACCTTTACCAAAGCTTCGGCAGTGATATCATGGGTGACGCCGTTAGAATCCTTGCCTGACAGTACGCCTGTAGCCAGGACGCTTTCCAATATGCCGTCCTCATTGACAAAAGCCTTGCCGGACACGCTTTTAACATATACGTCCTCAAGGGTTGCCGATGAGGTTTTGCCGTCCGGTGATATAAGTACATTGGAAGTGTTTTGCTTCAGCAAAAAGGAGGTAACAGCGTTCACCAGGGCAGGGATCTGGCCTTCATTCAGATTGCCGGACAACTCCTTGCTCCCATTGGATTTTTCTTCAACTACCACATAGTTTTTAAGATCACCCACCAGGGCATCAAAAATCTTTTCCAAGTCTTTTGCATGGCTATCCTCAAAAGGATTGGACGAAGGTTTGAAATCATAATCCTTTGAGTATTCAGTTACATAATAAGTATCGGTACCTTGATCGTACCATATGGAGCTGCTGCTGTCCCGGTAGGAGAAATAGGACCTGTTGTTCTTTCCGTTGTATTCCTCAACGGATGAATGGGATTCAACAGCCTTTTTCGTGTTATCCACCTTCTCTAGTGAACTCTCCGACATCAGCACTTTATCATTGTCCTTCACTGTAAAAACACTCTCGATGGTATAGCTCTGCATCTTGTCGCTCATGCTCTTAGCTGTGAATTTGACAGAATCTTTGAGCAGATCATAGCCGGTTTTGGAGGCTATGTCGGCAAAGGCTGTCGTGACAAACATAGTAGCGCCTAGAAGGAAGCTGGCAGCCATAACTATTTTTTTGTTTGTTTTCATTATAATATCTCCCCTTCTTGTAAATAGCATATACCAGTGGAAAGTATAGATGCATGGGACCGATTACAATCCGGCGCCGGCTGATATGTCAATCCATACTTCCTATTATATATTTTACCCTCTACATATTGAATTCCCATAAATCAAAGATAAACAAATTATAAACAATTTTATAATATAAAATTTATGGGTATATTTCAAATAATAATAAATACTATATTGAACAATTTGCTCAATTATTATATAATGATTAATGTATACAGAATACAATATCCTGTACATGAAACAAGAGAATGAAAAACACAATGCACTAATTTACCAGATAGAGGATGGAGGTTTCTATGAATACAAAATTTAATGAGGGAAAATGGAACAAGGAAATAGATGTGAGGGATTTCATAGTCAGGAATTACACTCCTTATGATGGGGATGAAAGCTTTCTTGAAGGGCCAACTGAAAGAACCCGCAAGCTCTGGGATAAGGTAAAGGCTCTCATGAAGGCTGAAAGAGAAAAGGGTGGAGTTCTGGACATAGACGAAAAAACCATATCCACAATTACTTCCCATAAGCCCGGTTATATAGATAAGGATTTGGAAACAATAGTAGGACTGCAGACGGATGAACCTTTAAAGAGAGCGATAATGCCTTTCGGTGGAATCCGCATGGTGCGCTCATCTCTTAAGGCATATAACCGTACAATGGACCCTGATGTTGAAAGGGTGTTCAAATACAGGAAAACTCACAATGACGGTGTATTTGATGCATACACTGACGAAATGAAAAAAGCAAGACACACTGGTATAATAACAGGGTTGCCGGATGCCTATGGCCGTGGAAGAATAATTGGTGACTACAGGAGAGTTGCCCTTTATGGAGTGGACTACTTGATTGCAAAGAAGAAAGAGGCCAAGGAAAACCATGTTTTTGATGCCATGGATTCTGATACGATAAGGGATAGGGAGGAACTCAGCGAGCAGATAAAGGCCCTGGAGGAGCTTAAGGAAATGGCTGCCGGGTATGGATTCGATATAAGCAGGCCTGCCCAGGATACGAAGGAAGCCATCCAGTGGCTGTATTTTGGCTACCTGGCGGCAGTCAAGGAACAGAATGGTGCGGCAATGAGCTTGGGAAGGGTATCGACTTTCCTGGACATTTATGCAAGCAAGGACCTTGAGGAAGGGCGCTACAGCGAAGCTGAGATTCAGGAAATGGTAGACCATTTCGTCATGAAGCTCAGAATGGTAAGATTCTTAAGAACACCGGAATATGATGAACTGTTCTCCGGAGATCCTACATGGGTAACAGAGTCCATAGGAGGCGTGGGCAATGATGGAAGGCACATGGTAACAAAGATGTCCTACAGATTCCTGCATACCCTTACAAACCTGGGACCTGCTCCTGAACCGAATCTGACCGTGCTTTGGTCCAAAAGGCTGCCTGACAACTTCAAAAAATTCTGTGCGAAAATGTCTGTGGAAACTTCATCGATCCAATACGAAAATGATGACCTTATGAGGGATAAATTCGGAGATGATTATGGTATAGCATGCTGTGTTTCGGCTATGAGGATCGGAAAACAGATGCAGTTTTTCGGAGCCAGAGCAAACCTTGCCAAAGCCCTGCTGTATGCAATTAACGGCGGCAAGGACGAAATCTACGGAACTCAGGTAGCACCTTCCTTTGCACCCATTACCTCCGAATATCTGGATTATAACGAAGTGACCGAGCGGTTTGATTTGATTATGGAATGGCTTTCCAAGCTATACATCAACACGCTTAACGTCATCCATTATATGCATGATAAATACTGCTATGAAAAATTAGAGATGGCTCTGCATGATGAGGAAATAGTGAGAACCATGGCTTGCGGAATAGCCGGTCTGTCCGTTGTGGCCGATTCATTGTCAGCCATCAAGCATGCAAAGGTAAAGGCTATAAGAAATGATCAGGGATTGGCTGTTGACTTTGAAATTGAAGGCGATTATCCGAAGTTCGGAAACAATGATGCTGAAGTGGATGAGATAGCTGTTAATGTGGTGAAGAGTTTCATGTCCAAACTTAAAAAACACAAGACATACAGGAACAGCAAGCCCACCCAGTCCATCCTCACCATTACGTCAAACGTTGTGTATGGCAAGAAGACAGGAAATACTCCGGATGGAAGAAGGCACGGCGAACCTTTTGCACCGGGAGCAAATCCCATGCACAAGAGAGACACCAACGGATGCCTTGCCTCAATGAGCTCAGTGGCCAAGCTGCCTTATGATGATAGTGAAGACGGCATATCATATACCTTCTCCATAGTGCCGGGAGCTCTGGGCAGAACGGCGGAAGACAGATACAAAAACCTGTCGGCTCTTCTGGACGGATATTTCGGTGATGGAGGCCATCACATAAACGTAAACGTGCTGGAAAGGGAAATGCTTCTGGATGCCATGGACCATCCGGAAAAATATCCGCAGCTCACCATAAGGGTATCGGGATATGCGGTAAACTTTATCAAGCTTACGAGGGAACAGCAGCTGGATGTAATAAACAGGACTTTCCATCAGAGAGTTTAATATAGAATCATTAAGCTTTGCTTTATGCAAGGTAAACTTTAATAGATAGATACTTTATACAGGTAAAAGCAACCTTATATTGAATTTCAGAACCCTGGGGTTTAACCGACCCCGGGGTTTTTCTTTTGGGACGGGGATATATAGGCTGGGAAAAGGATACATAGGTGAAAATAAAGCAAAAGCCTCCGGGCGCCAGGTAAATTAACATATCCAGGTAAATTAACATATAATGGAGTATTTTTGCTGCAATAAAATATAACGTGTTTAAATGAAATTCTCCCTCCAGCCTTGTGGTCATCGGACAATGATATCAAAAATATCAAAGGTGAATTAAAAAAATTTAAAAAGTACTTTACAAATATAACGTTATGATATAATATAGATTGTAGAGCGATACACAACATAGTACATACAAAAAAACTATGGCATAATTTTAATGCTACGCCAATTAAAATATTATTTAATGGGAGGTCAAAGATTGCTATGTCAAAGAAAGTTGTTAAGCTTATGGTGATAGGTTTTGTGCTGGTGTTTTTGCTGGTAGTGGTGGTTAACTCCTTTACGGTGGTTGGCTCGGGTTACACCGGTGTGGTGCTGAACTTTGGAGCAGCCAGCGATAATGTGCTGAGTGAGGGTATTCACTTTAAGATTCCTTTTGTACAGAGTGTGGAATTGATAGACACCAGGATACAAAAGCTTGAGATTGATTCCACTGCTGCTTCAAAGGATTTGCAGGAGATAAAGAACAAAATAGTGGTAAACTACAAGGTGGAGCCTCAGTACAGCGCGAAAATTTACAAGACCATCGGGAAAAATTACGCCGATGTGGTAATTGCTCCGGCCACTCAGGAGAGCATAAAAGCGGTTACTGCGAAATTTACGGCGGAAGAACTCATCACCCAGAGGCAGTCCGTCAGCAGCAACATTAAAGATCTCATGAATGAAAAGATGAGACCCTATGGTATAGTAATTGCTGACTTTAATATTGTAAACTTTGAATTCAGCGAAGAGTTCAATGCGGCCATAGAAGCCAAGCAGACAGCGCAGCAGCTGGCGCTTAAGGCAAAGCAGGACTTGGACAGGGTTAAAATTGAAGCCGAGCAGAAGGTTACCCAGGCAAAGGCTGAAGCAGAGGCGCTTAAAGTCCAGAAGCAGGAGATCACTCCGGAACTGCTGAAATTAAGAGAGATAGAAGCTCAGTTGAAGGCTATTGAAAAATGGGACGGCAAAATGCCCCAGTATGTATCGGGGGATAATGGCACAATCTTCAACATTCCGGTGAAATAAGGAGCAATCGGATAATACCGGACAACACGGCGGGAGGTGCAACATCCTCTGCCGTATTGTCTATAATGGTATGGAGGTAAAAAAATGAAGGTGTATGAGGAAGTTAAACTGAAGGTGCGTGAGGGTAGCAAAACGGGGAGGAAGGAAGCTCTCTGCGTGGACGAATGGGTGGAATCCTTCAAGGACAGGTACCAAAAAACCTGGTGGAACACTCCGGTATCTATGCCGGAGCTGGGAGAACCCATGGATAAATCTATGAAAAGGCAGAAGGAAAAGGATGCCGATATGTGGATTAACGCACTGTACGGCAAGCTGGAGAAGTTCCCCAGCCAGGTGGAAAAACGGGCAGCTTGGCAGGAAGAAGCCATAAGAATCGCAAGGTCGGCGGGAGCTGAAATTTTGGGTATAAAAAGCCCTAGGCTTTCTGACATCATATTCGGAGATTTTGCCCGGGTAACCGGCGCTTTTATAGAGGAAGCGTCCTCCTTTAATCCCGGCATCAGACCGGTGGATATAATGCAGGCCATGAGAAACGTATGGATTATGAACTGTATGCAGGTGCTGATGGGCATAGAAGTCGAATACACCCCTTCCATTTTTGCCTACAGCATGCTGTATCCTGTTACTGACAATTATATGGATGATGCGGGGATATCTCCTCAAAGCAAGTGGAGGATCAGCAGGAATTTTAGAAGGAAGCTCTCCGGAGAAGGTAAAAAACCTGAAAATGAGCATGAAGAGCAAATCTTCAGGCTTGTAGATAGAATTGAAAAGCAATATCCCCGCAGGGAGTTCCCCTATGTCTATGACAGCCTTCTTTGCATTCACAAAGCGCAGGAGAGGAGTCTGGAACAGCAGGGAAAGGATTTATCACCCTATGAAAGCAATATTCTTGACATAAGTTTTGAAAAGGGCGGCACATCTGTGCTGGCGGATGCGTTCCTGGTGAAGGGTATTCTAAGTAAGGGAGACGCGGATTTTATATTCGGTTTCGGCGCCATTCTTCAGATGATTGATGACCTGCAGGATGCTGAGAGGGACATGAATAACGGGCATATGACCATTTTCTCCCAGACAGCTAAAAGGTGGAAGCTGGATTCCATTACCAACCGCTTGCTTAATTTTCTTCACCACCATATGAAAAGCTGGATGTATTATGTGAATATCAGTCAGCATGAAATGATACGCTTAATAGAAAGCAACTGCATACTGCTCATAATGGAGGCCATAGCCAGGAATAAAAAGTTTTTCAGCCAGAGTTATCTAAAACATATAGAAACCTATTCGCCCTACAGTTTTGCATATCTGCAAAACCTTGAAAACAACCTTAAGAAGAAGTATGCGAAGCTGGAGAAAAGGTTTCGTGGTATTTCCGTAGATTCCATCCTGGCCCAGGCAGTTACCCCTGTTTATCAATAAAGCTCGGGACGCGGTGCGATGAAATGTGCTATGGATTTGCATAGCCCGAATATTACGGTATGAATATAATTTGATAGGGCACTGCTGTCATATTGCCACCATGGGGTATATAAAGCACATGGCTGCTACATAATGCCCAGGGCAAAACAATTACTGCTGCACAACGCCATGGGCATGAACAAAAATGCGTCAGGCGGGATATTTATAGCATGTATAATAAATCGAACACAAAGAGTCTTCGCTCATATCATTATAGTCCGGTTCGAATGCTTTTACGCCGGTGAATTTTGCTGCAAGCCTTGTTTCGTGTTTGATTATGCTCTTGAGCAAAGAATAGCTTAATGCAACCATTATAGCTAAAAACAATACTGTCATAGGTAAACACCACCTTCATATGCATTGTTTATTATTTAACATTCTCTGTTTATATTATAACATACTTTGATAAAAAAATAACAGACTTTTTTAAAAATTTTTTGAAATTTTAATTTCCTGTCCCATCAAAGGTTGGATATAATTAAAAAGATGGGCGGAGCCAGTGATAAGGTCAGGAGGGGGAGAATGCCTCCTCCTCGCATGGATGCCGGCTAATTAGTTCAATTGGATATGATTGAACTAATCTTACAGCGTTAGGGCTAAGCCCTCATTAAAATATATGGAACCATGAAGGCAAAAAATAGTCTAATATTTTATACAAAGTCCTGGGAGGGAATGGTTTTGAAAAAACCTGTTGTCATATTGGCAGTGGTAGGGATAGTTATTGTTCTAACAGTAGGGATGTATGCTTTTGTGAGAGCGACGCTGAATTATTTTCATGAAGAAGGTATAGAAGCCGCTGATATTGACGGAGGTTATGGAAATGACATACAGCAGGACGACAGCGATGAAGACAGTATAAGCGATGGAGATAATGGCGGTAAGGATGTTTCAAAGCATGGCAGTTCCGGTGGAGATAAACCGGAATATACCGACCCTTATCTTAAAATGATTAAGGAAAGCAAGCGGATAAATATATTATGCCTTGGGATAGCCAAATATTCCCTGGCTGATGTTATGATAGTTGCAAGTCTGGACCCTGAAAGCAATTCGCTGGATTTGATATCGATTCCCAGGGATACCTATTTCTACAGGCCGGGATTTGAGACTGCGCCGGAAAAAAAGATCAATGCCAGCTTTTATGGCAAAACCCTGGCGGAAAGAGCCCAATCTTCGATGAACAGCGTAAGGGATTTGCTGCGGATTCCGGTTCACCATTTTGTAAAAATAGAATATAAAGGCGTGGAGGAAATTATCGACGCATTAGGAGGGGTTGAGGTAAACATACCTTTTGATATGGACTATGACGACCCTTTGGATGATCTGCATATCCATTTTAAGAAGGGAAAAAGAACCCTCAATGGGGAAGAAGCGGTAAAATTCCTTCGATTCAGGCAAAATAATGATAATACCCATTCTGATGGAGATATAGGCAGAATAAAGAGGCAGCAGGACCTGATAAAAACGGCTATGAACAAGGCTTTGGGGCTGCAGCTTTTTAAGTTGATAGACATTGCCAAGGAGTACATAAAAACCAGTATGACTGCTGATGATATGCTCGCATACGCAATGGAGCTTTCACAGATGGATATGGATAATGTTAAAACTTACGTCCTTCCCGGTGAAGCCAGATATTTAAACGGGGCAAGCTATTACATACACGATGAGCAGGCCACAAAGGATTTGATAATGGAAATATATAAATAATCTGCAGCAGCAAAGAAATTTGTCTAACAAACAATGGAATTACCAAAATTTGTACGGCATTTAATATTGCAATTTATAATAATCTGCAGAAGTAAAGAAATTGTTTGACTTTTTGAAGCTGGGGGTGTTATAATAATTCATGCGACGCAAGACATATGGACTTGCTTATAATTTGGGCGCTTAGCTCAGCTGGGAGAGCACCTGCCTTACAAGCAGGGGGTCATAGGTTCGAGCCCTATAGTGCCCACCATAACTTTTATTTTCCATACTTGTAACTGGGGATCGGATTAAAATCCCCAGTAAAACAACGACTGACATCATAAGACTGGATGTCAGATTTTTTATGCTTTCAAAAGGGGCAATCCGGCCGGTGTAAAAAGTGGGTTTCATTTGGACACGCAAATATTTGCACTAATAACTAATTTCAAATATGCACTTATCCGGGCCATCCAAAATTGTTTGTATTTTTTCACTTTTACCGAGTCTCCAAAAATAGATGAAAATAACCTTTCAAACCAACCTGTTGAGCAGTAGCAGTATACGGGTGACATACCTTTTGCATTCTTTGCAAGGCCACAGTAGCAGGTATTGTATATACCGATTATTTTCCCATCCTTCGTATGTAGTTGCCCACCACCGATGTGTTGCCCATTGAGGAGCTGCAAAAAGTCATCAATGCTGCTGGATTTTTCATATAGTTTCTTTGCCTTATCAATTATTGAATCAGAGATACATTGATACCCGCAAGGTTTCATTATTTTTTCAACAGCTTCTTCACCTTGGGTCTCATTAATCTTGTCAATTATTTTCTTAACATATTTTGCCTGCTTGTTGGGAGTTGCCTTCGAATCTAGAACTCCGCAATCTGCTATAATGCTATTGTAACTATCCGTTCCGGTGATCGTTTTAATACTTTCGAGTATTCTGTCAACTTTATTTGCCATTAAAATCATCCCCCTTTTCCACTATTCTGCCATACAAAATGTGACACCAGTATGTCAAGTTTGAGTTTTCCTTAGATATTTATGGATATGACTCAGTAGACCCATTGAATTTGATATGAGCAAAAGTTGCCTACGGAGTTGTGGGGATTGGTGATGGCATAATCTCTTTTTGAAGGCTTTTGGAAAGCTGTTGATGCAAAAAGGCAACTTGATCAGCAATGTTCAAAAACAGCAGAACGCTTTCCCTAAGGAAAGGTATTATTGTGCTTTCGATAAAAGATTTCAGTTCATTATTAAATATGTGATTGGAAACACAGCCCATAATGTGACACAAATTTCCTGCAAAAAGGGGTTGACTTTGAGCAGGGGAGCATGTTATTATATACACGCAGTTGAGATATCATCTGTTTAGATGGCAAAAAAATAGCATTATTTTATGCTGGTGTAGCTCAGCAGGTAGAGCAGCTGACTTGTAATCAGCAGGTCGGGGGTTCGATTCCGTCCACCAGCTCC